>Ga0136633_1002803_pt1 | contig 11777 bp, 13 predicted proteins | sample AntDrymeUQ832206_2_FD_105494 | JGI IMG/M metagenome (GOLD analysis project Ga0136633, IMG submission 105494) | Polar desert sand microbial communities from Dry Valleys, Antarctica - metaG UQ83 (22.06) | ecosystem: Environmental > Terrestrial > Soil > Desert | place: Antarctica: Dry Valley...
GGTGATGAACGAGGAGTTCCTGCTGCGTCCGCGCATGAGCCGGATCTACTGGAACGGCAAGTTCCTCGACTACCCGCTGCAGGGGATGGACGTGATCCGCAAGCTCGGGCCGGTCGAGGTCGTCCGCGCCGGCCTCTCCTACCTGTGGGCCACCGTCAAGCCCAAGGGCCGCGAGGACAACTTCGAGCAGTGGGTGTCCAACCGCTTCGGCAAGCGCCTGTTCAACCTCTTCTTCAAGTCCTACACGGAGAAGGTGTGGGGCGTCCCGACCACGGAGATCCGCGCCGAGTGGGCCGCTCAGCGCATCAAGGGCCTGTCCTTCTTCTCTGCCGCCAAGGCCGCGTTCTTCGGCAACAAGAACAACAAGATCAAGTCGCTCATCGACCAGTTCCACTACCCGCGCTTCGGGCCGGGGCAGATGTGGGAGACGATGGCCGACGACATCATCGCCGCGGGCGGCGAGGTCCGCATGAACGCGAAGGTCTCGCGCCTCGAGACCGAGGACGGCCGCGTCGTCGCCGTATGGGTCGGCAGCGAGCGCATCGAGTGCTCCGAGGTGATCTCCTCGCTGCCCCTGCGCAACACGGTCGGCATCACCGATCCGACCGCGCCGGCCCCCGTCATCAGGGCGGCCCAGGGACTGCGCTACCGCGACTTCCTGACGGTTGCCCTCATCATCGACGGCGAGGACCTCTTTCCGGACAACTGGATCTACATCCACGAGCCCAGCGTGCGCGTTGGCCGCATCCAGAACTTCCGCTCCTGGTCGCCGTGGATGGTGCCCGATCCCTCCAAGGCCTCCGTCGGCCTCGAGTACTTCTGCTTCCAGGGCGACGACCTCTGGGACATGGAGGACGAAGGGCTCATCGAGCTGGCCAAGGACGAGATCCATCGGCTCGGCCTCGCCGACAAGGCCAAGGTCGAGCGCGGCTTCGTCACGCGCGTCCCGCTCGCCTACCCGATGTACGACACCGATTACGCCGAGCGTGTGGCGGCAATCCGCGGCTGGCTCGAGACCTTCGGAAACCTCCAGCAGGTCGGCCGCAACGGCCTGCACCGGTACAACAACTCCGACCACTCGATGCTGACGGCGATCCGCGCCGTGGACAACATCGTCAACGGTGCCGGCCACGACATCTGGGCCGTCAACGCGGAGTCCGTGTACCACGAGACCGATGTCGTCGACGAGCAGCCGTACAAGCGCGCGCCCGATACCAAGGCGATGCGCGAGCCGCTCGCCTCCGAATCGTAAGGCGGGCTCCCGGGTGCGCTCGGCCGCCGAGCTCCGCAAGGCCGCCGAGGCACATCTGTGGCTGCACTTCACGCGCATGTCGGCCGCCCGCGGCGAGTCGCTGCCGATCATCACCCGCGGCGAGGGTTGCTATCTCGAGGACATCGAGGGGCGCCGGTACCTCGACGCCCTGGCGGGCCTGTTCGCCGTGCAGATCGGCTACAGCCACGGCGAGGAGATCGGTGAGGCGGCCGCCGAGCAGTTTCGCGAGCTGCCCTTCTACACCAACTGGAGCTACGCGCACCCGCGCGCGATCGAGCTCGCCGAGCAGATCGCGTCCCTCGCCCCGGGCGACCTGAACCGCGTCTTTTTCACCTCGGGGGGGTCGGAGGCCGTCGAGTCGGCCTGGAAGCTCGCGCGTCAGTGGCACGCCGCGCATGGCGAGCAGCGCTACAAGGTGATCGCGCGCCACGTCGCCTACCACGGGACGACCATGGGGGCACTGTCGATCAACGGCATCCCGGCGCTGCGCGAGCCGTTCGAGCCGCTGCTGCCCGGCGTCCACCACGTCCGTAACACGAACCGCTACCACCGGCCGGAGGGCGAGACCGAGGCCCAGTTCACCGCGTTCCTTCTCGATGATCTCGAGCACACGATCCACGCCGCCGGGGCGTCGAAGGTTGCGATGGTGATCATGGAACCCGTCCAGAACGCCGGCGGCGCCTTCACGCCGCCTGAGGGCTACTGGGCGGGCGTGCGGGAGCTCTGCGACGCGCACGGGATCCTGCTCTGCGCGGACGAGGTGATCACGGCGTGGGGGCGGACCGGTCACTGGTTCGGCTCGGAGCGCTACGACATCCGGCCCGACATCGTCACGAGCGCGAAGGGCATGTCCTCCGCGTACGCGTCGATCGGTGCTGTCATCACCACCGACCGCGTCGCCGAGCCCTTCCTCGAGGGCACGGCGATGTTCGCCCACGGCCTCACCTTCGGGGGACACCCGGTGGCCTGCGCGATCGCGTCGAAGAACATCGAGATCATGCGCCGCGAGCGCATCGTCGAGCACGTCGCATCCAATGAGGACGCGTTCCGCTCCACGTTGGCGGGGCTGCTCGAACTGCCGATCGTGGGGGACCTGCGCGGCTGCGGCTTCTTCTACGCGATCGAGCTCGTCAAGGACAAGGCGACCCGGGCGACGTTCAGCGCCGCCGAGTCCGAGGACCTGCTGCGCGGCTTCCTCTCGAACCGGCTGCTCGAGGCGGGCCTGATATGCCGCGCCGACGACCGCGGCGACCCGGTGATCCAGATCTCGCCGCCCCTGATCGCCACCCAGACGGAGTTCGACCGCATCGCCGGCATCCTCGGCGAGGTGCTGTCGGAAGCCTGGGACCTGCTTTAGGCTCGCGTCCCCCTGACAGGCGAGGAGAGTGTCGCGTCGACGCGCCGAACCCACCGCGAGTAGGAATAGTTCCGACCTCGAGCGGGTTCGATGGCTCCCGGCGCGTTTCTCAGTCGCCCAGCGGCCACGGGTTCGGGGCTGAGCGCCGCGGTTCCTGTCGCCAGTCGGCGTACGCCTGGGCAGGGTCGTCTGTCGCTTCGGTGACCGACGCGTCGTACTTGGCGGCGACCTCGTTGACCGGGTAGTGCGCGGCGTCCTCTCGCCTCGAGCCGATCATGAGGATGGCCGAGGGTCCGTTGCCCGCACCGACGAAGACGTGGTCGCTAGCGGCGGGGCAGTGAACGAGATCCCACTGCCGGAGGGCCCGTTCCTCGCCGTCGAGGATGACGGCTCGATGAGGTGCGGGACGAAGCGCGACAGGTTGTTCGTGATCAGCCCGTCGGACTCGCGGATGCCGATGCCCGCGGCGGCCATGTCGACCACCCAGGAGCCCAGAACCGGGCGTGTGAGGCCGGTGCTGCCGGGCCCGTCGTAGGGGAAGGTGGGCAGCTCGACGTAGGCCTGGACGACGAAGCCCTCCTCGCCGTAGCCCTGGTCGGGTCCTTCGTCGAGCACCTTGGCGCCCGGCGCGACGATCTTCGCGTTCGCGCCCTCGCGGGCCAGGAGCGGCTTGACGACGTACGCGTCGAGGTCCGTCGGGGCGTCCTCGGCGAAGTAGGCCGGCAGCAGGTAGGGGTGGTCGGGAAAGCACTCCCAGAGCGCGACGAGCAGGCCCTTGTTGGACCACAGCATCTTCCAGATCGGCTCGATCCACTGCGTCTCGCCGACGTCGGTTCCCATCCGCTTGAGTGCGCGGGGGCCGTAGGTCTCGTTGACCATCCACTCCCACGGGTACAGCTTGAAGAGCGTGCGGATCCGCCTTCCCTCCTGGTCGAGGAAGCCGGCCGAGTCGTTCCACCCGATCGCGTCGACGGGCAGCAGGTGACAGGTGAGCCCGGCCTGTTTGGCCGTCTCGAGCAGGTAGCCGACGGTCATCAGATCCTCGCCTGACGTCTCCGCGGTCGTCCAGGTGAAGTGGACCTCGTCGCCCGGAAGGCGGCCGGCCGCGCGCAGCTCGGACCAGCGCGCGATGAGCGCCTCGTGCACCGTGTTGAACTGGTCGCGGTCGGGAAACTGGTCCTGCGCCCAGAACCACTGGCACACTGCGCTCTCGACGAGGCCGGTCGGGGTATCGGCGTTGAACTCGAGGACCTTCAGGTCGGTGCCGTCGAAGGCGAGGTCGAAGCGCCCGTAGAGCATCGGCGGCTCGCTCTCCCAGGTCTCGCGGATGCGCGCCTCGGCCCACTCGGGGATGCCCATGCGCGCGAACCAGTTGCGCTCGATGATGTGGTCGCCGGCGGTGACGCACATCTGGAGCAGCTCGTTGGTGGCGCGCTCCACCCGGTCGGCCTCCGCCGCGGTGAACGCGTAGTAGGCGCCGTCGGTCCAGTACGGCATCATCGTGCCGTCCGGCAGGTCGGTCTCCCAGTAGACGAGGCCCTGCTGCTCGACCGTCTCGCGCCAGCCCGCGCGCGGCGCGACCTCGCGCCGCTCCATCAGCCGCCGGAGGAGACCGTGCGGCCGATGCCGCCCGACCTGGCGCCGGACCCGAAGCCGCCCTTGGACTGCAGCGCCGCGCGGTCGCCCGCGTCGATCTTCTGGCCCGCGATCTTCGCGCCCCGCTTGACCTTCTTGCCGCTCAGTCCCGATCCGAAGATCCAGAAGAATCCGCCGCCGACCCGGTTCTCGTTGGCGTAGCACTCATCGTTCTCGACGACCTGGTCCATCTGGTCGACGCAATAGGCCTCCTCCTCCTCGCCGCAGGCCTGGAAGGCCAGCGCCATGGTGCTCAGCGTCACGATCGACACGGCCTTGTTCTTGCGCATCAGGTGAGGGAGGCGCAGACGACGAGGGCGACGGAGATCTGCACCGCGGCCGACACGGCGACGGCCGGCTGGAAGCGGGGGTTGCTGAACATCTCGCCGGTCTTGCCGGGCGTCAGCGCGTCGAACACCAGGAAGCCGACCGCCTGCGTCACCAGGCCGACGAGCCCGAACACGAGAGCGTCGTCGAGGCCGCCCCATCCGCCGCCCGTGAAGAAGATCGCGAACCACTCGATCAGCCCGAGGGAGAGAAGCGCCGAAGCGAGCAGCACGCCGGCGTTGAGGTTGCCTTCTTCGAAGACCTGGCGGCCGAGGTGGCCGGGCGTGAGCGCGTCGACGAGGAAGTAGCCGGCGATGAGGATGGCGAGGCCGACGCCTGAGTAGGCGAGGGCTTGACCTACGAGTTCGAGCATGCGCGCAACGCTACCTGAGTGAGCGGCAGCTCGCCACGTGTACCGCCAGATCCGCCAGCGCGTGGACGGCTCGCAGGGTGGGCACGGGGGTGCCGGTCAGCTCCGCGAGCTCGACGACCGCGCCCGAGAGAGCGTCGAGCTCGACGCGCTTGCCGGCCTCGAGGTCCTGCAGGCTCGACGTCCGGTGATCGCCGAGGCGCTCGGACAGCGCGAGCCGGTCCGGGATGGAGATGTCCGGCGCGGCGCCCAGCGCGCGTGCGACGGCCACCGCCTCCTCCATGATCGCCGCGACGATCGGACGCACGCCTTCGTGCCGGACCATGGTGCCGAGTCCCGCCCGGGTGAGCAGCGAGATCGTGTTCAGAGAGACGTTGCCCATGAGCTTCGTCCAGATGTCTGTCCGGATGTCGTCGCTGACGCGGGTGGGAAAGCCGGCGCCCGCCAGCGCGTCCGCCATCGCCGCGAGCCGCCCGCTCGGAGCACCCGACGGTTCCCCGATCACGAGCCCCGCCTCCGGGCGCACCCGCACCGTCCCGGGAGCGGGGACCGAGGCGCCCATGTAGACGACGAGGCCGAGGGCGCGCTCGGGAGAGATGGCCGCCGAGACGGCGCCGCCCGGGTCCGCGGCCTCGATCCGGCGGCCGCCGTATGGCGCCGGCAACCCGTGGAAATACCACCAGGGGATGCCGTTCTGGGCGGCCACGACGACCGTGTCCGGCCCCAGCAGCGGCGCCGCCGCGGCGCCGGCGGCCGCCTGGTCGTGCGCCTTGACCGTGAGCAGGACGGCGTCGACGGGACCCACCTCCGCTGCGTCGTCCGTCACGTCTGGCCGCACCGAGAACGTTTCGGCGCCCGTGACGTGGACGCCTCCGGCGCGCATTGCCTGGAAGTGCGCGCCCCGTGCGAGCAGCACGACGTCGTGCCCGGCGCGGGCAAGCGCGGCGCCGACCCAGGTCCCGATGGCTCCGGCTCCGACGACGGCTACCCGCACGGGGCGCGACACTACCGGCGTGCGCTACGCCATCGCCTGTCCCCACCCCGAGGCAACGCTGGCGGGCGAGGACGCGTTCCGGTCGGGCGGCACCGCGCTCGATGCCGCGCTCGCGGCGGCCGCCGTGCTGACGGTCGTCTACCCGCACATGTGCGCGATCGGCGGCGACGCGATGGCGCTCGTGGCGCTGCCGGACGGCTCGGTCAGCGCCGTCGTCGGCGCGGGTGCGGCGCCCGCCGCCGTCGATCCGGAGGCGCTCGGCGAGACGATGCCGTGGGACGGTCCCCACACCATCACGGTGCCCGGGATGGTCGACGCCTGGGGCGCGATCGCGCGGCTCGGGGCGACGCTGCCGTGGGTCGACCTGCTCGGGCCGGCGGTCGCGACCGCGCGGGAGGGCGCGGGGATCGTCCCAGGGCTTGCAAGAGCGCTCGACGCGCGGCCCGACATGCGCGCCCACTTCGGAGAGGGGCTGCGCCAGCCCGCACTGGCGCGGACGTTGCAGGCGATCGCCGACGCCGGCCCGCGCGAGCTCTACGAGGGCCCGACCGCGAAGGTCCTGGTCGCCGGCCTGCAGGCGGCGGGCTGCCCGATCACGCGGGAGGATCTGGCGGCGCACGCGACCGAGCTGACGACGCCCGTCGCGGCGGCGCTCGAGGACCGTGAGGTGCTGACCACGCCGCGGCCGACGCAGGGGTACGTGCTCCACGAGATCCTCGCCGCGCTCGCCGACGGCGAGGAGCCCCTCGACGCCTTCCGGCGCACCGCGGCCGAGCGCGACCGGCGCCTCGCCGACCCTCGGAGGGGGGACACGGTCGCGATCGTCGCCGCCGACGAGGACGGGCACGCCGTGTCGCTCATCCAGAGCGTCTACGGGGAATTCGGCGCGGGCATCCTCGAGCCGGCCACCGGGATCCTGATGCACAACCGCGGCGCCGGATTCTCACTCGATCCCGGCTCGCCCAACCGGCTCGCCCCGAGGCGGCGGCCGGCCCACACGCTGATGCCCGTGCTTGTTCGCCACCGCGGGGAGGTCGTCATCGCGCAGGGTTCGATGGGCGGCCGCGCGCAGCCGCAGATCAACGCGCAGGTGCTGCTGCGCCTGCTGGCCGGCGACTCCGCCCAGGCCGCCGTCGCGGCGCCACGAATCGTGGTTGATGGGGAGGAAGTCGCGCACGAGGGCGACGGCGTGGGCCACGCGCAGGTCGTGCGCCGGGCGCCCGACGGCGGGTTCGACGCCGGAACGGATCCGCGCGCCGACGGCCTTGCGGTCACGGGGACGGCTTGACGAGGCACACACGCGGGTAAGGGTCGCGACACACTGAAAATGAGGGAGGCTGGGACATGGCCGAAGAGCCGAAGGCGCACGAGGAGTCCGACGAGGACGTCGACGCGCAGATGAAGGAGCTCGAGGAAAATCCGCCCGACAAGCTCGAGGACTTCCCGGGCGGCAAGGCCAAGTACCGCACGATGGGCGGGTCGGAGGCCGACGCTGGCTACGACGAGGGGGCTACCGCCAAACTCGGGCCGAGCGAGGTCCGCCACTTCGAGGACGGGTCCGTCACCGTGAAGGGCGAGAAGGTCGACGATCCGGAGAAGTACAAGGGCGAGCCGATCCCCGGCGGTCCGACGGATCCGAACGCGCCGGGCCTTCCGGGTGAGCCGAGCGACTCGGACGACTCGAGCGACTCGAGCGAATCGGACGACTGACGGGACTCAGCCCGGATCCAGGCTCAGTGTTCGGCGACGTGGCCGTCGGCCGGCTCGAGCGGCTGGCCGGCGCCATGCCACGCCTGCAGGCCGCCCGTGAGGGAGTACGCCTCGTAGCCCGCGCGCCGGAAGGCCTGCGCCGCCATGCCCGAGCGCGCGCCGAGGCGGCAATAGAAGAGCACGGGCGTGCTCTTGTCGATCGACTCGGCCTGCGAGGCGAGTCGCTCGAGCTCCACGTGGCGCGCGCCCTCGATGCGCCCCGCGTCGTGCTCGTAGGTCTCGCGCACGTCGACGAGTTGGACGCTGCCGTCGGCGATCAGCTCGGCGGCGCGGGCGGGGGCGACCTCGATGTCGCCGTCGCGGAAGGGGTGCTCCATGCGCGGCAGGTTAGCCGCGCGAGGACCCGACCAGCCGCGTCTCGGCCCGGCCGTCAGGGCGGTCGGTCCAGATGACGACCACGTCGTCGGTGTGCGGGTCGACGATCGCGTGGACGGGCCCCGCCGTGTCGCGGGCCGGACCGACGAGCTGCGGCGTCCCGAACGCGCCGACGCGGTAGTCGGCGGCGCGGATCGCGTCGCCGCGGTGCCAGACCACGACGGCCTCCCCGAGCGGGTTGACGGCGAGGTCGCCGATCTCTCCCCCCGTGTCCACGGTGGCGGGCGTCCCGAACGCCGAGCCGCGCGTCGTGGCGGCGCGGATGGCCCCGCCCGCCCCGCGCCACGCGACGACGAATTCGCGGCCCGGGCCGCGCGCCAGCTCGAGCGTGCCCGTGTCACCCGTCTCCAGCCGCGCCGCGGGACGGAAACGCGACGTCCCCGAGAGGCGCACGGCGGACTGGACGAAACCGGGGCCGGCCGTCCCGCCCTCGGACAGAAAGCGGGCCGACCATGCGACCACGGCGCGGCCCGCGGCGTTGACGTCCGTGTGCAGCCGCGCGTTGAAGGCATCCTCCGAGCGGATCGTGTCCGTGCGGCCGAACATCCTGCGCCCGGCGGGCCGGATGCGCGCGCGGACCCGGTCGAAGGCGTTCCAGGCGACGAGCACCTCGCCACGCGGCCCGATCGCTGCCGAGACGCCGCGCAGCTTCTCCCGGACGAGGCGCAGGGGCTTGGAGAAGTCGCCCTTGGGCGGTCGGACGGACACCATCAGGTCGTCATTGTTCGTCCCGCGGTCCACGATCCACGCGACCGCGATCGCGCCCCGCTCGTTGGTCGCCAGCGCCGTCGCGGCGATGCGTCGGCGGGCGACGGCGATCGTCTGCGGCGACCCGAACCGACCGTCGGTCCGGCCGAAGGCGACGGCGACGCGGCGCTCGTCGCGGGTCAGGGCGACGACGCGGTTTTTTCCGTAGGCGCGGGCGTCGTACAGGTCGGCCTTCACGCGGCGCTGCGGTCCGAAGCCGGTGGCGCCGCTGGTCCGGCTCGCCGTCCACGTCCCCTCCGTCCGGATGGAGGCGCCGAAGTCCTCGCTGCCCCAGAGGGCGAGGATGCGGCCGTCCTGGCCGGCCACGAGGGCGCGTGCGGTCACGGAGAGGTGCGGAGAGGAGACGCGCTGCGGGTCCGACCACGGAGCCGCGGCCGACGCCGGGGCAGCGAGCAGGAGCGTTGCGGTGAGGACGAGTGTCCGGCGCATCACTCCTTCAAACGACCCGGAGGCCGCCGAGTTCCGCGCTTACAGCTTGAGCCTGATCGTCTTCTTGACGGTCCTGCCGAAGCCGTCGACCGCGGACACGCGCAGGGAGTAGGTCCCGCGGCGCAGCTTGCCCTTGAGCTTGAGCTTGAGCGTCGCGCTGCGGTCGACGCGAGCGAGCGACCCCTTGCCGACGACCTTGCTGCCGCGCAGGAGCGTTGCCGCCACGCGGGTGACCGGCGCACTCGCGGTCACCTTGACCGGGAGCTTGAGACCCTTGCGGCGGCCGGGCTTGAGGGACAGCGTCGTGGGGGCGGGCGAGTCACCGTGCCCCGCGGAAGGGGGCGCAGGCCCAGGAACGGGCGCAGGGGCCGGGGCCGGCGCCGGCGCCGGGAGGATCAGCTCCGCCGTCCCCTTGTGCACCGCGGTGGTCGACTCGTTCTGCGCGACGTTGATCGTGTAGCTGCCGGCCGGCGCGTTCTTCACGGTGAAGGTCGCCTTCGTCTCGCCGCCGAAGAGCTCCTTCGATCCGTCGGGCTTGACGATCTCCACGAACATGGTCGAGTCCCCGCTCTCCACGGTGACCCTCAGGGGCAGGCCGGCGTCCGCGACCTCCAGACCGAAGGTGTCGCACGAGGGCTTCAGGCACTGCCCCATCCCGGAGTTGTAGGTCTGCCAGCTCTGGAAGCTCGTGACGGCGCCCTCCCACGTCGTCTTCGGCGCGGCCCTGGAGACCTTCCCCGACTCGGGTTCGGACGCCGTCGCCGGCACGGCGAGGGCGGCGGCGGACACGATCAGAAGACACAGAAGGCGGCGCATGCAAGCTCCAACGCAGCGATTCCGCCGAACTTGCCTGCTACCTTCGGGCCTTCGCATGACCAAGCCGAGTTCCCGGGCGCCACGCGGCCGGGAAGCGGGGGAACCACAGGTCCTGAGTCTCAGGGCCAGGGGCGAATGACCGCCGACCAGGCGGACTAGCGCGACTTTGCAGCGCGAGCCCGGCAGCTAACCCCGTAGGCGCCACTACGCAAAGGGAGCCCACGAGTTGTATCGCCGCACGCTGTCGTTTCTGGCCATCCTGGCCGCCTGTTCTGCCGTCGCGCCCCTCGACGCCGACGCCCGCCGCCGCTCGCTCGGAGAGCGAACCCTCGAGCTGGGAATGCGCGGCACCGACGTCCGCGTCCTGCAGGACTTCCTGACCCGCGCCGGGTCCCGCGCCTCGGTCGACGGCCTGTTCGGCCCGTCCACGCGGCGCGCGGTCCGCCGCTGGGAGCGCGGCGTGCCGATGCGCGTCGACGGCCGGGTGTCGCCGGGCGACGCGAGAGTGCTGCGCGCCCGGATCGCGGGCCACCCGGTGCCGCATGAGCAGAAGGCGGCACCCGTGGAGCGCGCGACGCTGACGAAGGCCGGCCTGGCGGTGGCTCCCGCCTCCGCGCCCGCGACCGTAAAGCAGATCATCGCGGCCGCCAACCGGATCGCCACCAAGCCGTACCGCTACGGCGGCGGGCACGGGCGCTGGAACGACACGGGCTACGACTGCTCGGGATCGATGTCCTACGCGCTCCACGGCGCCGGTCTGCTCGACACCGCGCTCAACTCGACCGGCTTTCAGTCGTTCGGCGTGGCCGGCAAGGGGCGCTGGGTGACGACCTACGCGCACGGCGGGCACTCCTACATGGTCGTCGCCGGCCTACGGTTCGACACGAGCGGCCTTTCGCAGGACGGCTCGCGCTGGCACTCCACCTCGCGCTCGGCTCAGGGGTACACCGTGCGCCATCCTCGCGGCCTGTAGGCGCTCCGGGTCTATCCTCGCCGAATGGGCCCGAGCCGCGCCGTCGTCCTGCTGATCCTCGCGCTGCCGGCGCTGGTCGCCGGCTGCGGCGAGGAGGCGCGGCCCGACCGCGAGCCCGTCGCCCGCAGCACGCCCCGGCCGAGCCCCAAGGCGTCGCCGCGCAAGAAGACGCCGCCGCCGGTCACCCGAGCCGACGCGGATCGCCTGCGCCCGGTCCTCGAGCGCTGGGCGGACGCGCTGCGCGCGGCCGACTTCGAGGCCGCCGGCCGCTTCTTCGAGCTGCCCGCCGTGGTCTCCCAGGGGGTCCCACTGGAGCTGCGCACCCGCGGCGACGCGGAGGCCTTCAACGCGGCCCTGCCGTGCGGCGCGCGACTGAAGGAGGTCCAGCAGAACGGGCGCTACGTCGTCGGGACGTTCGCTCTCACGGATCGTCCCGGCGGCCGCTGCGGTGACGCCGGCAACCTCGTGCGGGTCGCTTTCGTCTTCTCGGGCGAGCGCTTCAGCGAGTGGTACCAGGTGCCCGACAACCCGGGGGCGGCGCCCGGGCCGCCAGAGCGGCCCGAGCGGCCCAAACGCGCACCTCGCCGGCCGGCAGAGCCGGCCGACGGGACCGTGCAGGCTTAGCCTGAATCCACCGATTCTCGCGGCGAATCAACGCCGTATGCACGGCCCAGCGTCGATCGGCCGAAC
>Ga0136633_1002804_pt1 | contig 11777 bp, 12 predicted proteins | sample AntDrymeUQ832206_2_FD_105494 | JGI IMG/M metagenome (GOLD analysis project Ga0136633, IMG submission 105494) | Polar desert sand microbial communities from Dry Valleys, Antarctica - metaG UQ83 (22.06) | ecosystem: Environmental > Terrestrial > Soil > Desert | place: Antarctica: Dry Valley...
ACGGCCTCGTCGAGCCGCTTGAGCTCGGCGAGCTTGACCGGGAACTGCTGCTTGGCGGCCTCGAAGGAGGCGAGCTGCGCCTGCGCAGTCTGCAGACGTGCCTCCTGCGCGACCACGTTGGTCTTGACCTGTGTGCGCTCTTCGCGCTTGGGGCTGATCGCCAGCATCCATAGTGCCGCCAGGATCGCGACCCCGGCGAGCGCGACGATGGCGATCGTCCGTGTGTCGTTCGTCGTCATCGCGAGCCTCCGGTGGGGACCGCGGCGGTCTGGTTGGCAGGCGCCGTGGTCGGGGTGGTTCCGGCCGCCGGCGCAGGGGCCGTCGGCGTGGTGGTCGTTGCGGCCGGCGTGGCGGTGACCCCGGGGGCCGGCTGCTGCTTGAAGAAGGTCGTGAGCTCGAACTTCGCCGCCTTCGTGTCGTTGTTGAAGCAGTCGGCGCCGGTGGCGGCGCCATCAGCCTTCTTGTCGAGCTTCTCCGCGCGGGTGAAGCCGACCTCGGTGACGCCCGTCATGAGCTGCAGACGGTCGATGTACGCGGGGACATTGCGCTCGTTCGCGGCGCATCCCGCGAGCTTCAACGAGGGCGTAAGCGCGCCTGTGACCGTTCCGGGGGCTCCGACAGCCGCCGTGGCCGGCGCGAGCGTGCCGTCCATCGTCGTCAGCCAGACGTTGTCCGGGGCGACTTGGGCGATCTCGGTCAGGGTCCGATCCCACTTGAAGCGGTTCTTGGCGACCGACGCGACGGCGTCGTGGCGCTTGGCCGCAGCCTTGGCGAAGTCGTCGTAGGGCTTCAGCGCCGCGGTCTTCTGCTCGGCGCCCACGATCTCGCTCGAGATCTGGCCGAGACGCTCGCGGTCGGAGCTGACCTGGTTGGAGATGACGACGAGGTAGACGATCGCGGCCAGGACGACGGCGACCATGGCGCCGCCGACCTGGGCGATGACCGGTGGCCGGTTGCCACTCGAGCGATCGCGCTTGACGGCGGCGCGGTAGGCAGCCTTGGTCTTGGCGGCCGCGGGTCGCAGGTCGGGCCGGAGCGCGTCGGCCTTCGCAAGGCCGACCACCACGTCGAGGCGCTCGGGGGCTGCCCCGAGACCGTCGATCGGCGGCCAGCCGGCGCGGTCGGCGACGATGACCGGCAGGTGCAGCTCGTCCTCGAGTGCCTGGGCGACGCCGGGCCACGTCGTCATGGAGCCCGTCAGGACGACCCCGCCGATGGCGCAGGCGTCCGGGCGAGCGGCGTAGACGCCGCGCGAGGACTGCACCTCGGCGACGACGCGGCGCAGGCCCTCGCGGACCTGCTGGGCGACGTTCGCCTCGAGCTCGTCGGGCTGGCCGGAGGCGCTGGCGCCGCCGAGCCCGATCGTCGAGATATGGGCGCGGGCCGCGTCGTGGGTGATCTGAGCGCGCTCGGCGAGGCCGGTGGCGATCGCCTCCGAGCCGGCGGATGCCGCGCGAACGAGCAGCGGCTGCCCGTCCTCGGTGATGACGACGTTGGTCAGCGCGCCCGCCTGGACGTAGAGAACCGCCTCGCCGGGTAGCAGCGCGTGATCGAGCGCCGAGACCATCGCGAGGCCGGAGAGCGCGATGCCATGGGCCCGCAGGCCGGCGCTGTCAAGCGCCTGCATGAGGCGGTCGATGCCGTCGACGCGAGCCGCGGCCATGAGGATCCGCTGCTGGCCGTCGCCGTTGGCGCCCGGCACGCGGCCGATGCGCCGATAATCGACGACGAGCTGGTCGAGCCCGACGGGCAGCAGGTCGGTCGCGAGATGGCGCACGGCGCCATCGAGGTCGCTTCCGTCCAGCGTCGCGGGCAGCTCGACGAGCCGCACCATGAGGCGCGGGTGGGCGAGGCCGACGCGAACGTCGCGCGGCAGGCCGTGATCCGCAACGAGCGAACGCAGCTCCTCGGCGAGACCGTCGGGATCGACGACCTCACCGTCGACGACGAGGCCGACAGGCAGGGGGTGGACGATGGCTTGGCGCACACGACGACCGTCGGCGCCGCCGGGTGGCAGCGCTACGACGGCGTCGGCACCGATGTCGAGGGCGACGGCCGAGGTGGACCGGCGCGTTCCGAGACGGACGCGTCCGCTGAAAGGCAAGTTGATGATCCGCAGGTCCCGGTGATCGGTCCTTCCAAGCAGATCAAAGAGGGCTCTGGACCCGATTAGACATATGGACGATGCGTCCAGAGGCAGCCGGCCGCCGAATGTCCAGTCGCTGCAGCGGCGCTCCTGATTGGCCGGCGAGACGCGGTTTGAGGGGTCATCCCTCATGCGCGCGTGAAGCCCTGCCGGGAGGCTGGCCTCTCCCGATTCATGCACACTTCACGAACGAAAGGCAGGGCACCGATGCACGACGAGAGCTGTGAGCTTCACACCGCGGTCGACGGCCGTAAGGACGGCGTCTTCGCGACCCGCGACTTCGCCGCGGGCGACACGGTCATGCTGGGCGCGCCCGGGCGACCGGCGCCCGGCAACCACTCCCACGCCAACCAGGTCAGCCTCACCGAGTTCGTCTTCGAGGACGGCCTCGGGCCGAAGGTCAACCATTCCTGCGACCCCAACTGCGGCGTGCGCTTCAACGCCGAGGTCGACGGCTTCGACTTCGTCGCGCTGAGGCCGATCGCGGCGGGCGAGGAGATCACGTTCGACTACGCGATGCGCAACAACGCCATCGAGCACTTCCCGGCCCGCTGCCTGTGCGCCACGGCCGCGTGCCGTGGCGCCGTGACCGGGTGGAAGGACCTGCCCGACGAGCGCAAGGCGGCATACGGCGACCTCGTCGCGCCGTACCTGCGCGAAGCCGATCGCCGCGCGGCGCTCCCCGCGCGGTAGCCCGTGCCCGGGCCGAGCGGGCTTCAGTCCAGAGGCGGTTCGCTCGATGCGCGCAGCCGCGCGTCGACGACCGCCTCCGCGGCCTGCGTCGAGCGCACGTGCCCGGTGACGGCGCCGAGGAACTGCTCGCGCGCGAGGACATAGAGCAGCCCGTCGGTCTCGGCGCGCACGGCCGCCGTGCGCGGCACGTCGCGCAGCAGCGCGATCTCGCCGAAGTAGTCGCCCGGCCCGAGCCGGCGGGTGATCGGCCCGGCCTGCGCCTCCAAGCGCCCGTCGGCGATGACGTAGAAGCGCGTCCCCACCTCGCCGACGCGCACGATCGGCTCACCGGCGGACACCGCCTGCGCGGTGGCCCGCACGGCGAGGGTCTCGACGGTGGCCAGCGGCAGCGGGGCGAACAGGTCGACGGCGCGCAGCGCCTGCAGCTCGCGCTCGGGCACGACGGCCTGCGCGTCGAGGCGCTTGGTCGAGCGCCAGCGCGCGATCACCACGAGCGGCACGACGAGCGCCGTCGCCAGCAGCGCGCCACGGATGCCGTTGGCATGGGAGGCATCCTCGTCATCGTGGGCATCATCGTGATGCTGGTCTGGAGCCTGCTGCTGGGGCTCATCATCACCCTCGTCGGACTCGTTGCCTTCGGCGTCTTCGCGAAGGGCAAGTGGTACTGAGCGCCAGCTGTGAGCATCGTCCGCGGCGCCCACGGGCGCGACAAGCTCGGCGAGGTCGTGGGCCTCGACGAGGCCGCGCTGAACAATGCACTCGCGAAGCGCATGAATATGTAGGTTGTCCCTCTGATGGGCGCGGCCGCGAACGGGGACGCAGGCGATCCGCTCGGCATCGATGCCGAGGCCATGCGCGCGCTCGGCTACCGGACCGTCGACATGCTGGTGGCGCGGCTGACCGACGCCACGATCCCGCCGCTGCGCCGCGCCACGCCGGCCGACATGCGCGCGCGCCTGTCCGGCCCGCCGCCGCAGGACGGCCAGGACTTCGAGGCGATCGTGCAGCGCCTCGAGCGCGACGTGCTGCCGTTCATGAGCCGCGGCGACCATCCGGGCTTCTTCGCCTTCGTCCCGTTCTGCGGGACCTGGCCGGGGGCGCTGGGGGACTTCGTGGCGAGCGCCTGCAACGTCTACGCCGGCTCGTGGATGGAGTCCGCCGGCCCGACGCAGCTCGAGCTCGAGGTGCTGAGCTGGTTCAAGGAGTGGATCGGCTACCCCGCGCAGGCGGGCGGGATCCTCGTCGGCGGCGGATCGGCTGCCAACCTCACCGCCCTGGCCTGCGCGCGCGAGTCGCTCCTCGGCGCGATGACGACCGACGTCGTCGGCTACGTCTCCGACCAAGCGCACTCGTCGCTCGGCCGTGCCGCGCGCGTTCTCGGCTTCCGGCCCGAGCAGATCCGCGTGCTGCCCCACGACGCGAACTTTCGCCTTGACCCGCGGACGGTTGCCGCCGCGATGGACGCCGACCTGCGCAACGGCCGCCGGCCGCTGTTCGTCGCCGCGACGGCGGGCACCACGAACACGGGCTCGATCGATCCGCTCGACGACCTGGCCCGGCTGTGTGAGGAACGCGGGGTCTGGCTGCACGTCGACGCCGCCTACGGCGGCTTCGCCGGGCTGACCGAGCGCGGACGCGAGCTGCTAAGGGGCATCGAGCGCGCGGACTCCGTGACGCTGGACCCGCACAAGTGGCTCTATCAGCCCTACGAGTGCGGGGCGCTGCTCGTGCGCGACGACCACACGCTGCGCGCGGCGTTTCAGATGACGCCCGACTACCTGCAGGACTCCGAGGAGGCGGCCGAGGAGGTCAATCTCTCCGATCGCGGCGTCCAGCTCACGCGCAGCTCGCGCGCGTTCAAGGTCTGGCTGTCGCTGCAGTACTTCGGCGCGCGCGCCTTCACGGAGGCGATCGACCGCTCGCTGGACCTCGCGCAGGTCGTGTGCGACCGCGTCGCGGCCGGCGACGACCTCGAGCTGATGGCGCCGCCTTCGCTGGGGATCGTCTGCTTTCGCCGCCGCTTCGCGGGCGTCGCGTCCGACGCCGACGACGCCGATCGCCGCAACGCGGCGCTCGTCGCGGGTTTGGAGCGCAGCGGCCTGGGGCTCGTCTCCTCGACCGTCCTGCGCGGACGCTACGCGCTGCGCATCTGCGTCATGAACCACACGACGACCTGGGCCGACGTCGAGCGCGTGATGGACTTCTTCGAGACGTCCGAGCCCGAGGCGCTGACGGCCGAGGCCGCCGCGGTGACCTACCGCCGCGACCGCGACATGCGCCACGCGCCGCTGCGCCGCCGGGGCCCCGCCAGCGGGGCTGTCGGCGTCACCGCCGACACGCTGGCCGATCTCGGGCTGGCGCTGTTCGCGTCGGTCGACGCGGACGGGCTGGCGCGCGTCGCCGCGCTCGCACGCATCGAGCGGCGCGCGCCGGGCGAGACGATCGTCGAGCAGTGGGACGCGGCGCTGGACTTCTACGTCATCCTCGCGGGCGACGTCGAGGTGCTCATCGACGAGGCGGCGGTCAACCGGCTCGGGGAGGGCGAGTTCTTCGGCGAGCTGGCGGCCCTGGACTGGGGCGGGGGCTTCGGCTACCCGCGGATCGCCTCGGTCCGCGCGTTGTCGGACGTGACGCTGCTCACCTTCCCCGCAGGCGCGCTCAACGAGCTCGCGCGCGAGCAGCCGCAGCTGGTGGCGCAGATCCGGCGGGTGGGGGCGCAGCGGCTGCACGGCGCATGACGCCGACGCACGCGTCGGCCCGGCCGAGCGCGACAGCCTGCGGCACGCGGCCGCGCTCCCCGCCGGTCTCGCGGTAGGCGCGGACGTGCTCGGCGCCGAAGAGCTCGTCGTCGGACTGGCTCGTCGACGCAGCCTAGCGCCTAGCCGTCGGCCAGCACGTAGGCGAACACCAGCGGCGCCACGATCGTCGCGTCAGACTCGATGACGAACCGCGGTGTGTCGATCGCGAGCTTCTCCCACGTGATCTTCTCGTTGGGCACCGCCCCCGAGTAGGAGCCGTAGCTCGTCGTCGAGTCGGAGATCTGGCAGAAGTAGCTCCACAGGGGCGTGTCGCCGAACTCCATGTCCTGGCGCAGCATCGGCACGACGCAGATCGGGAAGTCGCCGGCGATGCCGCCGCCGATCTGAAAGAAGCCGACCGGGCGCTGTGCGGACTGCGCCTGGTACCAGGCCGTCAACTGCATCATGTACTCCACGCCCGTGCGCACGGTGTGGACGTTGGAGATCGTGCCCTTCAGGCAGTGCGACGTGAAGATGTTGCCGCTCGTCGAGTCCTCCCAGCCGGGCACGAAGATCGGCAGGTCGCGCTCGCAGGCGGCGACGAGCCAGGAGTCGGCGGGGTCGATCTGGTGGTGCTCGTCGAGCCGGCCGCTGCGCAGGATCCGGTAGAGGAACTCGTGCGGAAACAGGCGCTCGCCGGCGGCGTCGGCGCGCGTCCACTCGTCGAGCACGGCCTCCTCGATGCGGCGGATCGCCTCCTCCTCGGGGATGCAGGTGTCCGTCACACGATTGAGATGGCGCTCGAGCAGGTCCTGCTCGTCGCGCGGCGTGAGCTCGCGGTAGTTCGGGACGCGCACGTAGTGGTCGTGGGCGACGAGGTTGTAGACGTCCTCCTCGAGGTTCGCGCCGGTGCAGCAGACGGCGTCGATCTTCTCCTCCCGGATCATCTCGGCGAGCGAGAGCCCGAGCTCGGCCGTGCTCATGGCGCCGGCCATCGTCAGGAACATGCTGCCGCCGGCCTCGATCAGGTCGCGGTAGCCGCGCGCGGCGTCGATCAGGGCGGCCGAGTTGAAGTGGCGGTAGTGATGCTCGATGAAGGCCTTGACCTCGTTGGCGTGCTGCATCGGGCTCAGTCTCCGTTCATGGCGTAGGTGATCGACTTGTAGAGCAGCTTGGCGACGGCGAAGTCGGCGTGGTGCAGCCCGGGCTGCGGGGCGAGCTCGACGCAGTCGATGCCCGCGATCGAGCCGGCGCTCGCCGTCGTGCGGATGATGTCCAGCGCCTCCTGCCACGTCAGGCCGTCGGGCTCCGGGGTGCCGGTCGCGGGCACGATCGACGGGTCGAGACCGTCGATGTCGATTGTCAGGTGGACCCGGCGCCCGCGCACGCGCGAGGCGAACTCCTCACGCCAGCTGCCGTCGTGGACGTCCTCGGCGTACCAGACGCGCACGCGCCCGCCGCTCGCGCGCGTGAACGCGACCTCCTCGGCGTCGACCGAGCGCACGCCGAGCTGCAGCACCTGCTCCACACGAGGATCCTCGAGGATCCGCCGCGCGACACACGCATGGCTGAACGGGGTGCCCTCGTACTCGTCACGCAGGTCGCTGTGGGCGTCGAGCTGCACGACCGTCAGCGGCGTGTCGAGCGCGTCGAGCAGGCCGTGGTTGACGCCCGCGCTGATCGTGTGCTCGCCGCCGAGGACCACGACGAGCCTCCCGGAAGCCGCCGCGGACGCGACGGCGGCGGCGATCTGCGCCACCGCCGCGCTCGGCTCGGCGTCGAGCTCGAGCGCGGGCAGCGTGTGGATCCCGTAGTCCAGCGCGCACTCGCGATCGTGCTCGCGGTCGTAGAGCTCGACCTGCCGGGAGGCGTCGATGATCGCTCGCGGGCCCGCGGCCGTCCCGCCGCCCCAGCTGACCGTCGCCTCCAGCGGCACGGGCAGGATCAGCACCTGCGCGCCGTCGAAGGTTCCGTGCGGATCCTCCAGCGCCAGGAAGTTGTCCGGCGGATGGCGCCCGTCGGTCATGGCCGCAGCCCCGCCCGGCGCGACGCCTCGCTGAGCACCGGGCGCAGGATCGCCTCCATCTCCTCGAACTGCTGCGGGCCGGCGACGAGCGGCGGGGCGAGCGTCAGGACCGGGTCGCCGCGGTCGTCGGTGCGGCAGATGAGCCCGCGCCGGTACAGGTCGCCGGAGAGGTAGCCGCGCAGCAGCGCCTCGGACTCGTCCTCCTCGAAGGTCTCCTTCGTCGTGCGGTCCTTGACGAGCTCGATGGCCTGCAGGTAGCCCGCGCCGCGCACGTCGCCGACGATCTCGATGTCGCGCAGGCTCTCGAGCATGTCGCGAAACGCGCCCTCGTGGGCGAGCACGCGGGCGCAGAGCTCGTCGCGTTCGAGCAGGTCGAGGTTGGCAAGCGCGACCGCGGCGGCGACCGGATGGCCGCCGAAGGTGAAGCCGTGCTCGAACGAGGCGCCCCGCGCCATGAACGGCGCCGCGACATGCTCGGCGACGACCATCGCACCCATCGGCATGACCGCCGACGTCAGCCCCTTCGCGGTCGTGATGACGTCCGGCACGTAGCCGAAGCGGTCGCAGCCGAACATGTGCCCGAGACGCCCCCACGAGCAGATGACCTCGTCTGAGACGAGCAGCACGCCGTGGCGGTCGCAGATCTCGCGCACGCGCGCGAAGTAGCCCTCCTGCGCCACGAGGCAGCCGCCCGCATTCTGCACCGGCTCGAGGATGACCGCCGCGATGCTGTCGGCGCCCTCGGCCAGGATCCGCGCCTCGATCTCGTCCGCGGCCCAGAGCCCGTCGCGCCCGGCCGGCCAGCGGTAGTCGCACGTGTTGGGCACGTGGCAGGCGCCCGCCACGACCGGCTCGAAGCCCTCCTTGAGCTCGGGCAGCCCTGTGGCCGCCAGCGCCCCGAGCGAGCTGCCATGGTAGGCGAGGTCGCGGGCCACGATCTTCGTGCGCCCGGCCGCTCCGCGCAGCCGGTGGTAGGCGCGGGCGAGCTTCCACGCCGACTCGACGGCCTCCGAGCCGCCCGAGGTGAAGAACACGCGGTCGAGGCCCGCAGGCGCGAGCCGGGCGATGCGCTCCGCCAGCTCGATCGCCCGCGGGTGGGCGTAGCTCCAGTTCGGGAAGAAGTCCAGCTCGCGGATCTGCGCGGCGGCCGCGGCGGCGAGCTCGGGCCGGCCGTGGCCGGCGTTGACGCAGAACAGCGACGACAGCCCGTCGAGGTAGCGCCGGCCGTGCTCGTCGTAGACGTAACAGCCCTCGCCGCGCACGATGACCGGGAGCTCGCCGTCCGGCCCGTAGCCGCCCATGCGCGTGAAGTGCAGCCACAGGTGCCGGCGCGCGGCCGCCTGACGGGCGTCCGAGCCGGGGAGCGGCGCGATTGCGTGACTGGGGGTGATCGCCATCGCGATGCCTATCGTGCCGCAAACCAGGGTGCCCGTGCGAGCCATGTCACACGACGAGACCGGTCGTCCCTCTACTGTGAGGCGGGTGAAGGGCTTTGCGTCGGACAACAACGCGGGAGCGCACCCCGAGGTGCTCGCGGCGCTGGCCGAGGCCAACGCCGAACACGCCACGGCCTACGGCGACGATCCGTGGACCACCCGCGCCGAGGAACTCTTGCGTGCGCACTTCGGAGAGCAGAGCGTGTCGCATCTCGTCTTCAACGGCAGCGCGGCCAACGTCCTGTGCTTTCGCGCGCTGTGTCGCCCGTGGCAGTCGGTCGTCTGCACGGCGCAGGCCCACGTCAACGTCGACGAGGGCGGCGCGCCGGAGTCGCTGGCGGGCGTCAAGCTGCAGGCCGTCCAGACCCACGACGCCAAGCTCACGCCCGAGCACGTCGAATGGCAGCTCGGCCGGCTCGGCGATCAGCACGCCGTCCAGCCGCGCGTCGTCAGCGTCACGCAGAGCACCGAGCTCGGCACGCGGTACACGCCCTACGAGCTGCGGGCGCTGGCGCACTTCGCGCACGAGCGCGGACTGCTGCTGCACGTCGACGGCGCCCGCCTGGCCAACGCGGCCGCCGGGCTGGACGTCTCCCTGCGCGAGATCACCACCGACGTCGGGGTCGACGCGGTCTCCTTCGGCGGGACGAAGAACGGCCTGCTGATGGGGGAGGCCGTCGTGTTCTGCGATCCGGGGCACGCGGAGGGCTTCGCCTTCCTGCGCAAGCAGACGCTGCAGCTGGCGTCCAAGGGCCGCTTCCTCGCCGCGCAGTTCGTCGCGCTGCTCGAGGGCGACCTGTGGCGCCGCAGCGCCGCGCAGGCCAACGCGATGGCCGCGCGGCTCGCCGACGCGCTGCTCGCGGTGCCCGGCGTGCGGCTGACGCAGCCCGTGCAGGCCAACGGCGTGTTCGCGATCCTGCCGCCCGGCGCCGGCGAGCGCCTGCGCCGCGACTGGCGCTTCTACACGTGGGACCAGAGCACCGGCGAGGTGCGCCTCATGTGCTCGTGGGACACGACGGCCGCCGAGGTCGACGCGTTCGCGGCCGCCGTGGCGCACGCCGGCGAGACGGCGAGGGCGGCCTCGTGATCGCCTGGCCCGCGGGGCGCAAAGCATCCGATCGATTCAGGCCGCTCGTACATATAGATGTGGACACGGTGTGCCGATGATGGGGATATGGGTATGAGCACGTTCATGGATCGCAGCTACCGGATCGCCCCGGCCGAGCGCGGCGTCGTGTGCGACGCCGTCCTCGATCGCGAGGACAACGCCGCCCTCGGCGACACCCTGGCGTGGCGGCGCGAGCAGATCGGCCGCGAGGGCATCGAGGATGTCGCCGCGGTCCTCGAGCTGCGCGCGCTCATGTCGCTCGACGACCTGCTCGCCGCGGTGCGCGACACCGGCCCGGATGCCACGCTCATGCTCAAGCGCGACCAGGCCAGCCTGCTGTGCCAGATCGCCGGCGCCTACGTCACCGACCGTGACGGCGACGACTACCAGTCACCCGAGGAGCGCGATCGGATCGCGCGCCTGCGCGGCCTCGCCGGCCCGCTGATGGACCTCTGCTGCGAGTTCGCCGCGGCCGAGGAAGAAGCCCGCGAGCAGCTGCTCGCCGTCTAGACGGCCCATCGCCCGCGACCGTCGGCGCGCCAGCGTCCAAGCGCGCCGTCGCCCGTCGCTAGATTTCCTCGCGAAGGTTCGCTTGCGAGGAGGAGTTGACGTGGCCCGAGGAAAGAAGTCGAAGAGGCGCTCGATCGCGCGCGAGGACGGCCCGACCACGGACGCCGGTGCTGCGCCCGACGCGGCCGAGCCCGCTGCGGGGGGCTCCGATCTGTTCGACGTGTCCGACGCCCAGGTCGAGCAGACCGCACGGCCGGAGCGCACCAATCGCACCGTCACCCAGAAGGTCTTCGGCGGCGAGGACACCGAGCTCCCCGATCCGCAGGACGCCAAGGAGGTCGCCAAGCAGCGCGACACCGAGGCCGAGGAGGAGCTGACACGCCTGCGCCGCGTGGCCGACCTCAGCCGCGACCAGCGCGGAGCCGACGACCCGAGCACGCTGCGCGCCCGCGCCGACATCGCGATGTTGCTGTGGCAGATGGGCCGCACCGACGAGGCGATCGAGATCGAGGAGGCGCTCGTCACCGACAGCACGCGCGTGCTGGGCGCCGAGCACCCCGAGGGGCTCACCGCGCGCGCCAACCTCGCCTCGTCGTACTGGACGGCCGGCCGCGCCGACGACGCGATCGAAATCGAGGAGGCCGTCCTCGCCGACGCCGAGCGGATCCTCGGCCCGGACAGCCTGGGCACGCTGACCGCGCGCGCCAACCTCGCCTTCTCGTACTCCACGGCCGGGCGCAAGCAGGACGCCGTCGACATGCAGCGCCAGGTGGTCGCCGATCGCGAGCGCGTCCTCGAGCCCGACGATCCCGACACGCTCGATGCGCGCGCCAACCTCGCCTCGGCCTGCTGGAACGCCGACCTCGTCGACGAGGCGATCGAGACCGAGGAGCTCATCCTCGAGGAGAGCAAGCGCATCAACGGCGCCGATCACCTCGACACGCTGCAGGCGCGCGCCGCGCTCGCATCCTCATACCGTCTCGCCGGGCGGATGCAGGACGGTGTGCAGCTGCAGGATCACGTCGTCGCCGAGAGCGAGCGGCTGCTCGGCCACGACCATCCCGCGACGATCGCCGCTCGCCGGACGCGCGAGCTCAACCCGGCGACCCCTCCGGCCTAG
>Ga0136633_1002805_pt1 | contig 11771 bp, 14 predicted proteins | sample AntDrymeUQ832206_2_FD_105494 | JGI IMG/M metagenome (GOLD analysis project Ga0136633, IMG submission 105494) | Polar desert sand microbial communities from Dry Valleys, Antarctica - metaG UQ83 (22.06) | ecosystem: Environmental > Terrestrial > Soil > Desert | place: Antarctica: Dry Valley...
CGCCACGAAGGCGCCGCCTCGTTCATGGCCGAGGCCTACGGCCAGCTCACCGGCCGGCCCGCGGCCTGCCTCGCCACTCGCGCGGTGGGGGCCGCAAACCTCGCGATCGGGATCCACACCGCGCGCCAGAACTCGACGCCGATGTTCGTCCTCGTGGGCCAGGTGGAGCGCGCGTTCCAGGGACGCGAGGCGTTCCAGGAAGTCGACCAGGTCGGGTCGTTCGGCCAGCTCGCGAAGTGGAGCGCGGAGCCGCGCGACGCCGGGGAGGTGCCCGCCGTCCTGGCGGAGGCCGTCACCCAGGCCCTCGGCGGACGTCCGGGTCCGGTGCTGCTCTCATTCGCCGAGGACCTGCTCGACGAGGAGGTCCCCGCCGAGGTGTCGGTCGACACGACCCGCGCCGGCCCGCCCCGGGCCGAGGTGCCGGAGACCCGTGCCGTTCTCCAGCTCCTCGCCTCGGCCGAGCGGCCGGTGATCCTCGCCGGGGCGGGCGTCCTGCGAGCGCGCACCTCGAGCGACCTCACCCGCTTCGCGGAGCTCCTCCACGTCCCCGTGATCGCGGCGTGGCGCCGCGGCGACGTCATCTCGAACGACAACGCGCTCTTCCTCGGGATGGCGGGCTACGGATCCCCGCCGTCGGTCCGGGAGCGACTCGAGCAAGCCGACGCGATGCTCGTCATCGGCTGCCGGCTCAACGAGGTGACGACGTTCGGTTACCGGATCCCCGCGGCCGGGGTCCCGTGGGCCCATGTCGACCTCGCTCCGCGGGAGGGCAGGGACGGCCTCGAACCGCCGACGATCGCGGTCCGCTCCGACGCGCGCGCCTTCCTCCGCGGCGCAGTGCAGCGACTCAGGGGAGCGGTCCTCGACGCGGGTCTGGTTGACGCGCGGCGGGCCACGAACGAGCGCGACCGCGCCACGTGGGAGCAGGAGGCCGCGGTCGAGGGCGGGGAGTGGTCCGGCCCGGGAATCCATCCCGGTCGGGTGATCGCCACGCTCCGCCGGGTGCTGCCGGACGAGGCGATCCTCACGACCGACGCGGGCAACTTCGGTGGCTGGGCCGCTCGCGGGTTCCGCTTCCGCCGGCCCGGCACGTTCCTCGGCCCGACATCAGGCGCCATGGGCTACGGGCTACCGGCGGCGATCGCCGCGGCCCTCGTCCACCGCGATCGGCCGGTCGTGGCGCTTGTCGGCGACGGCGGGCTGGGGATGTCGATGGCCGAGCTCGAGACCGCCGTCCGGGAGCATGCCCGGGTCGTCGTCCTCGTGTTCGACAACGAGCGCTACGGGACGATCCGGATGCACCAGGACCGCCGCGAAGGGAGCGAGCCGGTCGGAACCGACCTCGGGCCGATCGACTTCGCCGCAATCGCCCGGGCCTGTGGTGCGCGGGGCGTGCGGGTCGACTCCGATGAGGCCTTCGAGCCCGCCCTCCGCCAGGCGCTCGCCGGCGACCGAGCGACGGTCATCCAGCTCGCGCTGGACCGGCGCTGGGTGTCGGTCGATCTGCCGGCGGTCGCGCGGGGTTAACGCCTCGCTCCGGCTCAAATACCAGCCCAAGCGCTAGTAGCGCCCAGCAAGCCCTGGTGAAGCTCGTCAAATGCCCCCAACCCGAGCGTGAGGGCGGCCCGCGGCTGGCGCGAACACCGCGCGGTGCGCCGCTAACAACGCCCCCATTGGTATTCGAGACGAATGGGAATCGCGGCCCGGGTCAGGGCACCACCGTCAGGAAACCCGAGGCGAGGATTCGCTCCTGCGCGTCGACGAACGACACGATCCAGGTGTTCGCCGTCAAGCCTGCATTCGTCAGGTCGATCCCGAACACGTCCGACTGTTCACCGTTGTTCGCGGCCCCGACCGGAACCCGCGCGCGAACGGTGGAGCCGGATGAGATCACGACCTGGACCGTGCTGGGGCTCCGCGCCGTGAAGAGCCGGGCAACCGCGGCGATCGGGCCGCCGGCCTTGAGCGTGGTGGCCTTGCCGATCAGGGCGACAGTCGTCGGGTCGTAGGAGGTCCCGAACCAGACGACGTTGCCGGGCGGGAACTCGCCTCCACCGCCACCGCCTCCGGGGTCGCCACCGCCACCGCCGCTGCCACAGGCCGCAAGGAGCAGGACCCCGAGGATGAGCGCCCGCTTCATTCGCTTCCCTCCGAACGGCACGGATCTGCGACGAGTCGCCTGCTGGATCCGAACAATAGCGGCCCGAGGGGCCGCCGGAGAGGAGATCGCGAGGGTCGGTCGGTTCAGTCGCGCGAGGCGCCGTCGGCCGCGTGTCCGATCCGAGACCGGAGGCCCACCCGCCAGGCGCGGGTCAGGATGATCCGGATGCGGACGGCCTCGGTCCGGCTGCGCTCCGGGCGCTCGAGGCGCCGCACGTGGTCGCGGAAGGCCGCGGCGACGTCGGAGATCGGTTCGGTGCGGAGACGAAGGAACATGTACGGCAGGGTCTACCTCATGGTGCGTACAGGCAACCCGGTGATTCGGGTCAACACCCACCGGACCATAGTCCCGCCACGGTCATCCCGGCTTTCGGGACCGCCGCCGGCGCTTCGGCGGGTCCTTGGCGGCCTTGGCCTGAGTGTCCTGGATCTGCTTGAACACCTTGCCCATGCCTGGCCGCATGAGGTCGCGCTGCTCGGCCGCGGCCTCCCGATCGCGCCGGCGGACGCGCTCCGCCTCCCTGGGTTCCAGCTCCTCACTCATCGGGTCGCCTTGGGCGGCAGCGTCTTCCCGTGCGCGATCGCCCGCTCGACCCAGGTCGCGACCAGCTCATCGTCGGCGAGAGTCGCAGCCGGAAGCGCCATGAAGTTCTTCATCGGCCGTCCCGGCATGGGCTCGAACACCACCGCCCCCTCGCTGCGGGCCCTCGCCTGCTCCTCCGGGGACAGGCGGACGACCCAGTCCCGCTGGTGGAGCCCGGTGACCATGTTGCCCCCGACGAAGGCCGCCGGATAGCCGAACATCTTCCGGCGCTCCGCCTCCGGAAAGCGGTCGAGGATCGAGCCGAACCGCTCGGCCAGTTCCTGTGGCGACTTCTCCCAGGCCATCCCGTCCTCCTTCCGACCTCGATACCGTACCCCCTTCATGTTGTCTTCCGACATCGTCCGTGGCAGAATTCCGGCCGTCTGGTCATGGCGGCGCGGTTGGCGCACCGACCCCCCAGTGACCCCTGCTCAGCGGGGTCATTTGCTGCCCACCTGACCGATCCGTCACCTGAGGGAACCGTCACATATGACCGCTCGAACCCCTGTTCACGCCGATCCTGCGATCTCCACCGAAGAGCTCAGCCGGCGTCTCGGCGAACCGGACCTCACGATCGTCGACGTCCGGCCGCTCGCCGCCTACAACGGTTGGCGCCTCGAAGGCGAGAAGCGCGGCGGCCACATCCCGGGCGCGGTGTCGTTTCCACGGGCCTGGCTCGGCAGCGTCGACGACGAGGAGATCGGGCGCCTGTTCCAGGCAAAGGGGATCGTCGCGGGCCGGCCGGTCGTCGTCTACGGCTACACGGCGGAGCAGGTCTCCGCGTTCCAGACATGGCTCGCGGAACGAGGCCTGTCGGACGTTCGGACCTACGAGCCCGGTTGGGCTGCCTGGGCAGCGGACGAGGCCCTGCCCGTCGAGCGGCTGCCGAACCACGAGAAGCTCGTCCACATCAGCTGGCTGCGTGACGTCCTCGCCGGCGAGCGACCGGAGGCCGCCCCCGCAGGCCGCTTCCTCCTCCTCCACGTCAACTTCGGTGTCCCCGAGGAATACGAGGAGGGCCACATTCCGGGCGCCCTCTTCCTCGATACGAACTGGCTCGAGGACCCGGCCGACTGGAACCGCCGCTCCCCTGAGGCACTCGAGGAGGGGCTCCGCGCGCTCGGCATCACGAACGACACGACCGTCGTCGTCTACGGCCGCGACACCGAAGGCGATGCAAACGAGAAGTGGCCCGGTCGCCGGGCCGGGCAGATCGCCGCCACCCGGGCGGCAATGATCCTTCGCTACGCGGGCGTCGACGACGTGCGCCTGCTCGATGGCGGGTACGACTGGTGGGTGCAGGGCGGCAATCCGCTCGAGACCGTCATCCGCCAGCCCACGCCGGTCGCGTCGTTCGGCGTGCCGATCCCGCTCCGTCCGGAGGTCATCGTCGACATCGACGAGGCGAAGCAGATGCTCGCCGACCAGGAAGGGGCGGCCCTCGTGAGCGTCCGAACCTGGAAGGAGCACGTCGGCAAGGTCAGCGGCTACAACTACATCGGCCCGGCCGGTCGGATCGCCGGCGACGTATGGGGCAACTGCGGTACCGACGCGTACCACATGCAGCACTACCGGAACGTGGACAACACGATGCGTGCCTACCCAGAGATCGCGGCCAACTGGGCCGAGGCCAGGATCGTCCCCGACAAATGGGTCGCGTTCTACTGCGGGACCGGCTGGAGGGCGAGCGAGACCTGGTTCTACGCGTACCTTATGGACTGGCGCCGGATCGCGGTCTACGACGGTGGCTGGTTCGAGTGGAGCAAGGACCCGGTCAACAACCCGATCGAGATCGGCGAGCCACGGGACGAGTTCGCGGCCTGACGCGCTACGATCTGGCCATGAGTGATACGGAATCCAGGGCTCCCACAAGCAAGTCCGACGCCGAGTGGCGTGCCGAGCTGACCCCGGAGCAGTACCGGGTCCTTCGCGAGAAGGGCACGGAGCGCTCGTTCAGCGGTGAGCTCTGGGACGAGCACAGGGCTGGCACGTACCGCTGCGCCGGCTGCGGGACGGAGCTGTTCAGCTCCGGGGCGAAGTTCGAATCCGGCACGGGCTGGCCAAGCTTCTTCGAGCCGGCAGACCCGGCCGCGGTTGCGACCGAGACGGATCGCTCGTACGGGATGAGCCGGACCGAGGCGTTGTGCGCGTCGTGCGGCGGGCACCTGGGCCACGTCTTCGACGATGGCCCGAACCCGACCGGCCTCCGCTACTGCATCAACTCCGCGGCACTGAAGCTCGATCCGAAGGACTGACCCGAAGTCGGCTCGAGCCACGATCGCCGTCACCTGATCACGGATCCGGAGCGCGCCTCGCTCGCGGCGGCAGCGAGCGCGCTCGGCGGAGATCGGGCCCGCACCCCGGGGAGCTGATCGCCTGCTATCGTCCGCGCGATGACCCCCGAGATCCGAACCATCCGCGACGAAGAGCTGCCCGCCTTCATCGAGTCGATGAGCGCCGGATTCCTCGAGCGCCCCGACGTGGACAAGGTCGCTGAGCAGGTCAAGCCGCTCTGGGAGCTCGACCGGACCTGGGCCGCCTTTGACATGGACCGGATCGTCGGCACGTTCCGCACGTGGCCCACGGAGCTTACGGTCCCCGGTTGCGCCCGTATCCCCGCTGCCGCGGTGACGAACGTCACGGTCCTGCCGACCCACCGGCGGCGGGGCCTCCTCAGCGCGATGGTAGCTGCCGAGCACGCGGCGATTCGGGAACGGGGCGAGGCCGTCGGCCTCCTGTGGGCCTCCGAATACCCCATCTACGGCCGCTTCGGGTACGGCCCGGCCTGCCGCGACACAATCCTGGCGATCGACACCCACCGGACGTCGTTCCACGGTGAATCCACAGGGCGGGTAGAGCTCGCCAAGCCGGACCCGGCCAGCCGCGACGCGATCAGGGGCGTGTTCGAGGCATGGCGCGTCCGTCAGCCCGGTGAAATCCGCCGGCGTGACGTCAGCTGGGAATTCGATCTCGGCCTGATCGAGACCGTCTGGGACCCGCGCTGGAAGGGCTTCCTCGCGCTCCACCGCAACGAGGCGGGCGACGTCGACGGCTACGCCCGTTACCGGAGCGAAGGTAAATGGGAGAAACACCAGCCGCGCAACGTTCTCAATCTCGATGAGCTGCACGCTCTCAGCGACGATGCTTATCAGGCCCTCTGGCGGTTCCTGACGGAGATCGACTGGGTCGCGACCGTGAAGGCCGAGCGTCGGAGCCTCTCCGAGCGGCTGCCCTGGCTCCTCACGAACGCCCGAGCGGTGACGCCGTCGGACCCCGGCGAGACGATCTGGGTACGACTCTTCGACGTCCCCCGCGCGCTCGAGGCGCGGACGTACGAGCGAGAGGGGAGCGTCGTCCTCGAGGTCGTCGACTCGGAAGCGCCGGGCGGCCGCTCGCGCGTCCACCTCGAGGCCGGCCCCGGCGGCGCGAAGGCGCGGCCGACGAAGCGGTCAGCCGACCTCACGCTCGATGTCAGCGCCCTCGGCGCGGCCTACCTCGGCGGGGCTCGGCTGCGCGATGCGGTCGTGGCGAGGGGCGTCGATGAGCACCGCGCGGGAGCACTGGCCGAGGCAACCGCGCTGTTTCGGACGACCGACGAGCCATGGTGCTCGACCTTCTTCTAGGGCCCGCTCACGGCGCGCGCCACAGCGTCGGCGCGCCGGGCGTGTCCTCGTTGCCCTTCCACGCATACCTGTCGAGCTCTCTCGACGCATCCGCAGAATTGCCCGCGATCGCGATGTAGACGTTCCCGCCCGTGTCGATCGCCCGGAACTGAGCGACGTCGGCGACGAAGCAGCCGTTCCGCGTCGCGATGCTTTCGTCGTCCGGTCCGGGGAAGTAGCTCGACTCGCCCTGCCCGTCGAAGCAGGTGCCGCTGTTGAGCGCAACTCCATGACCCGTCATCTCGGCGATGTAGAGGGCGAGCACGTCCGCGGTCGATGAGAACTGCGTCACCCGGAACCGATCGACAGCACCGTCGTTCGGCGCGCATTCGACGGCGGCGGTCGCTCCAGCCGGGAGGGCGCTCCGGACGGGCACGCAATCGATCGCCGCGTCGGGCCGGATGCCGGAGAGCAGGTGCAGCTCGTCCGTGGTTGGCGATGGGACCGGAGCAGGGGAAAGGGATGGGCCCCGGCCCGTTCCGCAACCGGCAACGGCGAAAGCGGCAATTGTGAGGGCGATACCCAGCCCGGACGCGGCGCTCATGGGACGATGCTAGCGGTCCGCGACCCCGAACGCTTGTTCGATTCCGTCCAGCGTGGTATGGTGGCTACCTCGTGAACGAATGGGCGCTCCGGTCGGCGCCCCGGTACCTCACCGCCCGATCCCGATCCACCTTTACGCCCTGACCGATCCCCGCTGCACCAACCGCGCGGGTGGGCCCACGTCAGGAGCCGTTTACTCATGTCCTTCGATCGTCTCGGGCTGACGCCCGAGCTCCTCCGTGCCGTCACGGCCCAGGGCTATACCGAGCCCACGCCCGTGCAGGCCGAATCGATCCCATTCGTCCTCGCCGGCCGGGACGTCCTCGCGGGTGCCCAGACAGGCACCGGCAAGACGGCCGCCTTCGTGCTGCCGATCCTCCAGATCCTCAACGCGAGCCGGCCCGAGCCGCGGCACCTGGCCGTCGGGAACAGCCGTCCGCGCGGAGCGACCGGCCTGCCGATCCGTTGCCTCGTCCTCACCCCGACCCGCGAGCTCGCGCTCCAGGTCGAGGAGAGCGTCCGAACCTACGGCGGCGACCGACGCGTGCGGTCGACCACGATCTACGGCGGCGTTGGTTTCGAGCCCCAGGTCCGCGCGCTCCGCGGCGGGCCGGAGATCGTCGTCGCGACGCCCGGCCGGTTGCTTGACCACGCCCAGCAGGGCACGATCGACCTCCGCTCGGTCGAGATCCTCGTCCTCGACGAGGCGGACCGGATGCTCGACATGGGCTTCATCCGCGACATCCGCCGAATCATCGCGCTCCTTCCGCAGCAGCGCCAGAACCTCCTCTTCTCGGCGACGTTCTCGAGCGAGATTCGCGGCCTCGCCGCGACCATCCTGAACGACCCCGCCCAGGTCCAGATCGCACGCCGCAACGCGCCGATCGAGCTGGTGCGCCAGGTCGTGTATTCCGTCGACCGCGAGCGCAAGCGCGAGCTCCTCAGCCACCTCATCCGCAGCGGTCGTATTGACCGTGCGCTCGTGTTCACGCGAACCAAGCACGGCGCGAACCGGCTCGCCGAGCAGCTCGGGCGGGACGGCATCGCCGCCGCCGCAATTCACGGCAACCGGAGCCAGAGCCAGCGCGTGAGGGCGCTCGACGACTTCAAGTCGGGCCGCGTGGCCATCCTCGTCGCCACGGAGGTCGCCTCCCGGGGCCTCGACATCGACGGACTGCCCCACGTCGTCAACTTCGAGCTGCCGATGGTCGCCAACGACTACGTCCACCGGATCGGCCGGACGGGGCGGGCAGGCATGGAAGGCGATGCGGTCTCCCTCGTCTGCGTCGACGAGTTCGGCCTCCTCCGCGAGATCGAGCGGGTGATCCGCCAGCCGATCCCACGCGAGACCGTGCCCGGATTCGAAGTTAATCGAACGATTCGAGCGGAGCCGATTCGGCAGCGCTCGAACGACGGCAACCAGTTCCGAGGGGGAGGGTTTGCCCCCGCCCGCCGACCGAGCTACGGACGACCCGCAGCTCCCGAGGGACGGCGACACGGTGGCCGGCCGAACCAGGGTCGACCCGGCACCGCTGTTGGCAACCGGCCCGGCGGCAACCGGGGTCCCGCCGCCCCGAACCGGCCCTACGGCCACCAGCAGGGCAAGGGAGCCGGCGTCTTCACGGCCCTTCCGGGCGAGCGCCTGGCACGCACCGGGAATCGCGCCGGCTGACGCCCGCCCCGCCGGTCAACGCGCGGCGGTCTCCGACGCCCAGGGCATCAGCGGTGGTGAGGCGAAGGTCGAGCTGATCTCGATCCGCCGCCCTTCATTGGCCATCGATGTCGTGGCTGCCTCGAGAATGTCCACGATGTGGGCGGCCTGTTCACCGCTCGCCCGATGTGGGCGACCCACGCCGATCGCGCCCGCCATCTCCGCCACACCGCGGGCCCACGCCGTGCCGCGGTAGCCCGGCCTCACCAGCGCGACGGGCTCGTAGGTCTCGCCGTATGCGCCGACCTCGACGATCGCGTCGAAGTCCTGGAAGCTGCCGAGCGCCAGCGACGCGTCGTCGCCGTGGAACTCGAGGCTCCCGTGGAGCTTCGCGGGGCGGCCCACGTAGAAGCTCGCGGTCAAGCGCAGGACCGCGCCACCCTCCAGGTCGATCGCGACCACGACCAGGTCGGGGCTGCCGATCCGGAAGGCCGTCCCGTCAACCGTCACGCGATCCGGCTTGAGATCCCAGCCCCACGCGCGCACGGAACGCGCGCGTCCCACCATCGTCGTGACGAGAGTCAACGGATAGACCCCGACGTCGAACAGGGCGCCGACCTCAAAGAACGGCGCCGGAGCCGGGTGCCACGTCTCGATCCGGCCCCAGTTGACCTCGGCATAGACGGCTCGGACGGTCCCGAGGCGGCCGCCGCGGATGAGCGCCCCGGCCGTCTGCTGCGCCTCGCCGAGGAAGGTCGATGGCGAGCAACCGAGGCGGACGCCGCGTGCCGCTGCGAGCTCGACCAGCTCGTGCGCCTCGCTCGAACGGAGCGCGAGCGGCTTCTCGCTGTAGACATGGCGGCCCGCCTCCAGAGCCCGCTTCGTTACCTCGTAGTGAGCCTGGTGGACCGTCAGGTTGACGACGATGTCGACCGCTTCGTCATTGAGCATGTCGTCGAGAGACGCGTGACCGCGGCAGCCGTGAGCCTCTGCGAAAGCAGCGGCGCGCGATGGATCCAGGTCAGTTGCGGCGACCAGCCGGATCTCCGGGTGGGTCACGGCGTCCTTCGCATACCCGCCCGCGATGTTGCCGGTGCCCACGATTCCGATGCCGAGGGGCGTCATATGTGGAGGCTACGCGATCGATGCCCTATCGTGGCCCCATGCGACACGACCAGATCGCGCTGCAGCTCTACACGGTTCGCCGGCTCGCGGCCGTGGACCTGCCGGGAACGGTGCGCGCCGTCGCCGCGGCCGGCTATCGGGCCGTCGAGATTGCGGGGCTGCCCCCGACCGACGCCGGCGACCTCGCGCGGCTGCTCAACGATGCGGGGCTGCAGGCCGTGGCCGCGCACGAGGGAATCGAGGGCCTACGCAACGACGTGGGTGCCGTCATCGATCGGTACGCGGAGATCCGCTGTCCCAGAGTCATCGTGCCGGGGATGCCCGAGGCTGACCGCCGGACCGTCGATGGCGTGCGTCGCTTCGCGGCCGAGCTCGGCTCGTTCGCCGCGCGGCTCGGGGAGAGCGGGATCCGGCTCGGTTACCACAACCATACGTTCGAATTCGAGCCGCTCGATGGCACGACGGTCTGGGACGTGCTGCTCGCCGAGCTGCCGCCCGAGGTCGAGATCGAGCTGGACGTCTACTGGGCGGCAGTCGGCGGCCGCGATCCCGTTGCCGAGATCCGGGCCACCGCGGACCGCGTTCGCCTGCTTCACATGAAGGATCGCGCGCCCGGAGTCGAGCCGCATGACGCCCCGGCTGGGGCGGGGACCCTCGCGTTCCCCAAGATCGTGGAGGCAGCTCGGGCGGCCGGCGTCGAGTGGTACATCGTCGAACAGGACGAGCCGCAGGAGCCGCTCGACGACATCGCCAGCGCATTGCGGTACCTCGGGTCGCTGGCCGTCTAGGCGGTGCTCCGCGTCGCCCCAACCGAGGACCTCACGACGGACGACATCGCGGCAATCCGCGAGCTCCTGTGGGCGGCCTTCGGAACCGGCGACGAGGCGTTCAGCGAGGCGGACTGGGAGCACTCGGTCGGCGGCATGCACTTCGTGCTCGAGGAGGACGGCCAGATCGTCGCCCACGCGTCGGTCGTCGAACGGGAGCTCCACGTGGATGACCAGCCGCTGCGAACCGGGTACGTCGAGGCCGTCGCCACCGCCACGGATCGGCAAGGGCAGGGACTCGGTTCGCTCGTGATGGAGGAGGCCGCTGCGTGGATCCAGGAGCGGTTCGAGCTGGGTGCACTCGGGACGGGGCGGCAGGCCTTCTACGAGCGCCTCGGTTGGCAGACCTGGCAGGGACCCTCGTCGGTGCGAACGCCCGAAGGCCCGCAGCCGACGCCGGACGACGACGGCTACATCCTCGTCCTTCCGACTCCCTCCTCGCCTCCGCTCGACCTCTCCGCCTCGATCAGCTGCGATTGGCGCCCCGGCGACGTGTGGTAGGGGATGGACAACCTGACGGCGTCCGAATCCACTCGGTCTACCAGTCGGTCGAAGCCCGTGACGCCATGGTCGCCAGCGGCATGGAGTCGGGGATGAACGACGGGTACAACCGCCTCGACGAACTGCTGGCGCGCCTCGTGCCGGTCGCCTGACCACACCACACCAGAGGGAGGACCAGCCATGGATTGGAAGCTCGAGCTCGTCGTCGTTCCCGTCACGGACGTCGACCGGGCGAAGAAGTTCTACAGCGAACAGCTGGGCTTCAATGTCGATGTCGATGCGAGCCCTGCCCCGGGGGTGCGGGTCGTCCAGATGACGCCGCCCGGCTCGGCCTGCTCGATCACGGTCGGCCAAGGTCTCACGGAGGCCGTACCCGGGTCGCTCCAGGGCATGCAGATCTCCGTCGGCGATATCGATGCTGCGCACGCCCATCTGGTCGAGCGCGGCGTGGACGCCAGCCCCATCCGGCACGTCGGCGCCGAGGGCTGGGCCGACGGCAAGGGCGGGGACTACAACTCGTTCATCTTCTTCAAGGATCCCGATGGGAACGGCTGGGCGATCCAGGAGAGCCCGCTGCTCCGCGCCGAGCTGCCTGAGCCTGAGCCTGAGAAGGCGACGGCTCGCTGACGAGCTAGCTCAGTTGCGGTCCACCGGACCGCATTCGATCGTGCCCTTGAGCCCGATGCCATCCGCGGTCTCGCCATCCACCGACCACTTGA
>Ga0136633_1002807_pt1 | contig 11761 bp, 14 predicted proteins | sample AntDrymeUQ832206_2_FD_105494 | JGI IMG/M metagenome (GOLD analysis project Ga0136633, IMG submission 105494) | Polar desert sand microbial communities from Dry Valleys, Antarctica - metaG UQ83 (22.06) | ecosystem: Environmental > Terrestrial > Soil > Desert | place: Antarctica: Dry Valley...
AGCGGGGAACGCGTGCTCACGCTGTCACGCGCGATGGAGTCCGTCAGCCTGGGGCGGATCCTCGACGCCGACGGCGACGGCCAGCCCCGCGAGCTCGCCTTCGAGGTCCGTGCCGGCGCCGCGTCTCGCGGTGTCCAGGCGAAGATCGTGAGCTTCAAGCCCGGGGCGGACGGCTGCGTCGCCGTGCGCAAGACCTGGTTCTCCTACCCGCGCAAGGACTCGACCGGGCCGTTTCCGCGCGGCGGGTCCTTCAGCACGGGGTCGCTGCAGATCAAGGACTTCACGAAGCGCTTCGGCGGCTTGGAGCTGCGCACGTACGAGAGCTACGCGCGCGGCAACGACCCCGGCTGCTGCCCGACCTGGGAGCGCACGACCCACTGGCGCCTGGACCGGGCCGCCGACCGCTACCGCACGTACCGCACGAAGCTCGTGCACCTGCGCCGGGCGGCGGGCTGAGCCTGGCTAGTGCATCGTTCCAGGCGACCGTCAGTCGATCTCGCCGAGCTCGCGCCAGACCTCAACGGAGACGTCGTCGACGGGCAGCGCGAACGGGGGCTCGGGCTTGGAGGCCTTGACGGAGACCGCCTGGGCGTCGAAGTCCTTGATCAGGCGGTCGGCGACGGCGGCGCAGAGGCGCTCGAGCGTCTTGTCGGAGCGCTGCGTGGCGACGAGCGCCGCCACCTCGCAGACGCGCGCGTAGTCGACGGTGTCCTCGAGGCGGTCGGTGACGGTCGCGTCGGCCTCGCCGAGCTCCATGCGAATGTCGAGGATCAGCCGCTGGCCGACCTCGCGCTCGGCCGCCGTGACGCCGTGGTGAGTGAAGAGCGAGAGGCCGTTGACCTCGACCGTCACGACCGTCTGGATGCCCTCGTCTTCGTCGAAGTCCTCGTCGATGTCGTCGTCGTCGATGTCGTCGTCGGCGCCAGCCATCGCCCGCGCAACGTAGCAGCCGCGACGAGCAGGGCATCGCGCGCCTCGGCGACGTCGTGGACGCGAAACACGCTGGCGCCGCGCGTCAGCGCGAGGACGTTCGTGGCGATCGTGCCGGCGAGCCGCTCGCCCGGCTCGCGGCCGCCGGTGATCGTCCCGAGAAAGCTCTTGCGCGAGGTGCCGACGACGACCGGCCGGCCGAGCGCGACGATCTCGTCCAGGCGCCTGAGCAGCTCGAGGTTGTGGTCGATCGTCTTGCCGAAGCCGATGCCGGGGTCCAGCCAGACGCGCTCGCGGGCGATCCCCTGGGCGACCGCCTGCTTCAGGCGCTCGGCCAGAAACCGGCGCACGTCGTCGACGACGTCGCCGTAGCGCGGATCGCGCTGCATCGTGCGCGGCTCGCCGAGCATGTGCATGAGGCAGACGTCGCAGCCGCGCTCGGCGACCAGCGCCGCCATCGCGGGGTCGCCGCGCAGCGCGGTGACGTCGTTGACGAGCGTCGCCCCCGCATCGATCGCCGCCGCCGCAACCGCGGCCTTCGAGGTGTCGATCGACAGCCGCACGCCGGCGCCGGCCAGCCCGTCGAGAACCGGCAGGACGCGACGCAGCTCCTCGGCCTCGCTCACCGGCTCGGCCCCGGGTCGCGTCGACTCGCCGCCGACGTCGAGGATCGCGGCGCCTTGGGCGACGAGCGCGCGCCCGTGCGCGATCGCCGCCGCCGGGTCCAGCCACTCGCCTCCGTCGGAGAACGAGTCGGGGGTGACGTTCACGACGCCCATCACAACCGGCTCGGGGACGAGGGCATCCATCGGCCCGTCCACGCTAGCGGCTGACCCCGCCGCCGCGTGCGCGATCGCTACGGCGCGGCGGCGAGCGGCGGCGTGCCGCGTCGATCGAGCGCAGGTAGGCGACGATCAGCGCGCAGGCCCTGGAACGAACGCCGTCGCCCCAGGCGACCTGACCGGCGGGAGGAGCGGCTAGAGCTCGGGCTTGCGCGGCTCGTCCGCGCGGACCTCGACGCCACCGGCGAGGCCGGGACGGGGCAGCGTGCGGGGTGCCTTGGCGCCCGGCTTGTCAGCCGGCGTGGCGGGCGCGGGAAGCTCCGGCGCCTCGTCGGGGAAGACCTCGGACTCGGGCGTGCCGATCAGCAGCGCCTCGAACTCGGCCTTCTCGATCGTCTCGCGACGGATGAGGATGTCCGAGACCACGTCGAGCGTCTCGCGATGCTCGGTGAGGATGTCGCGGGCGCGCTGGTGGGCGCCTTCCACCACACGGCGGATCTCGTCGTCGATCTCACGCGCGATCTCGTCGGAGTAGTCCGGCTCGGAGCCGAACTCGCGGCCGAGGAACGGCTGCGAGTGGTCATGGCCGAAGACACGCGGGCCGAGACGCTCGCTCATGCCGTAGCGCATGACCATGTTCTTCGCCGTCGACGTGACCTTCTCGAGGTCGTTCGACGCGCCGGTGGTGATCTCGCTGAAGACGATCTCCTCGGCGGCGCGGCCGCCGAGCGTCATCGCCATCGAGTCGATGAGCTCCGCGCGGGTGGTGAGGAAGCGATCCTCCTGCGGCATGGAGATCGTGTAGCCGAGCGCCTGGCCGCGGCCGATCACGGAGATCTTGTGGACCGGGTCGGAGTGCTCGAGGTAGTGGCCGACGATCGCGTGGCCCATCTCGTGGAACGCGGTGATCCGGCGCTCCTTCTCGCTCATGACCCGGGTCTTCTTCTCCGGCCCGGCGATGACGCGCATGATGCCCTCTTCGAGCTCGTGCTGGCCGATCTCGCGCTTGCCGGTACGGGCGGCGAGCAGCGCCGCCTCGTTGACCAGGTTTGCAAGGTCGGCCCCCGTGAAGCCCGGCGTCTGGCCGGCGAGGTCGTCGACGTTGATCTCCTTGGCCAGCGGCTTGCCGCGCGTGTGGACCTCGAGGATCTTCGCGCGGCCCTTGCGGTCGGGGCGGTCGACGACGATCTGGCGGTCGAAGCGGCCTGGCCGCAGGAGCGCGGGGTCAAGGATGTCGGGACGGTTGGTGGCTGCGATGAGGATGATGTTGTCGGTCATCGTGAAGCCGTCCATCTCGACGAGGAGCTGGTTGAGCGTCTGCTCGCGCTCGTCGTGACCGCCGCCCATGCCGGCGCCGCGATGGCGGCCGACGGCGTCGATCTCGTCCATGAAGATGATGCAGGGGCTGTTGGTCTTGGCCTGCTCGAAGAGGTCACGCACGCGCGAGGCACCGACGCCGACGAACATCTCGACGAAGTCCGAGCCGGAGATCGAGAAGAACGGCACGCCGGCCTCGCCGGCGACCGCGCGGGCGAGCAGCGTCTTGCCGGTGCCCGGAGGCCCGAAGAGCAACACGCCCTTGGGAATCCGAGCCCCCAGAGCCTGGAACTTCTTCGGGTTCTCGAGGAACTCCTTGATCTCGTGCAGCTCCTCGACCGCCTCGTCGGCGCCCGCGACGTCACGGAAGGTGATCTTCGGCGCGTCGACGGACATCCGCTTGGCCTTGGACTTGCCGAACGACATGACCTTCGAGCCGCCACCCTGCATCTGGTTCATGAGGAAGATCCAGAAGCCGATGAACAGCAGGAACGGGAGGATGTAGATGAGCGACGACCACCACGTCGCGCCCGTGCCCTTGATATCGAAGGACGCGATCTTCTTGTCCTTCTCGGCCGCCGCCAGCGTCTCGGTCAGCTTGTCGCCGTACGCCTGGGCGAATCCGAGCTTGTACTCGCCCTTGTCGTTGCGCAGGGTGACGATCAGCTCGTTGGCGCGGTTGCGCATCTCGACGGTCTGGATCGCGCCCGAGTTGAGCTGCTGCGTGAACGTTCCGAAGCCCGGATCCTTCTTCTTGTCGGGGCTCGAGATGAGTTGCTGCGCGAAGAACGCCAAGATCACGACGATCAGGATCGGGAACATGGCGCTCTTGGAAAATCGGCTCATATAAGTGTGTTAACCAGGTCGTTCAGCGGATTGCCAGCCTAGCAGGGGTACGTCTGCGGCCCGCCCACTGGATCAGACGGTGCGGGCCCTGCCCTCCGGGCCCTATCGGCAGCTCACCGCCCGGTCTGAAGCAGCGACCCACGGCGGGTTCAGCTCACGCCTCCGTCTCCAGCACGGCGACGTAGGGAAGGTTGCGGTACCGCTCGGCGTGGTCCAGGCCGTAGCCCACGACGAAGCGGTTGGGGATCCTGAAGCCGACGTAGCGCGGCTCGATGGCCACCTTCAGACGATCGGGCTTCGTCAGCAGCGCGCAGACCTCGATCGAGGCCGGGTCGCGCACGCCGAGGTTGCGCAGCAGGTACTGCAGTGTCAACCCCGAGTCGACGATGTCCTCGACGATCAGCACATGACGGCCCTCGAGCGCGATGTCGAGGTCCTTGAGGATCCGCACGACCCCCGAGGAGTCGGTCGTCGAGCCGTAGCTGGCGACCGCCATGAAGTCGACCTCGCACGGGACCTCGATGTGGCGCATGAGGTCCGAGAGGAAGAAGACGGCGCCCTTCAGGACGCCGACGAGCAGCAGGTCTCGCCCCGCGTAGTCCGCGGAGATCTGGCGACCCAGCTCGCGAACCCGGCGGGCGAGTTCATCTGGCTGGACGAGGATCTCGCCGACGGCGGCGTCGCGCATGCAGTTCGCAGTCTGTCAGGCGGGCAGGTGCGACCGGCGGGCGGGATGGGACGGTGCACCGGGCGCCGACGGCCCGGGCGGGGTCGGCTTCATGCGCAGCAGCCCGCCGCTGACCACCGCGCGCGCCCCGTCGCCGAGGTCCAGCGCCCCGTCGCCGAGCGCGAGGATGTCGGCCGTGCGCCCGGGTGCGCGGGCGCACAGCCGGCCGACGGCGTCCTCGGCGAGGCGCCGTACGACGAGCCGCGCCAGCGCCGGCGGGAGTGCCGCGAGGTGCGCCACCGCGATGTGGTCGCGGCCGGCGAGCGCGGTCTCGACGACCTCGTCGAGCACGGCGGCCTCGTCGCGCAGCAGCTCGGCGGTGCGCACGACGTTGCGCTCCGCGGACGGATGCAGCTCGCGCAACGCCGGCACGAGCCGGCGCGGGCACGGTTGCGGGCGTAGGCCGGGTCGTCGTTGGAGGCGTCCTCACGCCAGCGCAGGCCGCGGGCGATGCAGTGCGCGGCCGTCTCCTTGCGCGTGAAACGCAGCAGCGGGCGCAGGAGCCGGCCGTCGCGCTCGCTCATGCCGAGCAGCGCCCGGCGGCCCGGCGAGGCCGCCAGGCGGTAGAGCACGGTCTCGGCCTGGTCGGAGGCGGTGTGGCCCATCGCCAGCCCCGCGCCGCGCTCGAGCGCCAGGCGGGCGCCGGTGCCGAGGCGCACGTCGCGCGCCCAGGCCTGCAGGTTGCCGCTGTCGGCCGGGCGCTGCGCTCTCTGAAGTGTGAGCTCGACGCCCAGGCGCGCGCAGAGCGCGCGGCAGAGCTCCTCGTCGCCACCGGCGCCGTCGCGCAGGCCGTAGTTGACATGCAGCGCGCGCACCGCCTCGGCGCCCGCGAGCCGCACGGCGACGTCGAGCAGGCAGACCGAGTCGCGCCCGCCGGAGAGCAGCACGACGACCGGCGCGCCAGGCGCGAGCAGGCCGGTTTCGCGGACGCGCTCGAGGAGGTCCATCGGTGCGATTCTACGTCCGTCCCCCGGGTTCCCCTAGGGATCATTCCCGATAGGCAGGGCGACCCGGCGGCCCGACACTCATCCCATGCAATCGACACCCGAACCCCCCGCCCCGCCCTCACCGCCGCCGCCGATGGACTCCGACCCCACCTCCCCCACCACCCCGCCCCCGAACGAGCCGCGCCGACTCACGCGCACGTCCGCCGACCGCATGGTCGGCGGCGTCTGCGGCGGCATCGGCCGCTACTTCGGCATCGACCCCACGCTCGTGCGGATCGGCTTCGTGGCCCTTGCGCTGCTCGGCGGCACGGGCCTGATCGTCTACGCCGCCGCGCTGCTGCTGGTCCCGCTCGACGACAGCGCCGCTCCGGCGGCGCCGACGCCGCCCAATCGCACGATGGCGATCGGCCTGCTCGTCGCCTTCGTCGTCATCGGGATCGTCGTCGGCGGCTTCGGCTTCGCCTTCGGCGGGGCCCTCGTCCCGCTCGGCTTCATCGCGCTCGCCGGTCTTGCCGTCTGGTGGCTGGTCTCCGGTGAGCGACCGTCCGGCAGCCCGGCCACCGTCGTGCGCCGCGCGGCGCTGGGCGTCGGGCTGCTCGTCGGCTGCTTCGCGCTCTCCGTGGCGAGCTTCTTCGCCAGTGGCCTGGGTGGCGGCGTCGTCGTCGCGGCCCTCGTCATCGCCGCGGGCGCCGGCCTCGTCGCCGCTGCCTTCCTCGGCGGCGCACGCTGGCTGGTCCTGCCGGCGCTGGCGATCGCACTGCCGCTGGCCTTCGTCTCGGCCGCGGGCATCGATCTCGACGGCGGCTTCGGCGAGCGGACCGAGCGGCCCGGCACCCTGGCCGAGGTCAAGCCGAGCTACCAGCTCGGCGCGGGCGAGCTCATCATCGACCTGCGCGACGTCACGCTGCCGGCCGGCGACCATCCGCTGTCGGTGCAGATCGGCGCCGGCCACGCGCAGGTGATCGTCGACGAAGACGTCTGCGTCGCCAGCCGTGCGGAGATCGGGATGGGCGCGGTGGCGATCTTCGACCAGGACAACGGCGGCATCGACGTCGACTGGCGCGATACCCGCCGCGCCGATGGGGACACGCCCCGGCTGGTCATCGACGGCGACGTCGGCCTCGGCCTGCTCGAGGTCAGCCGCACGCGCGACACGATCCACCATCAGGGCCCGGGCTGGAACGAGGACCGTGTGACGGAGCGCAACAGCGCGTGCGTCACGTCGTGAAACGCGACCGTCCCGATCGGCTGCTGCTCGTCGCGGGCTGCGTGCTCTCGGCGTTCGGCGTCGTGCTGCTGCTCGACCGGACCGGGACGATCGAACTGAGCTTCGGCTCGATGGCCCCCATGGCGTTCGCCGTCGTGGGGGCCGTTCTGCTCGCCACCGGCCTGACGCGGCGAGAATGACCGACATGGCGGCGACCCCGACCGGGCGGGCGGCAGCGATGCGCGACCTGCGCCGCGATCCCGAGAACGGGATGGTGGCGGGGGTCTGCGAGGGGCTCGGCCGGCGCCTGGACATCGATCCGCTGCTGCTGCGGATCGTCTTCGGCGCGACGACGCTGGCCAGCGGCCTGGGCCTCGTGGCCTACGTCCTGGCCTGGATGCTCGTCCCCGCCGAGGGCGAGCATGACGCGGCACCGGTGTCGGCCGACGCGCTGCGGACCCGGCGCAACCGGCGCGCGGCGCTCGAGGTCGCGCTCGGCGTCGGCTGCCTCGTCGTGGCGCTGCTGCTGACCTTCCGCGAGGTCGGGCTGCCGTTCTCGGATGCGCTGACGTGGCCGCTCGTGCTCGTCGCGGCGGGCGGGGCGCTCATCTGGCGCCAGTCCGTCGGCCGGCCGGGGGCGGCGCGCGGGGATCTGCGCGAGCCCGGGGTGCGAGCCGGCGCGCTGCCCGTCGGCGCCGCGGCCGGGAGCGCCCCGCGCTCGTCCGCCGCGCCGCTGCTGCTCGACGACACGGACGCCGAGTCGCGCCCGGCGATCATCTCGCGGATCGGGATCGGCGTCACGCTCGTCGTCGCGGCGGCGATCGTCTTCCTGCAGTTCACGGGCGCGCTGGCCGCCGCCACCGATGTCGCGCTGGCGGCGATCGTCGTGGCGATCGCGCTCGTCGTGATCTTCGCCCCGTTCTTCTTCCGTCTGGCCACCTCGCTGTCGCTCGAGCGCGCCGAGCGGATCCGCTCCCAGGAGCGCGCCGAGGTGGCCGCGCACCTGCACGACTCGGTGCTGCAGACACTCGCGCTCGTGCAGAAGCGCGCTGACGACCCGCGCGAGGTCGCCGCCCTGGCGCGCCGCCAGGAGCGCGAGCTGCGCACGTGGCTGAGCGGCGCGCCCGATCATCCGGCCGGCGAGCGCTGGCTGGCGGCGGCGCTGCAGGCGGCCGCGCAGGAGGTCGAGGAGGCGCACGGCGTGGCGATCGACGTCGTCGCCGTCGGCGACGCGCCGCTAGATCGCGACGGCGAGGCGCTTGTCGCGGCCGCCCGCGAGGCGATGCTCAACGCGGCGAAGTTCGCCGGCGACGCCGGCGCCGTGGCCGTGTACGCCGAGGCCGGCGAGGAGCGCCTGGAGGTCTTCGTCCGCGACCGCGGCCCGGGCTTCGACCCGGCGGCGGTGCCGGGCGACCGGCGCGGCGTGCGCGAGTCGATCCTGCGACGGATGGAGCGCCACGGCGGCCGCGCCGCGAGCCATGCCGCACCGGGGGGCGGCGGCACCGAGGTCGAGCTCGTGCTCGAGCGCGGCGGTGAGTCGTCATGACCGCCACGGCCACTGGCGCACGGAACACGCGCGTCGTGCTCGTCGACGACCATGCGCTGTTCCGCGCCGGGGTGCGGTCCGAGCTCGACGGGCTCGTCGACGTCGTGGGCGACGCCGCGACGGTCGCCGAGGCGGTGGCCCTGATCCGGGCGCAGGCGCCCGACGTGGTCCTGCTCGACGTCCACATGCCCGACGGCGGCGGCCTGGAGGTGCTGCGGCAGATCGGTGCCGACGTGCCGGCGACCCAGTTCCTCGCGCTGTCGGTCTCCGATGCCGCCGAGGACGTCATCGCGGTCGTCCGGGCGGGCGCGCGCGGCTACGTCACGAAGACGATCTCCGGCGCCGACCTGGCCGACGCGGTGCGCCGCGTGCACGAGGGCGATGCGGTGTTCTCGCCGCGGCTGGCGGGCTTCGTGCTCGACGCCTTCGCCGGAGCTCCCGCCGTGCCGGCCGCCGCGGCCGCCGACGAGGCCGATCTCGACCAGCTCACGCCGCGCGAGCGTGAGGTCCTGCAGCACATCGCCCGCGGCTACATGTACAAGGAGATCGCTCAGCGGCTGGGGATCTCCGCGAAGACCGTCGAGGCGCACGTGTCGGCGGTGCTGCGCAAGCTGCAGCTGTCCAGCCGCCATGAGCTGTCGCGCTGGGCGGCGGCGCGGCGGATGCTGGAGTAGCCGGTCGACCTCCCCCGTCAGCGTAGATTCCCGGCCATGATCGACCACATCAAGCTCCACGTCGCCGACGCCGCGCGCAGCAAGGCGTTCTATGCCGAGGCGCTCGCGCCGCTCGGCTACAGCGTGATCATGGAGCCCGTCCCCGGGCGCGTCGTCGGGATGGGCACGCGCTTTCCGGACTTCTGGCTTGCGCAGTCCGACGCGCCGACGGCGGCCCACGTGGCGCTGCGCGCTGAGGATCGCGAGGCCGTCCACGCCTTCCACGCCGCCGCGCTGGCAGCGGGAGGGCGCGACAACGGCGGCCCGGGCCTACGGCCGCAGTACCACCCCGGCTACTACGGGGCGTTCGTCTTGGACCCCGACGGCAACAACGTCGAGGCCGTGCACCACACGTTCTCCGCCTCCGCCTGAGCCTGCCGGGCGCTCAGAACGACGGCGGGACCGTGGTCCCGCCGCCTGCGGGGAACAGGCCCCGCTGCCGAGGTCGACGGCGCTCGTCTTCGTACCGGCGGCGCCTCGCGGACGGCGAGCCGTCCACTGTTCGACCTGATAGGTGATTCATATGCCTCGGCCGCCGCACTGTCAACTCGCTTAACGTGCGCGCGCGCCCGCGGGCCGCCCCGCTAGTGTCACGACACTAGACCTCGAGGTGCGGGTACTCGGCCTTGACGACCTCGCGGTACTGGGCGTAGACGGGCTTGGTGATCGGGATGAGCGCGAGCGCGGCCTTGACGTCGCCGCTGGTCTTGATGCGCCGCCGGGCGATCGCGATCGGGACGTTCTCCTTGCCCTGGAAGTACTTGTTGGCGACCTCGGAGGACATCGACATCTTGACCTTGGGCTTCCAGTCGATGTCGTCGGTCCACTCCCAGTGCAGGCAGCCCTCCTCGCCCTCCTCGGCGGCGCGGATGTTGACGACCATGTCGACGTCCTCGAACTCGAAGCGCTGCGGCACGTCGGCGTCACGCAGCTTGGGCCCCATGTCGGGGTCCTCGCTCATGAGACTGAAGATGCGGTCCATGACCGCGCGGAACTCCTTCGGGCTACTGAACTCGGCACCCATGCGTGACCTCCTTGGCTGATGCGGTGGCAGTTATCCAGCGGGCGGCGGCTTGCGCGCCGGCTTCGCCGCGGCCGGCTTGGCCGCGGCCGGCTTGGCTGCGGCCGGCTTGGCTGCGGCCGGCTTGGCGGCGGCCGGCTTGGCCGCGGCGACCCGGCGCTGCGCGGCAGGGGCGGGGGGCTTGGTGGCGGTGGCCGTCCGGCGCCGCGGCGCCGCGGCCGGCTTGGCCTCCAGCGGCTCGACGCGCGCACGCAGGGCGGCGAGCTCGGAGCGCAGCGTCTCGATCTCACCGCGCAGCGCCTTGACGTCGGCCTCGCTCGCCGGCCGCAGCTCGTCGACGGCGCCGCGCAGGCGGCCGGCGGTGTTGCCGATCTCGTCGAGCACGCCCGAGATCCGGTCGCGCGGGATCTGCGTCTTGAACGCCTGGTCGACGGCGTCGCGGACCACGTCAGCGCGAGATTGGCTCTTCGTCTTGGCTTTCTTGGCCATTGACCGATCATATGGCGCTCTCCGATGCCCGTCCACATCCACCCCACCGCGGAACTGGCCCCGCGCGCCCTGCTGCCCGGCGACCCCGGCCGCGCGCTCGCGCTCGCGCAGCTCGTGCTCTCCGAGCCGAAGATGTTCAACCACAACCGCGGCCTGTGGGGCTACACGGGCGTCGCCGCCGACGGCGAGCCGATGACGATCCAGAGCACGGGGATGGGCGGGCCGAGCGCCGCCATCGTGCTCGAGGAGCTCTGCGACCTCGGCCTGCAGCAGGCGATCCGGGTCGGCACGTGCGGTGCGCTGCACCCCGACCTCGCGCACGGCGACCTCGTCGTGGCCGACGCCGCGCTGGCCTGCGACGGCGCCAGCCGAGCGCTCGGCGCCGAGGGGCTCGTGGCAGCCGATGCCGGCCTGGCCGATGCGCTGCGCCGCGCCGCGGCAGAGGATCCCGGCGGCCTCGCGGGCGCGCGAGTGCATTCTGGGATGGTCGCGACGAGCGACCTGTTCTACGAGCGCGAGACCGGACGCGCGGCGCGATGGCGCGACGCGGGCGCGCTCGCGGTCGAGATGGAGGCCGCGACGCTGCTGCGCGTGGGTGAGCTGCGCAGGATCGGCGTCGCCTGCCTGCTGGCCGTCAGCGACGTCTTCGGCGCCGACGGGGAGCGCCGGAGGATCGACGCGGAGGAGCTCCTGCGGGCGGCCGAGCGGCTCGGCCGGGTCGGCGCGGCCGCGCTCAGCCCGGGCGGGGGCTAGCCCGAGACCTTCAGGCGCTCCTGGCGCGGCGAGACGGGCTTCGCCGCCGTCGGCAGCGCCGCGTGCAGGCCGTGCAGCTCCTTGGTCAGCGCGGCGAGGTGGTTCTCGATGGCCTCCAGGCGCCCCTCGACTCCGGCCGTGGTGGCCGTCGCGGCAACGCGCTCGTCGAGGCGGTCGATGCCGTCCTCGATGCCCTCCAGGCGCTGGGAGACCGAGCGCACCCGCCGTGTCAGGCGCTCGATGTCTGCCGCCGAGGGCAGCATGAGCGCGCCGAGCGCCGCCTCCTGCGCACTCGAGGCCTTCTCGCGCGCGTCGAAAGCCCGCTGGATGGCTCCCGCGACGAGCGGGTTGGCCATGAGATCCTCGGCGAGCTTGCCGAGCGTGTCCTCGCCCTGCTTCGTCAGCCGCTCGCGCAGGCCTTCGGCCTCGTCATAGTCGCTCATGGGGCGGGAATTCCTCCTGGTTGGCGGGGCATTCGGAGGC
>Ga0136633_1002808_pt1 | contig 11761 bp, 11 predicted proteins | sample AntDrymeUQ832206_2_FD_105494 | JGI IMG/M metagenome (GOLD analysis project Ga0136633, IMG submission 105494) | Polar desert sand microbial communities from Dry Valleys, Antarctica - metaG UQ83 (22.06) | ecosystem: Environmental > Terrestrial > Soil > Desert | place: Antarctica: Dry Valley...
CCACCGACTCCGGTGGGGGAGGCACGGACACCGGCTCCGGCGACGCCAGCAACACGCCCGGGCTCCCGTTGACCGGCCAGAACGTCGTCTGGATGCTGTTCGCCGCATCGGCGCTGCTCCTGGCCGGCCTGACGCTGCGAGGCTTCGACGCAAGGCGCTAGCGGGCGATCAGCCGACGAATCGGCGGGAGGCCGGCGCGCTGCGGCGGCGTCATCGTTCGGCCGTCGCACGCTCCGAGCTGCGGACGACGTCACATGGGCCGCCCGGGGGCTCGCTGCGCGTGCGCCGCGGCGAGGTCTTCGTCTTCCTCGGGCCCATCGGCGCGGACAAGACGACGACGGTCGAGATCCTCGAGGGGTTTCGCGACCGCGACGGGGGAGCCATGCGCGTGTGCGATTCTTCGGCTGGACACCGCGCCAACAGGCGGGGTAGCCGACCGGTCGCGATCGGCGGTGCCCGCCGGCGGCGGGCGATCGAGGCTCGTACGCACGCGCGGATCCGTGCACGTGCCGGGTCGTTTCAGCGCTACCCCTGATGCCGGGACGCCCGCCGAAACCAGCGTCTGGGCCACGGCTTGCCCTGCAGAGCAAGCCATACGCACTGCGACAACCGTTCGGTGACGTCGGCCCGCCTGGGTGCCTCTCGGCCTGGACCACGGAGTGACGTCGTTCCCCCGACGAGTGACGACCACCGGCGCTCACCGGTGCATCGTCGGATGGGCCGCCATTCCCGGCCCCGACAGCCAGATCAAGGGCTGCTACGCGACCACGAAGGGTCTGATGCTCGGCATTCCCCACTCCAAAGGCGACACTCGCATCGTCGACACGGCCGAACCCGGCCCGCAGGGGCCGGCGGACGTGAGCGGCTACGAGATCAAGTCAGCGCGCTTCGAGGACGGCGAGCAAGGCGGAACGGTGTTCTGCACGCTCGGCAGGCGCGTCCTGGGGGAGGAGTCGAGATCATCGACGACACCGGCATCAGGCAGGTCCGGGAATCCCACCCGTCTGGCCAAGCGAACTGGTACGCCGACCTTCAGCTCAACAAGGACATCCGCGCAGAGCGAGGCAACGACGAGTTCTTCGGCGTTTCCCCGATCACCATCTGGGAGATCTGCGCATCCGCGAGCTGACAGCGGTCACGGCGGGCGACGTGCGCTCGAATGTCGGCGTTCGGTGGATGACGCGCGAGGCGCGTCAGGCGGAGCGGCGTCGGCGGCGGCGTCATCGTCCGGCCAGCGGCCATGCTCGTCGAGGTAGACGCGGGCGGCCTCTTCGTCGTCGCGTTCGAGGTCGCCCTGGACGCCGATCCGGTACAGGACGTTGAGCAGGAGGACCGAGGCTCCGACGCCGATCCCCATCGCCAGGCCCTCCAGGCCGGTGAGCGTGTCGCTGAGCAGCAGCACGACGAAGCCGGCCAGCACGATCACCGCGGGCAGCACGTAGCGCACCGCGATCATCGTCTTGGGCCGGGAGTCCGATGGCGCGTTGCGCTTCGGATCCACTATGGCACCGCGTTCTGGTTTCTGGGCTTCGCGCGGCCGCCGATCTCCAGGCCCTGCGCGTAGGCGCCCGTCAGGACCTCCTCGCGCCGGCGCGCGTCCATCAGGTTGGGCGCCATGACACGGGCGATGTCGCCGCTGGGACCGATCATCCGCACCTTGGCGCCGCGGCTGCGCAGCGAGAGCGTTTCCAGCGCGGCGGTGCTGCCGGCGATCGCCCGCAGCATCCCCAGCGGCGATCCCATCGCGATGTCGAGGCTGGCGATCGGGTTGAGGCAGAGCACCTGGGTCGCGCGCCCGGCCGGCGCGATGTCGAGGTTCGTGTTGCTCCAGACGCCGCCGTCGACGTACTCGCGGCCGGCGATCTGCACCGGCGCGAAGATCCACGGCACCGAGCAGGACGCCTGCACGGCCTCCGCGACGCTCGTGGCCGGCGAGCCGGGCGCCCCGAACACGACGCGGCGCCCGTTGGCGCGATCGACGGCGACGACGCGCAGGCGCCCGTCGAAGCGCGCGCCGGCCTTGTCGACGCGCTCGCGGATCGCGGTCAGCGACGTGTCGCGGCCCGGCGCGCGCCCGAGCAGCGCGGCGCGCAGCGCGGTGCTGCCGTTCGACCCCGCGGCCAGCGCCATCGGCGCCAGCGGCGTCGCCGCGGCGCCCGCCAGCCGGAGGCTCTCGCGCGCGACGCTCTGCAGGACCGTGCGCGGCCGCGGCAGCCACTGTGCCGCCACCCGCGACGAGCTGTCGGAGGCGACGCGGCCGCTGACCTCGCCCGACATGAGCTCGCGGCGGCCGTTGGGCGGCCGTGGCCGGCGCGGGCGCTCGCCGGCGATGAGCGCGGCCGCGATGAGCGAGCCGGCCGACGTTCCGACGACCGACTCCGTCGTGCGGAAGTCGTGTCCGGTGGCGTCCTCGATGCCCGCCAGGACGCCGCTCATCCAGGCTTCGCCGAGCATGCCGCCGCTGGCGAGCACGAGCACGTCCGGGCGCAGGAAGGGAGCGTCGGCCACGAGGAATGAGAGTACCCCCGCCGGGCGCTGACGGCAGCCCTGCAACACCCGTTCTGTACGTGATAACGTACAAACGTATGGCGACCGCGATGGAGCATCCCAACCCGATCGGCCGGCGCATCCACGCGCTGCGCGACGCGATGGAGCTCAGCCTGCGCGACCTCGCGCAGCGCAGCGGCGTGAGCGCGCCGATGCTCAGCCAGGTCGAGCGCGGCGAGACGAGCCCGACGCTCGCCGTCGCCGAGCGCATCGCCCAGGGGCTGGACCTGCGCCTGTCGCAGCTGCTGCGCCTCGACGAGGGCGGCCAGGTGGCGATCGTCCGCGCCGACGAGCGCCGGCCCGGCAACAGCGACGCGGCCTCCGGCCACAGCGCCGAGATCCTCACCCCGCCGCTGCCCGGTCAGCGCGCCGAGCTCTCGCGCCACGTGCTGGCGCCCCACGCGAGCACCGGCGGTCCCGGCGACCCGCCGATGCACGAGCCCGGCAGCCGCGAGACCGCGCTCGTGCAGTCCGGCCGCGTCGTGCTGCGCATCGACGGCGAGCGCCACGAGCTCGCCGAGGGCGACTGCGTGACCTTCGACGCCGACCTGCCGCACCACTTCGAGAACCCCGGCGACCACGCGGCGATCCTGCTCGCCGTCGTGTCCGCCGGCCTACGCAGGAGCTGACACCGATGACCGAATCCGCACCGACCACGCTGTTTCACAAGATCTGGGCCGCCCACGAGGTGGCGCCGGGACTGTTGTGGATCGACCTGCACCTCGTCCACGAGGTCACGAGCCCGCAGGCCTTCGACGGGCTGCGGCTCGCCGGCCGCACCGTCCGCCGCCCCGATCGCACCCTGGCGACCGCCGACCACAACGTGCCGACCGACGGCACGCCGACCGTCGCGCTCATCAAGGACCAGCTCAGCCGGGTGCAGGTGCAGACGCTCGAGGCCAACTGCGAGGAGTTCGGCGTCCCCGTCTACTCGCTGGGTTCGGCGCATCAGGGCATCGTCCACGTCATCGGGCCCGAGCTCGGCGTCACCCAGCCGGGCATGACGATCGTCTGCGGCGACAGCCACACGGCCACCCACGGCGCGTTCGGCGCGCTCGCCTTCGGGATCGGCACGAGCGAGGTCGAGCACGTGCTGGCCACGCAGTGCCTCGTCGCGCCCAAGCCGCGTTCGATGCGCATCAACTACACCGGCGAGATGGGCTTTGGCGTCACCGCCAAGGATCTCATCCTCGCGACGATCGGCCAGATGGGCGTCGACGGCGCCGCCGGTCATGTCGTCGAGTTCGCCGGCCCGGCGATCGAGGCGCTGTCGATGGAGGGCCGCATGACGGTCTGCAACATGACGATCGAGGGCGGCGGCCGGGCGGGCATGATCGCCCCCGACGAGACGACGTTCGCCTGGGTCGCCGAGCACGCCGGCATCGAGATCCCCGAGGAATGGCGTTCCCTGGAGACCGACGACGGCGCCACGTTCGACCGCGAGATCACCGTCGACGCGTCGGCGATCAGCCCGCAGGTGACCTGGGGAACGGCGCCCGACATGGTCGCCGGCGTCGCCGAGTCCGTGCCGCAGCCCTCGACCGAGGGCCACGAGCGCGCGCTGACCTACATGGGCCTCTCGGCCGGCACGCCGATCCAGGAGATCGCGCTGGACCGAGTGTTCATCGGCTCGTGCACGAACAGCCGCATCGGCGACCTGCGCGTCGCCGCCGAGGTCGTCAAGGGCAGGACCGTGGCCTCGACGGTCAGCGCGATGGTGGTGCCGGGCTCGGCGCAGGTCAAGGCGCAGGCCGAGCAGGAGGGCCTGGACGAGATCTTCCGCGCGGCCGGCTTCGACTGGCGCGGCGCGGGGTGCTCGATGTGCCTGGGGATGAACCCGGACACGCTGGAGCCCGGCGAGCGCTGCGCGTCGACGTCGAACCGCAACTTCGAGGGCCGGCAGGGCCGCGGCGGCCGCACCCACCTCGTCTCGCCGCAGATGGCCGCCGCCGCCGCCATCGAGGGCCGTTTCGTCGACATCCGAGAGTGGAGCTGACCGTCATGGAAGCGATCAAGACGATCACGGGCCCGGTCAGCGTGCTCGACCGCTGCGACGTCGACACCGACCAGATCATGCCCAAGCAGTTCCTCAAGCGCGTCGAGCGCACGGGCTTCGGCGAATACCTGTTCTACGACTGGGCCAAGGAGCCGGGCTGGGACCTGCCGCACAACCCGATCCTCGTGACCGGGCGCAACTTCGGCTGCGGCTCAAGCCGCGAGCACGCGCCGTGGGGCCTGCAGGACTACGGCTTCAAGGCCGTCGTCGCGCCGTCCTTCGCCGACATCTTCGCCTCGAACTGCACGAAGATCGGCCTGCTGCCGGTCAAGCTCAGCGAGGACGAGGTCAGGGCATTCATGGATGCGGCCCCGACCCACCCGGCGACGATCGACCTCGAGGCCCAGGAGGTGCGCTTCGGCGACACCGTCGCGCGCTTCGAGATCGATCCCGAGACCAAGCACCGTCTGTTCAACGGCCTCGACGACATCGCGCTGACGCTCGCGCAGGAGGACGCGATCGCCGCCTACGAGGCGGCGCAGGAGCGCGGTGGGCCGGTCACCACGGCGCTGTCGTGAGCGCGCCGGTCCGCGACTGGAACGCGGATGCCTACCACCGCGTGTCGGGCCCGCAGGTGGCCATGGCGGCCGCGGTGCTCGACCGCCTCGAGCTGCGCGGTGACGAGACGGTGCTCGACGCCGGCTGCGGCTCGGGCCGCGTCACCCGCCTGCTGCTCGAACACCTGCCGCGCGGGACCGTCATCGCGGTCGACGCCTCCCCCGACATGGTCGCCCGCGCGCGCGAGGAGCTCGCGGCCGAACCGCGCGCCGACGTGCGCCACGCCGACCTCGCCAAGCTGCGCCTGGCCGATGGCGAGCAGGTCGACGCCGTCTTCTCCAACGCCACGTTTCACTGGGTGCCCGATCACGACGCGCTGTTCGCGCGGCTCGCCGCTGCGCTGCGGCGGGGGGGACGCCTGAGCGCGCAGTGCGGTGGAGCGGGCAACGTCGCCGCGGTGCACGAGACGGCGATCGCCGCGGCCGGCGACGCGGGCCTCGCCGCGCGCTTCGACGGCTGGCCGCGGCCGTGGAACTTCGCCGGCCCGCAGCGGACGGCGGCGCGTCTGCGGCGCGCCGGCTTCGAGGACGTCACATGCTGGCTGCAGGCGTGGCCCGTCGAGCCCGACGAGCCCCGCGCGTACCTCGAGACCGTCTGCCTCGGGCCGCACCTCGAGCGTCTCGCGCCCGCCGAGCACGAGCGCTTCCTCGACGCGGTGATGTCGCGTCTCGGCAAGCGCCCGGTGCTCGACTACGTCCGGCTGAACATCGTCGCGCGGCGCGGCTGAACGCCGCGCCGCGCGATCCCCGCGACCCACCTACGCGGGCTGGGTGGCCTTCGTGCCATGTCGCTTACGAGCGACCGCCGGCTTGCGGGCCGGCCGCTTCACGCCGCCCAGCGCGACGGCGCCGAACGCGAGGCCGACGAGCAGGAAGGCGCCGCCGACGGCGATCCCGAAGAGCGAGATCTGCTCGGCCATGTAGCTCGTGTTCAGCGCGGTCGAGAGCGCCGTCTCCGTGATCCAGACGTTGCGGGCGGGGTTGGGCATGCCGACGCCGTTGGGCAGCTTGACCGCCTCGGCCTCGACGTTCGTGCCCTTGCCGTCCTTGCTGGCGTAGCGCGGCATCTGCGCGTAGGTCATGCCGCCGGTGGCGAGCAGGGCATCGACGCGCATGTACTGGGCGAAGCAGCGCGCGTCAGTGCCGTTGTCGACGGCCTTGCCCTCGACCGAGCAGGTCGGAAGCTCGACGTTGGTCAGGCCCGCCGCCTTGGTCTTGGCCGCGATGACGGAGGGCGTCATCCCCTCTGCACCCTTGACGGCCTCGAGGGCGAGCGCGTCGCGGACGGTCGAGCGGCCGTCGATGCCCTTCACGACGGCGCCCATGCCGAAGACGATGAGGATCAGCGCGGCGGCGATGCCGGCGAGCGTGCGGATGCGGTGGCTGGGGTCTGCGTTGTGCATGAGTGTCTCCTTGGTCGATGGGGGCGCCCCAGGAAGCGACGCTGGCTGCGATCCTCCGCGCGCCGCGCCGCCCCGGGCAGACCCCAGCGGGGGGATCGCGGTCACTCCTGCATCCGGAGCATCGGCCCGCGGGGTCGTCGTGCTCGACCCGCCGCTGCGGACGGCCACCGTCTACCGCGCCCCGCGACGACATCCGCGTGCTCACCGCCGGCGAGCGGCTGGACCTGGACGACGTCGTGCCCGGCTGGTCGGCCGGGGTTGGCGACCTCTTCGGCTGAGCGTCGCTCGGATACCCTGCCGCGCCATGCCAACCATCGTCACCCTGCCCGGCGACGGCATCGGGCCCGAGATCATGAAGCCGGCGCTCGAGCTGCTGCGCACGGTCAGCGAGGACTTCTCCTTCGAGGAGCACCTCTTCGGCGGCGCCGCGATCGACGTCCACGGGATCGCCCTCACCGACGAGACGCTCGCCGCCTGCGGCCAGGCCGACGCCGTCCTGCTCGCCGCCGTCGGCGGCCCGAAGTGGGACACCACCGACCCCGACGCGCCGCGGCCCGAGCAGGGCCTGCTCGGCCTGCGCAAGGGCATGGGCCTGTTCGCCAACCTGCGCCCGGTGCGTCCCGTGCCCGCGCTTTACGACGCAAGCCCGCTCAAGCGCGAGCGCATCGAGGGAACCGACCTGCTCGTCGTGCGCGAGCTGACCGGCGGCATCTACTTCGGCAAGAAGACGCGTACCGCGCGCAGCGCCAGCGACCTGTGCGAGTACTCCGTCGACGAGGTCGATCGCATCGCGCGGGTCGCCTTCGATGCGGCACGCACGCGTCGCAAGAAGGTCGCCAGCGTCGACAAGGCCAACGTCCTGGAGACCTCGCGGCAGTGGCGCGAGGTCGTGCACCTCGTCCACAAGGCGAAGTACAACGACATCGAGCTGACCGATGTGCTCGTCGACAACTGCGCGATGCAGCTCGTCGCGCGGCCCTCCGAGTTCGACGTCATCGTCACCGAGAACCTCTTCGGCGACATCCTCAGTGACGAGGCGGCGATGATCACCGGCTCGATCGGGATGCTGCCGTCAGCCAGCCTGGGCGAGGGGCGGGCGGGAACGAAGACCCCCGGGCTGTTCGAGCCCGTGCACGGCTCGGCGCCGGACATCGCTGGCACCGGCACCGCCAATCCTCTGGCCATGTTCCTCTCGGTCGCGATGATGCTGCGTCACGGGCTGGGTTGGGAAAGCGAGGCCGCCGCCGTAGAATCGGCGGTGGACCGCGCGCTCGACGCCGGTCTTCGCACCCGGGATCTCGGTGGTGAGGCAACCACGGCCGAGGCCACGCGTGCCGTTCTCGACAATCTCTAGGAGCCTTCAGTGAAGCAAGCGGACCTCATCTGGATGAACGGGGAGTTCGTCGCCTGGGAGGACGCCAAGGTTCACGTGCTCACCCACGGCCTGCACTACGGCACCGGCGTCTTCGAGGGGATCCGCTGTTACGACACCGAGATCGGCCCGGCGGTGTTTCGCCACCGCGAGCACCTGCAGCGCCTCGCGCGCTCGGCCGAGCTCTACTACATGCCGCTGCCGTACGACACCGAGGCGCTGCGTGCCGCCACGCACGAGCTGATCGGCCGCAACGGCCTGCGCTCCTGCTACATCCGCCCGCTCGCCTACCGCGGCTACGGGCCGATGGGCCTCAACCCGCTCGACGCGCCGGTCGACGTGACGATCGCCGTCTGGGAGTGGGGCGCCTACCTGGGCGAGGAGGGCAAGGCCAAGGGCATCCGCGCGAAGGTGTCGAGCTGGCGGCGCATCAGCCCCGAGTCGCTCATCCCCAGCGCCAAGGCGTCCGGCCAGTATCTCAACAGCGTGCTGGCGAAGATCGAGTCGCTGAAGGCCGGCTACGAGGAGGCGATCCTGCTCGACGACCACGGGCGCGTCTGCGAGGGCACGGGCGAGAACATCTTCGTCGTATGGGACGGCCGCATCGTCACGCCGCCGGCGGCCTCGTCGATCCTCGACGGCATCACCCGCAGGTCGGCCGTGCAGATCGCGCGCGACCTCGGCATCGAGGTCATCGAGCGCGACATCGCGCGCGCCGAGCTCTACCTCGCCGACGAGGTGTTCATGACCGGCACCGCGGCCGAGCTCGTGCCCGTCCGCGAGATCGACGATCACACGATCGGCAGCGGCTCGATGGGCGAGATCACACGCGCGGTCCAGACGGTCTTCGAGGATGCGCTGCACGGCCGCGACAAGCGCTACCGCGAATGGCTGGACCCGGTTCCCGCGCGCACCGGGGCCAAGGTGGGTTGAGATCGGCCCCGACCCCGCCATGACGCGCATCGAGCTCTACGACGCCACCCTGCGCGACGGGATGGGTGGCGGCGGGATGTCGCTGACCGCCGAGGAGAAGGTGCGCCTCGTCCGCCGCCTCGACGAGCTCGGCGTCGACATCGTCGAAGCCGGCTTTCCGGCCTCCAACCCCAAGGAGGCCGAGCTCTTCGCGCTGCTCGAGCACGAGGAGCTCGCCCACGCCACGATCGCCGCCTTCGGCATGACCCGCCGGCGCGGCGTGAAGGCCGCCGACGACGCCGGCCTGCGCGTGCTGGCCGGCTGCTTCGCGCCGGTCTGCACGATCGTCGGGAAGACCTCGATCAACCACGTCGAGAAGGTCGTGCGCGTCTCACGCGAGGAGAATCTCGCGATGATCGCCGAGTCCGTTTCGTTCCTCGTGGCGCAGGGCAAGCGCGTGATCTTCGACGCCGAGCACGTCTTCGACGGGCTGCGCGAGGATCACGACTACGCGATCGAGTGCCTGCGCACCGCTGCCGCTGCCGGCGCCGAGCGCCTGGCGCTGTGCGACACGAACGGGCCGTCGCTGCCCAGCGACATCGCCCGCGCGGTGGCCGCCGTGCGCGACGCGCTGCCCGGCGTCGCGATCGGCATCCACTGCCACGACGACGGCGGCTGCGCGGTGGCCAACACGCTCATGGCCGTCGAGGCGGGCGCGACCCAGGTGCAGGGCACGATGAACGGCATCGGCGAGCGCACCGGCAACGCGAACCTCATCACGATCGTCGCCAACCTGCAGCTGAAGATGGGCCACCGCGTCGTCACCGACGATCAGCTGCGCCGCCTGACCGACATCGCGCACTTCACCGACGAGCTGCTCAACCGCCAGCCCGACGCTCACCAGCCGTACGTCGGCAAGAACGCCTTTGCGCACAAGGCGGGCCTGCACGCGGCCGGCATCCGCGCCGACGCCTCGACCTTCGAGCACATCGATCCCGCGCTCGTCGGAAACCGCCGCGACCTGCTCATCTCCGAGCTGTCGGGCCGCGGCACCGTGACCGACAAGGCCGAGCGGGCGGGCCTGGAGCTCGACGACGCGACGACCGCCCGCGTGCTGGAGCGGATGAAGTCCCTCGAGCACGACGGCTACCAGTTCGAGGCCGCCGACGGCTCGTTCGAGCTGCTGTTGCGCAAGGAGTCGGGCGACTACCAGCCGCTGTTCCGTCTGGAGTCCTGGCGCGTGACCGCCGAGCAGCACGCCGACGGTGAGGTCAAGACCGAGGCCACGATCAAGATCTGGGTCGACGGCGAGCGCTTCGTCTCCTACGCCGAGGGCAACGGCCCCGTGCACGCACTCGACAAGGCGCTGCGCGCCGTTCTCACCGAGGCCCATCCGCACCTCGCCGACACCTGGCTGACGAACTTCAAGGTGCGCATCCTCGACGAGACGAAGGGCTCGGACGCGTCGATCAGAGTGCTCATCGACGCCACCGACGGCGACGAGACGTGGGGCTCGATCGGCGTCTCGACGAACCTCATCGCCGCCTCGTGGGTCGCGCTCGTCGACTCGCTGGAGTACGCCGAGCAGCCCAGCCGGGTGCCCGGCGCCGCGGCGCCGTAGGCCGCGTGGACATCTCCGCCCGGGAGCCGGAGCAGGAGCACGAGGAGGTCCCGCTCGCGCGGCCGGTCCTCGGCGAGGCCGAGGACGCCGCGGTCATCGAGGTCCTGCGCTCCGGCCAGCTCTCGCTCGGCCCGCGCGTGCCGGCCTTCGAGCAGGCCTTCGCGGGGCGGCTGGGCGTCGCCCACGCCAGCGCCGTCTCCAGCGGGACGGCGGGCCTGCACCTCGCGCTACGCGCCGCCGGGGTGCGCGACGGCGACGAGGTCGTGACCTCCCCGTTCTCGTTCGTCGCGAGCGCCAACGCCGCGATCTTCGAGCGCGCGCGGCCGGTCTTCGCCGACATCGACGCGCGCACGCTGAACCTCGATCCGGCCGCCGCCGCGGCGGCGATCACGCCGCGCACCACGGCCCTGCTGCCGGTCCACATCTTCGGCTACCCCGCCGACCTGCCGGCGTTCGAGGCGCTCGGCCTGCCGATCGTCGAGGACGCCTGCGAGGCGCTCGGCGCCGTCCACGCCGACGGCATGCCGGCGGGGGGCCGCGGCCACCCCGCCGTCTTCGGCTTCTACGCCAACAAGCAGCTCACGACGGGCGAGGGCGGGATGGTCACGACGTCCGACCCCGGTGTGAAGGCGCGCATCGACTCCGAGCGAAACCAGGGCCGCGCGCCGGACATGGGCTGGCTGGACCACGACCGCCTCGGCTTCAACTATCGCCTCAGCGACATCGCCTGCGCCATCGGGCTCGCCCAGCTGGACCGCCTCGACGAGATGCTCGCCGGTCGCGCTCGCGCGGCGGCCGCCTACCGCGAAGCGCTCGCCGGCATCGAGGGCCTCGAGCTGCCCTGCGAGGACAGCGGTGGGGACCGGCGCGGCTGGTTCGTCTTCGTCGTGCAGCTGCCGCGCGGCATCGACCGCGACGCGACGATCCGCGCGCTGCGCGAGCGCGGCGTGCAGTCCAAGCCCTACCTGCCGGCGATCCACCTCATGACGTTCTACCGCGAGACGTTCGGCCACCGCGAGGGCGAGTTCCCCGTCTGCGAGGACGTCGCGGCGCGCTCGGTGGCGCTGCCGTTCTTCCCTGAGCTGACCGACGGCCAGATCGAGCGCGTCGCAGTCGCGCTACGCGGGATCCTGGGTCGCTGACAGCGCCCCCGCCCGTACGTGCGCGCCTTCGTTGAAGCTGCGCACCCACCAGTGCCCCTCGGGCAGCAGCACGAGCCGAGAGAGCGAGCCGTTGTCGGCGTGGACGAAGGCGAACGGGCGGCTGTCGCTCGCCTGGCGGCAGAGCTCGCCG
>Ga0136633_1002809_pt1 | contig 11759 bp, 12 predicted proteins | sample AntDrymeUQ832206_2_FD_105494 | JGI IMG/M metagenome (GOLD analysis project Ga0136633, IMG submission 105494) | Polar desert sand microbial communities from Dry Valleys, Antarctica - metaG UQ83 (22.06) | ecosystem: Environmental > Terrestrial > Soil > Desert | place: Antarctica: Dry Valley...
GAAGCTGGTTCCGATCTACGGCCTCGACTACAAGGACAAGCGCGAGGACGCCCTGGCCTGGCTGGCCCGCTACGGCGACCCCTACACCCGCTCGATCGCCGACGTCGAGGGTCGCGTCGGCATCGACTTCGGCGTGTACGGTGTGCCCGAGACCTTCGTCATCGACAAGGCCGGCGTCATTCGGCTGAAGCACATCGGCCCGCTGACCGCCGAGGTGATCGCTCGCAAGATCGAGCCCCTGGTTGCCCGGCTCAACAAGAACGATGCCTAGGTCGGCGTGGTGGTTCGCGGCGGCGATGCTGCTGTTCGCCGCGGCCGGCGCTGTCGCCCGGGAGGCGGCGCCCGAAGCCGCCGATCCCGCCCTCGAGGCGAGGATGGTCCGCATCACCTCCGAGTTGCGCTGCCTCGTCTGCCAGAACCAGACCATCGCCGACTCCGACGCGTCGCTGGCCGTCGATCTGCGCCGCGAGACCCGCGAGCTGTTGCGCCAGGGCCGGAGCGACGACCAGATCGTCGACCACATGACGGCGCGCTACGGCGACTTCGTGCTCTACCGCCCGCCGTTCAAGGCGACGACCGCACTGCTCTGGATCGGACCGGCGGTGATGCTGCTCGGCGGCATGTCGGTGCTGGTGCTGGTGCTGCGACGGCGCAGTCGGATGGCGGCCGATGCCTTCGACCCCGACCCCGATTCCGATTCCGATCCATCCGATGAATTCGACCCCGCCGATGGACCCGACGACCGATCCGCTGCAACGCCCCGTGCCTGAGCGTCCGGCCGCCCGCTCGCTGGCCGACGCGCAGGAGGCGCTGCGCCGTCTCGTCGCCGCGCACGCCGCCGGCGAGATCGACGCCGAGCGCCTCGCCGCCGAACGCAGCCGCATCGAGCGCGAGATCGGCCAGTGGCTGCTCGAGCCGGCGACGCGGCTGGGCGGGGATGCGCCGAGCGCCGTGCCGGCCCGTCCCTCAAGCCGCCTGCTGGGTGGGCTGGGGGTCGCCGTCCTGGCCGTCGCTTTCGCCGGCTACGCCTGGAAAGGATCGCCCGCGCTTGCCGGGCTGAGGGCGGCGCCCGAGCCGACGGTGGCAACGGCGGCGCTGCCGCCGGATCAAGCCGCGTCCGGTGCGGGCACCGACAACCTGCAGCAGATCGCCCAGATGGTCGATCAGCTTGCCGCCCGCATGAAGGAGCGGCCCGACGACGGCGAAGGCTGGACCATGCTCGGCCGCGCCTACACGGTGCTCGGCCGCTTCGCCGAGGCGATCCCTGCCTACCGACGGGCGATCGAGCTGCAGCCGTCGAACGCAGCGCTGCTCGCCGACTACGCCGACGCCCTCATCGCCGGCAACGGCGGCCACGAGACCGAGGAAGCACGGGCGGTCCTCGCACGCGCCCTGGCGCTCGACCCGCGCCACCCCAAGACCCTGGCGCTGGCCGGCACGATCGCCTTCGACCGCGCCGACTACGCCGCCGCCATCGCCCTCTGGCAGAAGCTGGCCGACGGCCTGCCGCCGCAAAGCGAGATGGTGCAGCAGGTCGAGGCCAGCATCGCCGAGGCACGTGCGAGAGCGGCCGCGCCGCTCGCCGCGGCGGCCTCCGGTGCCGATGCCGATGCCGGTACCGGTGCGGGCACGGCCAACGCCAACGCGACCGACGGCGCCACGGCCTCCCGCTCGGGCGCCGCGCCGATGACCACCGCCGGCCCGCCGGTGAGCGGCACCGTGTCGCTGGCCCCCGAGATCGCCCACCTCGCCGCGCCCGGCGACACCGTCTTCGTCTTCGCGCGCGCGGCGACGGGCAGCCGCATGCCGCTCGCCGTCCGGCGGGCCCGGGTCGCCGACCTGCCGCTCGATTTCAGCCTCGACGACAGCATGGCGATGCGGCCCGACATGCCCTTGTCGACGGCCGGCCAGCTCATCGTCGGCGCGCGCGTCAGCAAGAGCGGCAACGCGACGCCGCAGCCCGGCGACCTGGCCGGCGAGACCGCGCCGGTGGCGCCAGGCGCCGCCGGCCTGGCCGTGCGCATCGGCTCGGTCGTCGGCGGCCGCTGAGCGACCCGCGAGGCGCCTACTCGAACGCGATGTCGACCTGCGTCGCGTAAGCGCCGCGCCGGCCGTGAAACGCGGCCAGCCGCTGCAGGAGCGCATCGACATCGCCACGGCGGGCCAGCGGATCGAAGTCCTCGGTGTCGACGACGAAGACCGGGGCGCCGTCGTACGAGGCGAAGAACTCGTCGTAGGCGTCGGTCAGGCTGGCGAGATAGGGCCGGTCGATCGCTGCCTCGATGGCCTGGCCGCGCCGGCGCACCCGCTCGAGCAGGGTGGTCGGCGAAGCGCGCAGCCAGATCACCAGGTCGGGCTGGGGCAGCTGGGCGGCGATCGGTGCCTGGATCTGCGAGTAGATGCGGAACTCGTCGTCGCCGAGCGTGAGCCCCGCGAAGATGGCGTTCTTGGCGAACATGAAATCGCTGACCACCATCTCGGCGAAAACGCTCGGCTGGGCCAGCGCCTGCAGCTGCTTCTGCCGCTGGAACAGGAAGAACAGCTGGGTCTGGAAGGCGTAGCCGGCCATGTCGTCGTAGAAGCGGCCGAGGAACGGGTTCTCGGCCGGCTGTTCGAGCACGAGCCTGGCCTCGAGACGCGACGCCAGGAGGCGGGCCAGCGTCGTCTTGCCGGCGCCGATCGGACCTTCGACGGCGATGTGGCGAAAGCGTCGGAGGGTGTCGGTCGTCGTCATCGCGGCAGTCTGGCCAGGGCCTGCCCGCGCACGGCGGCGAGCCGTACCGCCAGCCGGCCCTGGCCGGGCAGCTCGAGATCCGGCGCGATCTCGGCCAGGGGCACGAGGACGAAGGCGCGCTCGGCGAGGCGGGGGTGAGGCAGCGTCAGCTCGGGCGTCCGCATTTCGAGGTCGCCCCAGAGAAGCAGATCGAGGTCGAGCGTGCGCGGCGCGTTGCGATGGGACCGGACGCGGCCGTGCCGTGCCTCGACGGCCTGCAGGGCATGCAGCAACTCGGTTGCGGTCATCGCCGTTCGCACCTGGACGACGGCATTGAGATAGTCGTCGCCGTCGGCCTGCAATGGCGGCGATTCGTAGACCGAGGAGCGCGCGACGAGCGTCGTCGCCGGCAGGCCGGCGATCGCCGCCGTCCCGGCCTCCAGCCAGGCGAGGCGATCGCCGAGGTTGGAGCCGAGGCCGATGTAGGCGTCCGTCCGGACGTCGGCGACCATCGCCCGAGGACTCAGTCGTCGCTGCCGCCGGACCCGCTCGCGCCGGCCGGACCCGACGGCGGGCCGCTCGAACCCGCGGGCCGGCGCCGGCGCCGGCGCCGCTTGCGCGGCCCATCGATGGCGTTGTCGTCGTCGGCCGGGGCCGCGCCGGGGCCGTCGTTCGCCTCGCTCCCTGCGGGCATGTCCTGCGCGTCGTCGGCATCGTCCGCGTCGTGCATCTCGTGCGCGGGGCGCTCGGCGCCATCGTCCATGCCGCGACGATTCGCCGGCGGCTCGGCGTCGCCGGACCGGCGCGGCGGCGCCGCGCCGCTCGCCGTCTTGGCGATGCGACGCGGGCCGCGGGGCTCGCGAATCTCGTCGAGCAGGCGCTGGCGTCCGTCGTCGTCGGCCGAGAACAGGGCCTCCCACCAGCGGGCCAGCGCAGGATCGGCTTCACCGACCTCGCCGCGCAGGCGAAGGAAGTCGAGACCGGCCCGAAAGCGCGGCTGCTGCAGCAGGCTCGCCGCCGTGCTGGCAGCGCGTCGCTCGAGGCGCGGCTGCATCATCCAGATCTCGCGCATGTCGACGGCGAGCCGGCCACGGCCCGAGATGTCGCCGATGCGGGCATCGAAGACGGTGTCGATCGCCTGTTCGAGGGCCGGGAACGGCGCGACGCCCTCGTCGCGGCGCCGCTGCCAACCGTCCTGGACGTCGTGCCACAGCATCGACGCGAGCATGAAGCTCGGGGCGACCGGCTTGCCGGCGGCGACGCGGGCGTCGGTGTCGGCGAGGGCAAGCCGAACGAAGGCCTCGCGGCCATCGTGCCGCTGCGCCTCGTCGAAGGCGACGTCGAGAACGGGGAAGACGCCGCGGTGCAGCCCCAGCTTCTTCAGCTCGACGATGGAGGCGAGCGCGTGCCCGGTCTGCAGCAGCTTGATCATCTCGTCGAAGGTGCGCGACGGCGGCACGTTGTCGAGCAGCGCCGCCATCTCGCGGATCGGCGCCCGCGTCTTCGCCTCGATCTCGAAGCCGAGCTTGGCGGCGAAGCGCACCGCGCGAATGATGCGGACCGGGTCCTCGCGGTAGCGGGACACCGGATCGCCGATCATGCGCAGCAGCTTCTTCTTCACATCCTTGATGCCGCCGTGGTAGTCGACGACGATCTCGGCAATCGGCTCGTAGTACATGGCGTTGATCGTGAAGTCGCGGCGCGCCGCGTCCTCGATCTGCGGTCCCCAGACGTTGTCGCGCAGGACCCGCCCTTCGGCATCGACGACATGGCTCTTGCCGGCCAGGTCGCTGCGCGACGTCTTCTCGTTGCCGATCACCTGCTCGGCGGTCGCCGTGTCGGGTGTCGCCCGGAAGGTCGATACCTCGATCACCTCCGACAGGCCGCGGTCCTGGCGGCCGCGCCCGAAGACGACGTGGACGATGCGAAAGCGGCGCCCGATGATGAAGGCGCGTCGGAACAGCGCCTTCACCTGCTCCGGCGTGGCATCGGTGGCAACGTCGAAATCCTTGGGTCGAAGCCCGACCAGCAGGTCGCGGACGGCGCCGCCGACGATGTAGGCCTCGTGGCCGGCATCGGTCAGTGTCTTCACGACCTTGGCGGCGTTGACGTCGACGAGCTTCGGGTCGATGCCGTGCTCGCTCTTGCCGACTTCGACGCGCTTGCCGGCGCGCGTGCGGCCCGAAGCGGAAGCGGGCTTGCCGAACAGTTTGTCTATGAACTTCTTGATCATCGGAACCTAAAAGAGCTTGAGGATGCGCCAGCCTCGATCGCGGGCCAGCGCCTCGAGTTCAGGCGACGGATTGGTGGCCACCGGGTCGGTCGCCCTCTCGAGAAGCGGCAGGTCGTTGGGTGAATCGCTGTAGACGCTGATCCGCCCGAAATCGTCCCAATCCGAGCCGCTTGCGGCCAGCCATTGTCCGACACGGGCGACCTTGCCGGCCCGAAAGCTCGGTTCGCCGAGGATGCGGCCGGTCGGGCAGCCGGTCGCATCCCGCTCGAGCTCGGTGGCGATGAGGTCGGCGATGCCGAAGGCCCGGGCGATCGGCGCGACCACGAAGTCGTTGGTCGAGGTCACCAGCGCGATCCGGTCGCCGCGCTCCCGGTGCGACCGGACCAACGCCAGCGCCGGCTCGCCGAGCACCGGCTGCACCACCTCGCGCATGAAGGCGGCGTGGGCTGCCGCGAGCTCGCCTTCGCCGCGACGGCGCAGCGGCGCCACGGCGAAGGCGACGTAGGCAGCGATGTCGAGGCGACCGGCCAGGTAGTCGGCGTAGAACGCGTCGTTGCCGCGACGAAAGCCCGCGGCGTCGACCCAGCCGAGCCGGATCATGAATTCGTTCCAGGCGTGGTCGGTATCGATCGGCAGGAGCGTCAGGTCGAGATCGAAGAGGCACAGGCCGCCGCGCGACCCGGCGAGGCGACGGCTCATGGCGCCTCCTCCTCGGCGAGCATCTTCTTCAGCAGCGGCACGGTGATCGGCCGCTGTGTCGACAGCGAGAACGCGTCGAGGCGGTCGAGCTGGGCCATCAGGTGCTTCAGGTCGCGGGCGAAACGAGTCAACAGGTAGTCCATCACCTCGTCCGACAAGAAAGTGCCGCGCCGGTCGGCCTCGCGCCGCAGCGCCGCCCGCGTTTCGGCGTCGCCCGGCGGTTGCAGGGCGAAGACGTGGCCCCAGCCCAGCCGGCTGCGCAGGTCCTCGCGGACCACGAGGTCGACGGGCGGCCGGGAACCGGCGGCGAGGACGCCGGCGCCGCGGCCGGTGGCATCGACGAAAAGCGAGAAGGCGGCCTGCTGCTGGGCCGGGCCGAAGGCGTCGCAGTCGTCCAGGACCAGCCAGTCGAACGATTCGGCGACCGGCCACGGCGCCGGCTGGCTGGCGGCGAAGCAGGCGGCGCGCTGGCCGGCGAGCAACGCGCGGTGGACGACCGCGTGCAGCAGGTGCGTCTTGCCGCTGCCCGGCGGCCCCCACAGGTAGACCGGCGGGGCGCCGACCTCGAGGCCGTGCAGATGGGCAAGCGCCGCCGCGTTGGGGCCGGGCAGGAAGTTGTCGAAGGCCTGGGTCGGCTCCGCCCCGATGGCGAGAGGGATCTGCTTCATCCGGTGTACAGACTGCTGCGGGTGTAGCCGAGCCGCAACCGCGCCGCGACGACGGCGACCAGGGCACTGACCGGCAGGGCGACGAGCACGCCGACGAAGCCGAACAGATGCCCGAAGGCGAACAGCGCGAAGATCACCGTGATCGGATTCATGCCGATGCGCTTGCCGACCATGCGCGGCGTCAGGAAGAGGCCTTCGAAGACCTGGCCGATGCCGTAGACGACGACCACGGCGATCGGTCCGTAGAAGCCGTCGAACTGGAGCGCGCCGGCGAGCAGGGCGAGGATCAGGCCGATGCCGAATCCGACGTAGGGGATGAACATCGCCAGGCCGGTGAAGACGCCGACCGGCACCGCCAGTTCGAACCCGAACAGCGTCAGGCCGACGCTGTAGTAGGCCGCCATGATGAGCATGACCAGCAGCTGGCCGCGCAGGTACTGGCCGAGCACGGCATCGCACTCGCCGGTGAAGTCGGCGACCGTGGCGCGCAGGCGCGGCGGCACGAGCTCGACGACGCGGCGCACGTAGACCGGCCAGTCAATGAGCAGGAAGAAGAGGACGACCGGGACGAGCACGACGGTGCCGACGACGGCCACCGCGATGCTGCCGCCGATGCGGGCCGAAGCGAGCGCGGCGGCGATTGACTCGTCCCAGTTGGCGTCGAGATAGGTGCGCAGGAAGCGCCGCAGGCTGGCCGGCTCGAGATCGACGTCGACGCCGAGTTGGGAGAGCCAGGGCGTCAGTCCGGCCCCCACCTGCTCGACCAGCCGCGGCAGCTGATCGCGCAGCAGCGGCAGCTCCTTCGAGAGGATCGGCACGACGAGCAGCAGCAGCGCCGTGACGGCGACGAGCGCCGCCGACTCGACCAGGATCACGGCGAGCAGCCGCGGCACCCGCCGCCGCGCCAGCGATTCGACCGCCGGGTGCAGCGCGTAGGCGAGGACGGCGCCGATCACGAACGGCGTCAGGACCGGGCCGAGAAGCCACAGCAGCGCAAGCAGCGCGATGCTGAGCGCGGCCCAGTTGAGAACGCGGCGCTGCGCGGCGGTCAGCGCCATCAGTGCAGGTGGGGTGCGCGTCCCTGGCCGAGCTCGGCGACGCGCTCGACGATGGCGTCGCGATCAGCGGCCTCCGGCATGTGCTCGAGGTAGGTCGCGAGGTCGTCGAGCGCCGCCCCGGCCACACCCAACCGCGCATAGGCGAGGCCGCGATCGCGCCGTTCCTCCCAGGCCTCGGGCAGCAGGATGACCAGCCGCTGCATCACCGCCAGCAGGCGCGACCCGTCCTCGGCGCCGCGGTGGATCTCCTTGAGGTTGCGCAGCATGCGCGCGATGATCTCGCGGCCCGCGGCGCTCTGCAGGAACAGCGTCAGCGGCACCTCGCCCGACTCGGGCAGCTCGCGGCTGAGGCGGTACGGGATGAGCAGCGAGGCCAGCGCCTCGCGCGACAGCGACTGGCCCGTGAACGGGTCGATCACCACCTCGCCCTGCGGCATGCGCAGCTTGACGAGAAAGTGGCCGGGAAAGGAGACGCCGCTGGCGACCAGGCCGAGTTGCGTCGCCAGTTCGATGTAGATCAGCGCCAGCGTGATCGGAATGCCCCGCCGTGTCTGCAGAACGAGGTGGATGTAACTGTTGTGCGGGTGGTAGTAGTCGTTGACGTTGCCCGTGAAGCCGAGCTCCTGGAAGAAGAAGCGATTGAGCCAGCGCAGGCGCTGGATCGCCACCGCGTCGGCCGGCATCCGGGCCTTCAGCCGGGCCGCCAGCGTGTCGATCTCGGCCAGCACCGTCTGGGTGTCGAGGTCGGCGAACTCGTCCTGGGCGACGGCGATCGCCGTCTCGAGCAAGGGCAGGCTCGAGTCGTCCTCGACCAGCGAGGCGAAGTACTCGAGGGTCGTCGGTGGATGCAGCAGCAGCGGGCCGGGCATCGCGGAAGTTTAAGGGCCGGGGCGCTGCGTCACTGGAGGCCGAGACCCCGCGTCATGGCCGACGACGCTCAGCCGCTGCGCTGGAAATCGCGCGGTCGCACGCCCATGACGAAGAGCGACGCGAAGTAGACGACGGCCGCCGTCGCGATGGACCCGGCGAGCCAGCCGACGCGAATCAGCTCGCGGCCGCCGAAGCCGACCCAGTCGACGCCGAGCGATGCAGCGACGAGCACCCCCGCCATCAGGGCGGTGGCGATGACGACGCTGGCGCTGAAGCGCCCCCAGCCTGCTGCCGGCGTGTACCAGCCGCCCCGACGCAGGCCGACGAAGAGCCAGACGGCGTTGACGGTGGCGCCGAGGCCGACCGACAAGGCCAGCCCCGAATGGCCGAGGAACGGCACGAAGACGAGGTTCAGCGCCTGGGTGATGATCAGCACGAAGACCGCGATCCGGACCGGCGTGCGCAGGTCCTGGCGCGCATAGAAGCCGGGGGCCAGGATCTTGACGCCGATCAGGCCGACCAGGCCGACGCCGTAGGCGCGCAGTGCCACGGCGGTCTTGCCGACGGCCAGGGCGTCGAACTGGCCGCGCTGGAAGAGCGTGGCGACCAGCGCCTCGGGGAAGGCGAGCAGCGCGGCCGCGCAAGGCAGCGCCAGCACGAGTGCCACGCGCAGTCCCCAGTCGAGCATGCCGGAATAGGCGCCGGCGTCATTGCGGGCCTGCGCCGCCGACAGCTGAGGAATGAGGACGGCGCCGAGCGCGACGCCGAGCAGCGAGGTCGGGAACTCCATCAGGCGATCGGCGTAGAACAGCCAGGAGACGGCGCCGACGCCCAGGTGCGAAGCGATCTGGGTATTGATGAGGATCGACAGCTGCGCCACCGAGACGCCGAGCAGGGCCGGCGCCATCTGCCGCATCACCCGCCGCACCCCGGGATGGCGCCAGGCGGCGGCGAGCGAGCGCACACCGAGGCCGATCCGCGGCACCAGACCGATGCGCCGCAGGGCCGGTACCTGCACGACGAGCTGCAGCACGCCGCCGAGCATGACGCCGACGGCGAGCGAGTGGATCGGGGCGATGCCCGCACGCTGCAACCGAGGCGCCAGCAGCCAGACGGCCGCAATCATCGCCAGGTTGAGCAGGATCGGCGTTGCGGCGGGCACCGCGAACCGCTTCCAGGTGTTGAGGATGCCCGCCGAGAGGGAGACCAGCGAGATGAAGCCGATGTAGGGAAACATCAGCCGGGTCATGACCACCGCCTGATCGAACTCGGCCAGGCCCGAGGCCATCAGCCAGACGACGATCGGCGCGGCGACGATGCCGATCGCGCAGGTCGCGACCAGGACGCTGAACAGCACCGTCGCCACCGCATCGATCAGGCGGTGCGTCGCCTCGTCGCCCTCGGTGGCGCGGACGTGGGCGAGCGTCGGCACGAAGGCCTGGGAAAATGCCCCTTCACCGAACAGCCGGCGCAGCAGGTTCGGGATCCGGAAGGCGACGTTGAAGGCGTCGAACGAGGCGCCGGCGCCGAAGAAGGCCGAAACGACGATGTCGCGTGCCAGGCCGGTGATCCGCGAGCCCAGCGTCAGCACGGAGATCGTCGACGCGGCACGGAGCAGGTTCATGGGCGCCGATGCTATACTCGTGGTCTTTGCCGAAATCCAGCTAGCTGTCCATGGCCACTGCCTCCAAAGTCAAGAAAAAGTCCGTTCGCATCGCCTCGGGCCTCAAGCGAGCCCGTCAGGACGTCAAGCTCAATGCCGCGAACACGGCCATGCGCTCGCAATTCCGCACCGTCATCAAGAACGTGCAGAAGGCGGTCGAGGCGGGCGACAAGGCGAAAGCGGCCGATCTGCTGAAAACGGCCCAGCCGGTGATCGATTCGGTCGCCGACAAGGGCTTGTTCCACAAGAACAAGGCGGCCCGTCACAAGAGCCGGCTGTCGACCAAGGTGAAGAACATGGCCGCCGCCTGAAAACGGCACGTCGACCAAGACAGGGGCCCGCGCTGCGGGCCCTTTTCACGTCCGCGTCGGCAGTTCGCTGACGACGAGGTCGTTGTCGCGGGCGAAGTTCATCACGAAGTCCCAGGCCATCGGCTCGAGGTCGCGCAGGGCCTCGCTGACGATCACCGTCTTGATCGCGCCGTCCTGACGGGGCACGCAGTACGGCGAGTAGCCGATGAAGGCGCCCCGCCCGCCCGTGACGCCGTCGGGCCGGAAGCACGACATCGCCCCGGCCAGGCGCTCGGCCCAATCGCTCGGGCGAAAGGTCTTGCCCTGGTGGGTGACGCCCTGGATGCAGAGTTCGCGCGGTAGGGCCACGGCCCGCATTGTGCGGCCGGCCACCGGCTTGTGCTGCACCGCAACAACATCGGCGTAAGCCAGGGCTGGAGACATGCCGAGGATGTCGGCCGCAGCCGCCCGATCCTGAGCCCGCCTTAGAATCCCGCCTCCCGCGCGCGTGCGAAATTCGTTGATCGTTGCAGGCGCTGTTGCCGACCCCGCCCCGGAGTGCCGCCCTCATGAACGCGCCCGACAAGATCCCCGCCGCGGCCTCTGCGGCCAGCGAGCCGCACGTGATGAAGACCTACGCGCGTCTGCCGGTCGCGCTCGCGCGCGGCGAAGGCTGCTGGGTCTGGGACACCGAGGGTCGCAAGTACCTCGACGGGCTGGCCGGCATCGCCGTCAACACCCTCGGCCACGGCCACCCGAAGCTCGTCCCGGCGCTGCAGGAGCAGGTGGCGCGCCTCATCCACACCTCGAACTACTACCTCGTGCCGCTTCAGGAGCAGCTCGCCGCCAAGCTGTGCGAGCTGTCGGGACTCACCAACGTCTTCTTCTGCAACTCCGGCCTCGAAGCCAACGAGGCGGCGCTGAAGATCGCCCGCAAGTTCGGGCACGACAAGGGCATCGACCGGCCCGAGATCGTCGTCTACGAGGCCGCCTTCCACGGACGCTCGATCGCCACCCTGTCGGCGACCGGCAACCCGAAGGTGCAGGCCGGCTTCGGCCCGCTGGTCGAGGGCTTCGTGCGGGTGCCCCTCAACGACGTCGCGGCGATCGAGGCGGTGGCCCGGACCCATCCGAATGTCGTCGCCGTCTTTCTCGAGGTCATCCAGGGCGAGGGCGGCATCCGGCCGGCCACCGTCTCCTACCTGCAGGAGGTGCGACGGATCTGCGACGAGCGCGGCTGGCTGCTGATGCTCGACGAGGTGCAGTGCGGCATGGGCCGCACCGGCAAGTGGTTCGCCCACCAGTGGGCCGGCATCCGCCCGGATGTGATGCCCCTCGCCAAGGGCCTGGGCTCGGGGGTGCCGATCGGCGCCGTGGTCTGCGGGCCCCGGGCCGCCGAGGTGCTCGGCCCCGGCAACCACGGCACGACCTTCGGCGGCAATCCACTGGCCATGCGCGCGGGTGTCGAGACACTGCGCATCGTCGAGGAGGATGGCTTGCTGGAGAACGCCGCCGTCGTCGGCGAAGCGCTGCGCGATGGCCTGCGCCGTGGGCTCGCCGGAGTC
>Ga0136633_1002810_pt1 | contig 11758 bp, 8 predicted proteins | sample AntDrymeUQ832206_2_FD_105494 | JGI IMG/M metagenome (GOLD analysis project Ga0136633, IMG submission 105494) | Polar desert sand microbial communities from Dry Valleys, Antarctica - metaG UQ83 (22.06) | ecosystem: Environmental > Terrestrial > Soil > Desert | place: Antarctica: Dry Valley...
GCTCGACAAGAACACCGATGTCGGCGCCATCAACTCGGCCGGCCAGCTGGCCAAGGTGCGGGAGCTGGTCGAGTCGGGCATCGCCGAGGGCGCCGAGATCTTCCAGCCCGACTGCGAGCTTCCGACGCGCGGCTTCTTCTTCCGCCCCACGCTCTTCACCGGGGTGAGCCAGTCGCACCGGATCGCGCAGGAGGAGATCTTCGGGCCGGTTCTGTCCGTGCTGACCTTCCGGACGCCCGACGAGGCGATCGAGAAGGCGAACAACACGCCGTACGGCCTCTCCGCCGGCGTGTGGACCGAGAAGGGCAGCCGCATCTTCAAGATGGTCAATGCCATGCGTGCCGGGGTGGTCTGGGCGAACACCTTCAACCGATTCGATCCGACCTCGCCGTTCGGTGGCTACAAGGAGTCCGGGTATGGACGCGAGGGCGGGATCCACGGCCTCGGCGCGTATCTCGACCTGTCCGGCAACGGGACGAACGGCCGATGAGCGTCGTCTCGATCCCCGAGATGGCGGCCGCGACCCTCGAGGCGTGGCGACCGGTCGATCTCGTCAGGGCCAACGACACGGTCGTGCGGCTGGCCCGGCTGGACGGCGCGTTCGACTTGCACAGCCACGAGGAGGATGAGCTATTTCTGTGCTGGTCGGGCACCTTCCGGATCGAGATGGTGGGTGCCGAGCCGGTGCAGCTCACGGAGGGTGACCTCTACGTCGTGCCGGCCGGCGTTGAGCACCGACCGGTGGCCGACGAGCCGGCCATCACGCTCCTCGTCGAGCGCCCGGAGACGGAGCAGCGAGGCTGATGAGCGTCCGAGCCAGCGTTGGCCCACTGCACTCGCCGACCTTCGCGGCTCTCTGCCATCCACCGCCTGGGCCGGTGTCCGGCCGTGTGACGCGGCCCGAGTCTGCCAGATGCCCCTCCAGCACCGATGGGAGCGGTACGATGACTGACCGAGACCGAGTCGGATTGCCGCGTACCGGAGGCAGCGGTGAATGGCGAGCAGGCCAGGAGTCACAGCCATGAGCGCGCAACGATCTCGTCCGACCGCCACGGTGCGCCGTCGCGCCGTGCCGCGGAGCGCATCCATCCTGGACCAGCGCGTGGCGCAACCGCTGGCTACCACGAACGGCGCGTCGGCGCGCGGCGGCGACCGGATCGGCGTGCGCAAGACCTACAAGCTCTATATCGGCGGCGCCTTTCCTCGGACCGAGTCGGGTCGCGCCTACGAGGTGTTCGGCGCGAAGGGCGAGCTGCTTGCCAACGCGAGTCGCGGCACCCGCAAGGACATTCGCGAGGCGGTCCGAGCGGCGCGCAAGGCTTTTCCGGGTTGGGCGTCGAAGACCGCCTACAACCGTTCACAGATCCTGTATCGCATCGCCGAGCTCATGGAGGGGCGGCGCGACCAGTTCCTGGCCGAGGTGATGGCTGCCGAAGGTCTCTCGCGCGCCAGGGCAATGCGCGCGGTGGATGCGGCCATCGACCGCTGGGTCTGGTACGCGGGCTGGGCCGACAAGTACCCCCAGATGATCGGGACCGTGAACCCGGTTGCGGGCCCCTACTTCAACTTCAGCGTGCCGGAGCCGACCGGAGTGGTCGGGATGATCGCTCCCGAGGGATCGAGCTTGCTCGGGCTGGTGAGCCGGCTGGCCCCGATCATCGTGAGCGGCAACGCCACGGTCGTCATCTCCTCCGAGACACGACCACTGCCGGCCGTGACGCTCACGGAGGTGCTCGCGACCTCGGACGTGCCCGGCGGCGTCGTCAACCTGATCACCGGCCTGCGGCGCGAGCTGGTCGGCCACCTGGCCGGCCACATGGACGTCAACGCGCTCGACGCCTTCGGCGCGGCGCCGGACGAAGCGGCGAGCCTCGAAGAGATCGCGGTCGACAATGTCAAGCGCTTCGTGCGTCCGCCGGCCGCGGGCCTCGAGCGCTACGACTGGCTGTCCGAGCGCGCGCAGTCGCCGTACCTCATCGGCGAATACGTCGAGATCAAGACCGTCTGGCACCCGGTCGGCGCCTGAGGCGTCATCGCTCTCCAGAGGCGCGACGGAGCACCGGCAGCCCGAACCAGAACCAGGCGAGCCAGCCGGCATTGACGGCGCCGATGAGCCCGGCGATCACCCTGCCGATCAGTGCTTCCACGACCAGGTAGACCGTCGACGAGATGGCGAACGCCATGAGGATGGTGGCGGCGATGACCTCGCGGTTGGCGAGGAAGAGGAGGCGCTCCTTGTCCACCTCGCGGAAGCGGATGCGGTGGTAGGTGCTCGGCGCCACGAGAAGCGCGAGGCCGGCGCTCACCGAAAGGAAGGCGCCGAGGTAGAGCAGGCGCTCGAGGCCGGTCAGCTCGTCGCCAAACTCGAACGGCAGGAGAATGAGGAAGCCAAACAGGATCTCGACGCCGGGCAGGATGGTGCGGATCTCGTCGAGCAGCTCGGTCAGCTCGCGGTCGACGCGCTCCTTGTCGCTCTCGCCCGGCTGCTGCCCGCTCGTGTCGCCGCGGCTCGGCCGCTCATCGTCCGCCATCAGCACCGATCCTACAGCCAGCGGATGGCCACCGGACGGCCACCGGACGGCCGCCGCCGCGCTCCCCGGCAGGCCGCCGCCGCGCTCCCCGCCAGGCGGCCGCCTGCGCTGACGGCCCGGGATGGCAACGTCGTGCAGGACCGGCGCAGGCCTGGACCTGAGCGGCCCCTGAATCGTCCGTCCCTCGCCAGCCGCGCACCTAGAATTGGCCGATGCCTCGGCCACGGAGCGTGTCGCGCAGCGGCGACCCGACGATCACCAATGCGGAGCTGGCGCGGATCTTCAACGAGATCGGCGACATGCTCGAAATTCTCGGCGAGGTCGTCTTCAAGGCGGTGGCCCACCGGCGGGTGGCCGACGCGGTCGCGCGCTACCCCGATGATGTCGCCGCACTCTTCCAGCGCGGTGAGCCGCCGAAGCTGCCGGGCGCGGGGGCGGCGCTCACCGCGAAGCTCGCGGAGCTGGCCGAGACGGGCGGGCTCGCTTACTACGACCGCCTCCGCGCGCAGGTGCCCGAGGGAGTCCTCGACATGCTGCGCGTCCCGGGCGTCGGCCCCCGGACGGTCCGGCTTCTCCACGAGACGCTGGGGATCGACTCGCTCGACGCCCTGCGCGCCGCCGCCGAGTCCGGCGGCCTGCGCCACGTGAAGGGGCTCTCCGCGCGGACCGAGCAGAATATCCTCGAGGGGATCATGCGGATCGAGGAGCGCAGCACCCGGCTCCTCGTTCACGACGCCGATACGCTCATAGCCGACCTCGTGACGCGCCTGCGCGACGTGCGCGGCGTGCATCGGATCGAGCCGGCCGGGTCGCTGCGACGGCGCCGTCCGACCATCGGCGACCTGGAACTCCTCGCCGCGGTCGATGAATCCGGCGAGCTGATCGCAGCGCTCGACGGCCTGCCCGAGGTGGAGAGAGTCCTCTCGGCCGGCACCGATAAGTCGAGCATCGTGCTGCGCGACGGTCCGCAGGTCGACCTCATGGTCTGCCCGCCAGCGGCGTGGGGCACGCACCTCCTCCATTTCACCGGAAGCCGGGACCACAACATCGGGCTGCGCGGCATGGCGCTCGACCGCGGTTGGTCGCTCTCGGAGAAGGGATTCAAGGTCATCGACACCGGCGAGCTGCTGCTCGCGGCGGACGAGGCCGAGGCGTACGAGCGCCTCGACCTGCCATGGGTCCCTCCGGAGCTGCGGGAGGGTGACGGCGAGATCGAGGCCGCCCGGGCCGGTCGCCTGCCGACGCTCGTCACCCTCGGCGACGTTCGGGGCGACACCCACACGCACTCGAGCTGGACCGACGGTGTCGACACGATCGAGACGATGGCGCGCGCCGCCCGCGAGCTCGGTCACGAGTACATTGTTCTCACCGATCACTCCCCGTCGCTGGGGATCGCGCGCGGGCTGGCGCCTGAGCGCGTCGAGGAGCAGCGTGCCGAGATCGCTCGGCTGAACGCTGACCTTGCGCCGTTCAGGATCCTCCATGGCACGGAGCTCGAGATCCGAGCCGATGCCAGCCTCGATTACCCCGACGCGCTCCTGGCGCGGTTCGACGTCGTCATCGCCAGCATCCATACCGGTCGCGGTCAGTCGAGCGAGCAGCTGACCGCCCGGGCGCTCGCCGCGATCGAGCATCCCCACGTGGACGTGTTGGCGCATCCATCCGGAAGGATCGTGAACCGCCGCGACCCGCTCCCGCTCGATTGGCCGCGCATCTTCGAGGCCGCTGCCCGGACCGGCACTGCGCTGGAGATCAACGGCAGCCCGCGCCTGGACCTCGACGATACGCTCGCCCGCGCGGCAGGGCGCGCCGGCGCCCTGCTGACCGTGGCTTCCGACGCGCATCGCACGGAAGAGCTGGGCCAGCAGCGATATGCCGTCGACCTGGCGCGGCGCGCGTGGCTCGGGCCCGAGCAGCTGCTGCCGACGCGTACCGCCCACGACCTGCTCGAGATGCTGGCGTGATCAGCCGTCTCTTCGGCGATCGCCAGCGGCTTGCGATCCTGCGGCGCATCGATCGGCCGGCCGCAGTCGCGCTGGCGGTGGCACAGGCGCTGGTCGCGGCGGCGGGCTGGTTCGCGGAGCCGCTGTGGCTGGCGGTGGCGATCGCCGGCCAGCTGCTGCTCGGCGGGATCGTGGCCATCCGCGTCATCGGCCCCGCGCGATCGGACCTCGGCCTCGCCCGCTATGCGATCCCCGCCACCGCCGGGATCGCCGTCACGCTCTTCGGGCGCCTGCTTCCCGGCGGGCTGAGCCTTCTCCTGGTGCCGATCCTGGCCGTCCTGCTCTGGTCGGTGACCTATCTCGAGCTGCGCCTGGAGCGGGGCACCGGCGGGCGCACCATCGGCGACCTGCTGCTCACCGGCATCCTCTTCTGTGGCGCCGCCGGCATGCTCGATCTGTTCGGTCCCCGAGCCTGGCCGACGCCGCTCCTGCTGGTGGCGGCCATGACGCTGCCGCTGGCGCTCCGTGCGTCGGAGGCACGGGAGACCATGGGCGTCGAGGGCGTGGGGCAGGCGCTTCTCCACGTGCTGGTGGTCGTGCAGGTCGGGCTGGGCGTCGTGCTGCTCAACCTGACGGTCAGCGTGAGGGCAGCCCTCATCGCGCTTGCGTTCTATGCATGGACCGGTGCCGCCGATTCGCTGCGTGGGACCGCCTCGGGCCGCAGCGTGGCGATCGAATTCGGGGCCTTGCTGCTGCTGGGCCTCGTCGTGGGTCTGATCCTGCATGCGCCCTGAGCCACCCGCTCCACCGGCCGCGTTGACACCCTTCGGGGCCGGTGGTACAAGAGGTCGCTTTCGGCCGGCCTCGGCCATCGCCCTCGCTACCCGGAGACGCTCGCAACGCTTATGGCGCTTGGAGAAGCTGACACGACCACACGAAAACGACGCCATCTGGCTGAAGCTGCGATCGCGCACGCCACGCGCGGCGAATGGGAAGAGGCGGTCGTCGTGAACCGCCAGCTGCTGGAGCTGGGCCCCGACATCGATGCCTGCAACCGCCTCGGCAAGGCGCTCGCCGAGCTGGGGCGCCACGCGGAGGCGCTCCAGGCGTATGAGCAGGCGCTCCAACGCGACGCCACGAACCGGATTGCCCAGCGCAATATCGAGCGGCTTCGGGTCGTGATGGCCGCCAAGCGGCCGGCGTCGAATGGCAAGGGCCGGCCGGAGAAGGCGCCCGTCACCCTCTTCATCGAGGAGATGGGCAAGACCGGCCGAGCGCGGCTCATCAACCTGGCGGCGCCGCGCGTGCTCGCACCCCTGTCACCGGGAGACGCGATCACCCTCGACGTGGAGGGCGATGAGCTCGTGGCCAGTGTGGGCACGACCGCGATCGGCAGTGTGGAGCCGCGTATCGCAGCGCGCCTCATCAAGCTGATCGCTGGTGGCAACCGGTACGACGCCGCCATCACGACGGTGCACGAAGCCGGCGGTGAGGTGTTGATCATGGTCCGCGAGGCATTCACCCACCCGACGAACTTCGGCAAGGTGTCGTTCCCGATGCAGGGCCAGGGCGCGGTTGGCGTGAGACCGTACATGAAGGGCACCGCACTTCGGTACGATGATGACGACGAGGTCGAAGAGGCCGACGAGGACTCGGACGAGGTCGAGGAACTCGACACGACGCTACCCGAGTACTCCGGTGAGCCCGAGCTCGAAGAGGAGCTGGCAGAAGAGCCATAGGATGAGCGAGGCGGACCGGACGGGACTCGACCACGTCATCCTGCCGCGACGCCTCCCCGGCCTTGCACTTCTCGACCGATATCACCCGGCCCCCGCCGATAACCAGCTCGACGCGGTCCTGGCGGCGTTCGCCAACCCGGGCGACACGGTGCTCGATCCGTGGGCCGGCACCGGGTGGACCGCGCGCCGCGCGGTCGCGGCAGGCATGCGGGCCGTGGCCGCCGACCCGAGCCCGTTGGCGCAGCTTGCCGCCATCGGTCTCCTGACCGCGCCGGAGCCCGCGGTGCTGGATGCCGCGTTCGCCCAGCTCGCCGGCTCGCGGCGGGTCGACGTCCCGCTGCGCCAGCACATCGAGGAGCTCTATGCCACGCGCTGTGCCGCCTGCCGCCGCCCCGTGGTGGCGGAGCAGTTCATCTGGCCCCGCGACGGCGACGCGCCCGGGCGCAAGATCTACCGTTGCGCCGCCTGCGACATCAGCCGCGGCGGGCCGGATGAGCGTGCCGCGCCGGTCGATGTCGGTGACCTCGCCAAGCTCGGCATCGAGCACGCCGCCCCCCTGTCCGCGACGGAGGACCCACCCGATGCGCCCATGGAGGGCCCAGCTCCGAGCGCCCCGGCCGACGAGCTCGACCTGTCGATCGGCGAGGCCGGAGGCCCCCCGCCCGCGCCGCAGGCGGTCGATCCGCCGAGCTCTGTCGCCGATCGACCGCGCTTCGCGTCGACCGTTCGTCCGGGCCCGGTACCGGTCGCCGCCGCGGACGGCGTCCGGCAGAGTCCGGCGTACCAGGACCTGCGCGCGCGTTTCCCGGTGCTCGACGCTCGTGACGACCTCGTCGAGGAGCTGCTCGATCTCTACACGCCCCGCAATCTCTACGCCCTGCACGCTATCGCCACGAAGATCGACGCGGAGCTGCGCGACACGCCGGCGGGGGCGGTCATGAAGCTGGCCCTGGCCGCGTGCCTGCTGCCGGCCAGCCGCCTGAACGGGTATCCAGGACGGGTCGCCTCGCTGCGCATCAGTGGCGGCCACGTGCGGCAGCCGGCCAGCCGCCACCAGCGCGAGGTGAACGTCTGGCACGCTTTCGACGAAGCGTACCGCGACGTGCGCACGGCAATCAGCACCAATGGTGATCGACGCCTACCGCGCTTCGCCGCCGACTTCAGCGAGCTGGGCGGGATGACCGCCGCGAACGTGCTCTGGCTCCGCGCGCGGGCATCGGTCGTGGGTCAGTATCTGCCGAGCGACGGCGTCGATCTCATCCTCTCGGCACCGGCCGCCAGCCCGCCGCTCGACGAGCTCGCGTTCGAGTACCTCGCCACATCAGTCGTGCTCGGCCGCGAGGCGGCCGAAACCCTGCGCCTGGAGCCGATCTTCGGAGCGGGCGGGCACCCCGATGGAGCGGAGGCCACAGCGTTTCGCCACGGCATGATCTCGGCAGTCGGCGCACTCAAGCCCGGTGGCTGGTGCGTCGTCCTGCTGGAGGATGCCGATCCCGAGCGCCTGCTGGCCGTCGCCCTGGCGGGTGCGGCAGCCGGGCTGGATCTGATCGATGTGATCCATCGCGAGTCGCGGCGTTCGGGGGACGCGATCGCCGTCCAGTTCCGGCGACCCTCGACGGAGGATCGGCTGCGGCACGCGGTCGACCCGGGCCGGCTGCGCCTCGGCGCCGAGGCCGGGCATCTGACCTACCCGGACCTTGCCTCAGCGATCGAGCGCGCCGTGACCGCGCTCCTGCGCGATCGCGGCGAGCCGGCCGGGCTGACGCGGGTCGTCGCGGCCGTGGTGGCGGAGCTCGGTGCGTCGGGCATTTTGCATCGCCTGGTGGCCGGACGCGGCGAGCACTCCCCGGAGGCGCCGGACCGCATCGAGTCGGGTGGCCCACAGATGGTGGCCACTCTCATCCGCGAGGAGCTGTGGCGCGACGACCATCCGGCCCTGGTACGGATCGGCGAGGAGGCCGAACCGCAGTGGTGGCTGCGCAGCCCCGAGCTCGCCGAGCGCCCGCTGGCCGACCGGGTCGAGTGGGCGACCTGGTCCATCCTCTCCACGGCAGGACGGATCACGGAGGCAGGCTTCTTCGAACGTATCTACCGCCTCTTCCCGGGGCTCCAGGCGCCGGACGAAGAGCTCGTGCGTGCCTGCCTGGCCGCGTACGTCGCTCCGGGCGAGCGCGGCTCGCTCGGGACGGAGGACGATCTCAGTCGTCGGACCGAGGACCACGCGCGCGTGCTGGCCACGCTCGTGGACTACGGGCATCGGCTCGGGCTGCGCGCGTGGATCGCGGCCCGCGAGCATGATCGCGTGGCGGATGGACGGCCGCTCGTCGAGCGTCTCGCCGACGACGAGCGACGAGTCTACCTGCCGCTCGTGGTTCGGGCGCCGGCCGAGGCGCTGGGCCAGGTGGACGCGCTCTGGTATGTGCGAGGCCGCCTCGTCTTCCTGTTCGAGGTGGACTGGACCGCAATGGTCGGAGAGGCTGTCCTCCGGCGCGGGCGCGAGATTCCGATCGGCGAGGACCAGGCTCGATTCCTCGTGATCCCGGCCGAGCGCAGCGAGCTGCTGCGCCTGAAGATCGAGCGCTCTCCGTGGCTGCGCGAGGAGCTCGAGCGCCAGAATTGGCACATCCTGAAATGGCAGCATCTCCAGGCGCTCGTCGACCGTGACGGCGCGCGGATCGAGTGGCTGGAGCCGGTGCTCGGGCTCGACCCTCTCATCGAGCGTGGTGGCGAGCAGCTGACGATGTTCGGCGAATAGGACGCGAAGCTTGCTCGGTCGGTAAGCGACGCGTAGTATCCCGCTCGGGAGTGCCGTGGTTCCCCCCCACGGCACTCCCATCTCGTCCCCGCTCAGCCTTTCGAGCCGGCTCGCTTTGGGCCACGACGACCCATCGTGCGGCGGACGACCGCCATCACCTCGTCCACGTACTCCTGGCCATGCCCGGTCTCCACCGCGTGGGTGAGGCAGCCATCGATGTGATCCTCGAGCAGGAGCAGCGCCACCTGGTCAGCCGCCGCGGTGAGCGCCTCCACCTGCTGGAGGATGTCGAGGCAGTAGGCCTCCTCGTCCACGAGGCGCTGGATGCCGCGTGCCTGGCCCTCGATGCGGCGCAGCCGGGTGACGAGGGCGCGCTTGTCCCTGGTGTAGCTGTGGCGGAAATGAGCGTCCGGAGTCTCGGTTGTCATACTGTGGGGCAGTATGGGCGGCGGTGCGGAACGGGTCAATCCAGCGGCGCGCCGAATCGGGGTAGCATGGGCCGCATGAGCCCTCTCGACCGCCATGAGCTGATCACGCCGCTGGAACGCGCGCTCGTCGTCATCAGCCATCCCGATGACGGCGAGTTTGGCGCCGGACCGACGATCGCGCACCTGGTGGCTGCCGGGGCGCGGGTCGACTACATCGTGACCACCGACGGCAGCAAGGGCACCGAAGACCCGGCAATGACGCCGGAGCAGCTGTCCACCACCCGCGTCGCTGAGCAGCGCGTCGCGGCGGACATCCTGGGCGTCGGCGAGATCGTGCATCTCGGCTACCCCGACGGCTACCTGACGCCGTCACTGGATCTCCGGCGTGACATCGTCCGTCAGATCCGGCGCTTCCGGCCGGACCTGGTGATCACTCAGAATCCGCAGCGACGCCTCGACCACAACCCGTTCATCGGCCATCCCGATCACCTCGCCACCGGCGAGGCCACGCTTGCCGCGGTCTATCCGGCAGCGCGTGATCACCTCAACTTCCCGGAGCTGTGGCGCGACGAGCAGCTCGAGCCGTGGAAGGTGCGGCAGGTTCTCCTCACCGGCGTCGAGCAGCCGAACCTGTGGCTCGATATCGCCGACACGTTCGAAATCGGGATTCGCGCGATCCTGGCCCACGAGAGCCAGGTCGATCCCGCGACCGTGGCGGATCGCATGCGAGAACGGGCCCGGCTGGTCGGCGAGCCGCAGGGGATCGGCCTGGCGCAGGCGTTCGCCTCGATCATCCTGGAATGACGCGGCGGGGAGGTGGGGGCGGGCGCGGTGGCTGGAGCGGCGCCTTTGGCGGGTCCGAGCCGGACCTGTCGCGGCGCCCGGGCACGGCGCGCAGGACGGTCCGGCTGATCGCCGGATTCTTCGCGCCGTATCGGGCGCGACTTGGCCTGATTGCGGCCCTCATCCTGGTGACCGTCAGCGTCGGCGTCGTCAACCCGATCCTGCTCAAGCTGATCATCGACAACCTGACCGGGGAGCAGAACCTCGGCCTCCTCTATCTCCAGGCCGGCCTGATGGTCGTCATCCCGATCGTTACCAGTGCCCTGGGCGTCTGGCAGAGCTACCTTTCGAACGTGGTGGGGCAGCGGGTCATGAACGACCTGCGCCTGGCCCTGTACCGCCACCTGCAGTGGATGCCGCTCCGCTTCTTCACCGAGACGCGGACGGGTGAGATCCAGAGCCGGATCAGCAACGACGTCGGCGGGGTGCAGTCGGTGGTGACCGATACCGCCTCCTCGCTCCTCGCCAACTTCGCCACCGTGGCCACGACCGTCGTCGCGATGTGGATCCTCGATTGGCGCCTCACGCTCCTCAGTCTGGGCCTGCTGCCGATCTTCGCCTACATCACCTACCGGGTCGGCAAGGTTCGGCGGGAGGTGAGCACGCTCACGCAGCGCTCGATGGCCGAGATGAGCGCCATCACAGAGGAGTCACTTTCGGTCTCCGGGATCCTTCTGTCCAAGACGTTTGGCCAGCAGGAGGCGAGCATCGAGCGGTTCCGCGCCGAGTCGCAGCGCCTGGGCGACCTCCAGGTCCGTGGCCAGATGATCGGCCGCTGGTTCTTCGCGCTGATCGGCACCTTTTTCAGCATCATGCCGGCGTTCGTCTACCTGCTGGCCGGGTCGCTCATCATCGACGGCGACACGAACGTCAGCATCGGCACGATCGTCGCATTCACCACCCTCCAGTCGCGCCTCTTCTTCCCGCTCGGGCAATTGCTCAACGTGCAGGTCGAGATCCAGGGTGCGCTCGCCCTCTTCGATCGCATCTTCGAGTACCTCGAGATGGACCATGAGATCACCGATGCGCCCGACGCGGTCGAGCTGGCCCCCAGCGCGATGCGCGGGGGCGTGCAATTCGACGACGTCTCGTTCCGGTACCCGATCGCCGAAGCGCAGCTCGAGGTGGCCTCGGAGGTGGCCGAGGCCGAAGCGGAGGGGCGGGCGGTGCCGACCGCCGTGGTGCCCTTCGCGTTGAGCGACATCAGCTTCAGCGCCGAGCCCGGACAGCTCGTGGCGCTGGTGGGTCCCTCGGGCAGCGGCAAGACGACCTCCACCTACCTGATCCCGCGGCTGTATGACGTGGACCGTGGCGCGGTGACCATCGACGGGGTCGATGTGCGCGGCATCAAGCTCGAATCGCTCGGCCGGGTCATCGGCTTCGTGACCCAGGAGACCTACCTGTTCCACGACACGATCCTCACCAACCTGCGCTACGCGAAGCCCGATGCGACCATGGACGAGATCGAGGAGGCGGCGCGAGCGGCGGCCATCCACGAGCGCATCATGGAGCTGCCGGA
>Ga0136633_1002811_pt1 | contig 11756 bp, 10 predicted proteins | sample AntDrymeUQ832206_2_FD_105494 | JGI IMG/M metagenome (GOLD analysis project Ga0136633, IMG submission 105494) | Polar desert sand microbial communities from Dry Valleys, Antarctica - metaG UQ83 (22.06) | ecosystem: Environmental > Terrestrial > Soil > Desert | place: Antarctica: Dry Valley...
CGAGCACGACGATCCCGATGACCGTCGCCGTGGCCGGCAGCAGGGAGACGAGCTAGCCGCCGGCCAGCACCACGTGGTAGCCCTCGGCGCGCAGGAGCTCCACGACCACCGTGCGGTGATCGCCCTGCAGCTCGATCACGCCGCCCTTCGACGAGCCACCGACGCCGCAGCGCTTCTTCAGGCGCCCGGCGAGCTCACGCAGCTCGGCGTCGGCGAGCGGCACGCCGGAGACCGTCGTGACGGCCTTGCCGCGCCGGCCGGCCGTCTCGCGGCGTACCTTGACCGGGGCGTTGGCGGCGCGCAGTTCGCGCAGCTCGCTCAGGCGAGGGTCGCGCGCCTTGCGCATGTCGCCGTCATTGCTCGACCAGACGACCTTCGAGTCGCTGCGCTTGGCCATGGGTCGGACGCTAGCGGAGGGCGCGGGGTGGCCACGATCTAACCTGCAATCCATGTCCAAGCAGCCCTCCAAGCTCTCCCTCCGCGGCGCCGGGCGCCGCGCGATGCACCACCGCTACGAGGTCGCGGCGGAGGCGGGCGACGGTGGGGCGATGCTCTTTCTCGCCACGAAGCTCGCCCCCGACGACCCCGAGGGATCGCGCGCCTGGTTTCGCCGCGCGGCCGAGGCCGGCAACGTCCCCGCCATGTACATCGTGGGGCTGTTCATCGAGCCGCACGACCCGGACGACTCGCGGATGTGGCTCGAGCGCGCGGCGAAGGGCGGCCACAACGACGCGAGGATCAAGCTCGGCGTGCAGGCGCAGGAGGCCGGCGACCCCACGCAGGCGCGCCAGCTCTACGAGCAGGCGGCGCAGGACGGCAGCACGATCGCGATGTTCAACCTCGGGCTGCTGCACGAGGGCTCCGACCCGACCGTGGCGCGCGGTTGGTACGAGAAGGCGGCCGAGAAGGGCGACGCCGACGCGATGTTCAACCTGGGCCGGATGCTCGAAGCCGACGAGCCGAACGCAGCCCGCGCGTTGTGGGAGCGGGCGGCGGCGGCCGGGCAGCCCGAGGCGCAGGAGCGCCTCTGAGGCCGTCGGACCTACGCCGCCTGCAGCACCGGCCGCGCCGTCGCCTCCGCCACGGACGCCGCGGTGATCTGCACGAGGTGACAGAGCTCCTCCTCGCTCATCGCCAGCGGCGGCATGAGCACGACGACGTCGCCCAGCGGCCGGACGATCGCGCCGCGGCGGCGCGCGGCCATCGTCACCTGGTGGCCCGTCCGCGCGGCGAGCGGGAAGCCCTCGAGCTCGATGCCGGCCATGAAGCCGCGCCGGCGCACCTCGCCGACACAGCGCAGCGGCGCGACGAACTCGTCGAGCAGCTCGCCGAACAGCGCGATCTTCGGCGCCAGCGCCTCCAGCGTCCGCTCGGACTCGAAGATGTCCAGCGTCGCCAGCGCCGCCGCGCAGGCCAGCGGGTTGGCCGTGTAGGTGTGGCCGTGGAAGAACGTCTTGAGCTCCTCGTGCTCGCCGAGGAATGCCTCGTAGATGCGCTCTGACGCGAGCGTCGCCGCCAGCGGCAGGTAGCCGCCGGTGAGTCCCTTCGCGACGCACATGAGATCCGGCGCGACGTCCTCCTGCTCGCAGGCGAACATCGTGCCGGTGCGCCCGAAGCCGGTCGCCACCTCGTCGCAGACGAGCAGCACGTCGTGCTCGTCGCACAGCGCGCGCACCGCCGCGAGGTAGCCCTCGGGGTGGGTGAGGATCCCTGCCGCGCCCTGCACGAGCGGCTCGACGATGACCGCCGCGACCTGCCCGGAGTGCTCGCCCAGCAGCGCCGCCATGTCGGCCGCGTCGCCCGGCTCGGCCTGCCAGGTGTCGAACAGCAGCGGCCCGAAGCAGGCGTGGAAGAGGTCGATGCCGCCGACGGAGACCGATCCGATCGTGTCGCCGTGGTAGGCGTCGCGCAGGCAGATGAACCCGTTGCGCTCCGGCATGCCGCGATGGCGCCAGTACTGAAAGGCCATCTTCAGGGCGACCTCGGTCGCGGTCGATCCGTTGTCGGAGTAGAAGACGCGGCTCAGGCCGGGCGGCGCGAGGTCGACGAGCCGTTGCGCGAGCTCGATCGCGCCGGGGTGCGAGAGCCCCAGCATCGTCGAGTGCGCGACGCGCTCGAGCTGCGTGCGCACGGCACGGTCGATCGTCGGGTGCGTGTGGCCGTGGACGTTGCACCACAGCGACGAGACGCCGTCGAGATAGGCGTTGCCGTCGGTGTCGTAGAGCGTGCATCCCGCACCGCGCTCGATGATCAGCGGCGCTTCCTCGCACCAGCCCTGCTGCTGCGTGAACGGGTGCCAGAGCACCCGCTTGTCCATGTCTGCGAGCTCCCGCGTGGTCATGCAGATGACCCTAAGAGGGCGTGCGGACGAACCCGCGCGACGCGCCGCGGCTACGCCGGACGCGGCGTCTGCGACAGGGTCCGCAGGCGCTCGAGCTGCTCCCAGTGGCGCGCGATCCCGGACTTGCCGGCCGGCGTGAGCGCGACGTTCGTGCACGAGCAGGCGGTGGTCGCAGATGCCGGCGGTCGCGACCGCCACCGCCGCCAGCGCGAGTCCGGCGTTGCCGCTCCATCCCCTCGTGCGCCCGCACCGGGACCAGCCCGGCGACGAGCAGCGCACCGAAGATGACGCGACTGACCCGGGCGCGGCCCGTACCCGAATACGCTCGCACCCGCATGCGTCGCTTCCCCGAACCACCGCTCGCCCTCATCGTCTTCGTCGTCGGCACGGGCATCCTCGGCGCCGAGATCGCCGCCGCGCGGCTGCTGGCGCCGTACTTCGGGGCGTCGACGATCGTTTGGGCCAACACGATCGGAATCGTCCTCGTGGCCCTGTCGATCGGCTACTGGTACGGCGGGCGGCTCGCCGATCGCAACCCGACCCGCGAGGGCCTGTACCGGATCGTCCTGCTGTCGGGCGTCCTGCTCGCTGCCGTCCCGTTCGTCGCCGACCCGTTCCTGGGTGTCGCCGTCGACGCGCTGGACTCGATCTCCGCCGGCGCGTTCGTCGGGTCGCTGCTCGGCGTGACCGTGCTCGTCGCCACGCCGGTGCTCGTCTCCGGCGCCGTCGCCCCGTACGCGCTGCGCCTCGCCGTCGGCGACGTCGCGCAGGCCGGAACGGTGTCCGGGCGCCTGTACGCGATCTCCACCGTCGGCTCGCTGCTGGGCACGTTCACCTCGGCGCTGCTGTTCATCCCGCTCATCGGAACGCGGCGCACGTTCATCCTCTTCGGCCTGCTGCTGGTCGTGCTCGCGGTCTGGGGCCTGGCGCGCGGCCGGCTGCTCGCGGTGCCCGCGGTGCTCGCGGTGCTGCTGGTGCTGCCGCTGGGGACGGTCAAGGGCGAGACCGAGGCCGGCGCGCGGGTCATCCACGAGGCCGACACCGAGTATCAGTACGCGCGCGTCGTCGAGGATCTCGACGGGACCCGGACGCTCGAGCTCAACGAGGGTCAGGCCGTGCACTCGCTGCGCCGCGCCGATTCGTACCTGACCGACAACGTCTGGGACGAGTACATGATCGTCCCGTTCGCCGCCCAGGACCGCCCGCCGGAGCAGATCGCGATCCTCGGCAACGCGGCCGGCACGACCGCCCGCGCGTACGGTCACTACTTCCCGCAGACCAAGATCGACGGCGTCGAGATCGACGGTGAGCTGACCGACATCGGCCGGCGCTACTTCGACATGAGCTCGCCCGGCCTGACGACCCACACCGCCGACGCGCGTCCCTTCCTGCGCCGCACGAAGAAGCGCTACGACGCGATCTTCGTCGATGCCTACCGACAGCCCTACATCCCGTTCTATCTCGCCACGAAGGAGTTCTTCGAGCTGGCGCGCGATCGCCTGCGGCCCGGCGGGGTCGTCGTCGTCAACGCCGGCCACCCGGAGGGATCCGAAGATCTGGAGAAGGTGTTGAGCGCGACGATGGCGAGCGTCTTCCCGACCGTCCTGCGCGATCCCTCCCAGCGCGTCAACACGCTGCTGCTGGGTACGAACGCAGACGCCTCGGCCCAGCGCCTGCGCGACAACGCCGCGACGCTTCCGCCCGACCTGCGCCCGCTGGCCCTCGAGGCCGCGGCGCGGGTGGAGCCGCGCCTGCGCGGCGGGCGCGTCTACACCGACGACGTCGCCCCGGTCGAGTGGCTGATCGACTCCTCGATCGTCGAGTTCGCCGCCGGCGACGGCTGACCACGCCCCGCCGCGGGTAGCCCGCGGCCAATGCCCGATTCGCACCAGGAGGAGCTGCACTTCGGCGAGGGCGAGCCGTTCACGATCGGCCTCGAGGAGGAGCTGTTCCTCGTCGATCCGACGGACGGGCGTCTCGTCAACACCGGTGCCGAGGTGATCGGGCAGCTCGGCGAGCTGCCCCGCGGCGACATCAAGAACGAGCTGCACAAGAGCCAGATCGAGCTCATCACCGGCGTCTGCACGACCGTCGAGGAGGCCGTCGCCGAGCTCTGCGAGCTGCGCCGCGCCGTGCTCGCCACGGGTGCCGGGATCGTCGCCTGCGGCACGCATCCGACCGCGGTCGAGGGCGACTCGCAGTTCACCGAGAAGCGCCGATACGAGCGCATCCACGAGCTGCTCGGCGACGCGGGCGCGACGCCCGTCTGCGCGCTGCACATCCACGTCGGGATGCCCGACGCCGACACCGCGATCCGCGTGTTCAACGGTCTGCGGCGTCATCTGCCCCTGCTCGAGGCGCTCGCCGCCAACTCGCCCTACCGTCACGGCCGTGACACCGGCCTGGCCTCCGCTCGCGCGCTGACGCTGCGCTCCTGGCCGCGCGCCGGCGTCCCGCGGGCGATGGCCGACATCGACGACTTCCTGAACTCGACGGCGCGCCTCACGCAGGTGGCGGAGGTGGCCGACTACACCTTTCACTGGTGGAAGCTGCGCCCGCACCCGCGCATCGGCACCGTCGAGATCCGCGCGCTGGACACGCAGCTCTCACCGCGCCACACCGCCGCGCTGGCCGCCGCCGTGCAGTCGCTCGCGCTGCACGAGGCGCGCGCTCGGCCGGTCGCAGGCCCGCCCGCCGAGCTGCTCGACGAGGCCTCCTTCCGCGCCAGCCGCGAAGGCGTCGCCGCGACGCTGCCCGACGAGGACGACTGCCTGCGGCCGGTCCCCGATCTGCTCGAGCGGATGGTCGCGGCGATCCGTCCCGCGGCGCGCGAGCTGGGCTGCGAGGCACAGCTCGACGACCTGTCCGCGCTGCTGGATTGCGGCGGCGGCGCCGGCATCCAGCGCGGCGCCTGCAAGGACGAGGAGGACGGCATCGAGGGCGTGCTCGACGCGCTCGTCGCGCGCGCCGGCGAGGGCTACGGCTCGAGCCCGCTCAGCGACGCAGCGTGATCGTCCGCCGCGCCGTGGCGCGGTTGCCCTGTCCGTCGCGGGCGACCACCGTGACGCGCGTCCGAACCCTGCCCCTCGCGCGCAGCGCCGAGGCGAGAGCACGCCGCGCGCGGGCCCCCAGCGACAGGCGCATGACACGGCCCTTCGCAGAGGTGCGCACCGTGCGCTTCGGCGCCGTGACCTTGACGCCCGCGACCGTCGCCGATGCGCTGGCGGCACAGGCCTCGCCGCGGCAGCGAACGAGCACGCTCAGCGCGCGGCCACCCCGCAGCGGCCGCTGCACGGTGGCACCGCCGAGGCGCAGCGTGGGGGGGTTGAGATCGGCCCACGGCGGGGTGGCCGTCGTCGTCGCGGTCCACGCGATCTGTGCGCTGTGGCAGGGGCCCGTGACGGGGCGCTGGGTCACCTGCAGCGTGCCACGCGCTCCGCGGTTCGTCGGAAACGCTCCGATCAGCCGCACGAACCGGCTGCCCTGGCTGAAGCGGCGGTTGTCGATCGGCGACGGGTGGTCGTACATGGCCTCGGAGAACCACGGAATCGTGCAGCGGTCGCCCGGGACGTTCGTCCCTTGGAACCACGCCACGCCCGTACCGTCCTTCTCGACCAGGAGGCAGACGGCGCCGCCGGCCGCGTGCGTGCCGCGGTAGGCGATCAGGCTGGGGTCCGAGCCGGGCGTGCACGGCATCGGCGGCGGAACCGCGGTGGGCACTGGTGAGGGTGGGCCCGGGTCCGGAGCGGAGACATCGAGCCTGAACGCCCCGGCGCCGTCGCCGTGGCCGCGCACGGCGATGTAGTAGGTCGTGCCGGGCGTCGTGCTGAAGATCATCGTCGTGCGGGAGCCGGTGGGGCCGCCCTCGCGGCCGACCTCCGTGAGGCCGCCGACCGCGCTCCCGGTGTACACGGCCACCATCGGAGCGTTCGTGTCGCCGCCCATGCTGGTGCTGGCCCACACGACGTCGTTCGTCGTCGCCGGGAGCTTGTACCAGACAGAATGACCGCTGCCGCCGAACGCCGGGGGCTCCGGCTCGCCGACCTGCACCGTCGCGTCGACGTTCGAGCCGGTGATCTGTGCGGGCCGTCCCACCGGCTGGGCGTTCTCGAAGTTGTCGTTCGCCGGCGCCTGCGGGCGGGCCAGGTTGAGCACGACGGCGCCGCCCCCGAGGTCGTGGCCGGCGACGCGCAGGTAGTAGGTGGTGGCGGCGGCGACGTTGACGTAGACCCGGCTGCCCGCGCTGCAGCCGTGGCGGGTCAGCGGCACCGCCGGGAGATCGCCCAGGCCGGTTCCGGTGTGGATCGTCAGCTCCGACCACAGGGTGCCGCCGCACGTGTCGATGCGCAGCGTCTCGGTCGTGTTCGGCGTCAGGCGGTACCAGACCGACCGCGTGTACGGCGCGTCGTTCGGCGCAGGGTCGCCGGCCTGCGCCGTGGCATCGGCGGTGTTGCCCGCGACGCGGTCGCCGACGCGCACGAGCTGGGCGTCGGCGAAGGCGTCGTTGTCGGGAGGCGCGGCGTGAGCGGCGCCCGCGGGCAGGGCGGCGAGGACGGCGAGCAGGACGCAGATGCCCAGTCGTGCCCTCCGAGGCGTTGCGTTGCGATGCTCCATGAGGCCCAGCCTTCGACTCGGGGTCATCCCTGATCTCCCTCTCTATCGGCGCTTGCCCAGGAGAACGTGAGGAATGCCACGAAGTTGCCGCGCGAGGCCGCCGGGCCAGGCGTTCGGTGCCTGGGACGGAAACCGATCGGTCACGCATTCACCGCCGGCGTGATCGCCACGCCAGACCCCTCGGCCAACGTCACATGCGACGGCTGCGCCTGGGCCAGGAACGCCCACTGCGATCCATACAACGCACCGAAGTCCACCGCCAGCGCCAGCGAGCGAATCGAGTGCAGCGCCCACACCGGATGATCGACCTCGTATGACCGCGCGCCCCCGTCACGCCCCCGACCCACCCCGAGGTCGTGGTGCGTCAGCCAGTACTCCGGCGAACCTTCCGCCGGCACCACCGCGACCGGGTCCGCCCACGCCTCCAGCCGGTTGCGCAGCCCGCGGCCGAACCGGTGGCGCACGCCGACCGACCCGTCCTCCCGCGGACCGAGCACCTCGTCACGCATCCGGATCGTCCGGTACGGCTCGTTGTACGTCAGCTTCGCGATCGCCGCGATCGCCGGCCGCGACACGAACTCGCGGATGAAGACGACCGCGCGCCGGCCGTTCAGACGCACGTAGAAGCGCAGGTTGATCTCACCGAAGTTCACATGCAGGGGGATCGGCACGCCGCGCAGCCGCGTCCGGCGGAAGTGGAAGGCCACGAGGCTCACGCGGGGCGATCCCTCGAGCGTGTCGATCTGCGCGCCGCGCGGCAGGTGCGCCAGCAACAGCGCCTCGTCGACGGCGTACGTCACGCCCAGCACGTGCAGCCACTCGGCGGTGAGGAACGCGGGCGCCGGCTGCCTCACCCCGCCGACCCTCCGAGCCACCGGTCCAGCGGCAGCGTCGCCCCCGCCCGCGCGAGGTCTGCCACGGCAGGCGTCGTCGCCGGCAACGTCGCCACCGCGACCTCACCCAAGCGCGAGATCGTGGCGCGGTTTGACAGCTGCATCACGCTCGGCTCGTCCGGCCACGGGGTGAGCACGACCGCGCGCACGTCCAGACCCGCCGCGCGCGCGACCTCGATCGTCAGCAGTGAGTGGTTGATCGTGCCCAGGCCCGGCCGGGCCGCGATGACCAGCGGCAGACCCAAGGCGACCGCCAGCTCGCGCACCGTGAAGTCCCCGAACGGCACGAGCAGCCCGCCGACGCCCTCGGCGACGAGCACGTCGGCATCGGCCGCCGCGCCACCCGCCGCATGCACCAGCCCGCCGAGGCCGAGCGTCGTCCCGGCGAGCTCGGCCGCGAGATGCGGCGAGACGGCGGGTCCGAACGTGGCGGTGGTCACGTCGGCAGCCTTCCCGCCGATGGCGCTCGCCAGCAGCTCATGATCCGGCGGCCAGGCGCCATCGGCGTCGCCATCGTCGTCGAGCCCGGTCACCACCGGCTTCCACACCGCCACCCGCTCGCCGCGCGCGTGCAGCGCCGCAGCGATCGCCGCCGCGACGACGGTCTTGCCGGCGCCCGTGTCGGTGCCGGTGACAAAGCAGCCGCGGAGCGCCACGCGCGCGAGAACCGGGCGACGCGCGCCGTCAGGCCGCGTCGGCCTCGTGCGCGAAGTCGACGACGCCGCGCGTCCGCACGGCCGCCTCCTGCGCGACGGCCATCGGCATCGCTGTCGCCGGCCGGAAGCCGGCCTGCAACGCCGCCCGGCCGAGCACGCGCGCGGCCTCGCGCAGCTCGTCCTTCGTGTGCGTGGCCATCACCGCCAGGCGCAGGCGCGAGGTGCCCGCCGGCACGGTCGGCGGCCGGATCGCCTGCGCGAACACGCCGCGCTCCAGCGCCGCCTCGCAGACGTGCATCGCCAGACCGGCGTCGCCGATGACGAGCGGGATGATCTGCGTCGACGAGCCCGCGACGTCGAAGCCCTCGCGGGCCAGCTCGGCGCGCAGCACCGCCGTGTTCGCCTGCAACTGCTCTACGCGCCGTGGCGCCCCCTCGATCAGCTCCAGCGCTGCGAGCGCGCCGGCCACCGCGGGCGGCGGCAGGGCCGTGGAGAAGATCAGCGGCCGGGCGGTGTTCGTCAGCAGCGCGGCCATCTCCTCGGCGCAGGCGGCGAACGCGCCGTAGGCGCCGAGCGCCTTGCCGAGCGTGCCGATGACGACATCGATCTCGCCGTCCAGCCCCGCCTCGGCGACCGCGCCGCGCCCACCCGGGCCGACACAGCCGGTGGCGTGGGCCTCGTCGACGACGACGCGCACGCCGCGGTGGCGGCGCGCGAGCTCGGCGATCTCCTCCAGCGGAGCGACGTCGCCGTCCATCGAGAAGACCGACTCCGTCACGATCAGCGCCGCCCGCGGGCCTGCCTGCGCCAGCCCCCAGGCGAGGTGCTCGACGTCGTTGTGGGCGTAGACGAACGTCTCGGCGCGCGACAGGCGGCAGCCGTCGATGATCGACGCGTGGTTGAGCTCGTCGGAGAAGACGACCTCGCCGGCCCCCGACAGCGCGCCGACCACACCGAGGTTCGCGAGGTAGCCCGACCCGAACAGCAGCGCCGACTCGGTGCCCTTGAAGGCCGCCAGGCGCTGTTCGAGGCGACGGTGGACCGTCATCGTGCCGCTGACCAGGCGCGACGATCCGGCGCCGACGCCCCAGCGCAGCGCCGCGTCGGCGGCCGCCGCCTGCACGCGCTCATGGTCGGCGAGCCCGAGGTAGTTGTTGGAGCACAGCAGCAGGACGGGTTTTCCGTCGAGCACGACGTTCGGCCCCTGTGGGCCGCTGACCAGGCGCGTGCGGCGATACAGGCCGAGCTGCTTGAGCTCCGCCAGTCGCGCCGCGATCTCGCTCATCTGCGTCAGCCCCGCGGGGCGGAGGCGACGGTGGGCGCGGGTTCCTCGCGCGCGGCCTCCGGCCGCGGCGGGATCGGCCCCCGCCTGCGCGCGAAGCGCAGCTGCGTCGAGGGATCCCAGAGGCGCACCTGCAGGCCGGCGAACGCATCGGCCACGTCGGCCCCGCCGGTGTTCGCACCCGAGTCCACCGGCGTGTCCCCGTCCAGCCAGCCGCTGCGGTTGTCGGGCCGCGGGTTGGCACCGTTGTCGGGCTGGCGCGCGACGTTCAGGCCCAGGTCCTCGAACATCGCCCGGTCCTCGTCGGGTGTGTTGCCGAGCGTCGTGAGGAAGTTGCCCATCATCACGCCGTTGATCCCGGCCCGCACCGCGAGGCCCTGCAGCTCGCCGATGTTCTCCACCCGGCCGCCGCAGAGCCGGAACAGCGCGTCGGGCAGGATCAGCCGGAAGATCGCGATCCACTTGACGGCCTCCCACGGGTCCATGTACTCGCGGTCGCCGAACTTCGTGCCGGGGCGGGGGTTGAGCAGGTTGATCGGCACCGAGGTCGGATCGATCGCGGCCAGCTCGAAGGCCATCTCGACACGCTGCTCGCGCGTCTCGCCGAGGTTGAGGATTCCGCCGACACACGTCTCCAGGCCGGCCTCGCGCACCGCGTCGATCGTCCGCAGGCGCCCCTCGTAGCGGACGGTCTGGGTGACCTCGGGGTAGTAGGACTCGGCCGTCTCGACGTTGTGGTGCACGCGCTGCACGCCGGCGTCCTTCAGGGCGCGCGCACGCGCCGGCGACATGTGCCCGATCGAGGCGCAGCGCTTGAGGTTCGTGTGCTCGGCGACGAGGCGGGTGCCCTCGAGCACCTTCTCGAAGTCGCGCTTGGACAGGCCCTGGCCCTGGGTGACCATGCAGAAGCGGTGCGCGCCCGCCGCCTCCGCGGCACGGGCGTGCTCGAGTATCTGGTCGGGCTCCATCATCGCGTGCAGCGGTGTCTCGGCCTCGGCGAAGCGCGACTGGGCGCAGAAGCCGCAGTCCTGCGCGCAGCCGCCGGACTTCGCGTTGACGAGCGAACACATGTCGGTCGCGTCGTCGAAGCGCTCGACGCGCGCCTGCCAGGCACGCTCGATGAGGGCCTCGATCGCCGCGCGGTCCTCGAGCTCGCCGAGCTCGAGCGCCTCCTCGCGGGTGATCAGTGGTGCCATTGCGCGGCAGAGTGCCAGCCACGCCGGACGGTTACGCTCGGCGTGCATGCAGGACACGATCCGCGCCCTCCTGCAGGACACTGCCACCTGGGCGGTCGTCGGCCTGTCGCCGGACCCGGCACGCGACAGCCACCGCATCGCGAGGCTGCCTAGGTCTGAATGATCACCGGCGTGCCGGCCCGTACGTGGCGCGCCAGCCGCAGCGCGTCGGCGTTGCGCATGCGAAAGCAGCCGCCGCTGAGGGCCAGGCCGCGCGCGAAACCCCCGCCGCCGTGAAACGCCATCACACCGCCGAAGGGCCGACCGAGACTGGGCCGGTCCTGCCATAGGCGCAACGCGATGATGACCGGGCCGTAGCTGCCGCGGGCATAGCCGCTGCGCGGCGTCACCTCGATCCGCTTCCAGACGCTGGTCCGGGCCAGCGGCGAGGGGGAGGCGGGGGCGCCAATTGTCAGCGGCGCGCTCATCAGCGCCTGCCCGCCACGCGTCACGTCGACCCGTCGCTCGGAGAGGTCGACGACGACGAGCAGGCGCGTCGTGGTCAGCGGCCGCCGGGGCGACCGGCGAATCCAGCCCAGCTTCCCGCGGTTGCGCTCGATCGTGGAGATGCCGAGCCATTCGCCATCCTGGCGCACGACCCAGGCCGCGCCGCGCTCGTAGAGCAGATGGTCTCCGAACGCCATCGGCGGGCCGCCGGGCGCGCTGTACAGCGGCGCGCGGTCGAGGATGTTCACGACGGTGCGCCCGCCCGGCGCGCTCGCGCTCGCGCTCGCG
>Ga0136633_1002813_pt1 | contig 11751 bp, 7 predicted proteins | sample AntDrymeUQ832206_2_FD_105494 | JGI IMG/M metagenome (GOLD analysis project Ga0136633, IMG submission 105494) | Polar desert sand microbial communities from Dry Valleys, Antarctica - metaG UQ83 (22.06) | ecosystem: Environmental > Terrestrial > Soil > Desert | place: Antarctica: Dry Valley...
ACTCGTAATGAAGGGGTCAGCGGTTCGAGTCCGCTCGGCGGCTCTGAAAAACCCGCAAATGCGGGGTTCTTCAATATTCGCGTATCTGCCGCTTCGAGGCTTCACTGCCGTCACGACATATGGGTGGCATAAGTTTGACCTGAGAGGAATGTGGGGTGCGCGAGGCGGATCCTCCCGACGAGACACCCGCGTGTTCCTCCCATGCCATGACCGACGACGCGGGGTCGCCGGGCCAGGGACGCTCTGCTGCGCTCGCGCGTGCCTGCCGCTGTCAGCGCGATTCGCGCTCAAATAACGCAGGCTCTACGACCCGCGGCAATGATGCTCGGCATGAACACGGCCGTCTTGTCTCCGCACTTCGACGATGCGGTGCTCTCGTGCTGGAGCGTGCTCGCCGGAGGCGGCGACGTGACCGTGGTGAACGCCTTCACCGCTTTGCCGCCGCCCGGCGGACCGGTGGCGTGGTGGGACCGGGCGACCGGTGCGCAGGATTCCGCGACGCGGATGCTCGAGCGGCGCGACGAGGACCACGCGGCGCTCGAGCTCGTTGGTCGTCGTGGCGTGAACCTCGGGTTGCTCGACGGTCAGTACGCGACGAGGGGGGAGGGGGCGACCAGTGAGCTGGCTGCGCGCCTGCGGGAGGTGCTGGCGGGGGTCACGGTCGTTCTTGCCCCGGCGGGCCTGGGCGGTCATCCCGACCACGTCGTCGTCCGTGATGCGGCGCTGAGCCTGGCCCGCGACCGGTGGCGCGTCCGCCTCTACGCCGATCTGCCCCACGCCATCGGGCGGGGTTGGCCGGACTGGGTCCTGGGCGGCCGGGATCGGCTCAGCGCCGACATCGCCGCGGAGTGGGCCGGCGAGCTCGCCGCCGGTGGCGTGATTCCCGATCGGCTCGAGGGTCATGTGGAGCGCCTCGACGCCGATGCCCGTGCGCGAAAGCTTCGAGCGTTGGCCGCCTACCGCACCCAGCGTGACGCACTTGATCCCATGGCGTTCGCGCCCCTGGACGATCCCCGCACCCTGGCCTTCGAGGTCACCTGGGGGGTGCCGGCTTCAGCGCTTCGTGCCCTCCACCAGGCCGTCGGCGATCCGGGCGTCGCCGACGCCGACGCCGGCGGCGAGGCGCTGCACGAGCGCGGCTGAGTCAGCCCGCAGCCTGGCGGCCTCGTCCTCGTCGCTACAGCCGGCAAGCGAGGCGCGCGCTTCCCAGCTCACCCCCGCAAGTCCGTACTCATCGGCCAGCTCGATCGCCCGGACAAAGTGGGCTCGGGCAAGCTCCGGCTGCGCTCGTGTCTCCTGGCACAGGCCGAGCACGAGCGAGGACGACGCCTCGGCTTCGCGCCATCCCGAGGCGGCGGCCGCCGCCCCGATCGGCGCGATGAGGGCCTCGGCGCTGTCCGGGGAACCCGCTGCCAGATGCGCCCGCGCGAGGGCAGTCGAGGCGCCGAACCCGAAGACCCACGCACCGCCTTCGGGCACGGTGATGCCTTCACGCTCCTGCTCGGCCACGGCGATCTGCGCAGCGGCGCGGGCGTCGTCGCCGGCGAGGGTGGCGGCCCAGGCGAGGTGAGCGGCGGTGCGGAAGCGGTCGATGCGGGTCGACGCCTCGGCGGCGCCGGGTTCGAGAACGGTGATGGCCTCGCCGGACGCGCGCAGCTCGAGCAGCGTCCAGCCGAGCGTCGCGCGCGTCCATGCTCCGAACGGCGTGCCCGCCCGTGCGTCGGTCAGCTCGACGGCTAGCCTGCCCGCGGCCAGTGCCTGCCCGTAGTCCCCGCGGCTGCGCGCGAGCCACCCTGCCGCGTCGTGGATCAACGGGGCGGAGTCCACGTCCTCGATGCGGTGGTTGATCGCGAGCGCCTCGTTGAGCCGGGCACCGGCACGGTGCCAATCCGCGCGGGCCAGCGGGACGAACGAGGACTCCAGCACCGTCCACTGCAGGTACCAGAGATCGCCCTGGCGACGCTGCATTCCCTCGAGGTCGGACGTCAGGGACTCGAGCCGTCCGAGCTCCCCCAGGTGCTGCGCGGTGAGCTTCTGCGCATCGGCGGCGAGGGCGTGGTCGCCCTCGCTCCCCGTTTCCTGCGCCCGCTGCTGCGCGCGGTCGCCGACGCGACGCGCGGCCTCGAGGTCGAGGTCGATCGAGTACGTGAGCGACTGGCGGCTGAGGAGGCGGGCCATGAGATCTTCGGCCCCGATCTCCTCCGCAATGGCGAGGGCCTCCTCGTGCAGTCTCGTCGCCCTAGCGATGTCCTGGAACTTGACGGCGAACGCGAGATGGTCGAGCGTCGACGCTTCCAGCCAGCGGCCACCTGCCGCTCGCGCCGCCTCGAGCGCGGCCTGGTAATCCTCGATGCCCGCCGCGGTCTGCCCGGTCACGTGGCGCAGCCAGCCCCGGTGCAGCAGCAGGTGACGCAACCGGCTGTCGGTCTGGGGTGTCAGCCCGAGACGCTCCCCCGTCTCGAGCGCGGCGCTGAGCGACAAGACGGCGGTCTGCGTTGCGTAGATCCGAGCTGCGGCCCGCGCCGCACGCAGCTGGTAGTCGAGGCTCCGCGCATCGTCGCCCGCTTGCACGAAGTGGTGGGCGAGCTGTCCCGCATGGTCATCGGGTCGTTCGCGGTACAGCTCGGCGAGCGCCTCTCCCGCGCGCCGGTGAAGCCGCGACCGCCGCGCCGCTGAGATCTGCTCGTACACCGTCTCGTGGACGAGCGCGTGGGCGAACAGATACCGGCCAACTGAATCGCGCGACTCCACGAGCACGCGCTCGGCCACCGCCTCGTCAAGCGCGTCGAGCAACGGTCTCTCGGCACTCCCGGTCACCGCCTCGAGCGCGTCGAGATCGAACTCCCGGCCGAGCACCGCCGCGGCCCGGATGGCGTCGCGTGCCGGCTCCCCCAGCCCGCGCAGGCGCCGGCGGACGAGATCCTTGACGCTGTCGGGCACGAGGAACTCGGTGCGCCCGGCCTCCAGATGGCGCACGATCTCCTCGACGAAGAACGGGTTGCCCTCGGTGCGCCGGGCGACGGCTCGGGCGAGCTCGTCCGGCGCGTCGGCGCCACGACCGCGGATGAGCGCCGCGACGTCACCGGCGCCGAGCCCCGCGACAGGGACGATCTCGATCGCGCGGCCACGGCGCAGCTCGGCGATCAGCGTTGAGAGCGGACCGTCCTCGTGGAGCTCGGTGTCGCGGTAGGTGCCGAGGATCAGCAGCGGCGCATCAGCCGAGGCGCGCACCACGTGGCGCAACAGCAGCAGCGAGGGATCGTCGGCCCAATGCAGGTCGTCGAGGACGAGGATGGTCGGCTCAGATCGCGCCAGCTCGGCGATCAGCGATGCGACGGCGTCGAACAGCGCGAAGCGGTCCCCCTCGCCTTCCAAGCGCCGATTCCCGTCGGTCAGGGCCGTGGCGAACGGCGTCCCGGCGAGCTCGGGGACGAGCCTGCCCAGGACATGGCGCCGCGTGCCGAGCCGCAGGGTCAGTTCATCGGGCGCGCAACTCGCGACGTACTGCCGCAGCGCGTCGACGAAGGGCTGGTAGGGGGCGATCTGGTCCTCGTAGGCCCGCCCCAGCAGCACCGTGGCGCCGGTCCCGTGGGCCTGACGGCAGAGCTCGGCGACGAGCCGCGTCTTGCCGATCCCCGGGTTCCCGGCGACGAGCACGACGCGGGACTCGCCGGCCCGCGCGCGCTGCCAGGCGTCTTCGAGGGCGGCAAGCTCGTGCCCGCGGCCGATCAACGGCCCGTCCGCGCGGGCCAGACCGGCAGGCATGGCGATGCCCGCGGCTCCGACGGTTTCCCAGCTGAGCTCGCATGCCGTGACCGGTTGGGCCAGACCCTTGAGCTCGAGATCGCCCATTGCCTCGAACGTCAGCCCGCCCTGCTCGCCGACGAGTAGCCGGAAGAGCTCAGAGGTGAGGATCTGCCCGCCGTCGGCGCGGTCGCAGAGGCGCGAGGCGACGACGACGGGCGCCCCGAAGTAGTCACCCTCGTCGTGGATCGGCTCACCCACGTGCAGGCCGATACGCAACCGCAGGTGGTCGTTGCCGGCGCGACGGTTGTGGCGGTCGCATTCCTGCTGGATGACGATGGCGCAGCGGGCGCCGTCCGCCGCGCTTCCAAATGCGAGCATCAGCCCGTCTCCGAGGGACTTCACCTCGGTCCCACCGTGGTTGAGCGCGGCGTTCCGGGTCAGCGCGAAATGCGCCTGTCGCAGCTGGTCGGCCGCGTCCTCGCCCAGTCGACCGAGCAACGCCGTCGAGCCGACATGGTCGGTGAAGAGCAGGGTCACCGTGCCCGACGGCCGGCCCACGCCCGACGGGGCGGTCGACGTCCGTGGGCCCGTCGGCGCGGTGTCGAGGGGTGCCGCGTCCGCTGGAGGGGACGTGCCGGCGCCGGACGCCCGGATTTCCTCCGCGAGCGTGCGGGTGGCCGACGACGGCGCGATGCGCAGCTCGGTGCGCAGCCGCTCCGTGTACCGCGTGTACGCCCGTAGGGCTGCTGCGTGCTCGCCGCCCTCGGCCAGCCGGCGCATCAGTGCCCGCTGAGGTTCTTCGGCCAGAGGGTCGAGCGCGACGATCCGCCGCGTGATCGCGATCGCCTCGGCGATGGGCGCCTCCGCGGCCAGCTGCTCGAGCACGCCGGCCATCCGCTCTCGCCATTCGTCGCGCGCTGCGAGCACCCAATCGTCCTCGAGGCCGGCCAGCAGGTCGCCCCGCCATAGCTTTACGGCGTCCGCCAGCCTGCCGTCGGCGACGAGCTCCTCGAACACCGCGGTGTCGGTGCGGACGTCGTCGCCGAGCATGACGTCCTCGCGCGTGGAGACGAGATGTCGTTCGGCGTCGGGGCCCAGCGACCGCCTGACCGCCGAGAGCACCCCACGCAGGCTCGTCCGCGCGCTCTCATCCAGAACGTCGGGCCAGAACGTCGTGGCCAGCCGGCTGCGGGAGTGGCGCTGGCGGTCGAGCGCCAGCAGCCCGAGCAGCGATCGCGCCCGGCGGCTCGCGGGCGGCTCGAGACGTGTTCCGTCGAGCTCGAGCTCGAGCTCCCCGAGCACGCGGATGGTCAACACGGACGCAGCCTACGCAACCGTACGGAGCAATCACGGTGGATTCGCGGTAGATCACTGGGGCAGGTGCGACGGTTGCGGCCCATGAGACAGTCGACACCGACCGCGATGCCGAGCACGAGCGAACAGACCCGCGCCCGCTACCCCGACGAAGAGGGCTTCGTCGAGCGTGACGGGGTGCGCGTCTTCTACGAGGTCTACGGCAGTGGCGAGCCGACGATCCTGTTCTGCCCGACGTGGACGCTCGTCCACTCACGCGTCTGGAAGATGCAGATCGCCTACCTCGCGCGTCACTACCGCGTCATCGTGTTCGACCCGCGCGGCAACGGCCGCAGCGACCGCCCCACCGAGCTGGCCGCTTACGCCGAGAAGGAGTTCGCGCAGGACGCGATCGACGTCCTCGATGCCACCGGCACGGAGCGCGCGATCGTCGTGGGCTTGTCGCGCGGGGCGCAGCGAACCCTGCTGATCGCCGCGGAGCACCCCGATCGAGTCAGCGGGTTGGTCTTCGTCGGCCCGTGGTTCCCCGCAAGCTGGTCGCTGAGCGGGATCCGCTGGCGGATCATGTCGCACCCGCGGCTGCAGCCCCTGTTCTTCGGCCGGCCGGTCACGACGCGCAGCTGGGCCGCGTTCAACGCCCGGCACATCCGCCGCGACTACCGCAAGTTCGTGGAGTGGTTCGTCGGCACGGCCGCCGGCGAGGAGCACTCCGTCAAGGGGTACGAGGACGCGGTCGGCTGGGGCATGGAGACGGACCCCGAGACGCTGATCCTGACGATCCTCGCCGACGCTGCCGCGCCGGTCACCCGCCGTGACCAGCTCGCGCTCGCGCGCCGCGTGCGCTGCCCCGTCCTCGTGATCAGCGGGACCGACGACCTCGTCACAGGCATCAAGGATGCGCGAGAGCTGGCCGCGGCGACCAAGGGCCGGCTGGTGGCTCTGGAAGGAGGCGACCACCTCCCGGAGGGCCGCCGTCCGGTCGCCGTAAACCACGCCATCCGCGAGTTCGCCGACGCCGGCTTCCGCCGCGACCACACGATCCCACGCCCCAACGGGCGGCCGCGCGCGCTGTACGTTTCCTCGCCGATCGGGCTGGGCCACGCGCGCCGCGATGTCGCGATCGCCCGGGAGCTGCGCCGGCTGGTTCCTGACCTGGAGATCGACTGGCTGGCCCAGCACCCGGTGACGTCCGTCCTCGAAGCGGAGGGCGAGCGGATCCATCCCGCCAGCCGGCACCTCGCCAACGAGTCGCAGCACCTGCAGTCAGAGGCCGACGGGCACGATCTCCACGCGTTCCAGGCGCTCCGCCGCATGGACGAGATCCTCACCGCGAACTTCATGGTCTTCGACGACGTCGTGCGGGCCGAGCACTACGACCTGTGGGTCGGCGACGAGGCCTGGGAGCTCGACTATCACCTGCACGAGAACCCGTCGCTCAAGCGCGCCCCGTTTGCCTGGCTCACCGACTTCGTGGGCTGGCTGCCGATGCCTGACGGCGGGGAGCACGAGGCGTTTCTCACGACCGACCTGAACGCCGAGATGATCGAACACGTCCGCGATCAGCCGCAGATCCGCGACCGCGCGATCTTCATCGGGAACCCCGATGACATCGTCGGCGGCCGGCTCGGGTCGGAGCTTCCGACCATCCGCGACTGGACGCAGGACAATTTCGCGTTCAGCGGCTTCGTGCCCGGGTTCGATCGCGCGTCGCTGCCCGACCGGGAGCAGCTCCGGGAGGAGCTCGGCTACCGGCCCGATGAGCGCGTCTGCATCGTGACGGTCGGCGGGTCGGGGATCGGCGCGCCCCTGCTGCGCCGGGTGATGGAGTCGTTTCGCGAAGCCAAGGCGCTCGTGCCGGAGCTGCGCATGATCGTGATCGCTGGGCCCCGCATCGAGCCGGCGTCACTTCCGGCGATGGAGGGACTCGAGGTGCACACCTACGTCCACGGCCTCTACCGCCACCTGGTGGCATGTGACCTTGCGATCGTGCAGGGCGGGCTGGCGACGACGATGGAGCTGGTCGCTTCGCAGCGGCCATTCCTGTACTTCCCTCTGCAGCACCACTTCGAGCAGAATTTCCACGTGGCCCACCGGCTCGACCGCCACCGGGCCGGGCGTCGAATGGATTTCGCAACGGCCAGCTCAGAGGTGATCGCTCAGGCGATCGACGAGGAGATCGGCCGCAAGGTCGACTACCTCCCCATCCCGGCCGATGGCGCCGCGCGTGCGGCGCAAGCCATCGCCGAGTTGCTGGGCTGACGGCCGTCCAAAGCAGCAGGTACAGCCAGAGTCGCTGTCCATGCGATGCGACACGGGCACTTGGAAATGTGACGACGACCCTGGGTCCGCTACTGGGTCTGTAACGGGGTTGTGTCAGGTAGACTCCAGTCATGTCCAATCTGCAAGCCATCACGGTTTGCAGGGACTTTGCAGAAATCGAAGCGACCCGACGAGACAATCGGGAGCGTCTCGTAATGAAGGGGTCAGCGGTTCGAGTCCGCTCGGCGGCTTGTCAAGGGACCCTGCAACGGTGGGGTTTTCGTGTTCTCCAGGGAGTCTGCGAGCTCGCACCGCGCCGCCGGGTAGCAACTCCACAAGGTCGGCTTCGAGCAGAAGTGCTCGCGCCTGCCGTGGGGCGCCTGACCGGCTCGTCGCGAGCTAGCTAACTTAGGCCAGGTTGCCGCGGCCCTCTCAACCACCTTCACCGGACACAGTCAAGCCACTGGATCTCTGGTCTGGAGTGGATCGGTTGATCGACCGCGCGCCGTCGCTCGAAGACCTCAGAGCACACCGGCTCCAATTGCTCGCGGCCAGGCGGTGGCGGGAGCGAGGCAGGACGGTGCCCGTGTCGCTTGTGGTCGAAGAGCTGGTTGCGGCCCAGCGGTCGGCGGCCGCCGATGCCATCCTGCGCACTGCGAGCGCGGCATACGACGGTCCGATCATCGTGCTCAAGGGGCCCTCTGCCGCTGCGTACTACCCCCAGCCGGTGCTGCGCCCGTTCACCGATCTCGACATCCTCGTCGAGGACGCCGCAGGCGCCCAACGCGCGCTCGTGGCGGCGGGCTTCGAGCCCGTCGGCCCCTATGGCGACGGCTACTACGACGGCCTGCATCATCGGCGCCCGCTCCACCGGCATGCCCAAGATCCTCTCTTGGTGGAGGTGCACGCGCGCCCGAACTGGGTGGAATGGGTCGACGCGCCAGACGTCAGGGAGCTCTTCTCGGTTGCCGTCCCCGGGCCGGCGGGGATCGACGGAGTCCTCACGCTCCCCGCGCCGCAGATGGCGCTCGTGCTCGCGGCGCATTCCTGGCTGGAGGCACCGCTGCGTCGGCTCCTCGACCTCGTCGACGTTGCCGCCATCGTGGCTGACGCGGATCGCGGCGAGCTCGACGAACTGGCCCGGCGCTGGGGTCTGGCCAAGATGGCCAGGACCACCCTGGCGGCCGCCGATGCGCTCGCCTATGGCGACTCGCAGCCGTGGTCGCTTCGGCTCTGGGCCCGAGACCTGGCGCCCGTTCGCGACCCCAGCGTCCTCGACACCCACCTGCGCAGCTGGTTGAGCCCGTTCTGGGCACTGCCTGCACACCGCGCGATCGCGGCGACCATCACCGCGCTCGGGAGGGATCTCACCCCGGCGCCGTCGGAGACCTGGCGCCGCAAGCTCGACCGTACTCGGGGGGCCGTGCTGCACCCGGGCCGTTCGGAGGCCGAGCACAGGCAACTACTCGGTCCGGAGAACGCCCACCCGCGGTTGGACCGTCACTGACGCGCTCACAGTTCGGTGATGCGGTGGAAGAGCCCGGCGGGCAGGACGGGTTCGCCGGCGTGCTCGACCCACGCGTGGGCTCCGAAGCTGCCGTCGCTGAGCACACCGATGATCAGCCTGCCCTCGATCGAGCGATGTTCGAGCATGCGAAGCGTCACGAGCGAACGGATCAGGCAGCGCTTGTCGGTCGGGAGGACGCTGAGCGTTCCCTGCACCATGCCTCCGAGGCGCACGGCCGTTTCGTGATGGTCGATCGGGGGCACGCTGGCCCGCCGCCGGCTCGGTGCCCGGGCCGCGGCGACCATCTCGGCGAGGTCGTTGCTCCGCACGCGTCGGAGCAGTGGGACGTAGGCCGCGATGATCTCGGTAAAGAGCATCGCTCGGTGCCATTGGTTCAGCCTGCCCACGGGCGGCATCGGTGCGGGACGCAGCAGCGGTCTTCGCCCCCGATTTCCGCTCACGGCTGTGCTTCCTCGGTCGGCAGATAGCTATTGGCCTGCAGGCTGAAGAGCTCCGCGTAGCGCCCGCCGAGCGCCATCAGCTGGTCGTGGCTGCCCTGCTCGACAAGCTCGCCGTCGTGGAGCACGTAGATCCGATCGGCGTTGCGCACCGTGGAGAAGCGGTGGGAGATGAGCAGCAGCGCGCGGCCGTGTGCGAGCTCGCGCATCTGCTCGAAGAGGCGGTGCTCGGCACGGGCGTCGAGTGACGCGGTCGGCTCGTCGAGCACGAGGAAGCTCGCCTCGCGAAAGAAGGCGCGCGAGATCGCCACGCGTTGCCACTGGCCCAGCGAGAGGTCATATCCGCCCCAGAAGCTCTTCCCGAGGGGCGTCTCGTACCCGTCCGGCAGCCGGGAGAGAAACGGATCCGCGCCCCCGCGCCTGGCGGCGTTGACTATGCCGTCAAGATCCCCGACGGCCTCTGCCCGCCCGAAGCCGATGTTCTCCCGGGCCGAGAGCTGGTAGCGGACGAAGTCCTGAAAGATGACGCCGACGTGTCGCCGGACCGCGACGGGATCCAGTGTCGAGACGTCGATACCGTCCCAGGTGATCCGCCCGCCGCTGGGGGCGAAGACATGGCAGAGGAGCTTGGCGAGCGTCGTCTTGCCCGATCCGTTCTCGCCGACCAGGGCGACGACCTCGCCGGCGCGAATCGTCATCGAGATCCCGTGGAGGACCTCCCGCTCGGTCTCCGGGTAGCCGAACCGGAGCCCTTCGACTCGCAACTCCGTGAACGGCCGCACGACGGCTCCGGAATCGGCCGGGGCTTCGGTTTGCCGAGGTCGGCGCTCCAGGAAGCGGTCGTAGTCCTGGAGGAACAGGCTGCATTCAAACAGGGCGCTGATACCGCGCTGCGTCATCTCCAGCCTGCCGGCCAGGAGCCTGATAGCGATCAGGGCCGCACCCGCCGACGCCAGCGCGATCCGGCCATCGATGGCGAGGTAGATCAGCAGCCCGAGCGAGGCGGCGGTCGCGAGCATGGTCACCGAAGCGCCCAGCAGCGCCAGGCGAACCTGGTGGCCGACGTGTCGGCGAAGCTCGACGAGGTAGGCGGCGAAGTTCTGGTTCCAGCGCTTCGAGAGCACGTCGGCGAGGTCGAAGGCGCGAATCTCCTTTGCCTCGTCGCGCTCGTGGAGCACGGTCTGCAGGTAGTCGCGCACGCGGGCGTTCGGCGTCTCGCGGACCTGGAACTGAAACTCCGCATTGCCCGTGCGGCGAGACAGCAGGGTCATGGGAATCCCGGCGAGGATCAGGATCGGCAGCAGGATCGGCTCGATCGCGAGCAGCGCGACCGACAGAACGATCACGCCGGCCACGCCGCCGATGACCGTGACCAGTCCCTGGGCCAGGTTGAGCGGTTGCATGATCGCGTTGATGCGCACGCGCTGAAGGTCGTCGTGGAAACGAGGGCTCTCGAAGGTCTCCAGCGGAACGCTCGTCGTGACGTCGAGGATCGTCGCCTGCATGGCCCGCTGCACGTGCTCGCCGAGGAGGCGCTGCAGGTTGCCCTGAGCCGCGAGCGCCAGGCCCGCGAGCCCGGTGGCGGCGACGAGGCCCAGCAACGCGGGGACGACATGCATGAACGAGCCGTGCGATCGAGACTCGGTGAGGATCTCCTGGAGCGCGAGCCTCCCGAACAGGACCTGAAGCCCGAGCAGCAGGACGCCGACGACCTGAAGCCCGAGGTTCAGGCGGGCAAGCCGTGGGTTTGCCTGGCGCGACAGCCGCAGCGCACGCCGGGCCAGGTCGACGAACCGACGCGCGGACTGTGGCTGACGTCGATTGGCCACCAATTGGGCGACGGCATCGAAGTTCGGCTTGGGTGGGGGTTCGGCGAGCTCGTCGTCCACGGCTCACGCATTATCGGTGAAGGCCCGCCGTGGGCTCAGTTGCCGTCGAGCAGGTCTCGTTCAGACAGTTCGTCGAGGAGTTTTCGCACGTCGCTCTCGGCCTGCTCCTGCGAGATGTCGTAGGCCGCCGGCAGCGCGGCGGCCAGGGCCTCGACGGTCGATCCATCGACAAGTTGCTGCCACAGGTGCGCCGCGGAACGGTTGCCGAGAAAGTATTTGGACGTCCGGAAGTCGAGCACGATGACCTCGTCCTCCAGCATGCGCCACTCGAGGTCGACTGCTCTGAGACGGGCGATGGTCACAGCACTATGGTGACAGGATGGCCAAAGGCCATAGCGAGTGGCACACGTGCCGAGACCTAGATGCGGCATCCGATGTGGAGGAAATCCTCGACCGGCTCGAGAGGTTCCTGGAGCTTGCGCCAATTGCCGCGGGAGAGCGGCGGTCGCTTGAGGCGTTCGAATTGCCGCCCGGGTCGCGCGTCCTCGAGGTCGGTTGTGGCACGGGGCAGGGAGTTGCGATGCTCGCGGCGAATGGCTTCGACGCGGTTGGCCTTGATGCCAGCAAGAGCGCGCTG
>Ga0136633_1002814_pt1 | contig 11751 bp, 12 predicted proteins | sample AntDrymeUQ832206_2_FD_105494 | JGI IMG/M metagenome (GOLD analysis project Ga0136633, IMG submission 105494) | Polar desert sand microbial communities from Dry Valleys, Antarctica - metaG UQ83 (22.06) | ecosystem: Environmental > Terrestrial > Soil > Desert | place: Antarctica: Dry Valley...
ACCCCGCGCGGCACCGTTGCGACCGATCCCTTGTTCGTGCCGTTGGGCGCGCCGGTGTTCCTGACGCTCGACCGTCCGGAAGCGAACGGCCTGTGGGTCGCGCAGGACACCGGCGGCGCGATCAAGGGTCCCAACCGCTTCGACACCTTCTGGGGCGCGGGCCCGGACGAGACCCGCACCGCGGGCGGCATGTCGGCGTCGGGCCAGGCGCTGATCCTGCTTCCCAAGGGCAGCGCGGCGCGTGCGCTCGCTCAGCCCTGAAGAAGCCGACCTGTGGGCGCGGGTCACCGCGTCCATCCGCCCGCTTTCGCGCCGGCCAGTAACCAAGCCCGTAACCAAGACTGAGTCGGACCCGCCGCAAGCTCAATCCGAGCCGCCGCGCCCGAAGATGAGGCTGCAGCCCAGACCCTCGTCTCCCGCCCGCGCGATTCCCGGGACCACGCTCGACGGCAGCTGGGACCGCAAGCTTCAGTCGGGTTCGGTCGTTCCGGACCGGATCCTCGACCTTCACGGCCATAATCTGGACCGTGCCTGGAGCGCGATCGACTCGGGGCTCGAACAGGCGATCGCGGCCGGCGACCGGGTGCTGCTGCTGATTACCGGCCATGAGCGGCCCGGCGACGCGCCGGTCCAGCGCGGGCGCATCCGGGCCGCGGTCCATGACTGGCTCGCGGCGTCGCGCCACGCGCCGCGAATTGCCGCCGTGAGGGGCGCCCACGGCCGCCACGGAGGCGGCGGGAGCCTCTACATCATTCTCCGCCGCCGCTGAGGGCGGGCACTCCATATTTTCTTAACCGCTGTCAGTTAATCGCGGATGCGGGAGACGGGCACTGCTGTCCGCGAGGCGCAAAACTTAGCGATGAGAGAAGGCACGGCCCAAAAGTTCAGCAACGCGCTACTCTCGGGCGCGGCCGGATTTGCCTCGTTCGTTTTCTCGCTGAGCGCGTTCTTCTACATCACCGAGCTGAACGAGCAAATCGTCGCGTCGATCGTCGCCGGCGCCTTCTGCCTGCTGATCAGCTACATCGCAGCCGAACGTCCCAACAGCGAAAGCGCCCGGGCGCTGACCGCGCTGGGCGACCGCTTGCTGGCGGTCGAGGATGGAGATCTCGTTTCTCCCGCCCCGCCGGGCGTCTACAAGCTCATGCCCAAGCTCGCCGCGGCCGTGGATACGCTGTTTTCCGAAGTGCGCGCGTCGATCGAGAATGCCCACGCGCTTGGCATGTACGACCCGGTGACGTCGCTTCCCAATCGCCTCCATTTCCGCTCCGAAGCCGACACGCAGCTCAGCGAGCTGGGGCCCGGAGACCAGTCGGCGATGCTGTTCATCGATCTCGACCGGTTCAAGCTGGTCAACGACAGCCTCGGCCATGCCCGCGGTGACCAGCTGCTGATCATGGTCGCCAACCGGCTACGGGTGGTGGTCACCGCGGAGTTCGGCGAAGCCCTGCATCGCCGCCCGTTGCTGGCCCGGCTCGCCGGCGACGAGTTCACTATGTTCTTTCCGGCGATTCAGTCGCCGGCGGATGTCGAGCGGATCGCGCGCCGGATCGCGATGGCGATCGCCGAGCCGTTCGAGCTGTGCGGGCACAGCGTCGACATCGGCGCCTCGATCGGAGTCTCGATCTGCCCCGCTCACGGCTCGAGCATCGAAACGCTGATGCGCGCGGCGGACATCGCAATGTACTGCGCCAAGTCGAGCGGCGGCGGCCGGCATTGCCTGTTCAACGAGCAGCTCGCCGCCGAACACCAGGAGAAGATCGAGACCGAGCGGGCGTTGACCGAAGCGGTCGAGCGCGACGAGTTCATGCTCGCCTTCCAGCCCCAATTGAGCCTGGTGACCGGCGAGATCGCCGGGGCCGAGGCGCTGCTGCGCTGGAACCATCCTCGTGACGGGCTGCGCATGCCGAACAGTTTTATCCCGATCGCCGAGAGGACCGGGGTGATCACCGACATCGGCGACTGGGTCGTGGCCGAGGTCGCCTCGGTGCTCGGCTCGTGGCACCGCGACGGTTTCGCCCGGCGGCTCGCGTTCAACATCAGCCCGCGCCAGATTGAGCGCGCCGACTTCTTCAGCCGGCTGCGCCAGAGCTTTGCCGACGAGCACGTGCCGCTGTCGCTGATCGAACTCGAGTTCACCGAAAGCGCGGCGATGGAAGTGTCCGACGCGGTGCTCGACGAGATCGCCGCCTTGCGCGCTGACGGCGCCACCATTGCCATCGACGATTTCGGCACCGGCTACTCCAACATCGCGCGATTGCGGACGATGCCGCTCGACCGGGTGAAGCTCGATCCCTCGCTGATCGCCGACATCGAGCATTGTGAACGCGCCCGGGTGATCGTCCAGGCGGTGATCCAGCTCATCCGCGGAGTTGGCTGCGAGATCGTCGCCGAAGCGGTCGAGACTGTCGCCCAGGCCGATATCCTGCGGGCGATGGGCTGCGAGGTGGTGCAGGGCTTCGTCTTCGCGCACCCGATGTTCGAGGACGAGTTCCTCGACTGGATCGGCAACGCCGACCGGAGTTCACGCTCGGTCGCCTAGGTCGGCTACGTCAGCGCCTGGCTTCACCCTCGCGGCGAAGCGCGAAGCCGTCATAGACCGCGTAATCCTTGAGCAGGCTTCGGCCCCAGGGAGTCGGCTCGGGCGAATAATGATGCTTGCCCCATGCGACCAGCTCCGGCGGGCGGGCGGCGAACAGCGCTTCGAACTCCGCCTTCGAGGCCGCATCACCTTCACCTTCCAGCAGCGGCGGCCATTTGAGGCCCGCCCAATCGTGGCGGGCATCGCGCAGGCAGATCGGATGGGCGTAGAATTTCGCCAGTACGGGCCCCCGGACCCGGCGGCAGATTTCGGACAGGACGGCGAGCTGGTTCCACAGCCCTTGCTGGCGCTGCGCGCTGACCATCATGGACAACAGCTGCGGCGTCGCGGTCCGCCGCAATTCCTCCTGGGCGAGCGGTCGGTCGTAGCTGAGCCGCAGGATCGTCCCGGGGCGGGGGGCGCGCCCGGTCGCGACATGGGCCACCGACAGCGAAACCAGGCCGAGCGCCAGGGCACTGCCGGCAAAAGCCAGTCCGGCGTGCAAGCCGGGCACCGAATAGCGGCCGAGCAAGGCGATGCCGGCCAGCACCGGTAACGCCGACCAGCCATAGACGTACTGGAACGGTGACGGGTCGACCGCGACCAGCATCAGCTGCGTCAGGCACGCGGCGGCGGCGACAAAGCCGATTTCGCGGGCCCTGCCCCGAAAGATTTCCAGCACCGCCGCCGCCAGCGCGACCAGGATCAGCGCCAGCAGGATGAACCGGTCGACCGCAAGGATGCGCTGGCCAGGCGACAGGTCGGGCATCAGGGCGATCGGATCGAGATAGACCGACTGCACCATCAGCGAGAAGCTGTCGGGGTCCAATGCGTATGCGAGCAGGACGATGGCGGCGAAACCAATCGCCATCAGCACCAGATAGGCGAACGTCGTCGCGTCCTTCCTCCTCGCGCACAAAAATGCGCAGAGCAGTCCCATGCCGACGATCATCACCGCGGCCCGGGCGGAAAAGAACAGCGCCGCGCCGGAAAAGGCGGCCGCGAGCAGGATGTTCTTCCGTTCGGTTCCGCGAAGCAGCTGCCACCAGGCGATGTTGAACAGCAGGAGCCCGAACGTGTCGGGCCTTATCTCGGCCATCCTTCCCAGGCTGACGAACACCAGCAGCAGCGGAAGCAGGAACAGGAAATCGCGCCGGCCCAGTTTGAACAGCAGCACCGCATAAGCGGAGACGACCGCGGCGGTGACCGCCCGCAGTGACCAGACGAACGACAGATCGAGAGCGGGTGCGGACGGCACCAGCAAGCTGAGGATGTCGAAATAGGCGGGGAGGTGGGCGCTGTAGAAGTCGGAGTAGGGCTCCATGCCCTCGCGCATCAGCCAGAAGACGTGCGCGAAATAGATCTCGTCGACCGTCAGCGGGCCGAGGATATCGTGGACCAAAAGATAATGAATCCAGAAGGCCGCGGCCAATATGGCCAGCGAATTGGCGATCGGCGACGACGGCGGCATGCCGGTCAGCCCAACACCCTGGTCAGGATCCGCTCGTAGATGCGCGACAGCGCCGCGATGTCGTCGATGGCCGCACTCTCGTCGAGCTTGTGCATGGTCGCGTTGGGTAGGCCGAAATCGACCACCGGGCAGAGCTGAATGAGGTAGCGCCCGTCCGAGGTGCCGCCGCCCGTCGACAAGTTCGGCGTCCTGCCGGTCTCGTCGCGGATCGCGTTGACCACCAGGTCGTACAGCTCGCCGGGCGGGGTCAGGAACGCTTCCCCGGAAATCTTCGCCACGACGGTGCCGCCCGGAGCCTCGCGGGCCGCGGTCTCCTCGACCATCCGGACGAGGTCGGCGCCGCGGTGGAGGTTGTTGAAGCGGATGTTGAGCCGCGCGCTGGCCGAACCGGGGATCAGGTTGGTCGCCCCCGGCGGGCAGCCGATGTCGGTGAATTCGAGGTTGGACGGCGGAAAGGCTTCGGTGCCGTCGTCGAGGTGCACCGCGTCCAGCGCCGCGACCAGCCGGGCGAGCGGCGGGACCGGATTGTCGGCGCGGTGGGGGTAGGCGACATGACCCTGCGTTCCGGGGACCTCGATCCACATGTTGACCGAGCCGCGGCGGCCTATCTTGACCGTATCGCCGAGCACAGCGTCCGAGGTCGGCTCGCCGATCAGGATCATGTCCGGGCGGATCGCTCGCTCGCCCAGCCAGCGGATGATCGCCGGCGTGCCGAACGTTGCCGGGCCTTCTTCGTCGCCGGTGATCAGCAGCGACACGGTGCCGCGCTGCTGCTCGGTCCGCGACACCGCCGCGACGAACGCCGCGATCGCGCTTTTCATGTCGTTGGCGCCGCGCCCGGTGAGCAATCCGTCGGCGACCCGCGCCTTGAACGGGTCGCTGGTCCAGCCGTCGCCCGGCGGCACGACATCGAGGTGCCCGGCAAAGCCGAAGTGCGGCGCGCCGTCGCCGCGAATCGCGACGAGGTTCTCGACCGGCCCGTCGGGCGCCTCGCCCTCGATGAAGCGGTGCACCTCGAAGCCGAGCGGGCGAAGCGCGGCCTCGAGCACGTCGAACACTTCGCCGCGCGCGGGCGTGACGCTCGGGCAGTTGATCAGCGCGGAAGCGAGGGCGACTGGGTCGATTGAAGCGGCCATTGCCGTTCGCTAGCAAACAAATTGCGTCATTCCAGCGAAAGCTGGAATCCGTGCGGCAATCAGTATGGATCCCAGCCTTTGCTGGGGTGACGGGAATGGGCCGGAGATGAGCAATGCCGAAGATCGATTTCGACACGGTCGAGTCAACCAACCGCACGACTTATCCGATGCCGTTCGCGGCGGAGATGGGACGGCGCCATTTTCGCCGCCTCGGAGCCGCCGGCGGCCTGACCGACATCGGCGTCAGCCACATCGTGCTCGAGCCGGGCGGCATCTCGAGCCAGCGCCACTGGCACGAAGGGATCGACGAGTTCGTGGTGGTGCTCGAGGGCGAGGCGGTGCTGGTGGAGGATGACGGCGAAACCCTGCTTCGCGCCGGCGACTGCGCGGTGTTTCCCAAGGACGTGGCCAACGGCCATTACCTCGCCAACCGGAGCGCCAAAAACTGCACCTTCCTGGCGATCGACGGCCGGCTGTCGGAAGGCGATTGCCACTATCCGGACGTCGACCTGCATTGGGACCAGGCGTACGGTCGCTACACCCACAAGGACGGCACCCCTTACTAGGCGGCCGCATCCTCATATTGCTCGATCACCCACGGCTCGTCCTGCGCCTGGTCGATCCAGTCCTGGACGTGCGGGTGGGACAGCGCCGCCTTCATGTACAAGGCCGCGAATGGCGGCACCGGAACCCCGTAGGTGATGAAGCGCGTGACCACCGGCGCGTACATGATGTCGGTCGCGCAATAGTCGCCGAACAGGAAATCGCCGGTGCCGCCGAAACGCGCGCGGGCCTGCGCCCACAGCTGCAGGATGCGGTTGATGTCGTCCTTGACGCCGCCGGAAAGCTCGCGCGGGGAATAGCTCTTGCGCACGTTCATCGGCAATTCGCGGCGAAGGTTGGCGAAGCTCGAATGCATTTCCGCCGCCATCGACCGGGCCATGCCGCGCGCCGCGTCGTCCTCGGGCCAGTAATGCTTGCGCCCGACCCGGTCGGCGAGGAACTCGATGATCGCCAGGCTGTCCCAGACGACGCAGTCGCCGTCCCACAGGATCGGCACCTTGCCCAGCGACGGCGCGAATTCGTCGCCCTCGCGGCGCTTCTCCCATTCGTCGTCGAACATCGGCACGACCAGCTCTTCGAATTCCTCGCCCGATTGCTTGACCGCCAGCCAGCCGCGCATCGACCAGCTGGAGTAGGCGCGGTTGCCGATGATCAGCTTGAGCATTCGGGTGTCCTACTCGGTCGCTTCGAGGATTGCCGTGCGCAACTCAGGCATGCCGCTACCGGTTTCGCTCGACGTGGTGAAGATGGTCGGGTGCGCGGCGGGATGCTTGGCGGCCTGGTCCACCGTCTCCTGCAGCACCGCCTCGAGCGCGGTCCGCTTGACCTTGTCGGCCTTGGTCAGGACCAAATGATAGCTGACCGCCGCGGCATCGAGCATGTCCATCACCTCATGGTCGACGGGCTTGAGGCCGTGGCGCGCATCGACCAGCACCAGCGCCCGCTTGAGGACCGCCCGGCCGCGCAGATAGTCGTTGATCAGGAAGCGCCACCGCTTGACCATGTCCTTGGGCGCCTCGGCGAAGCCGTAGCCGGGCATGTCGACCAGCCGCACCCGCAGCGGCTTGCCGACGTCGAAAAAATTGAGCTCCTGGGTCCTGCCGGGCGTGTTCGACGTCCGCGCCAGCCCGTTACGGTTGGTCAGCGCATTGAGCAGCGAGCTCTTGCCGACGTTCGAGCGGCCGGCGAATGCAACCTCGGGGGCCGTCGGATCGGGCAGGAACTGCAGGGACGGGGCCGATTTCAGGAAATCGATCGGCCCCGCGAACAGCTTGCGGGCGCGCTCGGCCAGCTCGTCTTCAGCCTTCATCAGCCGGGCGCCGGCGCGGGTGCGTTGAAGTCGAGCCCGTAGCGCCTGTACAGCCACCATTGCTGCGCGATCGTCAGGATGTTCGACACCACCCAGTAGAGCTGCAGGCCGGCGGCGAACGGCGCCATCACGAACACCATCGCCCACGGCATGATCGCGAAGATCTGCTGCTGGGTCGCGTCCATCTGCGCGGGGTTGAGCTTGAACTGCATCCACATGGTGACGCCGAGCAGGATCGGGAGGACGCCGATGGCAAGGAAGAAGGGCGGCGTGAAATCGAGTAGCCCGAACAGGTTGACCGGGGTCATCGGATCCGGCGCCGACAAGTCCTTGATCCACAGCGCGAACGGCTGGTGGCGCATTTCGACCGCCACCATCAGCACCTTGTAGAGCGCATAGAAGATCGGAATCTGGAGCAGGATCGGCAGGCAGCCGGCGGCGGGATTGATCTTCTCGGTCTGGTAGAGCTTCAAGATCTCCTGCTGCTGCTTGGGCTTGTCGTCCTTGTAGCGCTCCTGGATCGCCTTCATCTTCGGCTGGACCTTGCGCATCGAGGCCATCGACTGGAACTGCTTCTGGGCGATCGGGAACATTAGCAGCCGGACGATCAAGGTCAGGCAGATGATCGCAACGCCGAAATTGCCGATTTGCTTGAACAGCCAGTTCAGAAGGTCGAAAATCGGACGCATGAACCATTCGAACCAGCCCCAGTCGATCGACTTGGACAGCTTGGGGATGCCCATCGCCTCGTAGCGGTCGAGCAGTCCCTTTTCTTTTGCCCCGGCGAACAAATGGGTCTCGGTCGAGATCGCCTGGCCTGGCGGCACGATGATCGGCTGGCGCGCATAGTCGGCCTGGTATGGGCCATCGGGAGCCCTGCGGAAGCTGGCGCTGATCGCGGCATCCTGCGACGGCGCCAGCGCCGTCAGCCAATATTTGTCGGTGAAGCCGAGCCAGCCGCCGCGGCTGTCGAAATGCTCGCCGTTGGCGCCCGCTTCGTCGAGCGTGTCCCAGTCGATGTCGTAATTCGCCGCGCCGTCCAAAAAGCCGATCGGGCCGACGTGCATCGTCCAGCCGTCCGGATCGGGCGATTGATTGGCTCGGCTGATCAGCCCGAAGGGGCGAACTGCAATCGCGTTGGCGCCGGCGTTGGCGACCCGCTGCTTGACCGTGAACAGATAATTGTCGTCGACCGCGATGGTCTGCTCGAAGCGCTGGCCACTGGGGTTGGTCCAGCTCAGCGTCACCGGCCGGCCAGGAGTGAGGACGGGCGCGCTCGGCACCCACAGCGCGTCGGCGGGCGGCGGCTGCACGCCCTCGCCGGTCCAGCCGAAGCTCGCGAAATAGCCGGCGGGCGCGCCGGCCGGCGACAGCAGCCGCACCGGCGGCGACTTCTTGTCGATCGTCTGGCGCTCGCGCAGCAGCACCAGATCGTCGATCCGCGCGCCCTTGAGGTTGATCGATCCCTCGAGCGCGGGGGTCTCGATCCGCACCCGCGGGGTCGAGGCGATCACCGCCGCCCGGCTCCTGATCGCCTGCGGGCGGTCGGCGGCGGGGTCGGCCTGGGGCTGCGGGATCGGCCTGGCCTTGCCGTTCTCGACCTTCACCGTCTGCGGCCCGGCGGTCGGCAGCAGCCGGTCGGAAACCAGGCTCCAGCCGAGCAGCACCAGCGCGCTCAGCACGATGGCGAGGATCATGTTCTTGTTGTCGTTCAATTAAGGAACCTCGTCATGGAACTGGCCTTGTCATGGAACCGGGTCGTGGCCCTGGCCGCCCCATGGGTGGCAGCGGAGGATACGTTTGAGCGCCAGCCAGCTGCCCTTGGCGGCCCCATAGCGCGACAAAGCGGTGATCGCATAGGCCGAGCAGCTGGGATCGTAGCGGCAGCTTGGCGGCAAGACTTTGGACGGGCCCAGTTGCCACCCCCGGGCGACCCAGATCAACAGGCGCGCGATCATCCGCGGAGCTTCTCCAAAGCGCGCGCCAATTCCTGCCGAAGCAGTGCGAAGTCGCGCTCGATCCCGCCCGCGCGGCCGATCAGCACATGGTCCGACCCGGCAATGCCTCCCGCAGGAAGGAACTCGCGGGCGAGCGCACGCAAACGCCGCTTCATCCGGTTGCGGACCACGGCGCCGCCGATCTTCTTGGTGACGGTGAAGCCGACGCGCTTGGCCGGATCGCCATCGGCCCGGTCGCGGACCAGCAGGACGAAGCCCGGCGCCGACGCCCGGCGACCGGCGTTGGCGGCGAGGAAATCCGAGCGCTTGCGAAGCGTGGTTAGGCGCTGAGCTTCTTGCGGCCGCGCGCCCGGCGCGCCGCGAGGATTTTGCGGCCGCCGACCGTCGCGCTGCGATGACGAAAGCCGTGACGCCGCGCGCGGACTAGATTGCTCGGCTGGAAGGTGCGCTTCATCGCTCATGCCTTAAAAGTTCAATGAAAAAGGGCCGCCGTTCGGGCAGCCGCTGTCGGGTGCGCCGATAGTGGAGGCCCTCGTCAAAGTCAATTGGCGCGACCCTCGCTGTCAGTCCATTTTTCTGGCGCCTTGGACGGCGGATCGGGGATCAGCGCCTCGATCGGCCCTTGCTTGACCTGATCGGCCGGGCTCGGGCAGCCCATCGCGTGGCGTTCCCTGCGGCGTACTTCGCGGCGCCGCGCGCTGCGCCGCCGCAAACCCCAGTCCGCCCAGCGGCCGGCCTTGGGCTGCCTCGCCTTGAAGCGGACATATTGGCGCTTCGCCCAGTCGCTGTTCCTGAGGGCCAAGGTGAGGCCGGCGGCGAAGACGAAGATCCCGCCGGGGCCCGGAATCGCGCCCGCCAGGGGCGACAGGATCAGCAGCAGCAACCCGGTCATGAACAGCGCGGTTCGCACCGGCTTGCTGCGGACGAACTCCCGCCATTGATCGCGCGTCACCATGCTTGACCATGTGGTTGCATCCGCCGCCTCGCGCAAGGGAGCTTGCTGATTGTAGTCGGGAAGGTCTAGCGTGGCTGCGCCGAGCTAGGAGTATCCCTGGATACCGATCTGCGTTCAGCTGCCGTGGCGGCACGTTGAATGGGTGCGACCGTCGCCACCGTCGCCTACCTCGGTCTCGAAGCCCGGGCCGTGGAAGTGCAGGTGCAGCTCTCGTCGGGGCTGCCGGCGTTCGTCATCGTCGGCCTGCCCGACAAGGCGGTCGCCGAAAGCGGCGAGCGGGTGCGCGCGGCGCTGGCGGCGATCGGGCTCGCGCTTCCGCCGCGGCGGATCACCGTCAACCTGTCGCCGGCCGACCTGCCCAAGGAAGGCTCGCACTTCGACCTGCCGATCGCCTTGTGCCTGCTGGCCGCGATCGGGGCCGCCGATGCTGAGAGCCTCTCGCACTACGTCGCGGTCGGGGAATTGAGTCTCGACGGCCGAATCGCCGTTTCGCCCGGGGTGCTGCTCGCAGCGCTTCATGCGTCGGCCAACGACAAGGGGCTGATCTGTCCCGCCGCGCAGGGCAGCGAGGCGGCCTGGGCCGGGGAGCTGGACGTCGTCGCCGCGCCCGACCTGCTCGCGCTGCTGGCACACCTTAAGGGCACCGCGCTGCTGCCGGCGCCGGCCGAAGCCGAGATCGAGCCGCTTGGGCATGGGCCGGACCTCAGCCAGGTCAAGGGCCAGGAGGTCGCGAAACGGGCGCTCGAAATCGCCGCCGCCGGCGGGCACAATTTGCTGATGAGCGGGCCGCCCGGAGCCGGCAAGTCGCTGCTTGCCGCCTGCCTGCCGCGAATCCTGCCGCCGCTCGAGCCGTCGGAAGCGCTCGAGGTGTCGATGGTCGCTTCGGTCGCCGGCGAATTGAACGGCGGCAAAATCCGCCGCCGCCGGCCCTTCCGCTCGCCGCACCACAGCGCGTCGATGCCGGCGCTGGTCGGCGGCGGGCTTCGTGTCCGCCCGGGCGAAATCAGTCTCGCGCATCTCGGCGTGCTGTTTCTCGATGAGCTGCCCGAATTCCAGCGCGCGGTGCTCGATTCGCTCCGCCAGCCGCTCGAGACCGGCAGCGTCAGCGTTGCCCGCGCCAACACCCACGTGACGTTCCCGGCGCGGGTGCAGCTGATCGCGGCGATGAACCCGTGCCGCTGCGGCCATCTCGGCGATCCGGCGCTCGCCTGCAGCCGCGCACCGCGCTGCGCCGCCGATTACCAGGCCAAGGTGTCGGGGCCTTTGCTCGACCGCATCGACCTTCATGTCGACGTGCAGGGCGTATCGGCCGCCGACCTGACGTTGCCGCCGCCGGCCGAGGGCAGCGCCGAAGTGGCTTCCAGGGTGGCCGAGGCCCGCGCGGTCCAGTCGCGGCGCTACAATGGCCATGGCGTGAGGACCAATGCCGAGGCCGACGGCGACTTGCTCGATCGGGTCGCGACGCCCGACGATCCGGGGCGCAAGCTGCTTGCGGACGCGGCGGCGGCGATGCGCCTGTCCGCGCGCGGTTACCACCGGGTGATGCGCGTCGCCCGCACCATCGCCGACCTTGCCGGGGCCGAGCAGGTCGGCCGCGTCCACATCGCCGAAGCCTTGAGTTACCGGCGCCAGGCACCGCGCAACTAGCTACTCGATCTTGTCAGCCGCTCCCTCGGGATCCCAGACCTTCCTCTCCGCCTCGTCGATCGCCTTGAGCGCCTCGTCGAAGCAAGGCTGTTCGTCGGCTGGATAGGCGCGGTGGAGAGTAGGAGTGATC
>Ga0136633_1002815_pt1 | contig 11749 bp, 14 predicted proteins | sample AntDrymeUQ832206_2_FD_105494 | JGI IMG/M metagenome (GOLD analysis project Ga0136633, IMG submission 105494) | Polar desert sand microbial communities from Dry Valleys, Antarctica - metaG UQ83 (22.06) | ecosystem: Environmental > Terrestrial > Soil > Desert | place: Antarctica: Dry Valley...
CCCGGTCGGAATGCCCATCAGGCGGCGAGTCTTTGTTGACGCGCCATCAAGCCGCGCGTTCCGCGATCAGTTTCTTGGTCTCGGTGGTCGCCGTGGCCGGATTGAGCCCCTTGGGGCAGACGTTGGCGCAGTTCATGATGCTGTGGCAGCGGTAGAGACGAAATGGGTCGTCGAGCTGGTCGAGGCGCTCGCCGGTCATCTCGTCGCGGCTATCGACCAGCCAGCGATAGGCCTGGAGCAGCACCGCCGGACCGAGGAACTTGTCCGAATTCCACCAATAGCTCGGGCAGCCGGTCGAGCAGCAGAAGCACAGGATGCACTCGTAGAGGCCGTCGAGCTTGGCGCGGTCGGCCGGCGCCTGGAGCCTCTCCTTGCCCGACGGCGCCGGGGACGCGCTCTTCAGCCACGGCTGGATCGAGGCATATTGGGCATAGGCATGGGTCAAATCGGGGACGAGATCCTTGACCACCTCCATGGCCGGCAGCGGGGTGATCTTCACCGTGCCCTTGATGTCGGCGATCGGCGTGGTGCAGGCGAGCCCGTTGCGGCCGTCCATGTTCATCGAGCACGACCCGCAAATGCCCTCGCGGCACGAGCGGCGGAAGGTCAGGGTCGAATCGACCTCGGTCTTGATCTTGATCAGCGCGTCGAGGACCATCGGGCCGCAGCTGTCGAGATCGATGGTGTAGCTGTCGTAGCGCGGGTTGGCGCCGCTTTCGGGGTCGTAGCGATAGACCTTGAAGGACTTGAGGCGCTTGCCGGGTGCGGGCTGCCAAGTCCGCCCCTCGACGATCCTGCTGTGCTTGGGAAGCGTGAACTCGGCCAAACTCGTCACTCCATGATGCGCGTCGCGCCGCTACCATGGGCGCAGGCGGGTTTCAAACGCGAGGGCCCAGGCTCCGTGCCGCCTCGAGCACCTCGGCGACGTGGCCCGGGACCTTGACCTTATGCCACGCCTTCACCACCCGCCCGTCGCCGCCGATCAGGAAGGTGGCGCGCTCCATCCCCATATATTTGCGGCCGTACATCGACTTTTGCACCCAGGTGCCGAAGGCGTCCGAAATGCGCCCGTCCTCGTCGGCGGCGAGCGGCACGGAGAGGTCGTATTTGCCGATGAACTTTTGGTGCTTGGCCATCGAATCGCGCGATACGCCGACGACCTTGGTCCCGGCATCCGCGAATTCGCCGGCCATGGCCGTGAAATCCTGCGCCTGGCGGGTGCAGCCCGAAGTGTCGTCCTTGGGGTAGAAATAGAGCACCAGCGGGCGGCCGGGCGCGGCGAGGTCGAGCGAATCGCCGCTGCTGGTCTCGACCGTCAGTGCCGGGGCGCGGTCGCCTTCCTCGATCATGGTCACTTCCTTACCGACTGCCAAAGCTCGGCGATCCTCTGCCGCGCGGAATCGTGCGCGGCAAGCAGCGCGGCCCAATCGTCATGGCCGCACAAGGCCGCGGTCAGCGCGTGCGATTGCTGCACGGGCTCGCTGCCGTCGGGCGACACCAGCCGCATCACCACCAGCATCCGGCTCAGCAATCTGAGGTCGGCGTCGAACGCGAGGTCGATCAGCCCGGCCCGAGCGAGGCCCGCGATGGCAATCTCGAGCCGCGTGTCGAGCCCTTGGCAATGCATCAGCTGGAGCGTGTGGACGGCGAATTCGAGATCGACCAGCCCGCCCGGGCCGAGCTTGATGTCGAGCGGGCCCGAGGGCGGCTTGTGCTGCGTCATCTCGGTGCGCATCGCCGCCGCGTCAGCCCGCACCTGCGCCGGATCGCGCGGGGCACGAAGGATCTGTTCGACCGCTGCCACGAGCCGCGCCTGCCCCGCCGCCGAGCCGACGATCGGTCGCGCCCGGCACAGCGCCATATGCTCCCACGTCCACGCCTCGCCGCGCTGGTAATCGATAAAGCCCGACAGCGGCACCGCCAGCATGCCCTTGGCGCCCTGCGGCCGAAGCCGGGTGTCGACGTCGTACAGCGGCCCCGCCGCGGTCGGCACGCTGAGCGCGGCGGTGACGCGGTTGGCGAGGCGGTTGAAATAATCGGTTGCGCCGAGCGGCTTGGTGCCGTCCGACACCGCCTCCTGCGGCGCGTCGAACAGATAGATGATGTCGAGGTCCGAGGCGTGGGTCAGCGCCCGCCCGCCGAGCCGGCCAAGGCCGAGGATCAGCAGCTCCGCGCCATCGATGCTTCCATGCGCCGACACGAACTCTCGCGTGGCAACCTCGGCCAAAGCGACAATCGCCCCTTCGGCGACATTGGAATAGCCCAGTGCGACGTCGAGCGCGTCCGAGTGGCCAGCGACCAGCTGCACCCCAAGCGCGAAGCGCCGTTCGTTGACTAGCCGCCGCGCCCGATCAAGCGCCTGGTCGTAGGGCTCGCCGGCCATCGCCAGGCGCAATTTATCGGCCATGGCGGCGGGCTCGGGCGGAAGCGCGAACGAGGATTCGTCGATCAGCCCGTCAAGCAGCTCGGGCCGCCGAGCGAGCTGGTCGGCGAGCAACGGCGCGTGGGTCAGGATCAGCGCAACGTGCCGCGCCAGCTGCGGCCGCGCCTCGAGCAGGCGGTAGAGATTGACCCCGCTCGACAGCCGGTCGACGATGTCGGCGAAGCGGTTGAGCGCATGGGCCGGATCGGGCCCGCCTGCGATCGCCCGCATCAGCGTCGGCAGCATCGCCTCAAATGCCGAGCGCGCCGCCGGCGAGCGCAGCGACCGCGACTTGCCCGAGCGCCACTCGCCGATCCGCCGCAGCGGCTGCTCGACATCGCCGAACCCAAGCGCGGCGAGCTCGCCGCGCAGGATATCGGGATCGTTCGACAATTGCTCGCCCGATTCGGTGACCAGGCCGTCGAACTGGCTGCCGATCGCCTCGACATGCGGTGCCAGCGCGTCGATCAACGCCGCCGCGTCGTCGAGCCCGTCGAGACCCGCCACCTGGGCCAGCGCGGCCGGGTCGAGCGGCAGGCGGTGGGTCTGCTGGTCGTCGATCATCTGCACGCGGTGCTCGACCGTCCGCAATCGCCGGTAGCCCTCGCCGATCGCGCCGGCGATGGCGGGATCGAGGCGGCCCGCCGCGGTCAGCGCGGCAAGCGCGTCGAGGGTGGCCGGGGCGCGCAGCGCCGGGTCGCGGCCGCCGTGAACAAGTTGCTGGACCTGGGTGAAGAATTCGGCCTCGCGGATCCCGCCCCGCCCGCGCTTCAAGTCGAAGCCGGGGCCGAACGCCTGGACCTGGGCATAATGGTCGCGAATTCGGCTGCTGATCTGGCGGATTTCCTCGATCGCGCCGAAATCGACCGAGCGCCGCCACACGAACGGCCGAATGGCGTCGATGAAGCGTCGCCCGAGCGCGAGGTCGCCGGCGGCGGCGCGGGCGCGGATGAACGCCGCCCGCTCCCACGGCAAAGCCGCCGATTCGTAGTAGGAAATGGCGGCATTGACCGGAAGCACGATCGGCGTGACCTCGGGCGATGGGCGGAGGCGCAAATCGACCCGTGCGACATAGCCGTCGGCGGTGCGCTTCTGGAGAATTTCGATCATCCGCCGGCCGATCCGCACCGCGGCTTCGCCGGGATCGTCGCGCTCGCGGCGCGGCATGGTGTCGGGGTCGAACAGCAGCAGCAAATCGACATCGGACGAATAGTTCAATTCGCAGCTGCCCAGCTTGCCCAGCGCGATCACCGTCATCCCTTCCAGCGCGGTGTCGGGAACCCGCTCGGCCAGCGCGGCGGCAAGCGCGCGTCCGATCGCCACGTCAGCGAAGTCGGACAGCAAGGCGGTGACCCGCTCGAGGGTGAGGCCGCCGGACAGGTCGCCAAGCGCGACGGTCAGCGCGAGGCCGAGGCGGCGGACGCGCAGCTCGGCTTCGACGGTTTCCCCGCCCGCGCCAAGCGCCGCCGCGGCGGCCGCCTCGCTGCCTTGCACGAGGAAGATTTCAACCAGGTCGGGGCGGGCGGTGACGGCGTCGCGCAGGAACGGCGAGAAGCGCGCGGCGCGGTCCACGGCGCCTTCTCGCGCCTGTTGCATCGCTGCATCGCTCATACCGTTTTCCTAGCGGCAAAGTGACGCAGCACGAAACTTTGGCGACCCTTGGCTCGTTTTCCAGCCCGATGAGGCCATTTATTCAACCAAGGTCGGAGTCGGACTCCGCCGTGGATCGCAAGATTATCCAGATCGACGGCTCCGGCGACCATGCTGGAATCATGGTCGCGCTGCGCCACGCCTTCCAGGCGGCGGCGACGGCGCCGAGCGATCACGATTTTGCCGAACTTCTGCGCAAGCTGAACTGACCGCACGGGACCCGCCCGTTACAGCCGAAATTCCTGATCAGTCCCTCAGCGGTCGCGGCTGAGATCGTCGACCTGTCCCATGATATTCTGCAGCGCCGACTGGTTGGGATCGGTCTTGTGCTGGCGGCGCGACGGAAGCTTGCCGCCGGTCAGCAAATTCTCGAGCGCGACCCTCCCGCGTGCCACGCGGCTCTTGATCGTGCCGACCGCGCAGCCGCAGATTTCCGCCGCTTCCTCATAAGCGAAGCCGCCGGCGCCGACCAGGATCAGCGCCTCGCGTTGCGGCTGCGGCAGATGCATCAGCGCGCGCTGCATGTCGCCAAGCTCGATGTGGCGGTCCTGGCTGGCCGGGGCGGCGAGGATCTTGGCGGCGGTGATGTCGTCCCACTCGCCCTTGAAGCGCGCGCGGCGCATCTGGCTGAGGAACAGGTTGCGCAGGATGATGAAAGTCCAGGCGCGCATATTGGTGCCGGCCTGGAAGCGCAGCCGCGCCGCCCACGCCTTCAGCAAAGTTTCCTGGACGAGGTCGTCGGCGAGGTCGCGGCTGCCCGACAGCGAGCGGCCGAACGCGCGCAGGTGCGGAATGACCGCGGCTAGCTGGTCCTTGAACTCGGGGTCCGACAGCGGAACCGGCTCGAACGGCGGTTCCGTCGGCGACTCATCATCCTCCAGACGCTCGGACAACCTATCCCCATTCGCTGAAAAGCCATGCGAGACCCTGCGCCGCGCACCAAAACATTAGCCGTCGATTGAGACAGTATCTAGGCACTCACCCGGCGGCGAACAATATCACCGCGAACAGGACGATCACCAGGACCAACCCGATTCCGAGCACGTAGCGCGTAATATGGGGGGTTGACCCGGCGCGCGCTTCGGTCGTCGTTACATGCTCTTCGTGCTGGTCTGCCACTCAATGCCTCGATCATTGTTGAACGCCACGCTAACGCGGCGCGCCCGCACCCTGTTCCACTTTGGCGCCGGCAGCTTCAGGCGGGAACCGTGGCGGCGTCGAAGAACAAGGCCTGGGCGATCGCCGCCTTGACCGTCGAGCGCTGGAACGGCTTGGTGATGAGGAAGGTCGGCTCGGGCCGCGTGCCGGTCAGCAGCCGCTCGGGGAAGGCGGTGATGAAGATCACCGGGACCGAAAATTCGGCGAGGATGTCCTTGACCGCATCGATCCCGCTTGAATCGTCGGCCAATTGGATATCGGCGAGCACCAGACCCGGCGGGTGCGAGCGCGCCTGGGCGACCGCCTCGTCGCGCGTAACGGCAACGCCGGTGACGTTGTGGCCGAGGTCGCGAACGATGGTCTCGATGTCCATCGCGATGATCGGCTCGTCCTCGATGATCAGCACGTCGGCGAGGGTCTGACGCTCGATCTCCTCCAGCGCTTCGGCGACCAGGCTGTCGACATCGGCCGGGCTGGCGCTGATCAGAAAAGCGGTGTCCTCCGAGCTGAAGCCCTCGAGCGAAGTCAGCAGCAGCGCCTGGCGCGACAGCGGCGTAATCCGCGACAGCCGGGCATGGGCAATCCCTTCGGCGCCGACAAAATCCTTCTGCGGCTCCTCGCCTTCCTCAACGTTGGCGGTCGACCAGATGGCGTGGAACGTGCGGTAAAGGCCGAGGCGCGGATCGATGTCGCGCGGAAACTCGTCCGGCTCGGCCACGATCGCTTCCAGCGTGGCGCGGACGAAGGCATCGCCATGCGTCTGGCTGCCGGTCAGCGCGCGGGCATAGCGGCGCAAGAAGGGCAAATGCGGAGCGAGTTCCTGGCCAAGCGACATAAGCGAAAACACTTTCGTGAAAATGGGCGATTCCGGCCCTCTTTGAGCGCGCGTCCCGATTGTTGCAACCCTGGAAGGACCGTTGCACCCCCGATCGGCGGCAGGGCCGTGCGCAGAATGAATTGCCACTGGAACAAAGCACCGGCGATTTGGTTTCCGCATGGCCCGGTTAGCGCTCCCACGACATTCGTCGCGGTATTCGAAACCGTCGGCGAGGTGCAGCAAATAGGCACCGCTTGAACGCAACCGCCGAAAGGCGTTGCGCCGCAAGTCGGAGTCGGTAAACGGGGCGCGCGTTGCACCCGCGCACGGGGGACGAGAGGTTGAGTGAAAGCAAGAAGGGCGATTCGAGCGACGCCGCGAACCGCAAGGGCGCGAGCGACGACCGTCCACCCGACGGCAAGAATCGCAAGCAACGCAGCGGCGACGTCGGCCGCGCATTGCGCTCGGTCTATGACGACACCCTGCGCGAATCCGTTCCCGACGATTTTATCGATCTGCTCGGCAAGCTCAGTTGAGCTGATCGCGGCTGAACCGATCACGATCGGCGCGGACGCATGTTGAGCGCGCTCGCCCGGCGATATTCGGCGTTGCCGACCGCGGCCAAGCTGTTCCTCATCCTGTCCGCCGTGCTGCTGCCGATCGGGCTCGGCCTGGTATGGGTCGCGCAACAGGGCATCGGCACCGCCAACGATGCTCTGAAAGACCGGTCCAACGAGCAGGCGCGCGCCGCCGCCGGCGCGATCGAAAGCCTGATCGCGCGCAATGCGCTGGCCCTGCGCATCGCCGCAAACGGGGCTTTTGCGCATAACGCCGGCGAACCGTGCGACACCGCGCGTCGCTCGCTGGCGATCGTGCCGGCCGTCGCGCAGAATTTCGAGCTCGACCAAACCGACGGCACGCCATTGTGCACGGTTGGCGAAATCGGCGCGCTTGGCGAGCTGCCCCTGGTAGCCCCGGGGGCGATCGAAATGCGCATTGCGCCGTCGCGCGATGCCCTGATCGTGCGGGTCGGCGTGATTAACGGCATGGCCAGCGCCAGCATTCCGCTCGCCGAGCTGCGAGATGCCGCCTTGGCAACGGCTTCGGGCATCGATCGCCTGAGCCTGCGCGACGACACCGGTGAAGTGCAGATCCACAATCGCGGCCGTGCAATTAGCGGCCGCATGCGCGCCTCGGTGACGCAATGGCCGATCGGCAACGAACGGCTGTCGATCGAGACGGAAGGCCGTGTGCGGACCATCACCACGCTCGACCGCTTGCTGCTCCTCCTCCCGCTGCTGATGTGGGTGACGGCGGCGCTGGTAACCTGGCTGCTGGTCAGCCGAGTGCTGATCCGCCCGCTCAGGCGACTGGAGCGGGCCGTGACGCGCTTCGAGCCCGGCGACAGCGGCGACACGCTCCCAACCGGGTTCGGTCCCGCCACCGAGATCCGCGAACTGCGCGATGCCTTTGCCCGCAGCATCACGCGGATCGAGCAATCCGAGCGCGACATGGCCGAGGCGCTCGACGGCCAGCGGCGGCTGGTGCGCGAAGTTCACCACCGCGTGAAGAACAACCTCCAGGTCGTCGCGTCGCTGCTCAATATCCACGGCCGAACCGCCAACTCGGCCGAGGCGCGCGCCGCCTATGCGGCGATCGGCCGCCGCGTCGGCGCATTGTCGATCGTCCAGCGCAATCATTTCGCCGAGATGGAGGTCAATCGCGGCATTGCGCTGCGGCCGCTGCTCGCCGAACTGACCGCCGAGCTGCGCTCGGGTGCGCCGGAGTCCGCGCGCGCGCTGACCATCGAGCTCGATCTCGAGAGCGCCTACACTACCCAGGACGCAGCGGTGTCGGTCGCTTTCCTGGTCACCGAGATGGTCGAATACGCCATGCTCAACCGGCCCGAGGAAGCAGTCGAGATTTCGTTGCGCCGGACGAGCGAGCTGACGGCGCGGCTGCGCCTATCCAGCCCGGTACTGGTGCCCGATGACAGCAAAGACGCCGAGAAGGCGCAATTCGAGCGAATCATCGCCGGCCTCGCCAAGCAATTGCGCTCCAATCTCGATCGCAAACTGGGCCGGTACGGAGTCGAGCTTCCGGTGTTCCCGGCCGCCTGATCGCTCCTGGTCCCGCGACTCGTTTCGCCGGCTGTCGATAAAAAATCTTCAACCGCAGGAACCGCAACCGAATACGCCCGTTGTGCAAGTCGGATAGTGACCTTTTGCCCCCCCGCTCTCGCTATCCGATTACATGGGCCCGGAACCGCCAACCCTCCCCCCCCCCGGTGGCGCTTCCGGGCCCTCACTTGTCTGGGCCACCTCCACCGAGCTGTGATTATCCGCTGATTTGACTCCGGCTGATTTGACTCCGGCCGCCGCCTCGCGCCGGCGGCGGCGCCAGTGCGTCAAGCGGATGGCGAGGATGGCGAACTCGTACAAAGTGTAGAGCGGCACGAGCAGCATCAATTGCGACACCACGTCGGGCGGGGTCAGCACCGCCGAGATGACCGCCGCGCCGACAATCGCGTAGCGCCGCGAGCGGCTCAATTGCTCGCGTGTGACGAACCCCGCGCGCTCGAGGATCATGAGCAGGATCGGCATCAGGAAGGCGACCCCGAAACCGAACAGGAAGCGGGTGGAGAAGCTCAAATAATTGCCGACGCCGGGCAGTGCCTCCTGCTCGACGCCCGCGATGGTGCCCTCGAAGCTCAGCAGGAAAGTCAGCGCCCACGGCATCGCCAGGAAATAAGCGAACGCCGCACCGCCCAGGAAAAACACCGGGGTCAGCAGCAGGAACGGCAGCAGCGCCCCTTTTTCCTTCGAATAGAGGCCGGGCGCGACGAATTTCCAGATCTGCGTGGCGATGACTGGGAAGGACAGCATCAAGGCGGCGAACAAGGCCACCTTCACCTCGACGAAAAAAGCCTCGAACACGTCGGTGAAGATGAGCTTGCCCTGGCCCGCGGCAAGCAATGGCTGGACCAGCACACCGAAGATCGGCCGCGCGAAATAAAGGCAGATAAAGAACGCAACCACCAGAACGGCCAGCACCACCAACAAGCGCCGGCGAAGCTCGATCAGATGCTCGAGCAAGGGCGCCTTGGTGTCGTCGAGATCCTTCACGGCAGCGGCCGCTCTTCGGGCGGGCGATCGTCGGGCGGATCGAGCGGCAGCGCCGGCTGGGCCGGATCGGCCTCGATCATCGGCGCCGCGGCGGGGAAGTCGCGCATGATCCGCTCATTCTCCTCGCGCCACTTGGTCTCCATTTCCTCGAGCTCGGCCTCGCGCACCATGGTTTCCAGCCCGGTGTTGAAGTGGCGCGCCATGCCGCGCACTTTGCCGACCCAGCGGCCGACCGTGCGCAGTGCCAAGGGCAGGTCCTTGGGCCCGATGAACAGCAGTGCGACGACCGCGATCAGCAGCAGCTCAGTGGTATCGACGCCGAACATCGGCGCGCCTGCTTAGGGGCGCGGCGGGGTATCGCCCGCCGACGGCGGCGGGCTCGGTTCGGCGGTCGGCCGCGGCTCGGGCTTGAGGTCGATCGGCTCATCCTGGGGCAGCCGACTCGGCTCGACCGGGCGCTGCGCCGCCGGAGCATCGTCCTCGCCCATGCCCTGCTTGAAGCTTTTGAGGCCCTTGCCGATGTCGCCCATCATGTCCGAAATCCGGCCGCGGCCGAACAACAGCATGACGAGGATGATGACGACGAGCCAATGCCAGAGGCTGAACCCACCCATTGATATACTCCAAACTATGCGTTGACGGGGCTTCTAGTCCTCCTCGCCGTCGCTTTCCAGTTGCAGTTGGAAAATGCCTTCGTCGAGCGGGTCGAGCAGGCCGGCCGCCTTGAGATCGTCGATGCCGGGCAAATCCTTGCGCGAGGCAAGGCCGAAGTGGCTGAGAAACTCGGCGGTAGTCGCATACAGCAGTGGCCGTCCCGGCCCATCGCGGCGCCCGGCGGTGCGGACCCAGCCCGCCTCCATCAGCACATCTAGCGTGCCCTTGGAGATCTGCACGCCGCGGATCGCCTCGATTTCGCCGCGGCTGACCGGCTCGTGATAAGCGACGATCGCCAGCGTCTCGGTCGCCGCGCGCGACAGCCGCCGCGGCTCCTCGCGGGTTCGGCGCAGGAGATGGGCGAGGTCGGGCGAAGTCTGGAAATGCCAGCGCCCCCCACGCTCGACCAGATCGATCCCGCGCCCGGCATAATGCTCGGCCAGCACCGCCAGCGCGGCTTCGACATCGCCGTCCCCTGCGTGCAGGCCAAGCTCGTCCGCCGTCATCGGGGTGGCCGAGGCGAACAAAGTCGCTTCGATCGCTCGCGTAAACTCGTCCATTACGGGCAGCCTCGGGGCGACCTTCTGCTGAAGGTCGTCATCAGGCTGCCCGCAGCCGGATCGGCGCGAACGCCTCGGCCTGGGCAATGTCGAGCCTTCCGAGCCGCGCCAGCTCGAGCGCGGCGAGGAAGCTCGACGCCAGCGCCGACCGCCGCAATCGCGGATCATCCGTCACCGGCAAGAACGCCTCGATCGCGGTCCATTCGATCGCCGCGCCGATCATCCGCCCGACCCGCTCGATCGCTTCCTCCAGCGTCATCACCGAGCGCGCGTGGACGACGTGCATCGGCGGCTGGGTGCGCGCCTTGACCGTGCCGTAGGCGGCGAACAGGTCGAACGCGCGCGCCTGCCATTGCGACTTGCGCACCAGCCGCAGACCTTCCGGCGCGCCGCGGGCGAACACGTCGCGGCCGATGCGGTCGCGCCCGAGCAGCCGCGCCCCAGCCTCGCGCATCGCGTCCAGCCGCTGCAGCCGCATTTGCAGCCGCAGCGCGATCTCCTCGGGGCTGGGGTCGGCCTCGGGATCCTTGGGCAGCAGCAGGCAGGATTTGAGGTACGCCAGCCACGCCGCCATGACGAGATAATCGGCCGCGATCTCGAGCTTCAGCGCGCGGGCTTCGGGAATGTAGGTGAGATATTGCTCGACCAGCGCCAGGATCGAAATCTGCGCCAGATCGACCTTTTGCGAGCGGGCGAGGTTGAGCAGAAGGTCGAGCGGCCCTTCCCAGCCGTCAAGGCTGAGCGTCAGCTCGTCGCTGGGTGCAAGCGGCAGCGCCTCGAAGGCCTCATCGTCCATGGCCGAAGACTAGCGCAACTGGCCGCCAAGTGAAGGCGTCATCGGATTTGTCGCAGTTTGGATTCAACGGTGTCCGCATTCGACCCGAGGCGGACATTAGCAGGCGCTATGTTGGTAGAGTTTGGCGGGCCGGGGTCGGAGGGCCCCGACCCGCCCTTCCGCGATCCCCGGCGATTGCCGCCCCCCGCACCGTAACGCGAGGGGCGGACAGTTCCTACCAGGCGATCTGGAAGCCCGCCCGAGCGCCCACCTCATTGCTGTTGATGCCGTAGCCGACGCCCGCGGAGACCAACGACGTTTCGCCGACCGCAGCCGAGATCGCCGCCGCAAACGCCGCCCGGTTCTTGAAATAGCCGACCCCGCCCGACAGAGCGAATCTTGCTCCCGGGGGAATGTTTGGGCTGTCCATGGCTAGCGCCATCGCCACGCCCTCGTTGGCCTCGCGCACGTCGCCGCGCAACCGGTCGGTCAATTCAAATAAGGTGACCGTGTCGGTCTGCAATGCACCGATCGCCGCGCCCTGCGTGCCGATGTTCGACGACAAGGTGTTGATGTTGGTCTGGAGCG
>Ga0136633_1002817_pt1 | contig 11744 bp, 13 predicted proteins | sample AntDrymeUQ832206_2_FD_105494 | JGI IMG/M metagenome (GOLD analysis project Ga0136633, IMG submission 105494) | Polar desert sand microbial communities from Dry Valleys, Antarctica - metaG UQ83 (22.06) | ecosystem: Environmental > Terrestrial > Soil > Desert | place: Antarctica: Dry Valley...
CAGCGCTTCGGGAGCCGAGGTGACGAGCGGCTCGCGCCACGGCATGTTGCGCTCGAGCTCGACCACGCGCGGGTCCTCTGCGCGCTCGATGGCGGCGCGGACGAGCGACCGCGCCCGCTGCCAGGCCTGCGAGCCCGCGATGGACCGGCGCACGATGTCCTCGGCCACCGCGACGGCTGCCGCGAAGCGAGCATCCTCCTCCGCGGGCGTGAGGTCCTCGTCCCACAGCGGGTTGAACCCGGCGATCACCGCGCTGACCGACAGCGGACGGACGTCGCCGATCAGCGACTCGACGATCGTCTGTCCGGTGTCGTTGGCGTCGACGCCCTGGATCAGGAACTCGTCGACGCCGGTCGCGGCCTCCGCGCTGCCGGCCAGCGCCTCGCCGTGCTCGCGCCATACCAGGCCGAAGCTGGCGTAACGGATCCCGTTGGCGCGCTCTCCGGCGCCGCCGCGCTGGTGGTGGTCGAAGTCCCCGGTCGAGGGGTCGTCGCGTCCGCCGACGTCCACCCGCACGTCACACGCGTCCTGGAGATCGCGGTCGCGCGTGCGGACGACCTCGAGCGCATCGCCGTGTACGAGGCGCAGCACGGCGATGGCGAAGACGTCGTCGGCGTGGAACCCGCCGGAGTGGGTGGCGACTCGCATGGGCCCAGGGTATGGTCGCGCCGCATGTCTGGTGCCGAGGTGATGATCGACCGCCGCTTCCGCGGACCGCCCGACAGCGGGAACGGCGGGTACACGTGCGGGCTACTGGCCGCCGCGATCGATGGTCCGGCCGAGGTCACGCTGCGGGTCCCGCCCCCGCTGGACCGCCCGCTGGTGATCCATCGCCGAGACGACGGGGCGGAGCTGCGCCACGGTGAGGTGGTCGTCGCGCACGCACGGCCCGCCGCGGTGGACCTCGACGTGCCCGCCCCGGTGAGCGTCGACGAGGCGCGGGCTGCGGCGGAGCGCTACCCGTGGCGCGAGGAGCACCCATATCCCTCGTGCTTCGTGTGCGGGCCCCAACGGGAGGCCGGTGATGGGCTGTGCGTCTACCCCGGCCCTGTCGAGGGCCGCGACCTTTTCGCCGCCCCATGGACGCCCGACGCCTCGCTCGCCGCGCCCGACGGGACGGTCCGCAACGAGTTCGTCTGGGCGGCAATCGACTGCCCCGGGGGGATCGTGGCCGATCTCCTGGGCGAACACGGGCGGCTGCTCCTAGGGCGCTTGACGGCGGACCTGCGGGCACCGGTGCTCGCGCGAGAGCCGCACGTGGTCACGGCCTGGCCGATCGAGCGCGACGGCCGCAAGCTCCACACGGCAACGGCGTTGTTCGCGGCCGGCGAGGACGCGCCCGCCGCCGTCTCGCGAGCCGTGTGGATCGAGGTCGCCGGCTAGGGCCCGAGCCAGTCGTCGAGCGGCAGCGCCGCGGCATCGCCGTCCTGGGCCAGCGTGAACACCGGGACGTCTGCTCGAAGTGTCTCGCGGTTCGAGCGCTCGACGATGCTGGGCTCGGCGGGCCATGGCGTCAACACAACCGCGCGGACGTCGAGCCCCGCCGCGGCCTCCAGCGTCAGGCGCGTGTGGTTGATCGTCCCGAGCGCCGGGCGTGCGGCTACCACCAGCGGCAGGCCGAGCTCGCGGGCGAGGTCGCGCACCGTGTAGTCCCGGGTCAGCGGCACGAGCAGCCCGCCGACGCCTTCGACGACCACCGCGTCGTTGCCTTCGAACGCCTCTCGCGCGTTGGCGACCAGCGCGGCGGGGTCGAGACTCTCGCCGGCGAGCTCCGCGGCGAGGTGAGGGGAGGCCGGCGGCCCGAACGTGTAGGCCGGCATCGCGCCGAGCAGCTCGTGGTCGTGGGGACCCGGATCGTCGAGGCCTGTAAGCACCGGCTTGGCAACGCCCACCCGCAGCCCTTGCGCGCGCAGGCGCGCGGCGATCACCCGCGACAGGTAGGTCTTGCCGACCCCCGTGTCGGTCGCGGTGACGAAGACGCCGCGCACGTATCAGGGCCAGGTCGCGCGGCTAGGCCGCGCGACGGATCTCGGGTGCCGCGAGCAGCTCGGCCTCGGCGTCGAAGAACACTGGCGCGTCCACGGCTCCCCGGCCGACGTGCGCCCGTTCCTGCGCCTCGGCGATCGGCACGCCTGCGCCGGGCCTGAAGCCGCACTTGAACGCCGCGCGCCCCAGCGCCCGTGCCGCGTCGCGCAGCTCGGCCTTGGAGTGCGAGGCCATCACCGCCAGCCGAAGGCGCGAGGTGCCCTCCGGGACCGTGGGTGGCCGGATCGCCTGGGCGAACACGCCGAGCTCCAGCGCCGCCTCGCAGATGCGCATCGCCAGGCCCGCGTCGCCGACGATCAACGGGACGATCTGGGTGCTCGAGCCGGCGACCTCGAATCCCTCGCGGGCCAGCTCGTCGCGCAGCGTGTTGGCGTTGTGCTGCAGCTTCTCAACGTGCCGGGGCTGCTCCACCAGAAGCTCGAGGGCGGCGAGCGCTCCCGCCACGGCGGGCGGCGGCGGGGCGGTGGAGAAGATCAGCGAGCGCGCGCTGTTGGTGAGGAACTGCGCCATTGACGCCGAGCAGGCGACGTAGGCGCCGTACGAGCCGAGCGCCTTGCCGAGCGTGCCGACGAGCACGTCGACCTGCCCCTCCAGTCCGGCCTCGGCGACCGCGCCGCGGCCGCCCGGCCCTACGCACCCCGTGCCGTGGGCCTCGTCGACGACGAGGCGGCAGTCGTAGCGCTGGGCCAGCTCGACGAGGCCCGCCAGCGGCGCGACGTCGCCGTCCATCGAGAACACCGAGTCGGTGACGATCACCGAAGCCCTTCCGTCGCTCTCCAACAGCAGCTGCTCGAGGTGCTCGAGGTCGCAGTGGTCATAGACCTTCGTCTCGGCCCGCGCGAGCCGGCAGCCGTCGATGATCGAGGCGTGGTTGAGCTCGTCGGAGAGCACCACCTCGCCCGCGCCGGCCAGCGCGCTGATGACGCCGACGTTGGCCAGGTAGCCCGACCCGAACAGCAGCGCTGTCTCGGTGTGCTCGAACGTGGCGAGCCGCTCCTCGAGCCGGCGGTGGATCGTCATGGTGCCCGACACGAGTCGTGACGAGCCGGCGCCGACGCCCCAGCGCATGGCTGCGTCGGCTGCCGCCTCGCGCACACGCGGGTGGTCGGCCAGGCCGAGGTAGTTGTTCGAGCACAGCAGCAGCACAGGCTTACCGTCTAAAACGACGCGCGGCCCCTGAGGGCCGCTGACCAGCCGGGTGCGCCGGAACAGGTCGGAGTCGCGCAGATCCGCGACTCGGGCCTCGATGTCGGTCACGCCGCGTCCTCTTGCGGCCAGTGGTTGCCGGCCCCGTCGGGTCTGGGCGGCACGACCGCTTTCTTGGCGAACCGCAGCTGTGTGGACGGATCCCACAACCGCACGTGCAGATCGATCGGCGTCTCGACCTCGGGCTCCTCGGCCACCGCCGGCGCCGGGGAATCACCAGCGAGCCAGCCTGAGCGGTTGTCGGGCCGCGGGTTGGCGCCGTTGTCAGGTTGGCGCGCGACGTTGAGGCCGTGCTCGGAGAACATCGCCTGATCCTCCTCGGGGGTCGAGCCGAGCGTGGTGAGGAAGTTGCCCATCATCACGCCGTTGAGGCCGGCCCTGACGGCGAGGGTCTGCAGCTCGCCGATGTTCTCGTTGCGCCCCCCGCACAGGCGAAACAGCGCGTCGGGAAGGATCAACCGGAATATCGCGATCCACTTGACCGCTTCGACCGGATCCATGTGGTCGCGGTCGCCGAACTTCGTTCCTGGGCGCGGGTTGAGCAGGTTGATCGGCACCGAGGTCGGGTTGATCTCAGCGAGCTGAAAGGCCATCTCGACGCGCTGCTCCTCCGTCTCCCCGAGGTTGAGGATGCCGCCGACGCAGGTCTCCAGTCCCGCCTCGCGGACGGCGTCGATCGTGCGCAGCCGTCCCTCGTAGCGAACGGTGGACGTGACCTCTGGGTAGTAGGACTCAGCCGTCTCGACGTTGTGGTGCACCCGTTGGATGCCCGCTTCCTTGAGCGCCTTGGCGCGCGTGGCGCTCATGTGACCGATCGACGCGCAGCGCTTGAGGTTGGTCTGCTCGGCGACGAGCCGTGCCCCGTCCAGGATCTTCTGAAAGTCGCGCTTAGAGAGCCCCTGCCCCTGGGTGACCATGCAGAAGCGGTGTGCTCCGGCAGCCTCTGCGGCCCGGGCGTGCTCGAGGATCTGCTCGGGTTCCATCATCGCGTGCAGCGGCGTCTCGGCCTCGGCGAAGCGCGACTGCGCGCAGAAGCCGCAGTCCTCGGCACAGCCGCCCGACTTGGCGTTGACCAGGGAGCACATGTCGGTCGAATCGCCGAAACGCTCGACGCGCGCGGTCCACGCGCGCTCGATCAGCGCCTCGATGTCCTCACGGTCAGTCAGGCGGCCGAGGTTGCGTGCCTCGTCGGGGGAGATGAGCGGTGGCATGGGCTCAGAAGCTAAGGACGGGGCCGGACGCCACACCCCCAGAAGTGGGTCTCCAAATCATCAGAAGTGGGGATTTTGAAACTGCGCTGAATAGGCCATGCTGTGCGAGCACATGTCGCCTCGCTTCGTCCGGTCCAGGCTGTCGATGTCCTCACTTGCCTCCATCCGGGTCTTGCTATGCGATGACGTCCAGGCGTTTCGCGCCCTGGTGCGGTACTCGCTGGAAGACGAGGACGGGATCGAGGTCGTCGGCGAGGCCGCCGACGGCAACGAGGGCATCCGGCAGGCGACCGAGCTGCAGCCCGACGTGATCCTGCTGGACCTCTCGATGCCAGAGTGCGACGGCCTGGAGGCGATCTCCGCGATCGTCCGCAACTCGCCGCGCACCCAGATCGTCGCCCTGTCGGGCTTCACGGCCGACCGTATGGCCAAGCCGGTCATCGCGTGCGGAGCGACGGCCTACCTCGAGAAGGGCGTCGACCTCTCCGAAGTCGTTGCGACGATCCGCGGTGTCCACGCCGCGGCTGCCTGAACCCTCGACACACCCTCAGAAAGGGGCCCGGCCCCTTTAGGAAAGTTCGACGACGAGCGGCGCGTGGTCGGAGGGCTTGGCGCCCTTGCGGTAGTCGCGAACGATCGCGCACTCGCGTAGCTGCGGGAGGAGCGACTTGCGCACGAGCGCGAGATCGATCCGGAGCCCGAGCCCGCGATGGAAGTGGCCCTGGCGGTAGTCCCACCAGGTGAAGCGCTGCTCTCCCGGATGCAAGCACGCGGCGGCGTCGACGAAGCCTCTATCGAGGATCGCTTGCAGGCGCGAGCGCTCCTGCGGGGTCACGTGGGTCGACCCCGTGAACGCCGCCTGGTCATAGACGTCGATGTCGGCCGGCGCGACGTTGAAGTCGCCGAGGATCACGTCGAGCTGTCCCGCCCGCGCGGCGATCGCGTCCAGGAACGCCAGCTTCTCGTCGAACGTCGGCGTCCCGACGGCCCGGCCGTTGGTCACGTACGTGCTGGCCACGCGCAGGCCGCCCGCGGTCGCCTCGCACCAGCGCGCCTCCCCGGCCGCGCGCTCTCCCGGCAGCCCGCAGATGCCGCCCTCCAGCGCGACACCGTCGCGGGCGAGGATGGCCACTCCCGCCCAGCGGCCGCCGCTGTGGTGGTGGGCCCGGTAGCCCGCTTCGCTCAGCTCCTGAGAAGGGAACGCGGCGGTCTCGACCTTCGTTTCCTGCAAGCAGAGCACGTCGGGCTGCTCACGTTCGAGGAATTCCAGGACGCGCGGCATGCGGGCCTTGAGGGAGTTGACGTTCCAGGTGACCAGCTTCACGCCCTCCGACCACCCTCGCACAGCGGCGCGACGTAGCGCGTCGCGCAGAGCGTCACCGCCCCTGCCACGTGGCCTGGCGCTTCTCGGCGAAGGCGCGGACGCCCTCCTGGAGGTCCTCGCTCGCGAAGCACGCCTTGCGCAGCGCGATCAGCTCGGCCTCGGTTTCGGCGTCCAAGCGCCATTTGGCGTCGAGCAGCTCGCGGATCACGCGCTTGTTGCCGGTCACCGAAAGCGGCGCGTTGGCGGCCAGTTCGGTCGCGGTCTCCAGCGCGACCTCCTGGACCCAGTCTGCGGCGGCGGTCCGGTTGACCAGCCCCCATTCCGCCGCCTGCTCGGCCTCGATGGAGCGGCCCAGCAGGAACAGCTCGCGCGTGCGCGGGACGCCGATGGCGTCGATGAAGCGCCGCAGCCCCGTGTGCGAGTAGACGAGGCCGAGCTTGGCGGGGGGCATACCGAGCTTGATGTCGGTGGCGGCGATACGGAAGTCGCAGGCCAGCGCGAGTTCGAGCCCGCCGCCGATCGTGTGCCCCCCGCATGCAGCCACGGTGGGCCGGTCGAAGCCGTCGAGCGCGTCGATCGCGCTGGTGAACGGGTGGGCGACGAGCTTCTCCGCCTCGACGGCGAAGACGTCGGCCGGGATGTCGCCGATGTCGTAGCCGGAGGAGAACATGCCGTCGGCGCCGGTGAGGATCACGCAGCGCGCATCTGTGCCGGCGAGCGCCTCGGCGATCCCGTCGAGGATTGCGTGATCGAGCGCGTTGCGCTTGTCGGGGTTCGAGATCGTCAGGCGCAGGACGCCGTCCGCAGGCTCGTCGTGCAGGAGCTCCCCAGGCATGGCGGAGAGCCTACGCCCCGGCTACTCGAGCACGACGAGGACGTCGCCCTCGTTGACCGCCTGACCCTCCTCGCAGAGGATCTCCTTGACCTTGCCCTCGTCCTCGGCCTCGACGGGCATCTCCATCTTCATCGACTCGAGGATCACGACGGTGTCGCCCTCGGCGATGGTGTCGCCGACCGCGCACTCGATCTTCCAGACGGTTCCCGTGATGTGGGCTTCGATGTCGGGCATGCGCGGCAACGTATCTGGAGGTGACGATGGATTAGGTTCCGCTGCGTGATCCTCGCGATCGACCAGGGCACGACCGGCACCACGTGCCTTGTCTTCGACGGCGAAGCGGCGCTGGTCGGCCGGGCCTATCAAGAGTTCGGCCAGCACTTCCCGCGGCCCGGCTGGGTCGAGCACGACGCCGCCGAGATCTGGGCGGTCACGCAGGCCGTCGCCGGCGCGGCGCTCGACGATGCCGGGGTGCGACAGGGCGAGCTGGTGGCCGTCGGGATCACCAACCAGCGCGAGACCGTCTGCGTCTGGGATCCCGCGACGGGTGAGCCGCTGCACCGCGCGCTGGTCTGGCAGGACCGCCGTACCGCTCAGCGCTGCGACGAGCTGCGTGAAGCCGGGCACGAGCCACTGGTTCGCCAGCGCACGGGACTCGTGCTCGACCCGTACTTCAGCGGGACCAAGATCGAGTGGCTTCTGGAGAACGTCGACGGGCTGCGCGAGCGCGCCGAGGACGGGCGCGCCGTCTTCGGCACGATCGACAGCTGGCTGATCTTCAACCTCACCGGCGAGCACGTGACCGACGCTTCGAACGCGTCGCGCACCATGCTCTACGACATCCACGCGGGCGCCTGGTGTCCCGAGCTGTGTGCGCTCCTCGGCGTGCCGGAGGCGTCGCTGCCGGAGGTGCGGCCCTCGATCGGCGCGTTCGGGACGACGCGTGCCGGCATGCTGCACGGCCACACCGTGCCGGTCAGTGGAGTGGCGGGCGACCAACAGGCAGCGCTCTACGGCCAGGCCTGCCTCGACCCAGGCCTGGCCAAGAACACCTACGGCACCGGGTCGTTCGTGCTTCTCAACGCCGGCGACGAGCCGCCCGAGCCGCCCGAGGGCCTGCTCACCACCGTCGCCTGGGGGATCGGCGAACGCACGGTGTACGCGCTGGAGGCGGCGATCTTCGTCACCGGCGCGGCGGTGCAGTGGCTGCGCGACGGGCTTCAGATCATCGAGCGCGCCGAGGAGACCGAGCCGCTGGCCGCCTCCCTGGACGGCAACGATGGGGTCTATTTCGTACCTGCCCTGACCGGCCTGGGCTCGCCGCACTGGGACCCCTACGCGCGCGGGACGATCGTCGGGCTGACCCGCGGCGCCACGCGGGCTCACCTCGCTCGCGCGACGCTTGAGGCGATCGCCTACCAGACCGTCGACGCGGTGCGCGCGCAGGAGGACGCCGCCGGACGGCCGCTGGCCGAGCTGCGCGCCGACGGAGGGGCGAGCGTCAACGGCTGGCTCATGCGCTTCCAGGCCGACGTCCTGGGGGTCCCGGTCGTCGTGCCCGAGGTCGAGCAGACCACCGCGCTGGGCGCCGCGTATCTCGCCGGGGTCGGAGCGGGTATGTGGAGTCAGGACCGCGTCGCGTCGTCGTGGCGGGCGCGCTCGCGTTACGAACCCACCATGTCCGACGATCAGCGACAGACCCTCCTCGCAGCCTGGCACGCGGCGGTCCATACTTCCCGGAGCCATGGCTGACGATCTCGTCGAGATGAAGCCGCAGGTCTACAAGGACCCGCGCCCCAAGGAGTACTTCGATCGCTTTCACGAGCGGTCCCGCAAGCGCGACCCGGATCCCATGTACGAGATCGTCCGGTCGGTCACGACGGCCGTGGCGTACGGGTTCTTCCGCATGCGACCCATCGCTGCCGAGCTTGTCCCGCCGAGCGGCCCCGTGATCCTCGCGCCGAACCACTTTTCGTTCTTCGATCACTTCTTCCTCGGCGCGGCGCTGCGGCGCAAGGTGCGGTTCATGGCCAAGTCGCAGATGTTCAAACCGCCGCTGCAGTTCATCTACGACCACGGCGGCGTGTTCCCCGTGCGGCGCGGTCATCGCGACGACGAGGCGTTCATCACCGCCAAGACCGTCCTGCGCCGCGACGGCGCCGTGGCGATGTACTGCGAGGGCGGCCGCTCGCGCACGGGCGACCTTGCGGAACGAGCCAAGCCGGGCATCGGGCGTCTCGCGTTGGAGAGCGGCGCGGCGATCGTGCCGGTCGCGATCTACGGCAGCGCCAAGGTGCGCAACTGGAAGCGGCTTCAGTTCCCCAAGGTCACCGTGATGTACGGCGCGCCGTTCCGCTTCGAGCAGGTCGACGAGCCGACGCGCGATCAGCAGCAGGCGGCGGCCGACCAGGTCTTCGACGAGATCACGACGCTCTACACGCAGGTCGAGGAGCTCGGCCGCAAGGGCGCAATCAAGCGCTGGCGGCTCGAGCGGCGCTCGCGGCGGTCCGCGGCGCCGGCCGGTTAGCTAGTAGTCGCGCTCGAGGTCGGCGCGGTTCCACGGGTCGTGGCCGCAGATCACCGGCGCGCCGGGATGGGCTGCGGCCCAGGCCGCGATCTTCTCCAGCGACTCCTTGTACTCGCTCACCTTGCCGGTCACCGTCAGCGGCACCCAGCGCTCGTCGATGGAGCGGCGGGCGTAGGCGGCGTCGCCGGCCAGCAGCATCGGCCCGCCCTCGGTCTGGAGCAGGACCGAGCAGTGCCCAGGAGTGTGGCCGGGGGTGAAAGCGAGGCGGATCGTGCCGTCGCCGAGGAGATCGAGCACGTGGTCGAACCCCTCGGCCGCAGGGGCGGTGGCGACGTCGAGCATGCGCCAGTTGCTCGCGCCCTCGAGGTGGATGGGCATGTAGCCCTTCAACAGTCCGCCCTTGAGCGCGGCGTGCTCGCGGCGCTCGACGACGAACTCGGCCGACGGGAACTGACCGATGCCGCTCGTGTGGTCGAAGTGCAGGTGGGTCATCACCACCATGCCGATGTCGGTGGGGTCGATGCCTCGCGCGCGCAGTTGCTCGGAGACCACGCCGGCCGCGGTGATCTTGAGTGGCGAGAAGATCTTCGCGCCGACCCTGCCGAGGCTCTGCGCCGGGTCGGTGGCGACGCTCGGGTCGAAGGCGGTGTCGATAAGGATCGGCCCGTGCTCGGGATGCTCGACGAGAAACGCCGGAATCGGCAGCCATACGAACCTCGAGCGCGGCGTGGCGATGCCCTTGAGCAGGCCGATGAGGCTCGCGTTGCCGTCCCAGTAGTTCGGCGGCGCCCCCATGTCGGCGACGACCATCGGGTGCAGCTTCACGGTGGGGGCCATGGGGGGACACTATGCCGATGAACCTCGGAGTCATAGCCACCTCGCGCAAGCCCGACGAGCGCCGGCTGCCGATCCACCCTGGCCATCTCGAGCGGATCGGCGAGGACGTGCGGAGCCGGATGGTGCTCGAGGAGGGCTACGGCGAGCCGTTCGGCTGGTCCGACGAGCGGCTCGATTCGCTGGTCGCCGGCCTGCGTCCCCGTGAGCAGGTGCTGACCGAGCCCGACGTGGTGGTGCTGCCCAAGCCCCAGCATGAGGATGTCGCCGCGATGCGGGCGGGCCAGGTGCTGTGGGGCTGGCCGCATTGCGTCCAGGACGCCGAGCTGACCCAGCTGGCGATCGACCGGCGGCTCACCGTGATCGCCTGGGAGGCGATGAACCACTGGACCGCCGACGGCAGCTTCAGCGTCCACGTCTTCCACAAGAACAACGAGCTTGCCGGCTACTGCTCGGTGCTCCACGCGCTGAGCCTCCGCGGGCGCAGCGGGGCCTTTGGCCCGCGGGTGCGCGCGGCGGTCATCAGCTTCGGCGCCACCGGCCGCGGCGCCGTGCATGGCCTGTCGGCGCTGGGGATCAACGACGTCACCGTGTTCACCCAGCGCGAGGCGTCGGCCGTGGCCTCCCCGATCACGTCGGTGCGGATCGAGAGCTTTGACCGCGACGAGCCGCTCGCGCCGGCGCTCGCCGGGTTCGACGTGGTCGTCAACTGCATCCTCCAGGACCCCGAGGACCCGCTGGTCTTCGTACGCGACGAGGATCTCGGGCGGTCCGCGCCCGGCGCCCTGTTTGTCGATGTCTCCTGCGATGAGGGGATGGGCTTCGAGTGGGCGCGACCGACCTCGTTCGCCGCCCCGATCTTCATGGTGGGCGACCGTTGCCACTACTACGCGGTTGACCACAGCCCATCGTTCCTGTGGAACTCCGCGACGTGGGAGATCAGCGAGGCGCTGCGCCCGTACCTCGCGCCGGTCCTGGCGGGGCCGGCCGCCTGGGACGCCGACGAGACGCTGCGGCGGGCGATCGAGATCCGCGACGGCGTCGTCCAGAACCCAAAGATCCTCACCTTCCAGGGCCGGGCGGCGGAGTACCCGCATCCCGTGGCTCTCTAGGGTTGCTCAGGTGCTGCGGCAAGGGCTGCTCGAAGGAGTGACGCTCGCGGTGGCGGGGGACGGCGCCGCGGCCAGCCGTTGCCGTGCGCTCGGCGCGGAAGTCATCGTGCTCGATGCCGATCTCCAAGACGAGGAAGCGGTTGCTGCCGCGGCGGTGGCCGGCGCGGCGCCTGACACGCTTATCTGCGCGACCGGTGACGTCGACGCCGCGTTCATCGCGACCCGCGCGGTGGCCAACGCATGGATCGGCGCGGAGCGCGGCGGCAAGATCGTCCTCGTCGCGCCGCGCGACGACCGCCCGCAGCGTGCCGCTCTGGAGAACCTGGCCCGCACGCTGTCGGTCGAGTGGGCGCGCTACGACATCCGCCCGACCGCGATCCTGCCCGGCTCTGCCGAGGACGTGGCCGAGCTCGTCGCCTTTCTGGCCTCGCCGGCCGGCGACTACTACTCGGGCTGCGCGTTCAGCCTGGCAGGTGGTGGTTGACGAAGGCCAGGACGTCGGCGAGCACGTCGTCTGCGTTGGTCTCGTTGAAGACCTCGTGGCGCGCGCCGGGGTAGATCTTCTCCTCGAAGACCTCCCCGCGGATCGCCTCGATCGCGGGCCGGGTGGCCTCCAGGGGGACGAGCTGGTCCTCCTGGCCGTGGATCC
>Ga0136633_1002818_pt1 | contig 11744 bp, 9 predicted proteins | sample AntDrymeUQ832206_2_FD_105494 | JGI IMG/M metagenome (GOLD analysis project Ga0136633, IMG submission 105494) | Polar desert sand microbial communities from Dry Valleys, Antarctica - metaG UQ83 (22.06) | ecosystem: Environmental > Terrestrial > Soil > Desert | place: Antarctica: Dry Valley...
ACCGTCGCCGGAGATGTCCCACGCGCCGTTGACCGTCGCACCCGCGGCGGTGCCTGCCGCGCCAGCCGACGCACCAGCCGACGGCGCACCAGCGACAGCTCCGGCCCTGGTGGCGGTGAAGTCACCTGTCGCCTACCCGTTGCCGTAATCGACCGTGCCCTTGAGGGTGGCGCCGTCGACCTTCCCCGCCAGGACCACCGGCAGCGGCTGCCCCTGATAGTCGACGGTGAACGACAGCGCGACGCCGGTCTCGGTCGTCTTCACGTCAACCGGCAGCGCGCCGAGATCCCCGCTCATCGCGCCAGACAATTTGCCAGCCTCGTCCTTGATCGTGACCGTGCCCGGATGCGTGCCCTGGGGCGAGGTTAACGTCAGGTTCCAGGTGCCCACCAGCGCCTGATTGGTCGGAGCCTGCGCAAACGCCCCTGCGGCGCCGACGACAGCCGACGAGGCGACAATGGCCCAAAACATGAGTTGTTTGATGTGCATAGACGGCCAGTCTACCCGAACTTTCGCCCGTCGCGGATGGCCTTGACGACCATGGCCTGCTCGCCTCACAATGCGAAAGAAAAGCGAATATGGGCAGGCAGATTCCACTCTTCGAGGTCCCGCTCACCACCCGCGGGGTGGCCGACATCGTGAGGGCAAGCGGCGTCGCGGGGCTTCCTGCCGCCAACCGCCTGGCCGATGATGCCCACTACCAGGAAGTGGTCTGTCGAGCCGCGCTGAATCGCACCAGGGGGATGGCGTTCCGGTGGACCCTGAACCCCTACCGCGGGTGCACGCACGCCTGCCAGTATTGCTTCGCGCGCCGCTACCAGACGCAGCTGGAGATGGGCGTTGGCGACCAGTTCTCGTCCTACATCTTCGTCAAGCGCAACGTGGCGCAACAGCTGGCGCGCGAGCTGGCGCGGCCTTCCTGGACGCCGGAACTGGTGGCGCTCGGTACCGCCACCGACCCGTACCAGCCGATCGAGGGGCGATATCGCCTGACCCGCGCGTGTCTCGAACAGCTGGACGCCGCAAACACGCCGGTCGGACTGATCACCAAGGGCCCGCTGGTGGTGCGCGATGCCGACATCCTCGCGCGGATGTCGCAGCGCGGCCTGTGCACCGTCTACGTGAGCGTCCCCACGGTGGACCCTGCCTGGGAGCGACTCGAGCCCGGCACCGCGCCGCCGTTGCAGCGCCTGAGGGCCGTGCGACGCCTGCTGGACGCGGGTGTCCGGGCGGGCGTGCTGATGAGTCCACTGGTGCCCGGGTTCAGCACGCAGCCGGCACGCATCGAGGCGACCTTTGCCGCGATGGCCGACCTCGGCGTGCCGCTGCTGGGCGGCAACGTGCTGTACCTGGAAGATGGCAGCCGCGACCACTTCCTGGCGTTTCTCGAAATCGAGGCGCCGCACTTGCTGGAAAAATATGGCCGGCTCTACGTGCGCAAATACCCTGACCCGTCGTACACGGCCCAGGTCAAGAGCGTGCTGGCGACCTTGCGGGGCCGCTACGACAACCGCTGCACTCCTGATCAGGAGGTGCGGCGGCAGACCGACTGGATTGCGGACCGCTTCTGACGATGCGGCTGCGTGAGCCTTAGAGGTTCCTGCCCAGCAGGGCGTTCACACGCTGCTCGGTGGGCGGGTGCGTGCTGAACAGCGAGAACAGGCCGCGAACGCTGAACGGCTTGATGATGAACATGTGCGCGGTCGCGGGATTGGCATCCATCGGCACGCGCTGACTGGCGCCCTCCAGCTTGCGCAGCGCGCTTGCCAGCCCCATCGGAGACCCGGCAATCGCCGCGCCACCCGCATCGGCGCCGAACTCGCGCGACCGCGAGATGGCGGCCTGGATCAACATCGCCGCAAACGGCGCCACGACCATGCCGACCAGCAGCCCGATCGGATTGTTGCCTTCCCCATCGTCGGAGCGTGACTGGCCGCCGAATGCCGCGCCGAAGTACGCCAGGCGCGACGCCATCATGATTGCCGCCGCAATGGTGGCAGCCACCGAGCTGATCAGGATGTCCCGGTGCTTGACGTGGGCCAACTCGTGGGCCATCACGCCAGCGAGCTCCTCACGACTGAGGAGGCGGATGATGCCTTCCGTCGCCGCGACCGCTGCGTGCTGCGGGTTGCGCCCGGTGGCAAACGCGTTCGGTGACTGGTCCGGGATCACGTAGACCTTGGGCATGGGCAGCTGCGCCCGCTTCGCCAGTTCGGCGGTGATCTGATGAAGCGGGTGCTCCGGCCCCACTTCTTTGGCGCGATACATCCTGAGGACGATCTTGTCGGAGAACCAGTAGGACCCGATGTTCATCACGACGGCCAGCAGGAAGGCGATCATCAGCCCACCCTGGCCGCCCATCATCTGACCGATATAGAGGAATACGGCGCTGAGCAAGCCCAGCAGCGCGGCAGTCTTGAGAGTACTGGTCATTAAATTTGCCTCTTCCAGGGCGAGTGCGCCCATCTCTTACAATAAGACGCATGACGCGCGTGATCGAGCTGACCGTCTGGCTAGCGCTCTTTGCATCGGCCCCGGCACTCGCGCAGGGCCGGCCGCAAACCCCGCCACCACCCCCGCCGGGCGTTCCCGCCCGGCCGGTGGGCCGTGGCACTGAAACTTCACCCGCTCCTACAGGCACCCCAGCCAGCCAGGCGCCGCGAACACCATCGCCGGCCTCGCCGACCAGCGCCAGTCCGGCGGGCGCTCCGGCCCGCGCCACGGCCGGGGCTTCCATCATGCCAGCCGAGCCGGCGCCCACCGAGGCCCAACTCGGCGTGCCCGTGTACCCCGGCGCTGCCTTCATCCGGTCGTTCGACGCGGGTCAGGGTCAGCGCTACTACCTCTACGGTTCGACGGCCAGTTTCGCCGAGCTGGTGCTGTACTACCGGGCCCAACTCAAGGACAAGGGCGACCTCGTGTACGACGTGCCCCCGGTCCACATGTTCGAGGTCGGCCGATTCCGCGAAGAAACGATGGCGTTCCCTCCGGGCGTGACCGTCAAGGACTACACCTGGGGCGGCGCCAAGGGATACCTGGTCCCGACGCCGGGCGCGACACCGAACCGCTTCCCGACGATCATCCAGATTGTGCCGGTCGTCAACCGGTAACCCATTCGGCTGACTTCGCGAGGCCGACAGCCAGGTACCACGCGGCCTCGACCTTACCGGCGCAGGGCGATCCGGGGCGACGCCGGTGGCTGGCATCACCGGGCCGCAGCGACGACGGCGTTCAGCAACACATTGGCCCCGTTGGTGATGTCTTCCGCCCTGGTGTACTCCCTGGGCGAGTGACTGATGCCGCCCACGCTGGGCACGAAGATCATGCCCATCGGCGCGATGCGGGCGATCTCCTGCGCATCGTGCCCGGCGCCGCTCGGCATGCGCGCGGTGGACAGACCGAGGGCCTCGGCACTCGCGCCGATCCATCCCATCACCTGCGGGTCGGCCAGGGCCGGTTTGCTGTCCACGAGCCCCTTCAGGACAAACGTGGTCCCGGTCGAAGATTCGATCTCGCGTGCAAGCGCCTCGAACCGCTGGTAGAAACGCGTCAGCACGTCAGGACGGAGGTCTCGGAGGTCCACCGTCAACACGACCTGCGAGGCAATGACATTGGTGGTGTTGGGCGAAGCGACCAGCCGTCCCACGGTGGCCACCTGAGGTCCCGTCTCGCTTCGAATCGCGTCGTTCACCGCAACGGTGAAGCGCGCGGCCGCGAGCATGGCGTCCTGCCGCTGGTCCATGGCCGTGGCGCCGGCGTGGTTGGCCAGGCCCGTGATCGTGACCTCGAACCAGCGGATGCCGACTATGCCTTCGACGACGCCGATCTGCGTGCCTGCTCTGTCGAGCCGGCCCCCCTGCTCGATGTGCAGTTCGATGTAGCAGGCGATGTCGCCACGCGAGCGCGCTGCGCTCTGGTACCTGGACACGTCGCCGCCGATGAGGCCGATTCCCTCACGAATCGTCTTGCCGGACCGCGCCACCGCGTCGAGATCGGCGTCGGTGACCTCACCGATGGCGAACTTGCTGCCCCAGGTACCGCCCTCTTCGTTCTGCCAGACCACGACATCGAGAGGACGCCGCAGGCGCACGTGCTGTTCACGCAGCGTGCGGGCGACCTCGATGGCGGCAAACGACCCGACCGGGCCGTCGAAGTTCCCGCCATCGGTGACCGAGTCCACATGGGAGCCGATCAGCACAGGCGCCAGGGACGAGTCGCTACCCTCGAGGCGACCATAGATGTTGCCCACGGCGTCGAGACGAGGCGCCAGCCCGGCCTGCGTGAAGAGGTCGAGCGTGAACGCGCGCCCGGCCAGGTCCGCCGCCGAGTAGGCCACGCGGTTGATTCCACCCGGCGTGCGGCCGATGGCGTCAAACGCGGCGAGCCAGCCGTTCAGTCGCCCGCCGTCGACGCGAAGCGGTGGGTCGGCAGCGCCAGCGAGTGGCAGGAGCGGGAGGGCGGCAGACTGCCGCAGGAACTGGCGTCGGTTCATTGGAGCGAGGCTGGTCCGGCGAGGCGGCGCGATGCGGCCGCTACCCCTGCTTCACGTAGATCTCACCCATGCGCGCGAAGTCGGCCGACTTCTCCGTGAGACCCGCCTCGAGCGCCGCCTGCTCGTCGAGCCCCTTCTGCGCCGCGTAGTCCCGCACCTGCTGGGTGATCTCCATCGAGCAGAACTTCGGCCCGCACATCGAGCAGAAGTGGGCGACCTTGGCGCCTTCGGCCGGGAGCGTCTCGTCGTGGTACGCGAGCGCAGTGACCGGATCGAGTGCCAGGTTGAACTGATCACGCCAGCGGAACTCGAACCGTGCCTTCGATAGGGCGTCGTCCCACACGCGGGCCTGCGGATGTCCCTTGGCGAGGTCGGCGGCATGGGCGGCGATCTTGTACGCGATCACACCCGCCTTCACGTCGTCGCGGTTGGGCAGCCCGAGGTGTTCCTTGGGGGTGACGTAACAGAGCATGGCGGTGCCGTACCAGCCGATCATCGCGGCGCCGATGGCCGACGTGATGTGGTCGTAGCCGGGGGCGATGTCGGTGGTCAGCGGCCCGAGCGTGTAGAACGGCGCCTCCGCGCACCATTCGAGCTGCTTCTCCATGTTCTCTTTGATCAGGTGCATGGGAACGTGGCCGGGGCCTTCGTTCATCACCTGGACGTCGTACTCCCACGCGATCTTGGTCAGCTCGCCCTGCGTCTTGAGCTCGCCAAACTGCGCGGCGTCGTTGGCGTCGGCAATCGAGCCGGGTCGCAGGCCGTCGCCGAGGGAGAAGGACACGTCGTAGGCGCGCATGATCTCGCAGATCTCGCGGAAGTGGGTGTAGAGGAAGTTCTCCTGGTGATGCGCCAGGCACCACTTGGCCAGGATCGAGCCGCCGCGCGAGACGATGCCCGTGAGGCGTTTGGCCGTGAGCGGGATATAGCGCAGCAGCACTCCCGCATGCACGGTGAAGTAGTCGACGCCCTGCTCAGCCTGCTCGATGAGCGTCTCGCGATACAGCTCCCAGGTGAGGTCCTCTGGCCTGCCGCCCACCTTCTCGAGCGCCTGGTAAATCGGCACCGTGCCGATCGGCACCGCGCTGTTGCGGATGATCCACTCGCGGGTTTCATGGATGTCCTTGCCCGTCGAGAGATCCATCACCGTGTCGGCGCCCCACAGCGTGGACCAGCGCAGCTTGTCGACTTCTTCCTCGATCGAGGAGGTGACGGCGGAGTTACCGATGTTGGCGTTGATCTTCACCAGGAAGTTGCGGCCGATGATCATCGGCTCCAGCTCCGGGTGGTTGATGTTGGCCGGGATGATGGCGCGGCCGCGGGCCACCTCGTCGCGCACGAAATCGGGCGTCAGGCCCTCGCGGGTCGCGATGTAGGCCATCTCCGGCGTGACCTCGCCGCGTCGGGCGTAGGCGAGCTGGCTCACCGCCTGACCGTCGCGGGCGCGCCGGCGGGTCCGCGTGCGGGCGGCCAGGGCCGGCGGCATCTCGCGCTTCCACGAGTCGAGCAGGAGGTAGCGCGGCTCCTCCACCGTGTCGCCGCGACCCGCGATCCACTCGCGACGCAGCTGCGGCAGTCCCTCGCGCACATCGACGCCCTGTGGTCCGCTGGTGTCGTAGACCCGCAGCGGCGCATTGCCGCCCGAGAGCGAGATCTCCCGCTGTGGCACGCGCACACCGAGGGGGCCATCGACCAGCACCTTGCGCGATCCTGGAAAGGCCTCTTCGTAGGTCAACAACGGCGATGCCGCGGGGGCGGGGGCGTGAGACACGTGGGAGCTCCTGTGGCCGAGCTCCGTGTCCGCCAAGACTGGGCAGACAGGTCGGAACACGACCTTTGTCGTGAGGCGGCAGGAGACGACACGCCAGCTGGCGTTCCGCGCTCCCTTCGCCGGTGTCAACCGGATGCAGGTTCCAAGGGTGTGATCTCAATCCCTTGCGGGATACCCCTGGCGGATTCGGATCGATCATACCCGGGTATCGCCGATCGGCCCGCCCTGATGTCGCGGGCACCTGCCGGCCGACCCGAGGGGAGGTCGGCGTTGGCGGCGTGAAGTGTCAGACGTTACGCGTTAGGCTGACCTGTGCCAGGGCTGCCTCCCCTTCCGGTCGACGCGGTGCTTGCCGACCTGCGCGAGCACCTGCGGGTGCGGCGCGCGGCCGTGCTGGTGGCCGCACCGGGCGCCGGTAAGACGACCCGCGTGCCACCGGCCCTGGCCGCGGACGGACCCGTGCTCGTGCTGCAGCCACGTCGGGCCGCCGCTCGCGCCCTGGCGCGGCGGGTTGCCGACCAACAGCAGTGGTTGCTGGGGCGCGAGGTCGGCTGGCACGTGCGCTTCGAGCCGCGCTTCTGCCGCGAGACGCGTGTGCTGTTTGCCACCGAAGGGATCCTCACGGCACGCCTGCAGCAGGATCCGCTGCTCTCCGACATCACCACCGTCATCCTCGACGAGTTCCACGAGCGGAGCGTGCATGCCGATCTCGGACTGGCGCTGGTCCGCGAGGCGTGGCTCGCGCGCCGCGACCTTCGTGTGGTGGTGATGTCGGCCACGATCGATCCCGGTCCGGTTTCACGCTTCCTCGATGACTGCCCGGTCATCGACGTTCCTGGTGAGCCGCACCCGATCGTCATCGAATACGCCCCGGACCTAGCGCTGTCGGGGGTGCTGGATCGCGTGCTGCGTGAGCGCGACGGCGATGTGCTCTGCTTCCTGCCAGGCGCGAGAGAGATCGACCAGGCTGCGCGCGAGATCGCCGCGTCGGCGGCCCGACATGGCGTCCAGGTCCGGCCGCTGCATGGCACCCTGCCGGCCGACGCGCAGGACGACGCGTTGACGCCGGGCACCGGCCGCCGTGTCGTGCTCGCCACCAACATCGCCGAGACGTCGGTCACCGTGCCGGGCGTGCGCACGGTCATCGACTCGGGCTGGCAGAAGGTGGCGCGATACGACACGGCCCGGGCGCTCGACACGCTCCAGACCGAGCGCGTGTCGGCCGATGCCGCCGACCAGCGAGCCGGGCGAGCCGCCCGGCTCGGCCCGGGTCTCGCGGTCCGTCTCTGGCCCGAGCGCGACAAGCTGCGGCCGTTCCGCGAACCAGACATCGCCCGCATCGACCTGGCCCCGGTGCTGCTGGCCATCCTGGCGTGGGGGGGCGACATCGCGAGCTTCGGGTGGTTCGAAGCACCCGCGCTCCATCGGCAGCAGGAGGCCCGTCAGTTGCTCGAGCGACTCGGAGCCCTGGCAGGCACCGGCCTGGCGCCGATGGGCCGTGTCCTGGCGAGGCTGCCGCTACCGCCCCGGCTCGCCCGCATGGTCGTCGATGCCGGCGGGCATCCCGACGCGTGCCTGCTGGCGGCCCTGCTCAGTGATGGGCGGCCGTTGAGTCCTGATGGCAGGACTGCGGCATCGGATCTGCCCGCCCTGGTGCCGGCCGCGCGCCTGCTGCCGCATATCCGTCGCGCCGCCGAGGCGGTCCAGGCAGCGCTTGCCGACCGGGACCTGCCCACGGGCGTGCGCGCCAACCGCCGCAGCAGCGGCGACGCGCTGGACGAGGAGACCCTGTGCAAGGCGATGCTGGCCGGCTTCCCGGATCGCGTGGCACAACGTCGCACCGAGCACGGTGACTCGCTGCTGCTGGCCACTGGCACTGGCGCACGGCTCTCGCCAGCCAGTGGGGTCCGCAACGCAGACTGGCTGGTTGCTCTCGAGTTGCGGGGGAATCCGGGCCGGGAGTCGGTGGTGCACCTGGCCAGCGGCATCCAACGCGACTGGCTGGCGCCGACCCACAGCGGGCGACAGGTCAGCATCGACACCAGCGGCCGGTTGCGCGCGACACTGGTGCGGCACTACGACGCGTTGACGCTGCGCGAACAGCCTGACGCCCTTCGGCCTGAGGACCGTCTGGTGCTGGTCCGGGCGTGGCACCACGGCCCGCGCGGCCCGCGGGACCAGGCCCTGCTGGCGCGCCTGGCGTTCGCGGCAATCGAGGTCGACGTGGACAGCCTGCTGCTCGACGCCGCAGCCTCGGCGACCAGCCTGGCCGAGATCGACCTCGCGGCCGCCTTGCCGTGGCACATCGGTCAGCGCCTGCTGACCGATGCACCGGAGCGGTTGCCGTTGCCCAGCGGGCGCACGGCTTCTCTCATCTACGGCCCGGAGGGCGGGGTCAGAGCCGCCGTCAAGCTGCAGGAATTGTTCGGGCTGGCTGAGACGCCACGTCTCGGACCGGCACGCACGGCGGTGACCTTCGAGCTGCTGGCGCCGAACGGCCGGGCGGTGCAGACCACCCAGGATCTGCGCAGTTTCTGGACGACCACGTACGCCGACGTGCGCCGGCAACTGCGGGCCCGCTATCCGCGGCACCCGTGGCCAGAGGACCCCTGGACGGCAACGCCGACGCACCGCACGACGCGGCGGTGACGGTGAGGGCCCGGCGCCGGAGCGCCGAGGATGCCTACCCGGCCCGACGAAGCACGAAGCACTTCAGATAGTAGGTCTCGGGCACACTGAGCAGCACCGGGTGGTCGCGCGCCTGCATGCGCTTCTCGACGACGACCACCGGGATCTGGGCGTCGGTGGCTGCCGACAGGATGATGCCGCCGAACATCCCCTCGTCGACGTGCGCCGAACACGTGCAGGTGATCAGGTGGCCGCCCGGGTTGAGCAGCCGAAGCGCCCGCAGGTTGATGTCCTTGTACCCGGTCACCGCCTTGGGCAGCGCCCCCTTGTGCTTGGCAAAGGCCGGCGGGTCGAGGACGATCGTGTCAAACCGCGCGTCGGCACGTTCGAATTCACGCAAGGCGTCGAAGACGTTTGCCTCACGCGCCTCCACGTTGGTCAGGCCCTGTCGTACCGCGTTGGCGGTGATGTCGGCCACCGCGTCAGCTGACGTGTCGATGGCAATGACGTGATCCACGCGCGGCGACATGCGTAAGCCAAAGCCGCCCTGATAACTGAACGCGTCGAGTGCCCGGCCGCGGGCGTAGCCGGCGGCTGCGGCGTGGTTCTCGCTCTGGTCGAGGAACAGGCCGGTCTTCTGCCCGTGCCAGGGGTCGACGTGATAGGTCAGGGGCCCTTCGCGCACCTCGACCTGCTCGGGCACGTCGCCGTAGGCCAGCGTCACTTCCTGCGGCAGGCCCTCGAGCGAGCGGACCTTCGGGTCGTTGCGCAGCAGGATGCCGCGTGGCTGCAGCAACTCCACCAGCAGCTGGACGATGAGGTCGCGATGGGCCTCGGTGCCCTGCGACAGGGTCTGCACGACGAGTACATCGGCGTAGCGATCGACGATCAGGGAAGGCAGCAGGTCGGCTTCCCCATGCACCAGCCGGATGGCGGTGCCGTCCAGTTGCAGGCGGTCGCGCACGGCGATGGCCGCAGCCAGCCGCGCCCGCCAGAAGGCGCGGTCCACGAGGGTGCCGTCGTGGGTCAGCATGCGCAGCGTGATCTGCGACTCGGTGGACGACAGGGCGCGTCCGAGCAGGGCGCCGCGGCTATCGCGGACGTCGACGACGTCGCCGCGATCAGCGTGCAGTTCGGTGACATCGGATCGATAGATCCAGGGATGACCGGCGCGCACGCGGTCCACCCCCTTGCGGGAGATGACGGCGGTCGGGGGGCGGGGCTGGGCGTCGGAAGCGGACATAGGGGTGCGCCGGCCGGAATCGGGCGGAATGCCTATAGTACAATTCGCCTCTATGCGAGTGGCGCTGGGCGCCGATCATGCAGGCGTCCATCTCAAGGACGCCGTGCGTGCTCTGCTGGAGTCGCGGGGCCTCGAGGTCCAGGATTTCGGTACGGTCGGCGAGGGGTCGGTCGACTATCCGGACTATGCCGCACAGGTCGGACGAGCAGTGGCGGCCGGCCAGGCCGACCTCGGCGTCCTGGCGTGCGGCACCGGTCTCGGCATGGCCATCGCCGCCAACAAGATCGACGGCGTGCGGGCCGCGCCTGTGATCGACCTCGAAAGCGCGCGCCTCGCACGAGAACACAATGATGCCAACATCCTCGCGCTGGGTGCGCGAGTGACCACGGCCGACACGGCGTTGCAGATCGTGTCGACCTTCCTCGACACGCCATTCGGTGGTGGGCGCCATCAACGGCGCCTCGACAAGATCACGGCGCTCGAGCACGACCGCCAGACCTAGCCCGCAGGCTCTCAAGACGATGTATCACCTCACTCCCCTTCACCTTCGGACCCTGGCCGAGGTCGACCCCGACATCGCCCAGGCGATTGCCGACGAGACCACCCGCCAGAACCTCGGTCTCGAACTGATCGCCTCCGAGAATTTCGCCAGCACCGCCGTCATGGCCGCGGCGGGTTCGGTGATGACCAACAAGTACGCCGAGGGCTATCCGGGCAAGCGCTACTACGGCGGCTGCGAGTTCGTGGACGTCGCCGAATCGCTGGCCATCCAGCGGGCCCGCGATCTGTTCCACGCCGAGCACGCCAACGTCCAGCCGCACTCCGGCGCCCAGGCCAACATGGCGGTGATGCTGTCGTACCTCGTACCGGGCGACACCATCCTCGGCATGAACCTCGCCCATGGCGGCCACCTCACCCACGGTCACCCGCTCAACTTCTCGGGAAAGCTCTACCGGGTCGTGCCCTATGGCGTCCGCGAGCAGGACGAGCGACTCGATTACGAGGAACTCGAGCGCCTGGCCCGCGAACACCTGCCCAAGTTGATCGTCGTCGGCGCCAGCGCCTATCCGCGGATCATCGACTTCGAGCGCATCGCGCTGGTGGCAAAAGAGGTGGGGGCGCGGGTGCTCACCGACATGGCCCACATCGCCGGCCTGGTCGCCGCCGGCGTGCACCCCAGCCCGATCCCGCACAGCGACTACGTGACCACCACCACGCACAAGACGCTGCGCGGCCCGCGCGGTGGGCTGATCCTCTGCCGTCAGGCCTACGCCAAGGACATCGACCGGGCGGTGTTCCCGGGCGTGCAGGGGGGACCACTGATGCACATCATTGCCGCCAAGGCGGTGTGCTTCCGGGAAGCCTTGGAACTGCCCTTCCGCGCGTACCAGGCGCAGGTGGCGGCCAATGCCAAGCGCCTCGCCCAATCCCTGCGCGAGGACGGCTTCCGTCTTGTCAGCGGCGGTACCGACAATCATCTGATGCTGCTGGACGTGTTCTCCAAAGGCCTCACCGGCAAGCAGGCGGAAACCGCACTCGGCAAGGCCGGAATCACCGTCAACAAGAACGCCATCCCGTTTGACAAGAACCCGCCGATGGTCGCCTCGGGC
>Ga0136633_1002819_pt1 | contig 11743 bp, 9 predicted proteins | sample AntDrymeUQ832206_2_FD_105494 | JGI IMG/M metagenome (GOLD analysis project Ga0136633, IMG submission 105494) | Polar desert sand microbial communities from Dry Valleys, Antarctica - metaG UQ83 (22.06) | ecosystem: Environmental > Terrestrial > Soil > Desert | place: Antarctica: Dry Valley...
TCGCCTTCGACGCCCGGTGGGGCTCGCTCCAGGTCGCCGGCGACCGTGGTGCGCCACCGATCGCCCTCGGTGGTGGCACTGGCGACGCCGTCGGCAACGCCAACGCCCTCGCCTCACGCGGGCCGATCACCAACAAGAACCGCTACCGCCCGATCACCTACGGCTCGTCCCACATCCAGGCGATCGCCTTCAAGGGCAAGGGACGCGTGGACGCCCGCACCATCCTCACCTACGGCCAGTCCGAGAATCCGCGGTCACGGTGGTCCCGGGATCAGACGAAGCTGTTCTCCCAGGAGAAGTGGGTGAGGTTCGCCTGGACCGACGCCCAGATCGCAGCCGACCTGCTCCGCAGGTACGTCGTCTCCGGGGGCTGACCACCCCCCGCATGAACCCTCGGGTACGGGGTACCGGGAGGGCGGCGGCTCCATCAGGCTGGGGGGCTCGGCGGGGCCGCCCCGGGCGGTCCGAGGCGATCCAGCACGTCCGTCGCCACGTCGACCAGTCGGCGTCGAGTGGATCGCGCCTCCCGGCGCAAGACCTCGAAGGCCTCGACCGGGGTGGTTCCCTCGAGCTGCGCGAGCGCGCCCTTGGCCTGCTCGATCACGATCCGGCTGTTGAGGGCTCCCTGCAGCTGTTCGGTGAGCGCGTCACTGCGGGCAATGGTCCGCTCCTGGATCAGCGCGATGGTGGCGATGTCGGCGAGTGCCTGGACGACCCGGACGTCGTTGTCGTCGAAGTGGGAGTCGCTGTGTCCGAAGAGGTTGAGGGCGCCGATCACGCTGTCACGCAGCCGCATCGGGAAGGCGTGTACGGAATGGAAACCGGCCTGGATGGCGGCGGGGGCGAAGCGAGGCCATCTCTCGAGCGCGCCGTCAAGGTCGGCGTTGATGACGGGAGCCCGGCTGGAGAAGCAGTCGAGGCAGGGACCTTCGTCGTTCTGCAGCTGCAGCAGCTCCAGCGTCCTGCCGGTCTCGTTGGACGACGCCATGAAGCGCAGCCGCCCGTGGCCGTCGGCGAGCATCAGGCCGACCGCCTCGGCGCCGCTGACCACAGCGGCGTGCACGGTGAGGCTGTGCAGGAAGTCGATGATGTCGAAGTCATCGACCAGAGTGTCGGCGACCTCGACGAAAAGGTCGGGGAGCCGTTCAGGCAAGATCAAGGCAGGGCCTCCTCAGGTGTCAACATGGTACGCCTCGGTCTCATGGGTTCGTCCCGTCGTTGTCGAGGTCGAGGCGCCTGGCGATGACGTCGGCGGCCACGTCGATCAGGTCCCTGCTCGCGGCGAAGGCATGGGCGCGCATCCTCGCCAGCGCTTCGGGCAGTCCGACGCGCAAGGACACCATCAGCATCCCCTGCGCCTGGTAAATCTCGCTGCGGACGTCGAGGGCGCTTGCGAGGTGGGGATCGATGGCGCCGTGGGGCGAGGCCGCCGAGCTGTCGAGCAGCAGCTCGGTGGCGAGCTCGGCCAGGGCCAGACACCGGCGGGTCTCCTCCGGTCCGAGTCGACGCCGGCCGAGGGAGTACATCGTGAACGCCCCGAACCGGGCAGCCCCGACGTGGAGCGGGACGGCGTACACGGCTCGGACGCCGGTCTGGACCGCGGCCCGGGCGAAACCCGGCCACGGCGTTCCCGGAGCGGTGAGGTCGTCGACCATGACGGGACGACGGTTGTCAAAGCTGTCGCGGGTGGGGCCTTCGCCGAGCCCGAACTCGAGCTCGGTCAGAGCCCGCGCCGTCGGGCCGCTGGAGGCCACGATCGCTTCCGCTGCCTGGGGTGAGCGCATGGTCACCACGGCACCCATCATCTCCAGCCCGGTGACCGTGGCGCCGCAGATGCGGTGCAGCTGCTCGGGGATGCTGCCGCCATCAACCGACGGTTGCCCCGCGAGCATGCCCAGTGCCCACTCACGGACGTCGTCGGAACGCGGAGACCGCTGATCAGTGATGGTGCGGCCTTCCTGATCGCGAGGGTGCGCTCGTCGCCGAGCGTCTCTTGCCATGCTAGCCACTCCTGGCTCGCGCCGGTGGGAGCGCGACAGACCGGTGGCCCGACGAGGGGCGCAAATAGCGTCGTCAGCGGTACGCTGGTTCCACGGCATCCGAGACCCCGATGCGACTTGCCCGTCACATCGGAGGGATGCGGGATGTCCGTTGCCGTGAGCACGTCTGCCACCTTGGTGCGTCGCGAGCCAGCCACGCACCCGGTCCGTCCTCGCATCTCCGGAGACGAACGCCGACAGCTGACCGGCGACCTGTTCGCGCGTGCCTGTCGTGAAGCGGCGGGTCAGCGTAAGGAGACCCGCCAGCACATCGTCGTGCTCCATGTCTCGACGGCGAGGTCGATCGCCTCGCGCTACCGCGATCGTGGGGTCGACCTCGACGACCTCGAGCAGGCCGCGTGCGTGGCGCTGGTCCAGGCCGTCCGTCGCTACGACCACACCACCGGACACGAGTTCCTCGCGTACGCCGTACCCACGATCCGCGGCGCCCTGCACCGGCACTTCCGCGATTTCGGCTGGATGGTCCGACCGCCCCGCACGGTGCAAGAGCTCCAGCCCAAGCTCGGGGCCTACGAGTTCGAGCGGGATCCCGACAACGGGCGGCCGCTCACCGTGGAGCAGGTCGCACAGCGGCTCGACACGACCGCAGCCGCGGTCCGCGAAGCCGCGCAGGCCTCCGGTTGCTTCACGCCTGCATCGCTCGACGCGCCGGCCGACCCGTTCGAGGTTCGCGTGCGAGCGGACCGGCTTCACGGTCGAGGCGACCCCGGGTTCGAGGCTGCGGAAGCCCGCGCTGTCCTGGCAGCGGCGCTCACGGGGCTGAGTGCCCGGGACCGACGTCTGCTCCAGATGCGCTTCGTGGACGACCGGACCCAACAGGACATGGCTGACGAACTGGGACTGACGCAGACCAAGGTCTCGCGCACCCTGGCCGGAATCCTGGGCCAGCTGCGCGAGCTGCTCACCGGTCAGCCCGCAGACCTCCACATGGCCGGGTTCGACACCTCCGGAGCACCGACATGACCACGACAGCACGCGCCTCCGTTCGCGGGGCCCACGGCGCGCACGACCTTCACGTGGCCTCCGTGCCCTTCTCCCACGTCTACGTGCGGCACCTGGCTCCAGAACACGGAGGCGGCCGGGTGCACCGGATTCCGGATTCGGACCCCGACGAGCCGATCAGGCCCAACGGCGAGAAGTGGTGGCCGTCGGTGATGCTGCACCCGGCCTGGGTCGCCCAGCACACCTTTGACGTGTTCCACCTGCAGTTCGGGTACGAGGGCCGACGGCCCGAGGACCTGCTCGACGTCGTGCGTGCCGTGCAGGATCGCGGCCGGCCCTTCGTCTACACCGTCCACGACCTGCGCAACCCGCACCACCGGCGGCGCGTACCGCGCGACAGTCAGCTCGACGCCCTGATCCCGGCCGCGGACGCCGTGCTCACCCTGACTCCCGGTGCGGCGGCCGAGATCGAGCGACGCTGGAACCGCCAGGCGATCGTCGTCCCGCACCCGCACGTCGTACCGCTGCGCACGATCGAACGCATTCAGCGCCGACCCCACCACCTGCAAGGGGGTGGTTTCCGCGTGGGCGTCCATGTGGCGAGCCAGCAGCCGGGTACGACGCCGCTGCAACTTCTCCCTGCCCTGGTGCGGGCGGTCCACGAGCTGCCCGGGGGCGTGCTGCAGGTCAACGGGCACCGCGACCTGCTCGAATTCGGCGGGGCGCGCTACGACCCGGAGCTGGCGGGCTACCTTCGCGAGGCCGCACGAGCGGGTCGTCTCGAGCTGCGCGTGCATGACCACCTCTCTGACGCGCAGGTGTGGCGTTACCTGGACTCGCTCGACGCGGCCGTGCTGCCCGGCCGGTTCGGCACGCACTCCGGCTTGCTTGAGGCCTGCCGCGACGTGGGCACGACCGTGGTCGCGCCAGACTGCGGCTACTTCGCCGAGCAGGGCCCGGTGTTGAGCTACCGACACGAGGACGAGGTCGACGAGGAGTCACTCGCCGCGGCACTCCGGACCGCGTGGCAGCATCGGCGGCTCGGTGAGGTCACGGCCCTCCAGCGACGCCACCAGCGCGCCGACATCGCGGCTCGTCACGAACTGCTCTACCGCGCGCTGCTGGTGTAGTCGAGGGGAGGCCGCCTCGTTCGCCCTCAGCCGGCGGTGACCTCGTCAATGCACATGATGTTGCCCTCGCTGTCCTTGAACCAGGCTGCCCGTCCCATCTCGTCGAGGGTGGCGACGTCTCCCTCCCAGGTGACGTCCGGGATTTCGTAGTGCTCGAACTGCAGCCCCTTGGCCTGCAGCGCGGACACCTCGGCGGCTACGTCTTTGACGTGCCACTGGGCGATGGTGTGCCCGGCCTGGCCGGCGTACTCGGTCTCGTAGAGGAAGAACGCCGCCCCGCCGTCGGTCATGAAGACGAGGCCACCCGGATTGGAGGCGGTGGGAACGAGGCCGAGGGTGTCGGCGTAGAAGGCGCGCGCACGGCCGAGGTCCGCGGCCGGGATGTTGGCTGTCACTGTGCTGTTCTTGAGCATCACTGCCCCTCGCGGTCGTCCCCGTGTGGATGGGGAAGCGCCCGAGTCACTCCACGTCGCACGCTAGTACTCCGCCGGGGGGTGTCAAGGGGCGGGCGGGGTCCAGATCACCCACTCCTGAAACGCAGCAGAGGCCCGTCCGGATGGTGCCGGACGGGCCTCGATTCCTGCGTGGTACGCCATGAGGGACTTGAACCCCCAACCCGCTGATTAAGAGTCAGCTGCTCTACCAATTGAGCTAATGGCGCGTGCCGTGAAGCGACCGCAACGGTACTACGAGGGGGCGGCACGGAAAAATCGGGAGGGGGCTGGGTCGCCGAGGGTTTCGAGGCTCGTCGCTGGCGCTCCTCGCACCTCAACCACCGGCTGCCGTGACCCGGGTCACCGGGAGCCCAACACCGCCTGTGCGGCGTTGTGACCCCCGAGCCCGGAAACCGCCCCGCCGCGGCGGGCGCCGGAGCCGCACACCATCACCGAGGCGTGGTCGGTCTGCACGCCCCACTGCTGCGCGGGCGTCTCGAGTCGGGCCCGGTTGGAGGCCCACGGCCAGTCGAGGTCGCCGTGGAAGATGTGGCCGCCCGGCATCGCCAGGTCGTCCTCGACGTCCTGCGGAACCTTCGCCTCGATGCAGGGCCTACCGGACGCGTCCGTGGCGACGTACGACGCGATCGGCGCGACCAGGTGTTCGTCGAGCGCGGCGAGGGCTCGAGCGACGGCCTCGGCCTTGTGGGCCTCGCGGTCCTGGTCGAACAGCGCGGCCGGGGTGTGGATGCCGAAGTAGGTCAGCGTGTGCATGCCCTCGGGAGCGTCGCCCAGGATCGAGGGGTCGGTGAGCGAGTGGCAGTAGATCTCCCCGGGCATCGTCGTCGGCACCCGGCCGGCCGCGGCGTCGGCGTAGGCGGTCCCGATCTGGCTGTAGTCCTCGGCGAGGTGCATCGTGCCGGCGAACGCGACGCGCGGGTCGAGGCCCGACTTGAGCTCGGGGAGCCGGTCGAGCAGCAGGTTGATCTTGAGCTGCGCGCCCTGCGGCTTGGTGCCGGGTTCCTCGCCCTCGCCCATCAGGATCCGCAGCACCCACGGCGCGACGTTTGCGAGCACGTGGCGAGACGTGACGGTGTGAGCCCGCTGGCCGTCGTGCCAGGTGACCTCGGCGCTGTCGTCGCCGGCCCGGATCTCGGAGACGCCGGCGGAGGTGATGATCTCGGCGCCCGCCTCGGCGGCCGCCTTCGCCAGTGCCCCGGTGACCGCGCCCATGCCCCCGACCGGCACCCGCCACTCGCCGTCGCCGTTGCCGATCAGGTGGTAGAGGAAGCAGCGGTTCTGGATGAGGGAGGGGTCGTCCAGCGCGGCGAAGGTGCCGATGAGGGCGTCGGTGGCGACCACGCCGCGCACCGTGTCGTCGGAGAAGCGGCGCTCGATCGCCTCGCCGAGCGGCCGCGCCACCAGGTCCCGCCACACCTCGGGCTCGGCGGCCTCACGGATCGCGCGCTCGGTCGGCAGCGGGTCGAGCAGCGTCGGTGCGACGACCTCGGCGAACCGGGCGACCTCGGCGTAGAACGCCTGCCAGGCGGCGTACTCGTCGTCGCCGCCGGTGAGGTCGCGGAAGGACGCGGCCGTGGCCGGGCCTTCGGGCCGCTCGATGAGCAGCCCGCCGGGCTTCCCGCCGCGGATGGTCGGGGTGTACGACGCGGTGGTCCGTGAGGACAGCGTGATGTCGAGACCCAGCTCGGACATGAGCCGCTCCGGCATCAGCGAGACCAGGTAGGAGTACCGCGACAGCCGCGCGGGGTGCCCAGGGAAGGCCACGGCGGACACCGCAGCGCCGCCGGTGTGGGCCAGTCGTTCGAGGACCAGGACCGAGAGCCCGGCACGAGCCAGGTAGGCCGCGGCAACTAGTCCGTTGTGGCCACCTCCGACCACTGTCACGTCGTACGCTGTCCGCTCAGAGCTCACCGCACCAACCTAGCCGTGCCCCGCACCCGAGGAGTCAAGGTGGCCGTCCCGGGCCTCACGCGGGTGAGCATCCTGCTCACTGCGGCCCTCGGCGTGGGCTGGCTGGCGGTCATCAGCCGCCCAGAGAGCGTGCTCGGCTCCGAGATGTGGCCGGCAGGTCTGGCCGCGGCCGCATTGCTGGCGGCGCGGGGCCGGTGGTGGGTGCCCACCCACGTCGCGGTGGCGGTGGTCGGGTTCGCGTCCTTCGCGCTGGGCGGACGGCCACTCGACTTCGCGGTGTGCGGCGGGCTGGCGATCCTGGCCGAGGCGATGGTGATCTACCTGGTCCTGACCGATCGTGGGCGTCGTACGGCGTCCCTGATCACCGACAGCGACCTGAGCCGGTTTGTGTTGGCCCTGGCCCTGGGCGGCTTGGTGGCCGGCTCGACGCTCGGGCTCTCGGCCTGGCTGCTGACCGACAGTCAGCCCCTGCTGACTGCGCTCGGGACCATGGCCGGCCATGTGTCGTCGGCACTGGTACTGCTCCCGTTCCTGGTCCGGACCGACCACCACGCCACGGCGGCCCGCTCCGTCGAGCGGATCCTGCAGTGGGTGGCGCTGGTCGCGGTCACGCTGGCGGTGTTCGGTCCCCACGACTTCCCGAGCCTGGTCTTCCTGGTGATGCCAGTGCTCGGCTGGACGGCGCTGCGCAGTTCCTTGCGCGAGACCCAGCTCCAGCTGCTGACCCTCGCCACCATCGCGACGTTGATGACGACCTTCGGGCTCGGCCCACTGGCCGAGCAGGAGGGCGTCTACGCCCTGCCCCAGCTGGTCTTCGGCCTGATCCTGCAGACCTATTTCATCGCGTGCGCGCTGGTCGCGATTCCGCTGTCCCTCGCCGTGGGCCAGCAGGCGGCGGCGCTCGACCGGGCGGAGCGCGAGAGCGATCTGTTGCGCCGCGTCATCGACAACGTGCACGTCGCGATCATCGGCGCCGACTCCGTCGGCCGGGTCACCCTCTTGAATCCCGGCGCGGAGCGGACCCTCGGATACCGACCCGAGGACGTCCTGGGGAAGCCCACCCAGATCTTCCACACCGACCGCGCCATCACCGAGAAGGCCGCCGAGCTCGGCGTACCCGACGACTTCCTGCACGTCGCGTTGCGGCTCGCGGAGCCGGGGCACGCCGGTTCTCACATGCGGTTCCTCCGCAAGGACGGCACCGAGCGCGTCCATGCGATGACGCTGTCCCCGGTGCATGACGCCCGCGGCGAGGTCACCGGCTACGTGTGTACGTCGGCCGACGTGCACGAGGAGATCGCGGCCCGACAGGCGCTGCTCGACGCGCTGGACACCGAGCGCCGCGCCGTCGAACGGCTGCAGGAGATCGACCAGGTCAAGGACACGTTCGTCTCCTCGGTCAGCCATGAGCTGCGCACGCCCATCACCAGCATCGTCGGCTACCTCGAGATGCTGCTGGAGGGGGAGTTCGGCGATCTCGAGCGGCAGCAGCACGACGCCGTGCGCCGCATCGACAACAACAGCAAGCGGTTGTTGTCGCTGATCGATGAGCTGCTCACGCTGGCACGCGTCCACGAGGGTCAGGCCGGAGCGGCCGCGCTGCTCGACCTGCGCGACGTGGCGCGCACGGCGTACGACGTGGTGTCGCCGTCGTGGGCCCAGCGCGAGCTCGACGCAGGGATCTGCCTGCCGGAGGGCGAGGTGCCGGTCATGGGCAGCCGCGAGTTGCTGGAACGGGTGCTGGTCAACCTGCTCGGCAACGCCGCCAAGTTCACCCCCGACGGCGGGCAGATGAGACTCTCCGTCGTCGTCGAGGGGGAGGAGGCGGTGGTGACGGTGCGCGACACCGGCATCGTCATCCCGCTCGAGGAGCAGCAGCACCTGTTCACACGGTTCTTCCGCTCCAGCCTCGCCCAGCGGCACGCCATCCAGGGCAGCGGCCTCGGGCTCTCCATCGCCCACGCCATCGTGGCGGAGCACGGCGGCGCGATGCAGGTCGTGAGTGTTCCCGGCACCGGTAGCACCTTCCACGTACGGCTGCCACTGACCGCTTCCCGGAATGTGCAAGGTTCAACTATTGTTGTGCCCGTAGTTTCCTGAGGAGGTGGCTCCCGATGCCAGCCGTGACCGTCGACGACCTGACCGTCCTGGAGCGCCTGGGGGCGCCCGGACTCGGTGACCAGCCCCGCCCGGTCTGGCAGGTCACGACCGCGCCGCAGGGGCATGAGGGGGAGGGCTTCCCGGTCTGCCGCGCCTTCGCCGGCATCGACCTCGCCCACCTCGACCCGTTCATCATGATGGACCAGATGGGCGAGGTGGAGTACGCGCCGGGTGAGCCGAAGGGCACTCCGTGGCACCCCCATCGCGGCTTCGAGACCGTCACCTACATCATCGACGGCGTCTTCGACCACCAGGACTCCCACGGCGGCGGTGGCTCGATCACCAACGGCGACACCCAGTGGATGACCGCCGGCTCCGGGCTGCTCCACATCGAGACCCCACCCGAGTGGCTGGTGCAGGCCGGCGGCCTCTTCCACGGCATCCAGCTGTGGGTGAACCTCCCGCGCGCGGCCAAGCTCAACGACCCGAAGTACCAGGACATCGGCTCCCGCGAGGTGCGACTGCTGACCTCGGCCGACGCCGGGGCGCTGGTGCGGGTGATCGCCGGCTCCGTGGGTGGGTACGCCGGACCCGGCTCGACCTTCACCGACATGACCCTGCTCCACGCGACCGTGGAGCCCGGTGCCCGGCTCGAGCTGCCGTGGGACGCGGAGTTCAACGCGCTGGTCTACGTCCTCAACGGGGACGGCACGGTCGGCGCCGACGCCCAGCCCATCCACACCGGCCAGACCGCCGTGCTCGGGGCGGGCGACTACCTCACCGTCGCCGCGACCGGCCGGCAGGAGACCCGGTCCCCGAAGCTCGACGTGATCGTGCTCGGCGGCCGGCCCATCCGCGAGCCGCTGGCCTGGGGTGGGCCGTTCGTGATGAACACCAAGTCCGAGGTGCTGCAGGCCTACGAGGACTTCCAGCGCGGCGCCTTCGGGCACATCCCGGCCTGACCGTCACCCTTCGGCGTACGCCCTATGGGGAGCGAGCGCGGACTCCCTTCCAGGTCATCAAACGGGACTGGGGGTTGACAGCCAGGGGTGATGGCGGTCACGGTGTAACCGGTTTCTGAAACCGGTTACACGACCTGGAGGAGCGCATGAGCCCGAGCACGATCCGCGACGTCGCCCGCCACGCGGGCGTCTCGATCGCGACCGTCTCCCGGGTGATGCGCGACTCCGACACGGTCCGTCCCGACACCCGTAACCGGGTCCTGGCGTCGGCCAGCGAGCTCGAGTACACGCCGAGCCAGCTCGGTCGCCAGCTCGCCGAGCGCCGCTACGCCGCCAACGGCATCGTGTTCCCCGACCTGTCCGGCCCCTACTACGCCGAGGTCGTGCTCGGTTACGAGAACGTGGCCAGTGAGCTGCGCCGCTCGGTTCTCATCTTGTCGACCCACGGCCGCGAGGACGCCGACAGCGCGGTCCGCGCCATGGCCGGCCGCTGTGACGGCCTGGTCGTGCTCGGCCGCACCGTCAGCGACGAGGTCGTCCAGCAGCTCGCCGGTCGCGGCATCCAGGTCGTGCTCATCGCCCGCCCGACCATCGGCGAGATCGACTCGGTCAACGCCGACAACCATGACAGCGCCGTCGCCCTGGCCGACCACCTGCTCGTCGGCGGTGCCCGCCGGATCAGCTTCGTCGGTGACCCCGACGCGTCTCCCGACGTCGCCGAGCGTTGGGACGCGCTGCGGCGTACGGCCACCGCCGGAGGCGCGACCGTCGAGCTGGTTCGCTGCGACGACCTTGGTGAGACGGCCGGTGCCGCCGCCGCCGAGCAGCTCCTGACCAGCGCCGCCGACCTTCCCGACGCGATCGCGTGCGCCAACGACGAGCTCGCCCTCGGCCTGCTCCACCGGCTCCGGACCGCCGGCACCGACGTCCCCGGCCGGGTGCAGGTCACCGGCTGGGACGACGTGATGGCGGCCCGCTACGCCGGACTGACCACCGTCCGGCAGCCGATGCGCGAGCTGGGTGCCACCGCGGCACGGCTGCTCGACGACCTCATCACCGGCAGCCGAGCCGAACCCCGCCACGTGCTTCTCGCCACCGAGCTGGTGCCGCGCGGCTCCACCCGCAGCACCCCGGCTGACTCAGACCACCGACACCACCTCCGCACCATCCCCCACGGAAGGAACACCACATGAGATCCCGACCCACCCACGGGCGCAGGTCCACGGCACTCCTGGCCACCCTGACCATCACCACCCTGGTCCTGACGGCCTGCGGCCGCGACGACTCCGACGGCGAGGCTGAAGAGCAGACCAAGGAGATCGCCAGCGGCGAGGCGACCGGGACCATCGAGGTCTGGGCGATGGGCACCGAGGGTGAGGTCCTGCAGGACTTCTCCGCAGCCTTCGAGGAGGCGAACCCCGACGCCACGGTCGAGGTGACCGCTGTGCCCTGGGAGTCCGCCCACGACAAGCTCGCCGGCGCGATCGCCAGTGGCGAGACGCCCGACGTCAGCCTGATCGGCACGACGTGGATGGGTGAGTTCGCCGAGGCCGGCGGCCTGATGCCGACACCGGAGAACCTGGTCGACGAGGCCGACTTCTTCCCGGGCGCCTGGTCCTCCACCGAGGTGGGCGGCACGTCGTACGGCGTGCCCTGGTACGTCGAGACCCGCGTCCTCTACTACCGCTCCGACCTGGCGAAGAAGGCCGGCTGGGACGAGGCGCCGCAGACCTGGGACGACCTCAAGCAGTTCGCCAAAGACATGGAGAGCAAAGCCGGCGTCGAGTTCGGCCTCAACCTCCAGCCCGGCACCACCGGCTCGTGGCAGACGATGCTGCCGTTCGGCTGGTCCAACGGTGCCTCGCTGACCAACGAGGACGGCACCGAGTACACGATCGACTCGCCCGAGATGGCTGAGGCGCTCGACTACTACACCTCGTACTTCAAGGAGGGTCTCAGCGAGACCCGCCTGCTTGACGTCGGTGAGCTGGAGAGCGGTTTCGCCGACGGCACCTACGGCTCCTTCATCTCCGGCCCGTGGCACACCGGGCTGGTCGAGGATGCCGGCGTGACCCAGGAGCAGTACGCCGTGGCGCCGCTGCCCGGTCCGGACTCCGCACCTGGCTCGTCGTTCATCGGCGGTGGCGACCTCGCGGTCTTCAACGACTCCGACAACGCCGACA
>Ga0136633_1002820_pt1 | contig 11740 bp, 8 predicted proteins | sample AntDrymeUQ832206_2_FD_105494 | JGI IMG/M metagenome (GOLD analysis project Ga0136633, IMG submission 105494) | Polar desert sand microbial communities from Dry Valleys, Antarctica - metaG UQ83 (22.06) | ecosystem: Environmental > Terrestrial > Soil > Desert | place: Antarctica: Dry Valley...
AGCGTTAGCCCCGTGGTCGGCAGAAGCCCGATCGAGACCGCAATGTGGAGGTATGCAGTGATGATGACGGTCGCGGTGAGCCCTATAGCCACGAGCTTCTGAAACGGCGTTCTTGCGGCACGTGCGATTCGGAATCCGAGAACACCGTAGCCGACGAATGCCAGGATCACCACCAGGAGTCCGACGAAGCCCCACTCTTCGCCGATGTTTCCCGCGATGAAGTCGTCGTACGCATAGGGCAGGAATCCGTATTGCTGGCGCCCTTCCCCGAAGCCCACGCCGAGCGCGCCGCCCGACCCGACAGCTATCAGCGATTGCGTCTGCTGGTAGCTGATGGCGGCGGGCGCGGCGCCCGGATCGAAGAAGTCGACCATGCGCAGCAGCACGTAGTTCAGGCGCTCGATCTGCTGCCAGATGGCGGGAACGACGAGAATGAGAAGCGCGACAAAATGCCCGATGCGAACACCACCCGCGAAGAGCACGATCGCCATTATGAGCGTGTACATCAGGGCGACCGACAGGTCGGGCTCGAGCGCGACTAGCACGTTGAGCGCTGCAAGCACGAGGAGGAACGGCAGCAGCCCCTTCGTGAGCCGGCGCATGGTTTCGCCTTTCTTCACGAGCAGCATCGCCGTCCATACGATGACAGCCAGCTTTCCCAGCTCCGACGGCTGAAACGATCCGCCCACGAGGAACCTCCGCGAGCCGTTGATTCGTGGCGCAATCGACTCCGTACCGGGTAGTATCACGACCGTGAGGAGGATCAGCGACAGCAGCATGAGCGGCCACGCCCAGCCGTACCAGCGCTCGGCATCGATCTTGGCCGCGACGGCGAACACGACCAGTCCGGCGATGATGCCGGTGAGCTGGCGCAGCACGAAATACGCGTGGCCGCGCCCCATCTGGTCTGCCGTAATCGAGCTCGCGCTGTACACGGTAGCCAGGCCGATGGTGAGAAGAATCCACATGAGCACCACGAGCACCCTGCCCTCGAGACCGATCCGCCATCGATGAGTGGTTGCAACCGTCGCGTCGCTCATGCGCCCCCCAACGCGCCGGCGAGCTCCCTGAACCGGTCGCCTCGCTCCTCGTAGCTCGAGAACATGTCGAAGCTGGAGCACGCCGGGGAAAGCAGAACCGCATCGCCCGCCGAGGCGGCGCTCGCCGCGACTGCGATCGCGGCCTCGAACGAGTCGCCCATCACCTGAACGCTGGTCTCCGAAGAGAGCTCGTGATGGATCAACCGGGCCGCTTCGCCGAATGCGATCACACTCTTCACGGTGCGGCGGATCTCGCCGATCAGCGGCGCGTACGGCTCGCCCTTATGGCGCCCGCCAAGCAACAACACGGTAGGCCGCTCCATGGCTTCAAGGCCGACCAGCGCCGCTCCGACGTTCGTCGCTTTCGAATCGTTGATCCATTGCACTCCGCGGAATTCCCCGAGCAGCTCGAGACGATGACTGAGCGGCTTGAAGTTACGCAGCGCCCGCGCGATCCGGTCGCGCGCGTCGGTCACCGTGAACGCCCTGTCCGCGACGGTCGCTGCCAGAGCGGCCGCCAGCGCGTTCGCGACGTTGTGCTTCCCCAGCAGCGGCAGTTCGCCGCGGGGCATCAGCGCATCGTCTCCCAGCCGGAGCATCCCCGACCCGGTGTCGAGCCAGGCATCCGTGCGCTTCGCAAGCGAGAATCTCACGTGACGCCCTGGAACCCCCTCGACCATCCGGCAGCTCCCCGCGTCGTCTGCGTTGCTCACCCAGCACGACCCGCCGGTCGCGTTGCCGAAGAGCCGCGCCTTGTCCGCGTAGTACTCCTCCACGCCAGAATACCGATCGAGATGGTCGGGCGAGAGGTTCGTGAGAACTCCGACGGCGGGAGAGAGAGTCGCCGTGTCGTGCAGCTGAAAGGACGAAAGCTCCAGCGCAATCCACGCTGGCGCGCGATCCAGAAGCGCGACCTCCGCGAGCGGCCGTCCGATATTCCCGGCGACAGCGACATCGCCCACGAGCTCTTCAAGGATGCCGCCGATCATCGCGGTCGCCGTGGATTTTCCGTTGGTCCCCGTAACCGCGACGACGCGAGATGCTTTAAGGCAGCGGAGCGCCACGTCGATCTCGCTGACTATCTGCACTCCGTGCTCGCGTGCCGTAGCGAGCGGAGCCGCCGTAGGCGGAACGCCCGGGCTCACGACGACCAACGCCGCGCGGGCTATGCGGTCGAGATCGTGCCCACCGCACTGAGTATCGACTCCAACGGCGGCGAGCTCAGTCGCCGCCGCAACTGTCGCATCAGACGTCGCAGAGTCAGATGCAAATACGGAATGCCCGTGCCGGGAAAGAAGCACCGATACCGCCCGCCCGCTGCGGGCCATCCCGAGCACCGCGATCTCGCCACTGGTCGGGATCCCGGCGATCGGGGGCAGAGTCACTGCACCTTGAGCGTGCTAACGGCGAGGAACGCGAAGAGGATGCCGAGAATCCAGAAGCGCACGACGACCTGGTTCTCGCTCCAGCCCTTCTCCTCGAAGTGATGGTGCAGCGGCGCCCGCCGCAGCACCCTGTGACTACTGGCGTATTCGAGCCCGTACCGGTGTTTCCTGTACTTGAAGACGAAGCGCTGCACGATCACCGACGTCATCTCGATCACGAACACGCCTCCGACGATCAGGAGCACGAACTCCGATTTGAGCAGGATCGCGATGGCTCCGAGCGCGCCGCCGAGCGCGAGCGACCCCGTATCGCCCATGAATACCTGCGCGGGGTTCGTATTGAACCAGAGAAAGCCTATGCACGCGCCCATGACCGCGGCGCAGAATATCGTCAGCTCGCCCGATCCACGCAGATAGAAGATGTGCAGGTAGGCGCTCGTATCAATGCGACCGATAACGTAGGCGAACAGCGCTAGCGTGCCTGCGGCGATCGCGGTGAGGCCGGCGGCGAGGCCATCCAGCCCATCCGTGATGTTGACCGCGTTGCTGGTACCGGTGAGCACGAAGGTTACAAAGCCGACGTACACCCAGCCTAGCAGCTGGGACGCAGGCACGATCAGCATGTACTTGTAGAACGGGAGCGTCGTGGACGCGCCAGGCAGCGTCGAGAGCGGGAACTTCCAGATGTAATAGCCGATGGCGAAACCGAGAATGATCTGACCGAGCAGCTTTTGCGCTTCGACCATCCCCTTATTCTCGCGGCCCTCGCGCTTCTGCTTCAGCTTGAGGTAGTCGTCCATGAAGCCTATGACTCCCATCCACACCATGGCGATGAGCGCAATCAGGACGTACCGGTTGTTCAGCCGCATCCAGAGCAGAGTGGGGACAACGGTTGCAACGAGAATGATCAGTCCGCCCATCGTGGGCGTCTGGCCCTTGCTGCTGTGAGTGGCGGGCGTCCCCTCGCGAACCACCTGGTGCAGATTCATCGATTGCAGCCGGCGCAAGATAAACGGGCCCACTATGAACGCGGTGATGAGCGCTGTCATCGCGGCGCCCGCCGCGCGAAAGCTGATGTAGTTGAAGATCCGCAGGAATCCGAACTCGCTCGAGAGCGGATACAGCAGGTAGTTCAGCATTTCTCCGCCCACGTAGTGAGATAGGGTAGCAGCCGCTCCAGCCTGACCCCGCGCGACGCCTTGAGTAATATGAGCGCATCCGGCCTGAGCAGGGGCTCGAGCTGCGGCCACAGGGCCTCGACGTCGTCGGCGGTGACGACGCGGGCCGGGCCGCCGGACGATTCGCCGAGAGCGAGAGCAAAATCGCCGATGCCGGCAACCACGTCCGCTCCGGACTCGAGCGCCAGTTGCGCGATCTCCGCATGGCATTGGGCCGCGCCCGACCCCAGCTCGCGCATGGTGCCAAGCACGATCACCCTCTGCCGCGATCCGTCCGCGGCCCGTACCAGCTCTATGGCGGCCCGCGCGGACCCGGGGTTCGAGTTGTAGGCGTCGTTGATCACGGTCGCCGGGCCGATCTGCTCCCACGCCGTGCGCATTTTCGGCTGTGGCATTGCTGCTATTCCGCGCGCCGCGTCCTCCATGGTGACGCCGCACGAGCGCGCAACTGCGAGCGCGAGCATGGCGTTGCGCAGATTGTGCGCGCCTCTGAGCGGCGAGCGAACGGTCACGCCATCGATGTCGATCTCCCCCTTCCCATCAGCAGCCAGCCGCCAGCTCCGCGCCTTGAAGTCTCCGTCGTCCAACCCGGCACTGACCACTGAGCGCGCCCTGCCGCGCGCCGCATCCACGATCTCCGGTTGAGACGCCGGCGCGATCCCGACCTCGACGCCGTCGTAGGCCGCCGCCTCTTCGCGCAGGACGCCGGCCAGGTCACCCAGTCCCTCGAGGTGTTCTTCCGCGACGCTCGTCACTACCGCGATATCGGGGGCCGCGATCTCGCGCAACAGCGCGACTTCGCCGGGCAGGCTCGTGCCGAGCTCCACGACGGCGATGTCGGAATCGCGCGGGATGGAGAGTATCGTGAGCGGCACGCCGATCCGGTTGTTGAGATTTCCGCTCGTCGCATGCACCGCGAGCCTGGATCCAAGCGCCGCTCGCAGCAGGTCCTTCGTGCTCGTCTTCCCGTTGCTGCCGGCGACGCCGACGACGGGCTTCCCCCACGCCTTCCGCCAGTACCCGGCGAGCTGGCCCAGGGCGATCAGCGTGTCGGGAACGTGGTACACGGGCACATTCACAGCGCCTATTCGCGGGAGCTGCGACACGACGACTGCGGAAGCCCCGCGCTCGACCGCGGCAGCCAGATGGTCGTGGCCGTCGAAGGACTCACCCTTCAGCGCGACGAAGATGTCGCCGTGCGAGATGGTACGCGAATCCGTGGACACCGCACGAATCGGTGACTGCCCGGCCGGGTTCGTGCGGGCGCCCAGCGCCGCAGCAACGCGCTCGAGAGTCCAGAAGGCAACTGTCACCGGCTGACCGCGAGAATCCCGGCCACGATCTCTTTCTCGTCGAAAGGATAGCGAGTGGTGCCGCGGATCTGGTAAGTCTCGTGGCCCTTGCCGGCGATCAACACAACGTCGCTTGCGTCGGCGATCGCAATGGCGCGCTCGATCGCCGAGCGCCGGTCCTCGATGCGCTCGTATTCCCCATCTGTCATTCCGGCGACGATGTCGTCAATGATCTTCTCCGGAGCTTCCGTTCGAGGATTGTCGCTCGTGACAATTGCAACGTCGGCGCGGCGCGACGCGATCGTGCCCATCAGCGGACGCTTGCCTTTGTCACTGTCACCACCGCAGCCGAACACTACGATCAACCGGCCGCTGCACATCGGCTTCAGCGCCTTCAGCGCGCGGTCGAGGGCATCGGGCGTATGCGCGTAGTCACGAATAATAGTGGGCTCGCCCGCAAGAATCTCGAGACGGCCGGGCACCTGGGGAGCGGTCGACAGGCGGCTCGCGACCAGGCTCATCGACACACCCATATTCAGCGCGGCCGCAGCCGCAGCCGCCGCGTTTTCGACGTTGAAGTCGCCGATGAGCGGGAGCGCGACGGGATACGTGGTTCCGTCAAAGGTGAATTCGAACGCGGCACCCGCGAGAGAGTATCGAATGTCGCGCGATACGAGCAAATCTCCACGCCGGCCGAAGAGGAACTTCCTTGGCGCGTGGGGCAAGGCTGCCCACGCCGATTCCGCGGCGTTGATGACCGCTACCCCGCCGGGCACGAGGTACGAGATGAGCTTCGCCTTCGCGTCGAAGTAGGCTTCCATCGTACGGTGGTAGTCGAGATGGTCGCGGCTCAGGTTGGTGAAGACCGCGACGGCGAACTCGAGCCCCGACACCCTGCCCTGATCCAGGCTGTGGGACGATACCTCCATGGCGACGCTCTTCACGCCGGTGTCCACCAACGCACGCAAAACCCGTTGCAGCTCGACAGGGCCAGGCGTGGTAAGCCCCGCGCCCCCCGGGCTGGCCTCTCCCGCGCTGCCCAGCAGCACCCCCAGCGTCCCGATTGACGCAGCCGGCGCCGAGTCGTCGTGCAGCAGAGCCCGGAGCAGCGAGACCGTGGTCGTCTTTCCGTTCGTGCCGGTCACCGCCGCGAGACGAAGACTGCGCGCGGGATTTCCATAGGCGGCCGCGGCCGCAACGGCCGCGGCCGCGCGCGAATCGGTGACCACCAGCGATGGCAGCTCGGTCAGCGACGGATCCTCGACGATCGCAACCCCGGCTCCCGCACTGGCGGCAGCACCGAGGAAATCGTGGCCGTCCACGGCGGTCCCCCGCACAGCAACGAAGATGGAGCCGGCGGTCACCGCCCTGCTGTCGTCGGTGATCCCTTCGGCCCGCGCCGGCAGCCGGCGCGCCGTCCGTGCGAGCAGTCCCGCGCTCCGAAGCGCGTCGGCAACGGCGTTTACCTCGATGTTCATCGCTTGTGCGTGAGCGTCACGAGCGTTCCGGCTGCCGCGAAAGTGCCCGCGACCGGATACGATTGTACGGCCGTACCCGGAACGAGGCGAACCCTGAAGCCCGCGACGTGCAGCGCGCCTATCGCGGCGCGCAGGGTGAGTCCCGAAACATCGGGCACGACGCGTGGCAGCTCGTCAGGCCGCTTCGCCGGAACGCCTGCCAGCGGCAGCCGCACGACGACACGCCGCGCCGGTGCGTCCACCATGGAAGCCGCGCGTGGAGCCGCGCGTGGAGCCGCGCGTGGAGGGTTCTGAGCGACGACGCGGGTCGGAGGCGCCGTATCACCGACTGTCTCCAGCGGCGAAGCAGGGACGGGCAGCGGCGAATCGGGCAGCGGCGAATCGGGCAGCGGCGAATCGGGCAGCGGCGCATCGGGCAAGCGCGCGGCGATCAGCGCGCGGCGGTCGAGCGCGGCATCGCGTGCTGCAAGAGCGGCCTGCAAAACGATGCGACTCACCGGCGCGGCGGTTTCGCCTCCGTAGATGGCGCGCTGGGGGTTGTCGAGCTTGACCACGACCACGTACTGCGGCTTGTCGCCGGGGAACAGCCCGACGAACGAAGCGGTGTAACTACCGGGCGCGTAACCCTGTGCGCCAGAGGTGCGCCGTGCCGTGCCGCTCTTGCCTCCCACGAGAAAGTTTGCGAGGTCCGACTTCATGGCGGTGCCGCTGTCGACGACGGCCACGAGCATCCGCTGCATCGTGGCGGCCGTCGCGGGAGTGAACACGCGTCGCAGCACCCGCCTCTTTCGCGAATACACAACGCGGTCTCCCTCGCGAACCTCGCGTACGATCTGCGGCTGCAGCATCTCTCCGCCGTTCGCGATCGCCGCGTATGCCGCGGCGAGCTGTAGCGGCGTCACTGCGATCTCGTATCCCATTACCAGCGCGGCAGCAGACGTTCTCGACCACCGCCGCGGCTCGCGCAAGGTCCCCGACGCTTCCGCCGGCAACGCCACGCCGGTAGGCGCGCCGAAGCCGAGGTCGCGCAGCAGCTCGTACTTGTCCCGAGGGCTCAACCTTTCCGCGAAGCGCACGATACCAACGTTGCTCGAAAACCGGATCACGTCCGAGAGCGAAAGCGACGCCGCCTTGTGGACATCACGGATGAGTCGTCCCTCGATCTGCATGACGCCGCCGTACGTCTCGATCACCTCCCCGGGTGAAGCGAGCCCGCGGTCGAGCAGCGCGGCCGCGACGAACGGCTTCAGCGTCGAGCCCGGCTCGAACGGCTCGGTGATAGCGGTGTTGCCGAACGCGGACGGATCCGCGCGATTGCTCGCGAGCGCCAGCACTTCACCGGTGTGCGGGTTCATCACGACGATGTCTCCGCCGCTGGCGTCCAGGGTATCCACCGCCTGAGCGAGCGCGCGCTCCGCGATGTCCTGCAGGTCCCGGCTCAGCGTGAGCACGACAGTCGCGCCGACCGGGGCCGCGCCCGACGGGTTGGGAATAGCGCGGCCGCTCCTGTCGCGCGCGAGGCGGAAGGTGGTGCTGTCGCCCCGCAGCAGAGTGTCCAGCGCCAGCTCGAGGCCGTCGAGCGCCATCCCTGCGGCGTCGGTGCGTCCGACCACTTTGCGGATTCCCGCGTGGTTCGAATACACCCGGTCGAGCACGACCGTCGAATGGACTCCGCGCATGGGAAGGAGCGCGGCAATCCTGTCGGGAGAAAATGCGCCGGGAATCTGCACCCACTTGCGGGTCGTGTCCACGGCGCGACTCGCCCACTCCGCGGGCACGCCGGCGCTCGCCAGCACCCGGCGGGTCGCGGTCCTGTCTCGCAGCTCACGCGGCGCGATGCTGATTCGGCGCAGCTCGCGGGTCTCCACGAGCACGTTACCCCTGGTGTCGAGGATGGCCCCGCGCGTTGCGGGGCGCGAGGCGGACACGAAGTGCTGGCGCTCCGCCCGCGATGCCCACTCGTCGCCCTCGATCAGCTGCACTTGCGCCGCCCGCGCGACAAGCGCAACCGCGAAAAGCAGCAGAGCCGTGTGGACCACGCCCGTCCGGCTAGGGAGCCGCAGCGCCATCGCCCCTCCGTTCCAGTATGATCATCTGATCGTCCGACGGGACCCGCATTCCGAGCCGTTGTTCCGCGACCGGCACGAGGCGCTCCCTGCTCGACGCCGCGCGGATGTCCCTGGCGAGCCTGGCGCGGTCGCCCTCGAGCTGCAGCCGCATCTGCCCAAGCTCGCGCAGCTCGCGGGCGCCCGAAATGCCGACGCTGCGCCGCCAGATGACGAGCGACGTCAGCAGGACAAACGCTACGAGCACGAGCGCAACCATCGAGCGGCCGCGCAGCGCTACGCGGCTTTTCGCCATCCCCGCAGTCGCGCGCTACGCGCACGCGGGTTTCGCGCGCTCTCCTTCACCGACGGCCGGATCGCCCGCTTGGTCAGGACAGCGCCGACCGGCGTTCCGCCGCACTCGCAGCGCGGCAGCAGCGGCGGGCAAATGCACGCCTGGCTCCAGTCTCGCATCGCGTGCTTCACGATCCGGTCTTCGCCGGAATGGTACGCGATCACGGAGAGCACTCCGCCCGGGTTCAGGCGATCGCGGAGATCAGGGAGCGCGCTCGCGAGTCCTGCGAGCTCGTCGTTCACCGCGATGCGCACCGCCTGAAAGAGCCGCGCAAACTCCGGCGCCCCGCTGCGCGGGCCCAGCACGGCCCGAATCGCTCCCACGAGGTCGTCGCTGATCGCGAAGGGGCGGGTCGCGCGTCGGCGGGTGACCTCGCGGGCAAGGCGAAAGGCGCGCGGCTCGTCGCCGTACTCGCGGAATATCCACGCCAGCTCGGTCTCCTCCAGCGTGTTCAGCAGCGTCGCCGCGTCGGCCGTCGCGTCCGCTCCCATGCGCATGTCGAGGGGTGCTCCGTCGCGAAAGGAAAAGCCGCGCGACACGGCGTCTATCTGGTGGGACGAGACGCCCAGGTCCAGAAGAATTCCATCGAAGGTTTCTCCGCGCACATCCGGCAAGTCGGAGATCGCGGCGTAATTGCCCACGTAAGCCTTGAACGACGCAACGCGCTCCAGCGCGCGAAGGCGGTCGCACGCGGCCTCGACAGCGACTGGATCACGGTCCAGGCCCACTACGCCGACGCCGGACTCGAGCAGTGCAGCGCTGTGACCCCCGCCGCCAAGCGTGCAGTCGAGCACCAGCCGCGCGCCAGCTAGCATCTCCAGTACTTCATCCACCAGCACCGGAGCGTGGTAGGCAGTATCGAAGCGGCCATCGGGCGGGCGGACTTCGCTGGTAGCGGCTGTTGCGGACATCCCTTGGACAGGAGACGAAATTCGTTGCGTCAATATAGCAAAAGCCCGCCGTCGCAGGGCGACGGCGGGCTGAGTGATGCGTCTGCTGAAAACCTATCTGCAGAACTGCCTGACCATCTGCGCGACGGGGGTTTCGAACTGCGGGAGAGCTTCCAGAAGCTGGTTTGTCGGCTCGGGAAACTCTTCGCGGCCGGCCGGCACATTTGCCCGGGCCGTTACGAACGACTGCTGAGCCAGGCGGGCAAGCTCGCAACTTCTGGAAGTCGAAGCCTCCGTCGTAGCCGACTGCCCGATGGAAAACGCCGACGCTCCGAGCAGGAACTGCGCGGCGTTGCTTTGCGAGAGCCGGTTGGACAGCTCGAGGAACCGAACGGCCCGCTGAAAATCCGCGCGATTCCGGGAAGTATTTCCCGCGCGATAAGCGTTGTTTCCTTGCTGCAGCGCAAGCTGGGCGATCAATGCAGAGTTGCTGCCGCCGCTCGGCGCCCGGATCAGCACCGCATACACGCTATCGGCCTGGTTCGCATCGCCATAAATCGTCGCGAGAATCACGTATGGCTCCGCCGCGGTCGGATCGATCGTCAACGCTCGCTGTCCGGCTCTCACAGCCTCGGCGGTGTTGCCCGACTTGCGCTGGGCCTCGGCGTACGCCACCCACAGGCTGGCGTCGTTCGGAAACCTGGCGGTCGCGGTATTCAGAATCGTGACGGCTTCCGCGCTGCGGTTGAGACCCGATAGGGCGCCTGCCAGGCGGCTGTAGAAGTTCGCCGTGGCCTGCGCCGTATCCGCGACGATGAGATCGCGGCCCACAGGGATCGCTGCCTCGAAATCACGCGCGGCCAGCAGGACCAGCCAGGCCGTCCGCAACATGGAAGGGTCGCCAGAGCTGCGGCTCAACGCTTCCTTGATGATCGGAGCAGCCAGAGCCGCGCGGCCGCTGGCCGCGAGCTCGTTGACGACCTGCTGTTGCAGCGTCAGATCCGTCGGCGCCGCGGCGAGAAGGCCGGTGAGCGTCTCGACGTACTTGTCCTCGTTCCCTGCGGCCTTGTAGCCGAGCGCGGCCAGACGCAGCGCCTGAATATTCCGCGGGTCAGTGGCCAGTACCTGCTCCACCAGTTGCAGCGTGGTCGCCGAGATGACGGTTGCGCTGTCCTGTGGCGTGTCGCGGGTCACGTAGGCATTGGCCAGGCAAACTCGAACCATGTTCGCGTCGGGATGCTGGCGGAGACCGGTGTTGGCGTGCTGAATCGCCTGCTCGGCGTTGCCACCACGCAGCGCATTGTAGCATCGCTCCTCGTGCTCGATCTGCTTGCGCGCCTCGAGGTACGAGCGCGATATCGCCTGAGCGGCCTGGTCGAGGCGCGTGGCCTCGGCGGCCGGCAGCGCCTGCGCGACTGTATTGTCGCGTGCCAGCACGAGCCGTGCCTCTACGCGGAATCCAGCGGGGGTCCGCGTGACCGATCCGTCGATGTAATCCTTCGCGCGGATCAGGCTGGCGAGCGCCTTGGCGTCGTTCGGCCCGAGAGCCTCGGTCGTGGAGTAGCCGGACGCTTTGAGCGTGTTCTCGATGTCCGCCTTCGGGATCACCGTCAGATCGCGCGCGTTAGCGTCGCGGCCGAGTCGGACGCGCAGTGCTTCGGCGAACTGAACGCCGGTGCCGGGCTCGGCGCTCTGAAAGGTGGCCACCATCACGCGCGGCGGCGGGGGTGCCCCTGGCCGCTGCGCCTGCGCAGGCATCGCTGCAATGATTCCCGCAGCCAGCGTCAGCGCGGTTCCGGCGATGCTCGAAAAACCAAGACGTGCCTTCAAAGTTGTAACCTCCAAGACGGTGAACATCTGTACACACATTGGCCGGCGAGAGTTCCCGCTGGTTTCACCCGGATTACTACCCCGGATATGGGCGAAGAGGGACTCGAACCCCCGACATCCTGCGTGTAAGGCAGGCGCTCTAACCAACTGAGCTATTCGCCCGGATCCCCGCACCGAAGCACCGGGGCGGGAAAGCTTGCCGGGTGTAATGCTCATTGCAAGCGTTGCGCCCGAACGACGAGCGAGG
>Ga0136633_1002821_pt1 | contig 11740 bp, 10 predicted proteins | sample AntDrymeUQ832206_2_FD_105494 | JGI IMG/M metagenome (GOLD analysis project Ga0136633, IMG submission 105494) | Polar desert sand microbial communities from Dry Valleys, Antarctica - metaG UQ83 (22.06) | ecosystem: Environmental > Terrestrial > Soil > Desert | place: Antarctica: Dry Valley...
ATCTCGTTCGCCGGGTCGGCCTGCAGGTCGCTGATGTAGTCCTCGTAATCCTCGGCCGAGACGACGCGCACGACGAAGTTCATCGCGGAGTGCTTCTCCCCGCAGAACTCGGCGCAGCGGCCGGCGTACTCGCCCTCCTTGTTGAGGGTGATCTCGAAGGTGTTCTCGCGGCCCGGGATGACGTCGCGCTTGAACAGGAACGCCGGGACCCAGAACGAGTGGATGACGTCGGGCGAGGTCTCCACGAAGCGGATCCGCTGGTCGGTCGGCAGGTAGAGGACCGCCTGCTGGGACGGCAGGCCGGTGACAGCCACGCCTTCGTCGACGTAGTTGAACTGCCAGTTCCACTGGAAGCCGACGACGCCGATGGTGATGTCCGGACCGCCCTCGTCCTCGTCGGTGAGCTCGTTGACGAAGTTCTGGCTGACCGTCGTGTAGTAGAAGAGCACGGCGAGGATCACGAACGGCACGACCGTGTAGAGCACCTCGATCGGCAGGTTGTAGCGCACCTGCCGCGGCAGCTGGTCGCTCTTCTTCCGGTAGCGGAAGCCGGCAAAGGCGATCAGCAGCCAGACGAAGACGCCCACCACGGCGGCGGCGGCGGCTGACCCGAGCCACAGGTCGTAGACGCTCTGCGCCTGCTCGGTGACCGGCTTCGGGAAGCCGAGCGCGAAGGTGCTCTCGTACGCGTCGCGCGCACTGCAGCCGGTGGCCAGCAGGGTCGCCGGCAGCAGCATGGCGGCGAGCCGTACGGCGCGCCGGCGCGAACCTGCGCGCGCGGGCGAGGGGGTCGGGATCAACCTCTCGGGCCTTCCAGACGAGCGGACGGGGAGCGGCTGGCGACCCGTCCAGACAGCAGCGGACAGGCCTCCGGCTCGCGGCGGCGAGCGTATCCCAGCGGCCCCGCCGGTTCCTGCCGGGGGCGGCGCGGCTCGCCCGGCGCTAGCGTCGGCCCATGAGCGGCTACCTCGACGCCGCCGCGGGCCTGCCGCTGCACCCTGCCGCCCGCGAGGCGCTGATGGCGGCGCTCGACGACGGGTGGGCCGACCCCGCCAAGCTGTACGCCGAAGGCCGGCGCGCCCGACGCCTGCTCGACGGCGCGCGCGAGGCCGTCGCGGCGGCCCTCGGAACCCGCGCCGACGAGGTCTCCTTCGCCCCGTCCGGCACCCTCGCCGCCTCGCTCGGGCTGCTGGGTGCAGCGGCCGGCCGGCAGCGCGCCGGTGCCCACATCGTGCACAGCGCGGTCGAGCACTCCTGCGTCCTGGCCGCGGTCGCGCACACCGGCGGTCCGGCCACCGCCGTCGGTGTCGACCGGCTCGGCCGGGTCGACGTGGAGGAGTACGCCGCCGCGCTGCGGCCGGACACCGCCGTCGCCGCGCTGATCAGCGCGTCGCACGAGGTCGGGACCGTCCAGCCGGTGGAGCAGGTCGCCGAGCGGTGCGCGGCCGCGGGCGTGCCGCTGCTGGTCGACGCCGCCCAGACCGCCGGCCGCGCCCCGGTGCCGGCCGGCTGGTCGGTGCTGACGGCCAGCGCCCACAAGTGGGGCGGTCCGCCGGGGGTCGGCGTCCTGGCGGTGCGCACCGGCACCCGCTGGCGCTCCCCCCTGCCCGTCGACGCCCACACCGGCGACCGGGTCCCCGGCGCGCTGCCGCTGCCGTCCGTGCTCGCCGCGGCCGTCGGGCTGCAGGCCGCGGTGGCCGAGGCGCCGGCCGAGGACGCCCGGCTGCGCGCGCTGGTCGGCCGGCTGCGCGCCCGCATCCCCGACCTGGTCGAGGACGTGGAGGTGGCCGGCGACCCGGTCGACCGGCTCCCCCACCTGATGGCCTTCTCCTCGCCCTACCTCGACGGCGAGACGCTGCTGCGCGCCCTGGACCGCGAGGGGCTGTCGGTCAGCAGCGGGTCGAGCTGCAGCGCGACCGTGCTGGAACCCAGCCACGTGCTGGCGGCGATGGGGCTGCTGTCCCACGGCAACGTCCGGCTGTCGCTGCATCGCGGCACGACGGAGGCCGACGTGGCCCGCCTGCTCGAGGTGCTGCCGCGCGTCGTCGCGGAGCAGCGCGCCGACTAGCCGGCGCAGGGACCACCGCCGGATCAGCTCGTGTGGTGCACCTCTTGCAGCCGGAAGACGGGCGTCGGGATGCCCTCCTGTCGGGCCTTGAGCTGCAGCGCGAGGTAGAGCGAGTAGTAGCGGGACTGGTGCAGGTTGCCGCCGTGGAACCACAGGCCCGGCTGCTGCGTGGGCTTCCACATGTTGCGCTGCTCGCCCTCCCACGGCCCCGGGTCCTTGGTCGTGTCCGACCCCAGCCCCCAGACCTTGCCGACCCGGTCGGCCACCTCCTGGCTGACGATGTCGGCCACCAGGCCGTTCATCGAGCCGTAGCCGGTGGCGTAGACGACGAGGTCCGCCGGCAGCTCGGTCCCGTCCTCGAGCACGACGGCGTCCTCGGTCAGCTCCCGCACACCGCCGTGGGCCAGCTTGATGCTGCCGTCGGCGACCAGCTCGGACGCGCCCACGTCGATGTAGTAGCCGGATCCGCGCCGTAGGTACTTCATGAACAGCCCCGAGCCGTCGTCGCCGTAGTCGAGGTCGAAGCCGGCCTTCTCGAGCCGCGCGTAGAAGTCGGCGTCGCGCTCGCGGATCGCGTCGTACACCGGGATCTGGAACTCGTGCATGATCCGGTAGGGCAGCGAGGCGAAGATCGTGTCGGCCTTGTTCGTGGTCACCCCGGCGGCCAGGGCCCGCTCGGAGTAGAGGTCACCGAGCGCCAGGTCCATCAGCGAGTCGGACTTCACGATGTGCGACGACGACCGCTGCACCATGGTGACGTCGGCGCCGCCCTCCCACAGCGCACCGCAGATGTCGTGGGCGGAGTTGTTGGACCCGATGACCACGACCCGCTTGCCCCGGTAGGCGTCCGGGCCGGGGTGCTGGGACGAGTGGTGCTGCTCTCCGGCGAACACGTCCTGGCCCGGGATCGTCGGGACGTTCGGCTTGCCCGACACCCCGAGGGCGAAGACCAGCTGCTGGGGCCGGAGCACGACCTGCTCGCCGTCGCGGTCGACGACGACCTCCCACGCCCCGGCCGCCTCGTCGTACGTCGCGGTCCGGCAGGTCGACGAGCCCCAGAAGTTGACCTCCATGACCCGCGTGTACATCTCGAGCCAGTCGCCGATCTTGTCCTTGGGGGAGAAGACCGGCCAGTTCTTCGGGAAGTCGAGGTAGGGCAGGTGGTCGTACCAGACGGGGTCGTGCAGGCACAGCGACTTGTAGCGCCGGCGCCAGGAGTCACCCGGCCGCGCGCCGCGCTCGAGGACGACGTGCGAGACGCCGAGCTGGCGCAGCCGCGCGCCGAGGGCGATGCCGCCCTGGCCCCCGCCGATGACGACGACGTACGGCTGCGTGCTGCGCCCGAACTCGGCCTGCTCGCGCTCACGGGCTTCGAGCCAGGTGATCCGGTCGGGGTTCGCGCCGTGCTCCGCCCCGCGGGGCCGCCGCTCGCCCATCGGCTCCTCGTGGCCCTTCAGCTCCTCCATCGAGGTCAGCAGCGTCCAGGCGCCCTCGTCGCCCTTGAGCCGCAGGTGCCCCTTGCAGCGGCCGACCGCAGTCTCGAACGCGATCCAGGCCGTCGTGACGCCGTCGGCCTCGTCGGCCGGCTCGGTGCTCGTGAAGCCCCGCGGGTCCGCTGCCTCCAGGGTGCTGCTCAGCAGGTCGGTGACGCCCTCGCGGCCCTCGACGGTGGTGATGTTCCAGGCGAAGGCCACCAGGTCGCGCCAGAAGCTCTGAGTCGCGAACATGCCCGCTGCGCGGTCGACGTCCCGCGCCACCAGGGCCGACTCGAAGTCGGCCAGCCAGACGCTCACCCGGGCATCAGCGGCGCCCGACGTGGTCGTGGGCTGGTCCAGGGTCTGCGTCATGCGGGCTCCTCGGCATCGGTGGCTCTGCCCCGGAGGCTGCCTCGTGCGCGACGGCACGTCCGGGGTTGCAGGGGGGTTGCACAGTCCCTGTTGTGCTCGGCGTCACACCGTGCTGCAGTCTGGCTGCCCCGGAGGTGCTGCCGATGTCGCTCGCTCCTGCCGAGAGCCCCCTGCCACCCGGCGGCGACCCTCGGACGCACGGTGTTCTGCTCAGCCGCGTCCGCGAGGCCGCATTGGCCGGCGGGACGCCGCCCGCCGCTCCCCGACCGGTCATCGGCGCGTCCTGGCGCCGGATGCGCTGGACCGGGATCGACCCCTCCGGCGCGAACGAGGTGCCGGCGCTGGGGGTCGCCGAGCTGCAGCGGCGCCGGGAGGCCAGCGAGCTCGCACCGCTGCTCCCCCTGCTGCGCTCCCGCCTGCTGCCCGCCGCCGAGGCCGCGGGTCAGATCATGGTCGTCGTCGACCCCCAGGGCCGGGTGCTGTGGCGCGAGGGCGCCGTGGACGTGCGCCGCCGCGCCGACGCGCTCGGCTTCGTCGAGGGGTCTGCGTGGGACGAGGCCAGCGTCGGGACCAACGCCATCGGCACCAGCCTGGTGGTCGGCGCGACGGTCCACGTCCACGCGGCCGAGCACTACGCCGAGAGCCACCAGCCGTGGACCTGCGCCGCTGCTCCGCTGCACGACCCGATGACCGGGCGGCTGCTGGGGGCGGTCGACCTGAGCGGGCCGGCCCACACCGTCCACGCGAGCACCGTCGCGCTGGTCGACGCGGTCGCCCGGCTCGCCGAGCTGGAGGTGCGGCAGGCGGCTCTGCACCGGGTGGAGCGGCTGCGGAGCCTGGCTGCGCCGCTGCTGGCACGGCTGCCCGGACGAGCCCTGGTGGTCAGCACCGACGGCTGCACCGCCGCCGCGACCGGGCTGGCGGTGCCGGCGCGCATCGCGCTGCCGGCCGGGCTGAGCGCGGGCTGTGCGTACCTCCCCTCCCTCGGCCGCTGCACCGCTGAGGCGCTGCCCGGAGGCTGGCTGCTGCGCCTTGACGACGAGCCCGTCCCGGCCGAACCGGGCAGCCACCGCCTGGTGCTCGACCTCGCCGGCGCGGTCCCCCAGGTGCGCGTGACCGGCCCCAGCGGGGACTGGTCGCACGGCCTGACCCTGCGCCACGCCGAGATCCTCCTGGCGCTGCTCGTGCACCCGGAGGGCCGCTCGGCCGCACAGCTGGCGCACGACCTGTGCGGCGACCCGACCCGGACGGTGACGGTGCGCGCCGAGGTGTCACGCCTGCGCCGGACGCTCGGACCGCTGCTGCAGCACCAGCCCTACCGGATCGACGACGGCGTGCGCGCCGAGCTCCTGCTCCCGCCCGGGGACGTCCTGCCCGCCTCCACCGCACCCCTGGTCGTGGCCCAGCGCGGGGGGTCCCCGGGCGAGGCCGTCAGGCCTGGTCGGGCCCGTCCACGTTGACCGTCGGCGCACCGCGCCCAGCTCGGGCGATGACCGCGGTCGACACCTCGTCGGTCGGGTTGGCCTCCCGGTGGATGGTCCAGGCCGGGACGTGCAGGAAGTCCCCGGGCCCGCCTTCGACGGCCTCGGCACCGTCCGGCCCGTACGACACGCGCAGCCGGCCGGCCACGACGTAGAGGCTGGTCTCGTGCTCGCCATGGTGGTGCCACCCGGACGTCGCGCCGGGCTCGGTGTGCACCAGGCCGGCCCAGAGCCCGTCGACGGCGAACGCGGCCAGCCGCTGCATCCCCGGCGTCGGGTCGGCCTCGGTCAGGGCGTCGGCGGGGATCGCCCGGACCGGGCGGGTCACCGGACCACCTGCGGGACTGCCAGGTGCGGGGCGACCTCGGCCGCGGCGGCGTCGCCGTACACCTCGCCGAAGCGGCCGAGGAAGCCGTCGGGGGTGAAGGCGTACTCCTGCGTGCCGACCGTCTCGACGACGTGGGTGGCGACGAGCGCGCCGACCTGGGCCGAGCGCTCGGGCGACAGACCCCAGCCGGTGGCGCAGAGGAAGCCGGCGCGGAAGGCGTCGCCGACGCCGGTCGGCTCGACGACCTCGCGGGCCGGGGCCGGCGCGACCTCGAGCACCGGCTCGCCCTTGCGGAAGACGCTGATGCCGTCGGGGCCGTGGGTGGTGATGCGGGTGCCGACGACCTCGAGCACGTCGTCGTGGGTCCAGCCGGTCTTCTCGTGCACCAGGCCGTACTCGTAGTCGTTGGTGAACAGGTAGGTGGCGCCCTCGACCAGGCCGCGGATCGCGTCGCCGTCCATGTACGCCAGCTGCTGCGACGGGTCGGCGGCGAACGGCACGCCCCGGTCACGGCAGCTGGCCGAGTGGCGCAGCATCGCGCCCGGGTCGTCCGGGGCCACGACGACGAGGTCGACGTCGCCGACCGCGGCGATGTCGATCTCGCCGGCCTCGACCATCGCGCCGGGGAAGAAGGTGGCGATCTGAGCGTGGTCCTGGTCGGTCGTACAGGTGAACCGGGCGCTGGCCAGCGTCTGGCTGATGCGCACGTGGCTGGTGTCGACGCCGTGCTCCTGCAGCCAGACGAGGTAGTCGGCGGCGTCCTTGCCGACAGCGCCGACCAGCAGCGGCGTGGAGCCCAGCGAGCCCAGGCCGAAGGCGATGTTGGCCCCGGTGCCGCCGCGCCGGACCTTCAGGTCGCTGGCCAGGAAGGACAGCGAGACGTTGCTCAGCTGCTCCACGAGCAGCGAGTCGGCGAAGCGCCCGTCGAACGTGAAGAGGTGGTCGGTCGCGATGGACCCGGCGACGGCGATGCGCATCCGCGCAAGACTACTGATCGGTAGGCGTTGGGTACCGGCCGGTAACTGCCTACCGTCGACTCCATGACCACCTCCGCGCCCGTCCCGTCCGACGTCGAGGCCGAGTCGATCATCGACCTGGTGCACGACTGCCGGGAGGTCTCCGGCGTCCTCGGCTCCTTCATCCCGACGGCGGTCCGGCTCCCCGAGCCGCGCAGCGAGGTGCCGGTCGAGATCTCGCTCGACGCCGTCAACGCCCTCGCCGGCTACGACGAGTACGGCTCCTAGACCCGCTCCACCAGCAGGCCCTGCCCCTGGCCGACGCCGATGCACAGCGTGGCGAGGCCACGGGTGCCGCCCTCGCGCTCGAGCCGGCCGAGCAGCGTGACGACCATCCGGCAGCCGCTGCTGCCCAGCGCGTGGCCCAGCGCGATGGCGCCGCCGTCGGCGTTGAGCGTCTCGGTGTCCAGGCCCAGGCGCCGGGCGCTGGCGAGGACCTGGACGGCGAAGGCCTCGTTCAGCTCGACGGCGTCGAGGTCGGCGACCGACCAGCCGGCCCGCTTGAGCACCTTCTCGGTCGCCGGGACCGGACCCAGGCCCATGAGGTGCGGCTCGAGGCCGGCGCTGGCCGAGCCCACGATGCGGGCGCGCGGCGTCATGCCGAGGTCGCGCACCGCCTCGCCGGACGCAACGACGATCGCCGACGCGCCGTCGGACAGCGGGCTGCTGGACCCCGCCGTGACGACGCCGTCCTTGGCGAAGGACGGCTTGAGGGCGGCGAGCTTGTCGAGGCTGGTGGCGCGGACCGTCTCGTCGCGGGTGACGAGCACGTCCTGCTTGCCCTGCCGGGTGGGCACCGGGACGATCTCGGCGTCGAACGCGCCGCTCTCGACCGCCCTGGCCGCCCGCTCCTGGCTCTGCAGGCCCCACGCGTCGGACTCCTCGCGGGTGATCCCGTCGAGGGCGGCGACCCGCTCAGCGGTCTCGCCGAGGGTGATCGTGTGCTCGGGGTCGTGGCGCGGGTTGACGAAGCGCCAGCCCAGCGCGGTGTCGTGCACCTCGCCCGGCTTGGCCCACGGGGTGCCCGGCTTGGCCATCACCCACGGCGCGCGCGTCATCGACTCGACACCGCCCGCGACGACCACGTCGGCGCCGCCGGACAGCACCGTGTGCGCCGCGCTCGAGATGGCGGTCAAGCCGGAGGCGCACAGCCGGTTGACCGTGTAGGCGGGCACGTGCAGCGGCAGCCCGGCCAGCAGCACGGCCATGCGCGCGACGTTGCGGTTGTCCTCGCCGGCCTGGTTCGCCGCGCCGAGGATCACCTCGTCGACCCGGTCGGGGTCGATGCCTGCCCGGCGGACGGCCTCCCCGACGACGAGCGCCGCCAGGTCGTCGGCGCGCACGCCGGCGAGCGCGCCGCCGTAGCGGCCCACGGGGGTCCGGACTCCACCGACCAGGTACGCCTCCGTCATGCTGGCACCCTAGCTCCGACACTCGGGGCTGCGGAGGTCGCATGAAGGTCGTCGCCGTCTACAACAGCAAGGGCGGCGTAGGCAAGACCACCGCCGCCGTGAACCTGGCCTGGCTCGCCTCCGCCGACCGCCGCACGCTGCTGTGGGACCTGGACCCGCAGGCCGCCGCGACCTGGCTGTTGAAGGTCAAGCCCAAGGTCAAGGGCGGCGTCGGCCGGCTGGTGCAGGGCAAGACCGACGCCGCCGACCTCATCAAGTCGACGGCGCGGCCGGGGCTGGACGTCCTGCCCGGCGACGCGTCCTACCGCAACCTGGACCTGGCGCTGGACGACACCAAGGACCCCACCCGCCGGCTGGCCCGGGTCCTGGACGGGGTCAAGAAGTCCTACGACGTGGTGGTCCTGGACTGCCCACCGAGCACGTCGCTGGTGTCCGAGGGGGTGCTGCGCGCGGCCGACGTCCTTCTCGTGCCGCTGGTCCCGACACCGTTGTCGCTGCGGACCTTCGACCAGCTGCGGGAGCTGCTGGTCGAGTCCGGCGGCGAGGGACCGGCCGTGCTGGCCTTCTTCTCGATGGTGGACCGGCGCAAGACGCTGCACCGCACGACCGTCGAGTCGCTGCCGCGGGACCGTGCCGAGGTGAGCACGATCTGCGTGCCGGCGGCCTCGCTGGTCGAGCAGATGAGCGTGCGGCGCGAGCCGGTCGTGTCCTTCGCGCCGGCGTCGCCGGCGGCGGCGGCGTACGCCGATCTGTGGAGCGCGACGCAGCCTCTGCTGTAGCCGGACAGCAGACGACGCCAGTCCCCGCGAGGGGGCCGGCCTCGTCGGTGCTGAGGTCCTAGTGGAAGGACTCGCCGCAGGCGCAGGAGCCGCCGGCGTTGGGGTTGTCGATCGTGAAGCCCTGCTTCTCGATGGTGTCGACGAAGTCGATCGTCGCGCCGGCGAGGTACGGGACGCTCATGCGGTCGACGACGACCTTGACGGTGCCGTCGGCGTAGGTCTGCACCGCGTCACCGTCGAGCGAGCGCTCGTCGAAGAACAGCTGGTAGCGCAGCCCCGAGCAGCCGCCCGGCTGCACCGCCACGCGCAGCGCGAGGTCGTCGCGCCCCTCCTGGGCCAGTAGCGCCTTGACCTTCTCGGCGGCGGGGTCGGACAGGACGACGCCGGTGAGAGCGTCGGTGGTGACGTCCGGGGTGGTCGTCTCCGGGGCGGTCATGGGGCCTCCGTGGGATGTCTGGGGTGTTCGTCCTGCTCCAACGCGCGGGGCGGCCGGACCCTTCCATGGTGGCACGGCCTCAGCGCGACCACTGCCTCGCGACCCGCTCGGCCAGCGCGGCGAGCGACGCCGCCGGCTGCGTGAGCGCCTGCTCGACGCCGACCTGCTCCACCATCGAGTACGCCGCCTCGACCCCGGCCGCGGCGGCCTCGCGGCGGCCGACCCGCACGGCGCCGGCCAGCACGAGGCACGGCACCGCGGCCTCGGTGGCCAGCGCAGCGACGCCGGCGACGACCTTGCCGGCCAGCGAGGAGAAGTCGAAGGCACCCTCCCCGGTGACGACCAGGTCGGCCTGCGCCACCCGGTCGGCGAGGCCGACCACGGACTGCACGAGCGCGATGCCCGGCTCGCGGCGGGCGCCGAGGGCGAGCAGCGCGGCGCCGAGCCCGCCGGCGGCGCCCGCGCCGGGCGCGTCGCGGACCTCCACGCCGAGGTGGGCCTCCAGCACGTCGGCCCAGCGGGTGAGCGCCCCGTCGAGCAGCGCGACGTCCTCGCGGCTGGCGCCCTTCTGCGGACCGAAGGTGGCGGACGCGCCGCGCAGGCCCAGCAGCGGGCTGTCGACGTCGGTCGCCGCGACCAGCTCGACCTCGGCCAGCCGCGGGTCGGGCGTGCCGGTCAGCCGGTCCACCTGGCGCAGGGCGGCGCCGCCGGGGGCCAGCCGCTCCCCCGCCGCGTCGAGCCGCTGCACGCCGAGCGCGGCCAGCAGCCCCGCGCCGCCGTCGTTGGTGGCGCTGCCGCCCAGCCCGACGACGACCCGGGTGGCGCCCAGGTCGAGGGCGGCGGCGACGAGCTGACCGACGCCGTACGTCGTGGTGACGGTCGGGTCGCGCTCGGCGTCGTCGAGCAGGTGGAGTCCGCAGGCCGAGGCGGCCTCGACCCAGGCGGTGCCGCCGTCGAGCAGCACCGCCGCGGTGACCGACCGGGCGAGCGGGTCCTCCACGACGACGGGGTGCAGGACCGAGCCGGGCAGGGCAGCGGCCAGCACCTCGAGCAGCCCGGGGCCGCCGTCGGACAGCGGCGCGAGGTCGAGCACGTCACCCGGGGCGGCGCGCCGCCAGCCGTCGGCCATCGCGGCGGCGGCGGCCGCGGGGCTCAAGGTGCCGCCGAAGCCGTCGGGGGCGATCAGGACGCGCACCTGGTCAGCCTGCCAGCCCGGGAAGCACGACGGCCCGGCCGATGTTGTCGTCCGTGCGACACTATCCCCCTGCTGCCGCCCTGCCTGCTGGCCGAGGAGCCGACCATGACGACCACTCCGGACCTGGACCTGATGCCCGGCGTCGAGGCCACCCCGCTCGCGCTGCTGCTGCTCGGCCGCCAGAGCGACCCGTCCTCCGAGCGCGGCGTCGACTGCCCCGGCGACCTGCCCGCGGCGTCCGACCCGACCCTCGTGGAGCGCGCCCGCGCGGCCAAGGCGGCCCTCGGCGACCGGGTCTTCGTGCTCGGCCACCACTACCAGCGCGACGAGGTCATCCAGTTCGCCGACGTCACCGGCGACAGCTTCAAGCTCGCCCAGCAGGCCGCCGCGCGGCCCGACGCGGAGTTCATCGTCTTCTGCGGCGTGCACTTCATGGCCGAGTCGGCCGACGTGCTCACCGGCCCGGACCAGGCGGTCGTGCTGCCGGACCTCGCCGCCGGCTGCTCGATGGCCGACATGGCGACCTTCGACCAGGTCGAGGAGTGCTGGGACGTCCTGACCGTCGCCGGCATCGCCGACACGGTCGTGCCGGTCAGCTACATGAACTCCAGCGCCGCCATCAAGGGCTTCACCGGCCGGCACGGCGGCACGATCTGCACCTCCTCCAACGCCAAGCGCGCTCTCACCTGGGCGTTCGAGCAGGGCGCCGCCGGTCAGTCCAGCAAGGTGCTCTTCCTGCCCGACCAGCACCTCGGCCGCAACACCGCCGTGCGCGAGATGGGCCTGTCGCTCGAGGACTGCGTCGTCTACGACCCGCACAAGCCGGGCGGCGGGCTCACCGTCGAGCAGCTGCGCGCCGCGACGGTGATCCTGTGGAAGGGCCACTGCTCGGTGCACGGCCGCTTCACGGTCGATTCCGTGCGCGACGTGCGGGAGCGGGTGCCCGGCGTCAACGTGCTGGTCCACCCGGAGTGCACCCACGAGGTGGTGCAGGCCGCCGACCTCGTCGGCTCGACCGAGTTCATCATCCAGGCCCTGGAGGCCGCCGAGCCCGGCAGCGCCTGGGCGATCGGCACCGAGCTGAACCTCGTCCGCCGGCTCGCCAAGGCCCACCCGGACAAGACGGTGGTCTTCCTCGACAAGACGGTCTGCTTCTGCTCGACGATGAACCGCATCGA
>Ga0136633_1002822_pt1 | contig 11735 bp, 12 predicted proteins | sample AntDrymeUQ832206_2_FD_105494 | JGI IMG/M metagenome (GOLD analysis project Ga0136633, IMG submission 105494) | Polar desert sand microbial communities from Dry Valleys, Antarctica - metaG UQ83 (22.06) | ecosystem: Environmental > Terrestrial > Soil > Desert | place: Antarctica: Dry Valley...
CGCCTCCTCCCGAGGTCGAGGAGGCGCCGTTCCGCGTGCCGAACCCGCCCGCGCCCCCGCGCGGGCTCTCCTCGATCACCTGGATCCTGGGCGTAGCGGTCGTGATGATCCTCGCCTACATCACGCTGAACACGATTCGCACGGAGTCGCCGGGCTCGCGCGGGATAAGGGCGGGGACGACGCTGCCGTCGTTCGCGGCACCCGTCGCCACGGGCGGTTTGATCGGCGACGCGCAGATCGACCCGGAGAAGGCCTGCCGCGTGCGCGGGCCGGATGTCGTCAACTCGTGCGCGCTGCGCGAGGCGGGACCGTCCGCGGTCGCCTTTCTCGCCACGCGCTCCAAGCAGTGCGAGACGCAGGTCGACCGGTTCGACCGCGTCCTCGCGCGCCACCCGGGCGTGGGGGGCGCCGCCGTCTCCATCCGCGGCAAGCGGCCGGCGCTGGCGAAGCTCGTCCGCGAGCGTGGCTGGAAGCTGCCGGTCGCCTTCGACCGCGACGGCGCCGTCGCCAACCTGTTCGCGGTCGCGGTGTGCCCGACCATCACCTTCGCCGGCGCCGACGGCAAGGTGGTGTCGACCACCCTGGGCCTCGTGGACGAGGCCGAGATCGAGCGCCGGCTGGCGGCGATCGAGCGATGACCTCGCTGCAGCCGCAGGAGGGATGGATCGACGCGGGCGTCGCGTCGGAATTTCCCGACCTGCGGCTGTGGCAGCTCACGCTCCCCCTGCCGGGGCCCATCGGCAAGTCCTCGGAGGGCGTGCGCGAGCGCCTGCGCGAGATGTCCGACGGCTTCCGCGGCGCGCAGGCGGTGACGATGCGCAGCCAGCCCATCCATCACGCGCACCGGGTCTTCTTCCGCCACATCGGGCTCGACCCGGACACGTCGCGCACACCTGCCGAGGCGATCGCCGTCGAGCGGCTGCGCGCGGGGGCCTTCAAGCCCGTCAACCAGCTCGACGACGCGCTCGTCATCGCGATCATGGAGACCGGCGTGCCGGTGTGGGCGCTCGACGAGGAGGGCGTCGACGGCGACCTCGGCATCCGCCCGGCGCGCGACGCCGAATCGCTGGGCGACGCCCCGATCGCCGACGGCCGGCTCGTGGTGGGAGACTCCGAGCAGCCCGTGGCGGTGCTGTTCGGCGACGTCGGCCCCGTGCCGGTCAAGAGCACCCGCGCGCTGCGGCTCTTCTCCGTCCAGGTCGCGGGCGTCCCCTCGATTCACGTCGAGGAGGCGTTGTGGACGGTGGTCGAGCTCTTCGAGGGTGACGACGAGGATTGACCCGCCGCCGCCGCCGGGCCGTGCCGGCGGCAGCGGCGTCGCCCGTGTCGACTTTCGCCCTCGTTCGGACCCCTGAGCGACGGCCAAAGTCGACACGGCTGGTCCGAGCACCGGAAACCGATTCCCTCCCCCGAGTTCTGGAGGTCACCGGGCAACGGTGCTAGCCGCTGCTAGCAAATCGCTATCAGGTGCTAGCAGGTTCGCGGGACACATGTGCGTCCACAGCCGGACGCGCGTTTCCGCGGAAACGCGGCCGGCGTGGCGGGGCGGCTCAGGCCAGCCGCGCGGCGAGGGCCTTCGCGTTCATCCAGGCGATCGCCATGATCGAGATCTGCGGGTTCACGCCGGATGAGGTCGGGAAGGCCGAGCCGTCGCAGACGACGACGTTGCGGGCGTCGTAGGTCTGGCCCGTGGGGTCGCAGGCCGCGGTGGTCGGGTGGCCGCCCATGCGCGCGGTGCCCATGATGTGGAAGGAGCCGAGGATGACCTGCCCCGGCCCGTAGCCCGCGGCATCCGCGTCGCGCATGAGCGCGTCGACGTCGCCCGTGCGCGTCTCGACGAGCTTGTTCTGGGACATGTAGATGCGCTGCGCGCCGGCCGCCTTGAGGATCTTGGCGGCGCCCTCCATCCCCGTGCGCAGGTGGCGCGTGTCGACGTCCGACAGCGCGTAGCGGGCGATGGGCTGGCCGTCGCGGCCGACGCGCACCTCGCCTGCGCCCTTGTCGCGCAGCAGGACGCCGACGGCGCTCGTGTTCGCCAGCGCGGACATGAGCTCGAAGTGCTGGGCGGAGGACCGCCAGGGCGCGAAGGAGAACAGCAGCAGCGGCTGGACGGGCGCGGTCTCGAACTTCAGGCCGTAGCCGTCGCCGTCGAGGTCGGCGAACTCGTCGGAGTAGACGGCCTGCATCGTTCCGCCCCAGCCGTTGACCTCCTCGTCGAAGACCCCCCACACCGCCGTTGCGGGGTGCAGGCGCAGGTGCCTCCCGATGTTCGGGTTCTTCATCCCGGAGCGCTTGAGCAGCGCCGGCGTGTGCAGCGCGCCCGCGGCGCAGACCACCGCGCGTGAGCTGATCGTCACCTTCGACCCCGTCGGGTGGTGGGTGGCGACGACGCCGCGCGCCTCGCCGCCGGCGAGCGTGATGCGCTCGACGAAGGTGTCGACGAGGACGCGGCCGTCGGCGGCGGCGTGATCCTGCAGCCAGGTGACGAGGCCGGACTGCTTGGCGCCGTAGGGACACCCGTAGCCGCAGTAGCCGCAGCGCTCGTCCTGCTTGCAGCCGCGCACGTTGCGCGGCATGAAGTCGGCGTGCCAGCCGAGCTCTAGGAGCCCCTTGTGCATGAGCTCGTCGCGGGCGGACGGCGAGGAGTACTCGCTCGAGACGCCGATGCGCTCGCAGACGCCGTCGAGCGCCTCCGAGTACTCCGGCCCGGTGAACGCCTCGACGCCGTGGCCGGCCCACTCCTCGCGCACGTCGTCCGGGGTGCGGAAGGAGGTCGTGTAGTTGACGACGGTGCCGCCGCCGAGGGTCGATCCGGCGATCAGGCCGACGGACTGGTCGTGCGTCGCGATGCCGCCGCCGTTGAGGTAGAGGTTCTGCACGGCGGTCAGCTCAACGCCGTCGAACTCGTCCTCGGCGTGGTAGCCGCCGCTCTCGACGACGATCACGTCGAGCCCGGCCTGCGCGAGCGTCGCCGCGGCCACGCCGCCGCCGGCTCCCGAGCCGACGACGACGACATCGCAACTGAGGCTCGTGGGGCCGCTGACGGGGAGTGGCCGCAGCGGTGCCAGCGGCGCCGCCGGCGCCGGATCCTTGCGCGGGCCGGGGTAGCCGATGAGCTCCCACATCGGATTGTCGGGCGCCATGTAGGCCATCCCGACCGCCGCCTTGCGCAGCGCCTGGAAGACCGCGCGGCGCTGCGGCACGCGCGAGTCGGCCCAGGAGCGCAGCACCGCCTCGCGCTCGGCGAGCGCCAAGCCGGCGAAGCGCTTGAGCCCGCCCCCGCCCAGCGCGGTGAGGCCGGGCGAGCCGAACAGGCCGAACAGGGCCTGGGTCTGCTTGCGGTCGGCCGCGCGCGGGGCGTGCGCGACGGCCTGCTCGACGAGCTCGACGACGCCGAGGTCCGAGGCGGCCGGGGTGTGCTCGCCCCCCGGCAGTTCGACGGGAGCCACGAAGGTGTCGACGATGGCGCGGACGTTCTCGCGCTGGCGGGTGCTGAGGGCCATCGCGCGACGCTATCGCAGCCGCGATGCCCATCGCGCGCCACGATGTCGAGACCCTCGAAAACACCCGCTTCCGGTGCTAGCCTGACCTCAGGGAACCGCCGATGGACGTGCTCGACCGACCCATCCACCTCCCCCCGGGGACTCTGCCCCTCGCGCCTCCGGCCGAGGTCGACGAGCGTGCGGCCCGCGAGACACTGCGGCGCCAGATCGCCAAGCTCGAGCGTGAGTTCTCCGCTGCCGCCGTCGCCGCCTACCCGCGCGTCGATCTCGCCGCCGCAGGCATGCGCCGCGGCGGGCCCCGCCTGCTCGGCCTGGGCGAGCTCGAAGCCACGCGCGACGAGCTGGCCGGCCGTCTTAAAGACGTGCGCACCTTCGTCACCGAGGCGGCGGACGAGCAGGAGGACAAGCGGGTGCTGATCGAGCGCATGCTGCTCGAGCCCGCGAAGTTCAAGTGGGTCCGTGTCTCCAACGCCGACATCGGCGAGCACGGGTGCAAGAACTGGCACGTGCGGCCCCGTCTGGGCATCATCGGCATGCTCGCCGGCTGGTGGCACGTGAAGATCTCCTCCGGGTGTCCCTTATTCGAGCCGGCGTGAGGCCGGCCACCACCCGCTGATGGGCAGGCGCAGCCGCCAGCGCGACGACGCGCCACCCGACCCGCCGGCGCCGCCGTCCTCGCCACCCGCGCGCTCGCGCGGCCGGGAGCCGCAGAGCTGGTCCGACCGCTTCATCGCCGCCGGCGAGGCGCGGCCGAAGGCGCCCTGGCACCCCGTCCCGCTCGTGGAGATCTGCGTCCTCGGCGGCATCGTCCTGATGATCGCCGGGCTGCTGAACTTCGACGGCTCCAACGGGCCGCTGACGCTGGCCATGGGGCTCGTGCTCGCGTCGCTCGCGGGCCTGGACACCGCTGCGCGCGACCACTTCTCCGGCTTCCGCTCGCACACCGTCCTGCTGTCCTCCACGCCGGCGGTGCTGACGGCGGGCGTGCTCTTCTTCCTCAAGGCGCCGTGGCCGGCGGTGACCGTCGTGTCCCTGCTCGTGCTCGGACTCGGGGTGTGGTTCTTCCGGGCCCAGTTCCGCGCGCGTTCGGGCGGCGCCAGCTTCCGCGCATGATCGCGCTGCTCGCTGGAGGTCACCCTCGTCTGCACGGCGATCGTCGCCGGCGGCGGCTTCGTCGTCTGGTTCTTCGGGTTCGCGGGCGCCCAGCCCATCCCGATCTCGCCCGGCTGACCGATTCGCGGGCTACGCTCTGCGCCGCGATGGCCGAGCCGAGGCGCATGCAGATCACCGGTCTGCACCACATCACGCTGATCTGCGCGGACGCGGAGCGGACGATCGCCTTCTACCGCGACCTGCTCGGCCTCGCCGTCGTGCGCGACGGCGCCAGCGACGACGACCCCGGCAGCCGCCACGTGTGGTTCGGTGCCGTCGACGGCGTGCCTGGCCGCGTCGTGAGCTTCATGGAGTACCCGCAGCTCCCGGCCGCGGTGGTCGGCATCGGCGCCGCGCACCACTATGCGCTCGCCGTCGAATCCGTGGAGGAGCTGCAGGCCTGGCGCGACTACCTGCGCAACCAGGGAGTGGAGTGCTCGGAGGTCTTCGAGCGCGGGCCCTTCAGCTCGGTCTACCTGCGCGATCCCGACGCCCACATCGTCGAGCTCGCGACAAGCTCCCCGGGCGTCTGGCCGCACCCGGGGAGCCCCGCGTCATCGGACTAAAAAGCGGCGCCTAGCGCGTCGCCCAGGAGAGGGTGGAGACGGCTGCGTAGCGGTCGGCAAATGGATCCTCGACGTACTCGCCGTTCAGCCGCGCCGTGAGCGTCGCGCGCTGACGCTCGGTCATCGTCCCGATCGTCTTCGTCTCGGACATCGGCACCGAGGCGAGAAATCGCCGGCAGCGTGTCCGCCCCCATCGATGCTGGCTCATCAGCAGGTCGGAGATGGTCATGCTCTCCGCCTCCCACGGTGCGTCCGCGACGACATCCGCGACGGTTCGAGCACCATCGCCGATCTGACGCTTGAGTTCGGCGCGCGCCAGACGGACCCGGTTGGCCCGTTCGAGTGCGCGCATGTGTTGTGGCGCAGCTGTTGCAGTTGCGTCCATGAAACCTCCCCCGCGACCGGCGGGTTCATCCCTCCGGCCGAATGTCGATTTTGGTGTTCTAAGCCGGTCGGAGGCTCGACGCCGAGAAGTCCCTCAAAAGAGCGCAGAGCGTCCCCACCGGCTGATACCGGCACCGACCGTGCTCCCCGTTCCAGATCCCTCTCCTCGGTGACGTGCTTGCGTCCGTCCCAAGGGCAACCTAGCGTCGTTGCGACACCATGGTCAACGTCGAATGGGTGGGCACAGTCGCAAAAAGCGGGTCTTTTCTTCGGGGGTGTCATCTCGCGCGCATATGCACTCGCCCCGCGCAAGTTTCCGCTATAGGGGCTCGTTCGCGTCGGGCTTGACCGTCAGTTGACGGACGGGCCCGGCAGCGGCCCGTGCTCGGCCTCGAATGTCGCCTTGACGCTCGCGAAAGCATCGAGCGCTCGGTCGAGCGTCGCACGGTCGTGCGTCGCCATGACGCTTGTGCGCAGAAGCGCGCCGCCGCGCGGGACGGCCGGGTGCAGGGAGACGTTGAAGAACACGCCGGCGTCGTAGAGGGCGCGCCAGAGCAGCACCGCCTTCCAGTCGTCGCCGACGAGCACGGGGACGATCGGCGTGACGATGTCCGACCCGTCGGGCAGCGGCTGCGGGGCGACCACGTGGAGGCCCATGTCGTGCAGCCCCCGGCGCAGGTAGCGCGCGTTGTCGAGCACGGCGGCGAGGAGCGGTGGCCCGTCGTCGGAGCGGATCACCCGGAGCGCCGCAAGGGCGGCGCCGACGGCGGCGGGAACGGCCGCGGCGGTGAACAGGAAGGCGCGCGACTGCACGCGCAGGAAGTCGATGACCTCGGCGGATCCCGCGATGAAGCCGCCGCAGGATGCGAGCGACTTCGAGAAAGTCCCCATCCGCAGGTCGACCGAGTCCTCCACGCCCAGCAGCTCGCTCGCGCCGGCCCCGCGGGCGCCGAGGACGCCGGCGCCGTGGGCCTCGTCGACCATCAGCCGGGCCCCGTGCGCGCGGCAGAGCTCGGCGATCGCCGGCAGCGGCGCGATGTCGCCCTCCATCGAGAACACGCCGTCGACGACGACGAGGACACCGCCTCCGTCGGCCGCGGCGCGCTCGAGCTGCTTCTCGAGCTTCTCCAGGCGGTTGTGGCGGAACACACGCAGCTTCGCGCGAGAGAGCAGGCAGCCGTCGAGGATCGAGGCGTGGTCGGCCGAGTCGGCGATGACCGTGTCGCCCGGGGAGAGCAGCGTCCCCAGCGCACCCAGGTTGGCCTGGTGGCCCGTCGTGAAGACGAGCGCCGCCTCGGTGCCCATCCAGGCCGCCAGCTCGGCCTCGAGCTCGAGGTGCAGGGCGATCGTGCCGTTGAGCAGGCGCGAGCCCGTCAGGCCCGTTCCGAAGCGCTCCAGCGCGTCCCGCGCGCCGGCCATCACGCGGGGGTCGCCCGTGAGGCCGAGGTAGTTGTTGGAGCCGAGCATGACCCGCTCGGCGCCCTCCATCTCCACGACGGGCGCCGCCGGCGACTCGAGCAGGCGGAAGTAGGGCAGCAGGTCGGCCTCGCGCGCCGCCCTGAGCTGCTCCAAGCGGTCGTGCGTGCGTGCCTTCTCGAATACGTCAACGCGGGTGTCCATGGCGCGTCAGAGGCTACCGATAGGGTCAGGCACCGCCATGGCGCTCACCATCCGCCCCGTCCGCTCGAAGAAGGACCTCAAGGCCTTCATCGGGCTGCCGTTCCGCCTCTACGCGGACGAGCCGAACTGGGTCCCGCCGCTCCTCTCGGAGCGCCGCATGCATCTCGACCGTGCGCGCAACCCGTTCTTCGAGCACGCCGACGCGGAGTACTTCCTCGCCGAGCGCGACGGGCGCGTGGTCGGGCGCATCACGGCCCAGATCGACCACCGTTACCACGAGTTCCACGACGTCCGGTGGGGCTTCTTCGGGTTCTTCGAGTGCGAGGACGACCCCGGTGTGGCGGCCGCGCTGCTCGACACCGCCGAGGGATGGCTCACCGCCTGCGGGTGCGACCGCATGGTCGGGCCGTGGGACTTCTCCACGAACGACGAGGGCGGCATCCTCATCGAGGGCCACGAGCGCCCGGCGATCATCCTCACGCCGTGGAGCCACCGCCACTACCCGGCGCTGCTCGAGAGCGCCGGGATGACGAAGGCGATGGACCTGCTGATGTGGGAGCTGCGGGTGCAGGGCCGCGAGAAGGTCCATCCGGCGATCTGGGAGATGGCGGGCAAGGTCGAGTCCGAGCACGGCATCGTCTGCCGGCCGTTTCGCAAGAAGGATCTGCAGGCCGAGGTCACGCGCTTCATGGAGGTCTACAACCAGGCGTGGGAGCGCAACTGGGGCTTCGTCCCGCTGACGGAGCACGAGGTCCGCCACTACGCCGAGACGCTCAAGCCCGTTCTCTCGGAGCACTGGGCGATGATCGCCGAGCGCAAGGACACGGGGGAGACGGTGGGCGCGGCGCTGACGCTGCCCGACTACAACCAGGTCCTGTCCAAGCTCAACGGGCGGCTGCTGCCCTTCGGCTGGATCAAGGCGCTGATCGCCCAGCGCAAGATCAACTCGGTGCGGGTCCTCGCTCTGGGCGTGAAGCCCGAGTACCAGCACACGGGCGTCGCCGCGCGCTTTTATGAGATGCACTTCGACTCAGCCGCGCGCACGCCGCAGACCGGGGGCGAGATGGGTTGGATCCTGGAGACCAACGAGCCCATGAACCGCGCCATGGAGGGCATGGGCGGGAAGGTCGTACGCCGCTACCGGATCTACGAGCGCGAGCTGGCGGCCGCCGAGCCGCCGCAGGGGCTCGGTTAGGCTCTGCCGTCAGTGCGCCGTTCCGAGATCCTCAAGGCCTCGCCCCGAATGTTCGAGTCGGACCTCCTGGACCGCTTCACGCGCGTGCACCCGGCGGTTCCGGCCGTTCTGTTCGTCCCGGTCATCGCCCTGCTCGCGGTGACAGGCGCCGGCCGCACGGGCGTCGCGGCGGCCGCGGGGTGGGCGGCGGGCGGCTACGTGTTCTGGACGCTCACGGAGTACTGGCTGCACCGGGTGGTCTTCCACTTCGAACCGGAGAGCCGCCTCGGGCAGCGCCTCCACTGGATGATCCACGGCGTCCACCACGACCATCCGAACGATCCGCTGCGCCTCGTGATGCCGCCCTCGGCGAGCATCCCGCTGGCCACCGGCTTCCTCCTGCTGTTCTGGTTCGCGCTGGGCGCCGGCGCCGCTCCCGCCTTCGGGGCAGGCTTTCTCGCGGGCTACCTGGCCTACGACATGCTCCACTACCACGTGCACCACCACGCGCCGCGCACGCGCGTCGGCAAGCGGGTGCGCGAGCTGCATATGCGCCACCACTTCCAGGACCCCGACAGCGCCTTCGGCGTCAGCGCCCCTTACTGGGACCGGGTCTTCGGGACGGCCGCCCCTCGACGGCAGCGCGGGACGTCCTGATGGTGCGCCACAATCCCGCGATGGAGGAAGAGACCGAAGAGGTCGTCGACGGCCTGCCCGTTCTTGCGGCCGACGTCCGGGTGATCGAGACGGTGCCGTCCGCGGGGCTCGTGCCGGCCCGCCAGGCGGCCGTGCTCGCCGCGAGCACGTTCGTGGCCGGGGCGGCGACGGTCGCGATCGTCCACCGCCGGCGGGCCAAGGCCCCGGCGCGGCGGTCCAAGAAGCGCAAGTCGGCGATCGGCGAGATCGTGGGAAGCAACTCCTTCCTCGTCGACGTGCACCTGCTGCGCCGCGACTGATGCCGCAGGCCGCCATCCGCGGCCGCATCACCGCTGTGCCGGTCCAGCACGAGCTCCGGGTGGACGTCCGCCCTCGCTGGGTCTTCCGGCTGCGCGGCGGCACCCCCGACGGGCTCTTCCGCCGCGGTGGCGACGGCGTGCGCCGCCTCATCCACGTCGGCGACGTGCCCGTGCTCGTGGGTGCGGTCCAGGCGTCGGGCGAGCGGGTCATCGTCGGGGCGCGCAGCGCGAGCGAGGCTGCGTGCGAGGAGGGCGTGAGGCGGATGCGCTTCGCGCTCGGGCTCGACGACGACCTGCGGCCCTTCCACGAGGCCTTCCGCGACGACCCGCACATCGGCCGCGTGGTGCGCGCGCTGCCGCACCTGCGCGTGCGCCGCCGGCCCAACGCGTGGGAGGCCTTCATGTGGGCCGTCTGCGAGCAGCTGATCGCCTACGAGGACGCCGTCGAGATCCAGCGGCGAATCGTCAGGGCGCTCGGCCGCAGCTGTCCCGCGACGGGGCTGTGGGACGCGCCGCCTCCGGGCGTCGTCGCCGCGCAGGCGCCGGCCCGGCTGCAGTCCTTCGGGCTGACGCAGGCGCGGGCGGTGGCGCTGCGGCGGGCGGCGATCGAGGTCGCGCGTGGCCGGGTGGACCTCGAGCACCCCGATCACGAGGCGGGCTGGCGGCGCCTGATGGCGATTCCCTGCATCGGCGAGTGGACGGTGGAGATGACGGCGCTGATGGGCCAAGGCCGCCACGACCAGATCCCGGCGGGCGACCTTGGTTTCGTCAAGCTCGTCGGCCGCCTCACCACGGGCCACCCGAAGGCGCGGGCGGAGATCTCTCAGGTGCGCGAGTTCTTTGCCCGCTACGGCGAGTGGAAGGGACTCGCCGGCGAGTACCTGCGCGCCGCCGGGGCTAGTACTCCGTCCGGGGCTGCGCGAGTCCCTGTCCCGGCAGGAACTCGTTGGTGAGGCCGGAGTCGCCGTCGAGGCCGCCCTCGAGCAGGTCGTTGCTGCGCATCCAGGCCGCGTAGGCGTTCCACTCCTCCTTCTTCTGAAAGCCCCACGGCTGGCCGTCGTCCTCGGGGAAGAAGACGGGGAGCGTCTTCGCGACGACCGCGGACTGGAGCTTGCGCTCGAGGTCGGGATTGGCCTTCAGCAGCGCGTCGACGGCCGAGTCGGGGTCCTCGCGCAGCAGTTCGTGGCCGCGCGAGACGGCCTGCAGGAAGCGGCGGACCTTCGAGGCGCCCTTCTCGTCGAGCGACTTGCGGCGGGCGACGAGCACGAGCTCGTTGTAGGTCGGGACGCCCAACGTCTCCATGCGCAGGACGGTCGGCTTGCGGCCGCGCTGCTCGAGGTCGGTGCCCTCGTAGTTCCAGAACGCGCCGAGCGTCGCGTCGACCTTGCCCGAGAGCATCGCGGGCGTGAGGTTGAAGCCGACGTTGATCTCCTCGACGGAGCCCGGCTCGACGCCCGCCTCCTCGAGGATCGCCCGCAGGTAGGCCGACTGGTAGGGGATCCCCGCCGTGCCGACCTTCTTGCCCTCGAGGTCGGCGGGAGAGTCGATGCTCCGGTCAAGGGTGATGAGCGAGGTCAGCGGCTTCTGCACGAGGGCGGCGACGGAGACGACCTGCACGCCCTTGTCGCGCGCCAGCAGCACCTCGGGCTCGTAGGAGACGGCGAGGTCGGCACGGCCCGCCTCGAGCAGCTTGAGCGGTGCGCTGGGGTCGGGTGGCGTCTGGATCTTCACGTCGAGCCCGGCCTTTTCGAACTCGCCAGCCGCCTGCGCGGCGTAGATGCCGGCGTGGTCGGCGTTGGGGAAGTAGTCCAGGACGAGGGTGAACTTCTCCGGCGGGCCGCCGGGGCCGCCGCTGGCGGCGTCGTCCTTGGCGCCGCAGGCCGCGAACGCGACGGAAGAGAGCAGGACGATGAGGATGCGTGAGGCGATCATGGGGCTCCGGGGTCGGTCCAGGTGACAAGGCGGCGCTCGGCGAGGGCGACGAGGCCGTAGAGGGTGATCGAGAGCAGGAAGAGCAGGAAGGTGGCGGCGAACACGCGCGCGGTCTCGAGCTGCCCGCCGGCGGTCAGCAGCAGGTGGCCGAGCCCCTCGCTGGAGCCCGTCCACTCCGCGAACACGGCGCCGATGACGGCGACCGCTGCGGCGATCTTCAGGCCCGTGAAGGCCTGGGGGAGAGCGGCGGGCGCTTCGAGGAAGCGCAGCGTCTGCCAGCGCGTGGCGTGCAGCGCGCGCAGCAGCTTGCGCTGGTCGGCGTCGGCGGCCCGCAGGCCGTCGAAGAGGTTGATCGTCACGGGAAAGAAGCAGACGAGCGCGATCACCACGACCTTCGGTCCGATGCCGAACCCGAGCACGAGGATGAGGACGGGCGCGAGCACCACGA
>Ga0136633_1002823_pt1 | contig 11734 bp, 10 predicted proteins | sample AntDrymeUQ832206_2_FD_105494 | JGI IMG/M metagenome (GOLD analysis project Ga0136633, IMG submission 105494) | Polar desert sand microbial communities from Dry Valleys, Antarctica - metaG UQ83 (22.06) | ecosystem: Environmental > Terrestrial > Soil > Desert | place: Antarctica: Dry Valley...
CAGGCCGGCCTGCAGCAGCGCCGCGAACGTCAGGTACGGGTTGCAGGCGGGGTCCGGGCAGCGCAGCTCCATCCGCGTTGCTCGCTCCTTGCCGGGGTGATACAGCGGCACGCGCACGAGCGCCGAGCGGTTGCGCCGGCTCCACGCGACATAGACCGGCGCCTCGAAGCCCGGCACGAGGCGCTTATAGGAGTTCACCCACTGCGCGAAGATCGACGACAGCTCGCGCGCGTGCTTGAGCTGGCCGGCGATGAACGCCTTGCCGATGTCCGACAAAAAGTACGGGTCGTCCTGGTCGAAGAACGCGTTGCGCTCGCCGTTGAAAAGGCTCATGTGCGTGTGCATGCCCGAGCCGTTCTCGCCGAACAGCGGCTTGGGCATGAACGTCGCGTGCCAGCCGTACTTCATCGCGTACTCCTTGACCGTGATGCGGTACGTCATGCAGTCGTCGGCCATCTTCATGGCGTCGGAGTAGCGCATGTCGATCTCGTGCTGGCTGGGGCCGACCTCGTGGTGCGTGTACTCGACATGGATGCCGAGCTGCTCGAGCGCGAGCACCGTCTCGCGGCGCACGTCGGAGCCGGCGTCGAGCGTCGTGAGGTCGAAGTAGCCGCCCTTGTCGAGCGTCACGGGCGGGCTCGTCGAGTCGCGGAAAAGGAAGTACTCGAGCTCCGGGCCGACGTTGAACGTCGTGAAGCCCATCTGCTCGGCGCGGCGCAGCGCGCGGCGCAGCACGTGGCGCGGATCGCCCTCGTACGGCGTGCGCTCGGGCGTCAGCACGTCGCAGAACAGCCGGGCGACGCCCTGCTCCTCCGGGCGCCAGGGGAGGATCGCGAATGTCGACGGATCGGGCAGCGCGATCATGTCGGACTCCTCGATCGCGTTGAAACCCGTGATCGACGACCCGTCGAAACCCATGCCGTCCTCGAAGGCGGCGTCGAGCTCGGAGCGGTTGATCGAGAAGGACTTCAGCTGGCCGAGGATGTCGGTGAACCAGAGCCGGATGAAGCGGATGTCGCGCTCGGCGACGATGGCCTTGACGTCATCGGGCGTTTGGGGGCGATCGGCGGACATGCGCGGGAGCCTAGCCGTCCCGCGTTTCGGCAGCTTTTCGTGCGTGTCGCGTCAAACGGTCCGCTACCGCGGAGCGAGCCAGTGGCGGGCCCAGCGCTCGAGCTCCGCGACCGCCGGCTCGAGCGCGCGTCCCATCTCCGTCAGCTCGTATTCGACGCGCACCGGCCGGCCGGGCCGGACGGTGCGCACCACCACGCCGCGCGCCTCGAGCTCCTTCATCCGCTCGGACAGCAGCCGATCCGACAGCGCGGGAACGGATTGCGCGATCTCGCCGAAGCGCAGCGTGGTGCGCTGGATCAGGACCTGGACGATCGCCCCGGTCCAGCGCCGGCCGATCAGCTCCACCGCCTCGTGGTACAGCGGGCAACACGGCGGCCGGTTGCCGTCCGGACACCGCTGCTGCCAGTCGGCGGGCGCCTGCGTCGGGCGACCGTCGTCTGCGGCGTCCATGCCCGTGGCTGCCTACGCAGCGCGGAGGGTCCGCGTGTGCTCGACAGACCCGTCGACCGGCACGTCGCCGGCGACGTTCACCATCGCGGTGAACCCTTCGAGCGCCACGTAGGCGATCGCCTCGAGGATCTGCTCGTCCGACCAGCCGGCCTCGCGCGCCTCCTCGTGCAGGTGCATCGGCGGGGCGCCGGGCTTCTCGACGACGGCCTCGAGGTAGCGCAGCAGCGCCGCGACCTTCTCGTCCTTGGAGTTGAAGCGCCGCGCCGCGGAGATCTCGTCGAGCGCCAGACCGGCCTGGCGCGCCGTGCGGTTGTGCAGCGCGACGCCCGGCTGCGAGCCGTGGTGCTCGGCGACCGCGAGCGCGATGCGTTCGAGGATCGCCACGTCCAGCGCACCGCGGCGCAACTCTGATCTGAAGCGCGCGTAGCCACGCAGTGCGGCGGGGGAACCGGCCAGGGCACCGAGGAAGTTCGGCAGCTGGCCGCCCGTTGCGAGGGCTCCGCGAAGAACGGGCACCGAGCCTTCCGGGGCCGTGAGATCGTCGTGGATCTGAAACCTGCTCATCGGTGTCTTCATGGGATGGCCTTCTGGGGGTGAGGGGGATCGGCGATCCGTGCCGGAGCTTCGAGGCGGAAACTTACGAGAGGTAAGTGTAGCCGCTGACCGTGCCCATACAAGGGCGCCTGACCACTTCTACGCACGGTGCTAAACGCAGGCTCATCCGCTTGTGATGGATTTGCGAAGAGTTCCCGGCGATCGGGGGCCGGAGCGCTTTTCCGGCGTATGCCGCTCGCCGCGCGCGGACGCTCGTGGGTCATCGGGACCCCCCCCCAGCGCACGTGTGCCGTTGGAGCCCTTCGCACGAATCGGATGTCCAGCGCGTCCGCGTGCTAATCGTCCGTCGGGCATCTGCACCGCGCCCGCGTCCGAGCTCATGATCGCCGGCGGCGAGCCGCCGGGCGTCAGCGCAGCAGTAGCGCGCTGACGGCGGGTGCGTCGGCGGTGCCGAGCGCCACGAGGATCAGCAGCAGGCCCATCAGCAGCGCCCACATCGCGACGCGGTCGGGCCGGGCGCCGATGCGCTCGGCGGCGCGGCGCGGCGGCCGGCGGCGGTCACCCTCGGCCGTGCGTGGCACGGCGGGCGCCGGCACGGTGCGGCCGCGGATCTCGACCGTCACGCGTCCGGGCGTCGCGTCGCCCTTCGTCCGCGGGGCGCGGGGCATGGCGCCGGCCGGTGCGATGCCCTGGCGCACGCGCGGCGCTGGTGGAAGATCGACGTGGTGCCCGCGGCGCTGGTCGAGCCCGCTGTCGCCGTGCCCGCCGCGACGGGGCGCAAACGGCACCCCGTCGGTGCCGCGGCGCACCGCTGGGTCGTCGGCGGCGGCGCGGCGATGCGACGGTATCGCCGACTCGGGCGCGCCGGCGGAGGACCGGGCGAGACTCACCTCAGCGTCAACATGACCGCGCTCGCGCGTCGCACGGCGCGAGGCGAGGTCGGCCTCGTCGGCGCGCCGGCGCGCCTCGTCGGTGCGCTCGTAGTCATCGCGAAGGTGTTGAACATCGGCCCACCAGGCGCGGGCCTCCGAATGTGCCATGCGGTTGTCGTCCTCTTTCGGTGAGGCCTACGGGGTTAGCTGACGGGCTCGCGCTGAAAGAGCTGCGCTACGTCCTCGACCGTCCGGACGATTCGCCCCTATGTGTGGTTCCCCCGCCCCAGGTGCCCTTCGACCCCCGGACTCGGCGTTCTGACGGCGCCATCGTAGCAACGATCGATTTCCCTGCATATGCGCAGTCTTATGGAGACCGCGGACGGAAACGCCGCAGTTTGCGGGTTCGGAGGCCGGCTGGCTGCGCTCGGCGCGGCGCTCGTCGAGCAGGCAACGAGCGGCTCGGCGGGCTTGGGTGGCCGCCGGCGTCGGGTTCGACGATCCCGAGCAACGGCGTGATCAGCGGCTATTGCACGAACAGGCATACCGCATACACGCCGCACGGCGCGACGCAGGTCAGCGACCGGCGACTTCGACGATGTACTTCGCGACCCTCTTGGCCTCGTCGTCCTCGAGCAGCTGGGCCGGCATCTGACCCTTGCCGGCGCGGCCAATCTTGATCGCGTTGAGCGTGAGCGCCTCGGGCGGCTGCAGCACGTCGAGGCTCGGGCCGACCCTGCCGACCGCCTCGGCGTCCTTCATGGCGTGGCACGTCGCGCACTTGGCGGCGAACAGCTCGCGCCCCTCCTTCTGCTCGGCCGTCAGCGTCGTTCCGCCCGGCCCGGCCGAGGCCTGGTCGCCGAGCACCACGACCGCGGGAACGGCGAGGCCGAACAGCAGGATCGCCCCGGCCGCCGCGAACTCGATCGGCTTCAGGGGCCGCTTGCGCCCCCGCTCGAGCGTGTCGCGCACCCCGCGCGGACCTCCGCGCATCGCGACCCCGACGACGCCCAGTCCGAGAAGGAGGAAGAACCCGAGAAAGATCGCTGCAGCCATTGCGGCGCGGAATCTACTTCACCCCGGCGGACGGTGGCGCGGAGAGCGTCGCAGCACACCAGCCGGGGAGCACGCCCCGCGCCCGAGAGCTGCTCCGGTGCTCATCGGCGCCGCCCGGCGGCGAAGCTCTGAACGGCGGGCGCGACCGCGCGAAAGTCGCCGCCCCCCGCCGCGGTCCGCAGCTCGGCCTGCCGCGCGAGCTCGGCGAGGTCCAGCGGCGAGATGTCGTGGATGGCGGCCGCGAGGCGATCGGGAGCATCGAGCCGCAACGCGCGCCGCGCGACGATGTTGATCGCACCGCCCGCGGAGGCATGGCGCTCCAGCCGCCCCTCGACGACCAGCAGCGGCTCCGTACGCACCTCGAGCCGGTGGCGCTCGTAGACCTGCGGCGAGACGACGACGTTGACGGTGCCGTGCTCGTCCTCGAGCAGCAGAAACAGGATTCCCTTGGCCGTCCCGGGGCGTTGGCGCGCGACGACGAGCCCGCCGACGCGCACCGGCGTCCCATGCTGCAGGCGCTCGAGCTCGTCGATCCCGACCGCCCGCTCCGCGCGCAGCCGCTCGCGCAGGAGCCCGATCGGGTGCGTCGTCGCCGTCAGCCCGGTCGTGGCGTAGTCGGCGATCATCGCGTCCCACGCCGACAGCGACGCGAGCACCGGCGGCGCCGGCAGGTCGAGCGGCAGCGAGAGCTGCACGCCCTCACGGTCGCGGACCCGCATTCCGGGCGCGGCAACCCCCAGCTGCCACAGCGCGACGCGCCGGTCGCCGCCGGCGAGCGCATCGCAGGCGCCCGACCACGCGAGGCGCTCGAGCGCCGGCCTCCCCGCCCCCGCGCGCGAGGCGAGGTCCTCCAGCGAGCCGAACGGCCCGCCGGCGTCGCGCGCGGCGACGAGCGCGGCGATCTCGTCGGCGCGCACGCCCAGCACGTAGCCCAGGCCGACGCGCACGGCGCCCTCAGCGGTGACGGTGCAGCCCGCCTCACTCGCGTTGATGTCGGGAGCATGGACCTCGATGCCGCGCCGCTGCGCCTCGTGGACGAGCGCGTCGGAGGGATAGAAGCCCATCGGCTGCTCGTCCATCAGCGCGCAGACGAACTCCGGCCCGTAGTGCACGCGCAGCCACGTCGACTGGTAGGCGAGCAGCCCGAAGGCGGCGCCGTGAGCCTTGGGAAAGCCGAACCCCGAGAAGCCCGAGACCATCGTGAAGACCTGCTCGGCGAGCTCGGCGGTGACGTCGGGGTGCTTCGCCATCGCACCCTCGACGAAGCGGCGGTGATGCGCCTCGATCGCCTCCGCCGAGCGCTTGCGGCTCATCGCGCGCCGCAATCCCTCGGCCTCCCCCACGCTGAAGCCCGCGAACGCCTGCGCGACCTCGAGCACCTGGTCCTGGAAGATGATCGTGCCGAGCGTGTCGCGCAGCGGCGGCTCGAGCGACGGGTGCAGGTAGGGGACCTGAAACGACGGGTCGGCGTTCAGGGCCTGGCGGCGCTCGATGTACGGGTTGACCGCGCCGCCGACGATCGGCCCCGGCCGCACGATCGCGACCTGGATCGTGATCTCGTCGAGGTTCTTCGGCCGCGTGCGCCGCAGTGAGCCCATCTGCGCGCGCGACTCGATCTGAAAGACGCCGGTCGTCTCGGCGTTCTGGATGCAGTCGTACGTCGCCGGGTCGTCGAACGGGATCCGCGACAGGTCGATCCGCTCGCCGCGGCGCACCGCGATGTGCTCGACACAGCGCTCGACGGCGCTCAGCATCCCGAGCCCGAGCAGGTCGATCTTCAGAAAACCCGCGTCCGAGCAGGAGTCCTTGTCCCACATCGCTAGCCGGCGGCCCTTCATCGCAGCGGGCACGAGCGGGACGCAGTCCACCAGCGGCCGCGTGGCGACGATCATCCCGCCCGAGTGCTGCGAGAGATGGCGCGGCAGCCCGTACGCCTGATCGGCCAGGCGCGCCAGCCACGCCCAGCGACCCGTCCGGCGACCCTCGCCGAGCGCGACGTCGATGTCGCGGTCGATCTCGCGCGAGTGCCATCCCTCGCTGCCGCGCGCGACGCGCTCGATCTCCCCCGGCGCCAGCCCCAGCGCCTTGCCGATCTCGCGGATCGCGCCCCGTGCGCGGTAGGTCGGAAAGGCGGCGACGAGTGCCGAGCGCTCCTGACCGTAGACCTCGTGGATACGCGGGATCAGCATCTCGCGGATGTCGCGCGGGAAGTCGAGGTCGATGTCGGGCAGCGTCGTCAGCTCCTCGTTGAGGAAGCGCCCGAGCAACAGCTTGTTGGCGATCGGGTCGACGTGGCTGAGGCCGGTCAGGTGGCAGACGATCGACGACACGCTCGAGCCGCGTCCGCGGCCGGGCGGCAGCAACGAGCGCGGGTTGGTCCCCTCCGGCCAGCCACCGCGCCCGCGCACCTCCGCCGCGACCTCGCGCGCGAGCTCGAGGATCTCGCGGTGCAGCACGAAGAAGCCCGCCAGGCCGAGCGCGTCGATCACGCGCAACTCCTCCTCCAGGCGCGCCTTCGCCTCCTCGTGGTGCCGCGAGCCGCGCGGATAGCGCTCGTCGAAGCGCACCTGGCAGAACTCCGCCAGCACACGGCCGGCGGACGCGTCCTCGGCGCCGGGATAGCGATAGCCGAGGTCGTTGGTGAGGTCGAAGCTCAGGGTGTCGGCGAGGCGCTCGGTCTCTGCGACGGCCTCGGGGTGGTCGGCGAAGCGCGCGGCCATCGCCTGCGGCGTCGTCAGCACGTGCGCGTGGTTGCCGCGCCGCAGCGGCTCGGAGGCGTCGAGTGTCGTGTGCTCGCGGATCGCGACGAACACGTCCTGCAGCAGCGCCCGCTCGGCCGAATGGGCATGGACGTTGCCGGTGGCGACGGTCGCGACGCCCAGCCGCGCGGCAAGCCCCGACATGCCGCGGTTCAGCGCGCGGTCGTGGCGGGCGAGGGGGCGCTGCAGCTCGACGCGCAGCCCTTCTCGGCCGAAGATCGCGAGCAGGCGGAGCATCGTCGGCTCGTCGCGCACGCCACGGGCGGCGCAGCCGCTGAGGCAGACGAGACCATCGCGATGCTCCTCGACATCGTCGAGCGAGACGGCCGGCTCCGAGCGGTCGCGAGCGGTTCCGTCGCGCGTGTGCGCATGCGCCTTCGTCAGCAGCCGGCAGAGGTTGCGCCAGCCGGTCTCGTCGCGGACGAGCAGCGTGATGTGGCGTTCGTCGTCGAGCGTCACCTCCGCCCCGTGGATCGCGCGCACGCCGTACGCCTTGGCCGCCTGCGCGAACTCCATCGATCCCGACAGAGAGTCGTGGTCGGTGAGCGCGAGCGCGCTGTGACCGTGCTGCAGCGCGGCCGCGGCGAGCTCCACGGGATGCGAGGCCCCGTCCAGGAAGGAGAAGGCGGAGTGGCAGTGCAGTTCGACGTAGGCCATACGAACGCATGTTCGCACATGCCCTGGACGCCAAGCGCATCATGCGAGGGTGCAGTCGATCCGCTGCTCCCACAGGCCGCCCGGAGGTCGCGACTGCGCCGTCAGCAGCCGCGAGCTGTCGTTCGAGAGCCTGATCTCCCCGCCGATCTTCAGTGCCAGCGCGACCCCTGCCGCGACGCCCGTGGACTCGCTGGTCACCGCATAGCTGCGCACGTCGAGGTGCGCGTGGTCGCGCAACTGGGCGGCGAGCTCGCGCACCGCATCCGGGTCGTTTCGATCGCGGCGAAACGCCGACCAGGCGGCCGCGACACCGGGGTCGTCGAGATCCAGGCGCGCCTCGAGCTCCCAGCGCCTGCCCTTCGCGCCGATGCCCGAGACGACGACCGGCGCGATCCCCTGGCGCCCGGGGAGCGACGGCGTCAGCGACTCGCCCGCGGTGAGGCTGCCGGAGGACCTCAGCATCAGCCCGATCGGCCTACCGTGGCGATCGAGCCTCAGATCGAGCCCCACCGAGCGATCGGATGACCCCGACGGGCCCGCAGACAGCGCGTTCAGCAGCGCCCACCCCGAGGCACCCACGTTCAGCGACAGCGAGACATCCCCGCTGCGCTGGTCGCGCCGCACGGCGAGGATGCCGTCCGCCGTCCCGTCGAGCGTGGCTCCGGCGAGCCCGGAGCCGAGGCCGAGCCGGGAGAGCCCACGAACGCCGCCCTCGGCAAAGATCTCGTTCGGGCTCGGAAGGCCGTCGACGAGGGGCAGCCGCGGGCGCAGCAGCTTGCGCGCGATCGCGTCGGCCTCGCGTCCATCTTTGGCGACGAAGACCTCGCCGAAGCCGAATACGCCCTGCACGCCGATCCGCGCCTCGCGCTCGGCGCCGGTAGTGCGCCCCGGGAGATTCACCTTCAGTCGCCCGCCGATGCCGGTCTCCACCCCGGCGGAGGAACGTCGTGCGAGCGTCAGGCGCACCGTGTCGTCGGACATGTTCTCGCGGATGACGATGCGATCTCGATCGACGCGGATGATCGCGATCGAGACCGCGGCATGGATCGCCTTGCGATCGCTGGAGTCGACGCACGGCTGCTGTCGCAGAGACGGGCACGAGCGGCCGCTGACGAGACACAGCGCCTGGCGCATCTGGCCGTGCACGGCGTTGACGATGCTCGGTGCGCCCCCGCCGATGGCGGTGACCGCGACGGCCACCAGGACCGCGACGATCGCAATCAGCGCGATGTAGTCGACCGTCGCCTGACCCCGTTCGCAGCGCATGCAGCCAAGGCTGCCGGGCTTCGTGTGACGGAGCTACACCACTTTGTCTGAAAAGAACCCCAGCTTCGTGCCGGAAGTCATCTTCCAGCCCGGAAGGCGCAGGTAGCGGTGTCCGCTGCGCGCCTCGTCGGCGGCGACGGCCCGCTCGATCAGCAGCGCCTGGGCGAGCCCGACCAGCAGGCAGCCGCCGGTGATCCGCAGCGCGGCGTCCCAGCTGGCCGCGCCGACGCCGAGCTCGCCGGGCACGACGAACAGCGCCGCCAGCACGAGCAGGACGAGCGGGGGCTTCCACAGCGGCGTCGGCTCGCCCGTCACCTGCTCACCTGACGCGACGGGCCGTGCGCCGTCGATCGAGCGGCGCGCGCCGCGTGGCGCCAGCACGAGCAGCACGAGTGTGACGAAGACGAGCTGCCCGATCGTGCTCGTGGCGCGCTCGGACGCCTCCGGGACGACGACCAGCAGCAGCACGCTCGCGAGCGTGCCGGCGCCCGCGAGCACGGCGCCCTCGACGCGCAGACGCTCGCGATAGGTGGGTGGCGTCGGCGTCACGCTATGGGTGCGGGCGGCGCGTGCGGGCGGTTCACTCGCGCAATCTGGACGGCGCACCGAGCTACCGCTGGCGGTACCACCTGCGTGCGACGAGATCGCGAAAGAGGACGACGTTGCGCCCACCGCCCGTGACGACCTCCCAGTAGCGCCGCCGCAGCGGCAGGTCCGTCCACCAGCGGTCCTCGACGAGCCACGACTCGCGGACGGCATCGACCTTCTCGCCGTCGACCACCAGCGGCCGGCCGCCGTCACCGGCGCGCACATCGGCCGCCCGTGGCTGCGCGATCCTGCGCGGCCCGGGGCTCACCCGGGCACCTCGCCGGCGCAGCCGACCAACATCATCCCGGGTCCCACGGCGTCAGCACGACGCGACGCTCGGGCACGCGCGAGTCGGGGTCGATCTCCAGCACGCGCAGCGCCGCGTCGGGCCCGGCGACCGCGCGCGCCTGGCGCACGGCCTCGCGCAGGCGCTCGTCGCGACGTACCTCGCCGTCGTCGAACAGCGCGTGCATGTCGGGATGCGGGGGACCGAAGCTCTCGACGGTCAGCAGCAGCGTCTCCGCGGGAGCGGGCAGCATCGCCAGTCGCCCGCCGAGCACCATCCGCATGACCTGCGGGTCCGCGAGCGCCTCGCGAAAGACGACGCGCTCGCGCCACGTCCCGCCCTCGACGAGCCGCGCCGACAGCACGACGGCGCGCAGCGTGCGACCGCGCCGCTCGCGGCGGACCAGCAGGCGGTCGATCAACAGGCCCAGGGCGCGCCCGAGCTGCTCGCCGGAGCCGGACTCCGGCAGCTCGAGCGTCTCGCGCAACTGCTCCCCCGGCCGGCGGGGGCGCAGCGGCGTGTCGCGCCCGTGCGCGAGATCGTGCGCGAGCAGCCCCGGCTTGCCGAAGCGATCGGCCACGACCGCGCGCGTCAGCGCGGCGAGGTCCCCGAGCGTCGCGATACCGAGCCGCTCGAGCGGCTCGACGAGCTCGGCGGTCTCGGCACGGCGGCGCAGCAGCGTCACGGGGCGCGGCGCGAGATCGGCGGCGCCGGCGATCCGCCCCGGTCGCCGGATGCGCGCGCCGTGCGCCGCGACCATCGCGCAGAAGCGAGTCGGCCCCTGCCCGGCGCGCGCGCCCGACAGCGCCTTGCGCAGCTCGTCGGAGCCGCGCGCCGCGAGGTAGCCGTCGGCGAGCATCCGCACGACGCCGCCGCCATGCAGCCGCTCGAGCCCGCCCGCGTCGAAGCACGCCTCGCCGGGGCGCAGCGACTCGACCTCCGCGCCGAGACTCTCCAGGCGCGCAAGCGCCCGCTCCCACGTCTCGGCGACGCCCATCGGGTCCGGCGGCACGAGCGCCAGCCGCGCGCAGCGCGCGAGCGCCTCCCCCATCCGCATCCCGGGATGGATCCCGAACGTCTCCGCGGCCTGCGACACCTCGCCGATGAACAGCTCGCGGCCGGGCTCGGGAGCCAGCGCCGCCGGCTCGCCGAGCAGCCCGGCACGGCCGCCGGCGGCGACCGTGAGCTCGAACCGGTCTAGGAGGACACAGACGATCACGATCGAACGCATGTTCGCATGTCGGCCGTCGTGGCGCAAGCGGCAGGCTGGACCACCCTTTGGTCTGCTCTTAAGCATGTCTCAGAACAAGTTGATGCGTTTCGGGGTCGAGCCGTGGATGCTGAGCGTCGCACGATTCCGCACCGATATCGGTGATATCGGCAACCGATCGGAGGACGTCCAGCGCCGCGGATCGGCTCCGAAACGCGCATCTTGTTCTGCGACGGACCCAAGGCCGCGTGTACGCCTACCGCTGCTCACGGCGCCGTCCACGCTCGGCACCTCGCGTTCATCCGTTGACGGCGCGAGAAGGATGCTGACAGCGGCATCGCAGCCGTCCTCGCCGCGTCCCGGGCTCGGCGCGCGCGACCGTCTCGTGCTCCTTGCCCTGGTCACGACCGGGCTGCGCCGAGCCGAGCTGATCGCGCTGGAATGGCGCGACGTCGACCTCGACGGCCCTCGGCCTTCGCTGCTTGTGCGACGTGGCAAGGGCGGGCGCCCGCGCCGGCAGCCGCTCGCCTCTGAGCTGGCGCGTGAACTCGCGCTTGTGCGCTCGGCGCGCGAGCCATCTCTCCCCGAGCCGGTCTTCTGCGGTCTCGCCGGCGGCCGGCTGCAGCCGACGATCCTCGCGGCGATCATCCGCCGCGCCGCCGAGCGCGGCGGGCTGCAGAAGCGCGTCACCGCCCACACGCTGCGTCACACCGCGGCGACCTGGTTGCGCCAAGGCTCGGGTGACGCGCGGCTCGTCGCCGAGTACCTCGGGCACGCCGATCTCTCGACGGTGAGCCGCTACGCCCACGTCGCGGCGAGCGAGCTCCACGATGCCGCCGACGTCCTCGCCGAGGCGGCGGGACTGCTTCCCGCCTTCGCCGACGGGGCGCTCGACGGCCAGCTGGCCTTCGACACCTGATGCCGAATCCGCTGTTCCTGATTCGAGCGGGCCGCCCGGCGG
>Ga0136633_1002824_pt1 | contig 11714 bp, 9 predicted proteins | sample AntDrymeUQ832206_2_FD_105494 | JGI IMG/M metagenome (GOLD analysis project Ga0136633, IMG submission 105494) | Polar desert sand microbial communities from Dry Valleys, Antarctica - metaG UQ83 (22.06) | ecosystem: Environmental > Terrestrial > Soil > Desert | place: Antarctica: Dry Valley...
GAGCTCTAGTCTACAAGGCCGGCTACGGCGCGACGAGCAGTCAATACACCGGTAAGACCTACACCTATTCTCTCAAAACTACCGGGCTCGGTGCGTTCGTGATCGAGGTCATCAATGCCTGAGGGGCGGGCAGGTCGCGGTTACTGGCAGGAATGATGGGCGAGACGAAAATACTGTAGCCCCGCTTCCATGAGACGCGTGTCGATTCGAATCGACACGAAGGGCGACGGTATGATGTGCGCGCATGCACATCGCCGCCACCGCCATCCTGCTGGTCAGCCTGCTGGCCCTGATCAGCATCGTCTCCAGTTCGCTCAGTCCGCGGCTTGGCTTGCCGGTCCTGTTGCTGTACTTGCTGCTGGGGATGCTGGCGGGTGAAGACGGGCTGGTGGGTATCCAGTACGACGAGGTCCTTCCATCCTATCTGATCGGTTCCGTCGCGCTTGCGTTGATTCTCTTTGACGGCGGGTTGCGCACCGACCAACTGGGCTTTCGGGTCGGCCTGCGCCCTGCCTTGTCCCTGGCGACCGTGGGCGTCGCGATCTCGGCTGCGGTGACCGGCGTCGTCGCCTGGTGGGCCCTCGACATCGGATGGCTGGAGGCTGCACTCGTTGGTGCAATCGTGGGCTCGACCGATGCTGTTGCGGTGTTCTCGGTGCTCCGAGGTCAGCGGATGGCGCTGCAGGACCGGGTTTCGGCGACTCTCGAAATCGAGTCGGGTGCGAATGATCAGCCCGGACGCGCCGCTGGGGACGCTTGCCTATGTCTATGGGTTCGAGATCGATGAGGCAGCTGCCCCACGGTCAATTGGCAGCCTGCTGACCGAGCGCTATCCCACGCCGGTGGTGGGCGACCGGTTGAACCAGGGCGGCATCGTCTTCACGGTCCGGGAAATCCGCGGCGGCCGTATTCACGAAGTCGGGCTCAAGCTGCCGTCGGCTCCGGTGTAGCAGCGGATTCACGCGCCGGCTGATGGGGACGATCGAGTTGCTCATCCCGTCGATGCCCCCTGAGGCAAGTGGCAAACCGCGAACCGCCTGGCGCCGTGTGTTCTACTTCGGCATTCAGCGGGATACCGCCCCCTCCATTTCTACTGCTATGACTGCCTCCGCGGTTGAAGTTGCACTTGCATGAAAACCAGCCTGTCGCGCTGGATTGCTCAATGCATGGTCGGTCTGCTGCTGTTCGCGCAGATGGCCCTCGCTGCATACGCTTGCTCCGGGCTCGCGGGGGATAGCAACGCCTCCGTGAACGATCCGATGATCGGCGCAACGACCGAGTTCTCGGTGTCGACGCAGGCGATAGGCGCTTCGGCTGCAGATTGCCACGATCCGATCGGCGAGATCGAGGCAGGTTCTGCCAATCTTTGTGCCGAACACTGCAAGTACGGGCATCAGAGCGATCTGGTCCCGGTTGTCACCGCGCCCCCCACGGCGATGCTCGCCCGCTACCGGCTACCTCAATTACCGGACGCCGCCGGACTTCGCTCCGGCCCGGAATCCATGGACGGACGGGCCTGCGTCTCGCCTCCACACGCCATCCTCCATTGCGTGTTCCGAACCTGAACTTCCAGTAGAGCCCTCGCCGAAAGCGCCCGTATGGGTCGCCGAGGCGCCAGCCCGGGTCGTTCACCTGCTGCGCCTTCTGCGGACGGGTTGAATCGCCCGGCGCCAATCGGTTCACTGTGGAGATTCTATGTTCCCGTACTTCCTGCCGACGGCGGCCTCCGTCCGGTGTGCGCTATGCCGGGTGGCGATTGCCCTCCCGATCATTCTTTCCTTCGCCTACCCGCTTGCCCACGGGGAAGAGGCACTCGGTATCGACCAGGCGGTACGCCTGGCCGAGGCGTGGTCCCGGCAACTCGTGGCGGATGACGCGGGTGCTGCGGCTGCCCGTGCGATGGCGGTCAGCGCGGGCGCGCTTCCGGATCCGGTACTGAAGGCGGGCGTGAACAATCTGCCGGTGGATGGCGCGGATCGCTTCAGCCTGACGCGGGATTTCATGACCATGCGGTCGATCGGTATCGCACAGGAACTCACCCGCAGTGACAAGCGCAAGGCGCGCAGCGCGCGGTTCGAGCGCGAGGCGGAGCTGGCGGAGGCCGAGCGTGGCCTCGCGCTACTCGAGCTTCGCCGGGAGACAGCATTCGCGTGGCTCGACCGGCATTACCAGGAGCGGCTGCGCGACCTGCTACGGGAGCAGCGCGCGGAGACCGCTCTGCAGGTTGAGGCGGCGGAGGCGGCCTATGCCGGCAAGCGGGGCTCGCAGACGGACGTCCTTGCGGCCCGTACGGCAGGGGCCCAGATCGAGGACCGTCAGCAGGACGTTGAGTCGCGGATTGCAACTGCCCAGGTTCGCCTCGCCCGCTGGATCGGCGCCGCGGCAGACCGTCCGCTGGGCCCGCTGCCTGAGCTGGATCTCGCCTGGATCGAGAGGCGGGATGTCAGCGAGGTCGTGAAACGTCATCCCAGGCTCGTGGTGATGCTGCGCGAGGAGGAGGTTACCCGCGCGGAGGCGGCGATCGCGAAAAGCAGCAAACGGGCTGACTGGAGCATCGAACTGACGTACAGCCAGCGGGGCCCTGCCTTCTCCAACATGGCGTCGTTTGGCGTGTCGATTCCGCTTCAGGTCGATCCTGGACATCGCCAGGATCGGGATATCGCCGCAAAGCTGGCACTGGCCGATCGGATTCGAGAACGGCAGGAGGAAACGAGGCGTGAGCTTGCCGCTGGGATTCGGAGCGATCTCCTGCGTTGGCGCAGCCTTCAGGACCGCATTGCCCGATTCGATCGTTCACAGGTTCCTCTTGCTGCCAAGCGTTCTACCGGGGAGGTCGCATCTTATCGGGGCGGAGGCTCGTCGCTCGCTTCCGCACTTGCGGCCCGGCGCCTGGAGATCGACACGCGGCTGGAGCGGCTGAGGCTGGAAATGGATATGGCCGCGCTTTGGGTTCGGCTCGAGTACCTGCTTCCTGCGGCCGACCGAAACAATCCTGAATCTCCGGCTGGCCCCTCAGCGGCCTTCAAGGAGTATTTGCCATGAAGAAGAGAGTCGTTGTCGGGATGGTCGTCATCACCGCGGCGTTGGGCGCAGCAGGCTATGCGCTGTATCTGTCTGGTATGCACCGCGGCATGACCATGGCCACGCCAACCGTTCCTGGCGAGGGCTCAGCCTCGCAGGTACCGGGCGCGGCAGCCGGCGGTATTCCTCAGGGCATAGCCCAGGGCGAGGACGCGACCCGGCGCCATATTGCCGCCGGTATCAAGGCCGGAGACGTCGATCCAGCCAATGGGAGGAGGATCCTGCACTACCACGATCCGATGGTCCCGGGAAACAAGTTCGACAGACCTGCGAAGTCTCCATTCATGGACATGATGCTGGTGCCGGTCTATGCGCAGGGCGACAGCGACGGGGGCGGCGGTGGGGTAGCCGTCAGTCCACGTATCCAGCAGAGCCTGGGTATCCGGACTGCGACTGCGGTCGAGGGATCGCTATCGCGGCGGGTCGCCGCCGTGGGCAGCATCGCGTTCAACGAGCGGGATCAGGTCGTCGTGCAGGCGCGGGCGAGCGGTTATGTTGAACGCTTGAGCGTCAGGGCCACGCTCGACCGCGTGGCCAAGGGGCAGCCCCTGGCCGAGTTGTACGTGCCGGAGTGGATCGCGGCGCAGGAGGAATTTCTCTCGGTGCGGCGGATGCAGGGCACTGCGCTCTCCGCGCTGGTTGACGGCGCGCGCCAGCGCATGCGGCAGGTTGGCATGAGCGATGGGCAGATCGCGCTGGTGGAGCGCAGCGGCCAGGCACAACCGAGCATGCCGGTGATTGCTCCGATCTCGGGGGTCGTCACCGAGCTCGCGGTCCGGGAGGGGATGACGGTGACGTCGGGCGCGACCCTGTTCCGGATCAACGGTCTCACGAAAGTGTGGGCCAATGCCGAAGTGCCTGAAAGCCAGTCTTCCGCGCTCAAGGTCGGCACGAAAGTCCAGGCGACGAGTCCTGCGTTGCCGGGCGCCCGCTTCGATGGCGTGGTTCAGGCCATTCTCCCGGAGGTCAGCCCGGCGACCCGGACCTTGAAGGTGCGACTCGAACTGGACAACCGCAAGGCATCCCTGGTGCCCGGCATGCTTGTACAGATGGAGTTCATCGAGCCGGGCAGCGAAAAAGCGGTGCTGGTGCCGACCGAGGCGATCATTCAGACGGGAACCAGGATCGTGGTGTTGGTTGCCGAAGATGACGGCCGATTCAGGCCGGTAGAGGTGGAAATCGGCGCTGAGAGCCGTGACCAGACGGAGATCCGGCGAGGGCTTGAGGCTGGACAGCGCGTGGTCGTATCGTCGCAGTTCCTGATCGACTCGGAGGCCAGCCTGAGGGGGGTCGAGTCACGATTGAAGGCAGCGCCGGACGGTAGCGCGGCCGGCGCTGCAGCCGGTGCGAAGACACGACATAGCGGTGAGGCGACGGTGAAGGCAATCGGCCGGGACACGGTGACCCTGTCGCATGCCCCGATCGCCTCGCTCAAGTGGGGATCGATGGTCATGGACTTCAAGCCGCCCTCGGGCGGGCCGCCGCGCGGCCTGGCTGTGGACGACAAGGTCTCGTTCAGCTTCTACCTCGACGACGAAGGTCTTCCGCAGCTCACAGCGCTCAGCGTCCGCGAAGCAGCGTCCTCGGCGACGGTCGGGAAGAAGCCGTGATCGCCCGCCTCATCCGCTGGTCGATTGCCAATCGATTCCTGGTATTGATGGCCACCCTGATCCTTGGCGCCTGGGGCGGGTACTCGCTGGTGCGGACGCCGCTCGACGCGCTGCCGGACCTGTCGGACGTCCAGGTAATCATCCGGACCACGTATGCCGGCCAGGCGCCTCGCATCGTCGAGAATCAGGTGACCTATCCGCTCACTACGACCATGCTGTCGGTGCCGGGAGCGAAAACAGTGCGTGGATATTCGTTCTTCGGCGACAGTTTCGTCTATGTTCTCTTCGAGGACGGGACCGACTTGTACTGGGCCCGTTCCCGGGTGCTGGAGTACCTGAACCAGGCGCAGGCCCGGCTGCCTGCAGGCGCGACCGCATTGCTCGGGCCGGACGCGACCGGCGTCGGCTGGATCTACCAGTACGCGCTGATCGACCGCAGCGGCCAGCTCGATCTTGGGCAATTGCGTGCGCTGCAGGACTGGTTCCTGAAATACGAACTGAAGACGGTACCCGATGTCGCCGAGGTCGCGACGGTGGGCGGGATGGTGCGCCAGTACCAGGTCGTGCTCGATCCGGACAAGCTCGCCGCCTTTCGCATCCCTCTCGCCCGAGTCGCGGAGGCAATCCGTCGTTCCAACCAGGAGGCTGGTGGATCCGTGCTGGAACTCGGAGAGGCCGAGTACATGGTCCGGGCGTCCGGATACCTGCAATCGCTGGACGACTTTCGAAAGATCCCTCTGTTCACCACGGATGCGGGTGTTTCGGTGCGTCTGGCCGACGTCGCCCGGATCCAGGTGGGCCCGGAGATGCGGCGTGGCATCGGTGAGCTCGACGGCGAGGGAGAGGCGGTCGGCGGCGTGATCGTCATGCGATCGGGCAGGAATGCGCTGGAGACGATTGCTGCGGTCAAGAGCAAGCTGAAGCAGTTGGAATCCAGCCTGCCCCGCGGCGTCGAGATCGTGCCGGTCTACGATCGGTCGGGCCTGATCAGGCGGGCGGTCGACAATCTCGGTTTCAAGCTGCTTGAAGAATTTCTGGTGGTGGCCGTCGTCTGCTTCATCTTTCTCTTCCATCTGCGCTCCGCCTTCGTGGCGATCGTGTCGCTGCCGCTCGGCATCCTGATCGCGTTCATCGTCATGCATGCCCAGGGCGTCAACGCCAACATCATGTCGCTGGGCGGGATAGCGATCGCCATCGGCGCCATGGTTGACGCGGCAGTCGTGATGATCGAGAACGCGCACAAGCACCTGGAGCGTTGGCAGCATCAGAACCCCGGCCACCAGCTTGCGGGCGCAGCGCGCTGGAAGGTCATTTCGGATGCGTCGGCGGAGGTGGGGCCGGCGCTGTTCTTCTCCTTGCTGATCATCACCCTGTCCTTCATCCCGGTGTTCACCCTGCAGGCACAGGAGGGTCGGCTCTTCTCGCCGCTGGCATTCACCAAGACCTATGCGATGGCCGCCGCCGCCGGCCTGTCGGCGACCCTGGTTCCGGTACTGATGGGCTATCTGATCCGTGGCCGGATTCCGGATGAGCGGTCCAACCCGTTGAATCGTCTTCTGATTGCAGCCTACCGGCCACTGCTCAACGTCGTGCTGCGGGCTCCCCGTCTGACCCTCGGCATGGCGGTCCTGTTGCTGGGGACCAGCCTCTGGCCGCTGCAACACCTCGGCGGCGAGTTCATGCCGCGACTCGACGAGGGCGACCTCCTTTACATGCCGTCCGCGCTGCCGGGGCTGAGCGCGGGCAAGGCGGCCGAACTGCTGCAACAGACCGACCGACTGATCAAGTCGGTACCGGAAGTGCTGCGGGTGTACGGCAAGGCCGGCCGTGCCGAAACCGCGACCGATCCGGCCCCGCTCGAAATGTTCGAGACCACGATCCAGTTCAAGCCGCAAAGCGAGTGGCGGCCCGGCATGACCCAGGATCGCCTGATCGATGAGCTTGATCGGGTCGTGAAGGTTCCAGGCCTGGCGAACATCTGGGTGCCGCCGATTCGCAATCGGATCGACATGCTGGCCACCGGGATCAAGAGCCCGGTCGGTGTCAAGGTGTCCGGCGCCGACCTTGCGACAATCGACCGGCTCACCGGTGAGATCGAAACGGCGCTGAAATCGGTGCCGGGCGTCAGCAGCGCACTGGCAGAACGGCTGATCGGCGGACGCTACCTGGACGTGAAGATCGATCGCGACGCGGCCGCAAGGTTCGGGATGAATATCGCCGACGTGCAGTTGGTGGTGACCTCCGCGATCGGCGGGCAGAACATCGGCGAGACTGTCGAAGGCTTGCAGCGCTTTCCGATCAATATGCGCTATCCGCGGGAGGCCCGAGACTCCGTCGACAAGCTGCGCAAGCTGCAGGTGGTCAACGAGCGTGGCGCGCGGCTGGTGTTGTCGGATGTGGCCGAGATCCAAGTCACCGACGGACCGCCGATGCTGCGCAGTGAAAACGCACGTCTGTCCGGCTGGGTCTATGTGGACCTGCGGGGGCGGGACCTTCGCGGTGCCGTACAGGAAATGCAGCAGGTGGTCACTGCGCAGGTCCAACTTCCGCCCGGGTATTCGATCTCCTGGTCCGGCCAGTTCGAGTTTCTCGAGCGGGCGACCAGCCGGATGAAGATGGTGGTGCCGTTCACGCTGCTGATCATCTTCGTGCTGCTTTATCTGACTTTCGCACGGATCGACGAGGCGCTGTTGATCATGGCTACCCTGCCCTTCGCACTCGTCGGCGGCGTCTGGCTGTTGTACCTGCTCGGATACAACCTGTCGGTGGCGGGAGCGGTGGGATTCATTGCGCTGGCTGGCGTGTCGGCGGAGTTCGGGGTCATCATGCTGCTCTACCTCAAGCAGGCCTGGCAGGAGCGGGTCGACCAGGGGCAGGTCGATGACACGGCGCTGCTCGACGCCATCCAGGAAGGAGCAGTGCTTCGGGTCCGTCCGAAGGCAATGACGGTTGCCGTGATTCTGGCGGGGCTCTTCCCGATCATGTGGGGCGCCGGTACCGGATCGGAGGTGATGCAGCGGATTGCCGCGCCGATGGTGGGCGGCATGATCACGGCGCCGCTGCTGTCGATGTTTGTGATCCCGGCGGCTTACTTTCTGATGCGGCGGCGTGCCAGGCGAGCGACGATGGGGGCGACCGCGGCGCATGATGGGCCGCTCAGCGAACTGCCCGGTGCACCGCTCAGTGAACCGCTCAACGCACCGCGGCCACCGCCGTCGGCCGCCGGAACCATTGGGTTGACACGATGACCAGCACGATCGCGAATCCGCCCACATCCGAAATCGGATCGGGGTAGACCAGCATCAGCCCGGCAGCGGCCAGCGCCAAACGTTCCAGCAGCGAAGTCTTCTTCAACAGCCATCCCTGGCAGGCCCCGGCCAGGGCTGCGATGCCGACTGCGGCGGTGAGCGACACCAGCGCGATCGACCACCAGTTGGCGGCTTCGAGCTTTGCCACAGAACCCATCAGCAGCAGGCCGTGGCCGGAGGGATCGAGCACGAACATGAACGGCAGCAGGAACGCCGGCATGGTGTACTTCCAGCTCTGCAGGGTCGTCTTGTAGGGGTTGCCGCCGGTGATGGCGGCGGCGGCGAACGGCGACAACGCAGTGGGTGGCGAGACTTCCGACAGGACGGCGTAGTAGAAGATGAACATGTGCGCCGCGAAGTCCGGCACGCCGAGCTTGATCATAGCTGGCGCTGCGATCACAGCGCAGATGATGTAGGAGGCGGTCACCGGCACCGCCAGGCCGACGATCCAGACGATCAGGGCGGTGTAGATCGCGGTCAGCAGCAGCGAGCCGCCGGCATAGGCGAGGATGATCGACGAGAATTTGAGGCCGAGGCCGGTTAATGTGACCACGCCGACGATGAGTCCGGCCCCGGCGCAGGTGGTTCCTACGTTGAGCATGCCGATGGACCCGCCGGCCATCGCGCGGGTGAGACCGGAATCGGCCACCTCGCGCCAGACGCCCCGGGCGCTGGAGAAGAGGTTGCGCGGCAGCAGCGCGCAGTCGCGATGCAGGAAGCTGCTCAAGATCGCCAGCATGGTTGCCCAGAACACAGACAGCACCGGGGAGAATCCCATCAGCATGAAAGCGACGATCGACACCAGCGAGGCGAAGTGGAACCAGTACTCCCGGGTCAGTTCCCAGACCCCGGCGATCTTGTCGAACTTGATGTCCGCCATCGCGTACTTGCGCGCGTCGATCTCGACCATCAGGAAGAGGGCCAGGTAAAAAAGCAGGGTCGGTATGACGGCCATCAGCAGGACGTCCAGATACGATATCTGCAGGTATTCGGCGATCAGGAAGGCGGCTGCGCCGAGGACCGGCGGCGAGATGATCGCGCCGAGTCCACCGGCGGCAAGCAGTCCGCCGGCGGCGTTCTTCTCATAGCCGACCCGCGCCAGCATCGGATAGGCGACGGCGCCCAGCGTCACCGTGGTTGCGACGCCGGAGCCGGAGGGGCCTCCGAGCAGGAACGAGGCCAGGACGACCGTGCGGCCGGCGCCGGTGGGTCTGCCGCCCATCGCGGAAAACGAAAAGTCGATGAAGAACTTGCCTGCATTGGAAAACTGCAGCACCGCCCCGAAGATGGTGAACAGGATGATCAGGGACGAGGATACGTCCACTGCCGCGCCGAAGATGCCTTCCAGCGTCATGTACATGTGGCCTACCACCCGGCCGAGGTCATAGCCCTTGTGGGTCCACGGGGCGGGCAGCCACGGTCCGGCGAAGGCATAGGCGAGGAACAGCATCGTGACGATCGGCATAACCCAGCCGTTGGCCCGGCGCATCCCCTCCAGGACAAGAAGTATCAGCACCACCCCGAACAGGATGTCGGTCGGGTCGGGCAGCGTGTTCCGATCGGCGAAATCATCTCCGCCAAGCAGCATGTAGGTGACGACGGCCACTGCGGCCAGAGCCATCAGCCAGTCCCACCACATCACCCGATGGCGGTACCGGGTTGCAATCGGGAACAGCAGGAAGGAGAGAAACAGCACCCAGGCGACGTGGACGGCGCGCAGCACGTGGGTAGGGACGATCGAATAGGCGGCGTAGAGATGAAACACCGACATCGATACCGCCGTGAGCAGGACGAACAGCCCGAGCAAGCCGGCCAGCTTGTTGGCAGCGCCCTCCTCTTCCTCGACGTAGGCCTCCGCCTTGCGGAGGGCGGCCTCGTCGATTGCGGTGTCGGGCGCTGCCCCGGCAGCCGGGTGTGCCCCGGGGCCGGCTGCGGCAGGGCTCACTTGAGCGTGACGCCTCTTTCGGCGAAGTACTTCACGGCGCCCGGGTGATAAGGAACCGGCGTAGCGGAGACTTTCTGGTTCTCCAGCTTGAAGCTGGCGGCTTCCTTGTGCACGGCGATGAGGTCGTCCCGCTTGTCGAAGATCGTCTTGACGATGTTGTACGCGGTCTTGTCATCCATGCTCTCGTGGACCACCAGGATGTTCCAGACGGTCGCCTGCTGGTTGTCGGTGCTCATGCCTTTGTATACCGACATCGGGATCGTATCCTGGATGTAGAGTTCACCGTACTTCTCGTTCATCTTGGGCACCATGTCCGCATGGTCGACCATCTTCAGCGTGGTCCCCGGGGTGTTGGCAAGGTCGGTAACGGCAGCAGTCGGCAGGCCCCCCACCCAGAAGAAGGCGTCGATCTTGCCGTCCTTGAGCGCGTTGACCGACTCGGCGACGCCGAGCCGCTCGCGCTTCATGTCCTTGTCCTTGTCGAGCCCGGCCGCCTCGATGACGCGAAACCCCATCACTTCGGTGGCGCTTCCCGGCGATCCGGTGGAAACCCGCTTGCCCTTGAGGTCCGCCATCTTCGTGACGCCGGTGCCCTCGATCGTCACCACATGCATCCGATTCGGATACAAGACCATCAGCGTTTTCAAGGGAACCTTGTTCCCCTTGAACTTGTCCTGGCCCCGTAAGGCGTCCTGCGCTGCGTCGGCCATGGAGAAGGCGACGTAAGGCTTGCCGGAGGCGACCAGCTTGAGGTTGTCGACCGATCCGCCGGTGACCTCCGCGGTAGCCTGCATTCCGGGTATCGACGTCGACAGTGCCGCGGCGAGGCCCCCGCCCATGGGGTAGTACACGCCGCCGGTGCCGCCGGTGGCGATCGAGAGGTTTTGAGCCGCGGCCGTACCCGAGAGGACGACGGCAGCCGCGGTGGCGGCCAATCTGAACAATCTGCGCATGGGAAAAGTCTCCTGGATTGTCTGAAGCGCCGGCACTGGCCGGACGAGCGCCACTGCCGGCATCCTCGGGGACTCTAGTGACGCCCGCCGATGCGGTCAAATTGGGACTTACCCCATCGGGCAGCAGAGGGTGCTCACTTGCGCGCGACCAGGTCGATCAGCGCGGACATGCCGTTGTGTCCAGCGCCTTCGTCGAGCACGTCGTCATGGGACGCCAGGTGCAGGATCTGCAAGGACGAGAAGCTGCTGCGAAGCAGTTCCTCAGTGTAGAAGTTTTCAACCAGCTTAGGGCCGCCGGTTGCGTAGGCGAGTTGCGGCGGACGGTAACCCTGCAGGATGAGCAATCCGCCCGGCTTCAGCGCCTGTACCATGCCGGCGAACATTCGCGTGCGTTCCTCGGGAATTGCGAACTGCACGAAAATGGCCACCACGATGTCGAAGCTGCCGGTTTCCCAGACCCAGTCGCTGACATCGGCAAGGCGGTAATCCACGGTTACACCCCGCTGCCCGGCCAGTCTCGTCGCCTTGTCGACCCCCGACGCGGAGAAGTCGAACGCCGAGACATCCAGGCCGAGTGAGGCGAGCCAGACGCTGTTGCGACCCTCCCCGTCCGCAACGCATAGCGCCCGCATGCCGGCGCTCAGCTTGTCCTTCTGTGCCGTTAGGAAGGCGTTCGGCCGTGTGCCGAAGACATAGTCCTCTGCCGAGAAGCGCTGGTTCCAGCGCTCGAGTTCCTGGATTTTGCGGGTCATGATCGTCGTTCCGGATTAGGGCGAAGCCGGGAACTTTAGCATTTCCGCCATCGGAGTCATGGGCA
>Ga0136633_1002825_pt1 | contig 11712 bp, 10 predicted proteins | sample AntDrymeUQ832206_2_FD_105494 | JGI IMG/M metagenome (GOLD analysis project Ga0136633, IMG submission 105494) | Polar desert sand microbial communities from Dry Valleys, Antarctica - metaG UQ83 (22.06) | ecosystem: Environmental > Terrestrial > Soil > Desert | place: Antarctica: Dry Valley...
GGCAGCTCGTCGACGAACCAGATCTTGCGCGGGTACTTATAGGACGCGACGTGCTCCTTGGCGTGCTCGCGCAACTCGTCCTCGGTGGCCTCGCTGCCCTCCTTGAGCGCGATCGCGGCTCCGACCTCCTCGCCCAGCGAGTCGTCGGGCACTCCCAGCACGGCGACCTCGCGGACCGCCGGGTGCTCGTAGAGGACCTCCTCGATCTCGCGCGGGTAGACGTTGTAGCCGCCGCGGATGATCATGTCCTTCTTGCGGTCGACGATGAAGAAGTAGCCGTCCTCGTCGACGTTGGCCATGTCGCCCGAGTAGAACCAGCCGTCCTTGATCGACTCGGCCGTCGCGTCGGGCTTCTTCCAGTACCCCTTCATCACGTTGTGGCCCTTGATGACGATCTCGCCGACCTCGCCCTGCGCGACCTCCTTGCCGTCCTCGTCAACGACCTTCATCTCGACGCCCTCTATCGGCGTGCCGATCGAGCCGGGCTTGCGCTCCTTGTCGGGGTGGTTGAACGAAGCGACCGGCGAGGTCTCCGACAGGCCGTAACCCTCGAGGATCTTGCAGCTGAACTTCTCCTCGAACGCGCGCATGACCTCCACGGGCATCGCGGCGCCGCCCGATCCGCACAGCTTGAGCGTGGAGGTGTCTGCGGAGTCGGCCGACCCGTCATGCAGCATGGCGGCGTACATCGTCGGCACGCCGAGGAACACCGTCACCTTGTCGCGGGCGATGATCTCCAGCGCCTTGGCCGGCTCGAAGCGCGGCAGCAGCGTGACCGTGCAGCCGCGCAGGATGCCGCAGTTCAGGGCGCAGGTCTGTCCGAAGGAGTGAAACAGCGGCAGGCCGCCGAAGATGACGTCATCGGAGTCGTACTCGAACAGGGCCGACGCGACGTCGGCGTTCATGCGCAGGTTGTCGTGGCTGAGCTCGGCGCCCTTAGGCGTGCCGGTGGTGCCCGACGTGTAGAGGATCACCGCGGTGTCGGCGCCGGCGCGATCGGCGACGTCGGTGACCGGCTCGCTCACGTCCTTGAGCATCGCGTCGAACTCGCCCGGTTTGACGAGGATGCACTCGGCTCCGGCCTCGCTCGCGCCCATCTCGGCCGCTTCGGCGAAGTCGTGCCACGCGAAGACGATCTTCGCGCCCGGGTCCTCGAGGTAGAACTTCACCTCGCGGCCCTTGAGCAGGACGTTCATCGGCACGACGACGCCGCCCGCGCGGAGGATGCCGTAGTAGACGACCGCGAAGTACGGGACGTTGGGCAGCATGATGCCGACGCGATCGCCTTCTTTGAAGCCCTTGTCGCGCAGAAGCCCAGCGACCGCGGCGCTGCCCGCGTCGAGGAGGCCGTAGCTCAGTTCGGCGTCGTCGAGCTTGATGGCGATCGCCTCGGGGTCGCGCTGGACGGCATCGCTGAGGTTCATGGCAAGGTTGGCGCTCATCCCTTGAGGGTAAACGAGAGACCATGTCTGCCGACGACCGCTCTCAAAACGAACGCCCCGACATCTCCGATCTCGAGGAGAACCCGCCCGAGAAGCTCGAGGACTGGCCGAGCGACGAGCGCAAGTACGAGACGATCGGTGGCCAGGAGGGGTCCGACGGCTACGAGGACAGCCCGGCCGCCAAGCTTGGCCCGTCCGGCTTGCGCCATCACGAGGACGGCACAGTGTCGATCGACGGCGAGCAGGTCGACAACCCCGAGGACTACAAGGGCGAGCCGATCCCCGGCGGGCCCACGGACCCGAACTCCCCGGACATCCCGGGCGAGAAGAAGAAGAACGACGACTAGATCACGGCGGCCCCCGGGCCGCCGCCTGATGCCGGTTTACGCTCTGCACCGTGAACCGCAACCTCATCACGAGGATGGGGACGGCCAGCGGTGTCGTGGCCGCCCTCGTCGCGGCGGTGTTCGCCGTCCTGGTGACAGCGGTGCGCGACCAGCGCGACTCCACCGAGGCGGCGCGCCGGTCCCAACAGGTGATCAACGCCGCCACCCAGGCGCGCCAGGACGTGATCGCCGTCGACCTCGGGCGCCGCGGAAACCTCAAGGCCGCGCCCGACGTGCAGGCTGCGCGCCGCGAGCTCGAGTCCATCCTCGCCGACCGGCTCCCACCGTTGGTCGCCGGAGACGCGGCGCAGACGCGACGCGTCGCCGCATTGGCCGCCGACCCTGACGACCCGGCTAGGCAACGGCTGCTCCTCGACGACGTGATCTCCACCGAGCAGGCCACGGTCGAACGCCGCCGCGACGACGCCGACGCCAAAGCCAAGCAGGCCATCGCGCTGGGCATCGGCGGCCTCATCGGCTCGGCGGCGCTCATCGCCCTGCTGACCACCTACCTCACGCGCTACATCGTGGTGCCCGTGCGCCGCACCGCCAGGGCCGCTCACCGCCTTGCCGAAGGCGACCTCTCCGCGCGCGTCCCCGAGGAGGGCGACGCCGAACCGGTCGAGCTGGCGCGCGCGTTCAACACGATGGCCGTCAACCTGCAGGAGGGCGAGCGGGTCAAGGACGAGTTCTTCGCGCTGGTGTCCCACGAGCTCCGCACGCCGCTGACGTCGATCATCGGCTACCTCGAGCTCGTCCTCGACGACGAGGACCTTCCCGAGGAGACCCGCCGGTTCCTCCAGGTCGTAGAGCGCAACGCGACGCGGCTATTGCGCTTGGTCGGCGACATGCTGTTCGTCGCGCAGGTCGAGGCCGGCCGCTTGTCGCTGGAGTCAACCACGGTCGACTTGGGCAACATCGCCGCGGAGTCGGTCGAGGCCGCCCGGCCCGCCGCCGCGAGCGCCGGTGTCACCCTGGCGCTCGAGTCCGCGTCGGTCAGGCCGGTCTTCGGCGATCGCGACCGCCTCGGCCAGATGCTCGACAACCTCGTCTCCAACGCGCTGAAGTTCACCCCCGAGGGGGGGCGCGTGGACGTCCGGCTCACCGACGCGGGCGATCACGCCGACGCGGAGGTCACCGACACCGGCATGGGCATCCCCGAGTCAGAGCAGCATCATCTGTTCGAGCGCTTCTTTCGCTCCTCGTCGGCCACCAGCCGCGCCGTGCCCGGCGCCGGCCTGGGCCTGACGATCGTCAAGGCCATCGCCGAGGCTCACGGCGGGACGGTCGACCTGACCAGCCGGGAGGGCAGCGGAACCAGCGTCCGGGTGTCGCTTCCCTACGAGCGCGTGGCGGCAGCGACATGAGCGAGCAGCCGCCGCGTCCGGTGGTCCTCGTGGCCGACGACGACGAGGACATCCTGACCCTCGTGGGGGTGCGCCTCGAGCGTGCCGGCTACGACGTGGTGACCGCCCGGGACGGCGAGCAGGCTCTCGCGGCGGCCTCGGCTCGTATCCCGGACGCGGCCATCATCGACGTGATGATGCCCCGGATGATGGGCCACGAGCTGGTCCGACGCCTCCGCGAGCGGCCGGAGACCGCCGCAATCCCGATCGTGATCCTCACCGCGGCTGCGCATGACGCCGTGGCCGAGGCGAGCGCGCAGGCCGGCGCGGACGTTCACCTGCGCAAGCCGTTCAGCCCCCGTGAGCTCGTCGCTCGCCTCGACGCTCTGCTCGGCCGCGCGTGAGCGACCGCAACGTCCTCGGCGGCGCGCTCCAGCCCTGCGGCGCCGATCCCGTCACCGGCTTCTACCGCGACGGCTGCTGCTCCACGGGTCCCGAGGACGCCGGTAGCCACACCATCTGCGCTGTGGTCACCGCCGACTTCCTCGCCCACCAGCAGGCGATCGGCAACGATCTGAGCACCGCGGTCCCCCAGTACCGCTTCCCCGGCCTGCGCCCAGGCGACCGCTGGTGCGTGACCGCGCGCAATTGGCTGCGCGCCCACACCGACGGCGCGGCGGCGCTGGTCGTCCTCGCCTCGACCCACGAGAAGGCGCTCGAGATCGTGCCGTTCGAGGCCCTCGCCGAGCATGCGGTCGACGTGCCGCCGGATCTGGGCGGGCTGACGGCGAGCTAGAGGCGAGGGCTCAGTCCGGGACCGGCCGCCGGGCGGTAGCGGTAGCCGAAGCCCCGCACGGTCTCGATCGGCATCTCGTCCTCGCTGAGGACCTGCTCGAGCTTGCGCCGCAGGTAGCCGACGTAGAGCTTGACCTGCTCGCCCGCGACTCCTGAGCTGTCACCCCACACGAGATCGAGGATCTGGTCGCGCGACAGGACCTGGTCGCGGTTGCGCACGAAGGCCAGCAGCAGCCGGAACTCCAGCGGCGTGAGCGCCACCACCTGGTCGCGCACCCGCACCTCGGCGTTGGCCACGTCGATGCTGATCTGCCCGTCGTCGTACGTCTCGCGCTCGGCCGGCTTCGCCGCGCTGGACCGGCGCAGCAGCGCCTGGATGCGCGCGAGCAGCTCCTGACGACCGAACGGCTTGCGGATGTAGTCGTCAGCGCCCGCCTTGAGTCCGCGGACCGCCTCGAGCTCGCCCTCGCGCGCTGTGAGCATCACGACCGGCACATCGGTCATCTCGCGGATGCGCTCGAGCGTCTGCCAGCCATCCATCTCGGGCATCGAGATGTCGAGAACGATGAGCTCGGGCCGGGCGTCGTAGAGCATCCGCAGCGCTTCCCGGCCGTCGCCCGCCTCGCGGACCTGGGCGCCTGATCGCTCGAGCAGCTCCTTGAGGAGCCCGCGGATGTCGGGGTCGTCGTCGACCACCAGGATGCGGGACCCGTTCATACCGCGCTCATACTAAGCGCGGGCTCGGCGGTATGGGTCTGCTCGGGGCCTTCGGCGGGTAGCGTTGAGCAATCGTCGAGCTCCACACGCTCACCGACGGCGGGCAGACCGCCGACGAGATCGCCGCCCGCCTCGCAGCCTGGATCGGCGAGGCGCGGTCATCGCTCGAGCTCGCGCTCTACAGCGTCCGGCTCAAGGGCGCCACGGGCGACACGGTGGCGGACGCCATCCGCGCCGCCGCGGCCCGCGGGGTGCAGGTGCGGATCGTCTTCAACGAGGACGATCCCGCCGAGCCGCTTCCTGCCCCGCCGCTGACCGAGCGTCCGATCCTCGAGACGCTGGGCGTGCCGATCAAAGGCATCCCGGGGCGGTACGACCTCATGCACCACAAGTACGTCGTGCGTGACCGTGAGGCCGTGTGGACCGGCTCGGCGAACTGGTCGCTGGACTCTTGGCAGCGCGAGGAGAACGTGCTCGTCACCGTCGCGTCGCCGGCGATCGCCGCGGCCTACGGCGTCAACTTCGAATATCTGTGGGAGCGCGAGAAGGTCGAGAACAGCGGTCGCGAGCAGACCGAGACCGTGCGGGTCGGCGACGCGACGGTCCGCGCGTGGTTCTGCCCCGGCCAGGGGCGCAAGCTCGCCCACCGCATCGCCTCGGCCATCGGCTGCGCCGAGCGCCGGGTGCGGATCGCCTCGCCCGTGCTGACCAGCGCCGCGATCCTCTCGACGCTCTCGGAGGAGCTCGCCGACTCAGACCTCGACGTGGCCGGCGTCGTCGACGCAACGCAGGTCCGCCAGGTCCTCCACCAGTGGGAGCAGAACGGCAACGTGAGCTGGAAGAAGCCGCTGCTCGAGCAGGTCATCACGAGCGGGCGCTTCACCGGCAAGCGCTCGACGCCCTGGACGCCGACGTCGGTCCACGACTTCATGCACGCGAAGATGACGGTGGCCGACGACATCGTCTTCGTCGGCTCGTTCAACCTCTCGCGCTCCGGCGAGGAGAACGCCGAGAACGTCCTGGAGATCCACGATGCCGGGCTGGCCGACCAGGCCGCGACGTTCATCGATCAGGTCCGGGCGCTCTACCCCGTGCTCGAACTGCCGCAGTGAGCGTCGGCTGACGCGCACACGATCCGGCACGCCTCGGCCGGGTCGTCGGTGACGGTGAACAGCTCGGTGTCCTGCTCAGAGATCATGCCGTCGGCGACCAGGCGGTCGCCGATCCAGTCGACCATCGGGCCCCAGAAGGCACAGCCCATCAGGACCACCGGGAAGGCCCGGATCTTGTGGGTCTGGACGAGCACGAGCGCCTCGAACAGCTCGTCGAGCGTGCCGAACCCGCCCGGGGTGACGACGAACGCGTGGGAGTAGCGGACGAAGCAGATCTTGCGCGTGAAGAAGTAGTGGAAGTCCAGCGAGAGGTCGAGGTAGGCATTGGGCGCCTGCTCGAACGGCAACTCGATGTTGAGCCCGACCGACAGCGCGCCGGCGTCCTGGGCGCCGCGGTTGGCCGCCTCCATGCACCCGGGGCCGCCGCCGGTGATGACCTCCATTCCGTGGACTCCCAGGCAGTGACCGACCTCCCGCGCGAGCTCGTAGTGCGGATCGCCGGCGGGCATCCGCGCCGAGCCGAAGACCGAGACCCCGCGCGTGACCCGGCTCAGCGCCGAGAACGCGCCGTCGAGCTCGGCCCGGATGCGGTCGAGCCGCTGGTCCTCGCCGAGCCGCGTCTCGACGAGCAGACTCTCGGCTCCGATGATCTCCTCATCGGACGTCTCCGGTGGGCGCGGTTGCACCCCCGGTGTTCTACAGGCCCGCGGGGTGCCGGACGGCGTAGCTCTGCGTCGGCCGCGGGTCGCGCTGCCAGCGGCTGCCCGCGGAGGACAGCCCGCTGGTGTCGAACCGCAGGCCGGCGACGACCATGTACATGTGGCCGCCGTTGGCGTAGATCGTGACCCACTTCCCGCGCCCCTTCTTGCCCCAGTTCATGAACCCGCCGGACGGCATGGAGGCCTTGAGCAGGCCAGCGCCGTGCAGCGCGTAGGAGACCGAGCCCGAGCAGTCATAGCCCGAGTCCTTCCAGCGGCCGTGCCCGCCCCCGTAGCGGTAGGGCTTGGAGGCGATGCGGTTACCCGCGGCGATGATCGCCTTTACCGCGGCCGGAGCCCCGGCCGGCGCGGAAGCGATACCAGCCCTGTTGACCCGGGCCCGCGGCCCAGTGACTTCGCGCGGCGACTGCTTGGCGGCCGGCTTGGCTGACGAGTAGGCGACGCCACCGGTGTCGGTGGCGGCGATGGCGCCCTGAGCGGGCATGAATATTCCGAGAGCCACGACGGCGCTCGCGAATCGGCTATGCGTTGACAACGAAAATCCCCTTGTTCCTTTTCCGATGCCTACGGGGTGAGCTGACGGGCTCGCGCAGAAAAGGCAGCGCTACAGGGCCAAATGGCCCCGATTCGCCCCAGATCCAGAACGTCTGGATCGATTGGGTCCCCCGCTCCCGCTGGATGGATCCAGCGAGACTCGGCTTGCTACGACTTGGGCAACTGTAACGGGTACACCGACTGAAGGTTTCGGTTTCACTCCTTTTGCCGGCCGAAAGCGGACGCGGCTAAAGCGAGAGCGACCTGTGCCCGCCCCTCCAGAGACGTGCGCAGGACGTACTCGTCCGGATGATGCGCGTCGCCGCCCAGCGGCCCCAGGCCGTCGATGGTGACCGGAATCCGGGAGGCGATGTGGCTCGCGTCGCTCGCGCCTCCGCGCGCCCCGGCCAGCACGGGCCGGCCGAGGATCGCCTCGGCGGCGGCGAGGACGGGGGCGGCGGCGTCGCGGGCGTCCATCCCGGGCCAGACCCGGAGCATCGAGGCGTGGAGCTTCACGCCGTTGACCTCAGCCGGGATCGCGGCCAGGACCTCCTCGAACGGCGTCTCGGCGTCGGCTCGCAGGTCGGAGATCAAGCGTCCGGACGCGGGGACGACGTTGAGGGCGTCGCCGCTGGCCATGATCGTGGGCACCGCGGTAAGCCGCTGCGGGCCCCTGGGGTCGTGGTGGCGGGCGACCACCTGGGCCGCTTCGGCCAGCGCCAGGAGGGCGTTGGCGCCGCGGTCGGGCGCCGCGCCGGAGTGGGCGCTTCGCCCCTCTGCCTCGACCACGAGCGTGCCCGCCGCCTTGCGGCGCACAACCACCTCGTCGGCGCCGTCCTCGGCCGTCTGGCCGCCCTCGAAGCACAGGCACGCGTCGTAGCCGGCGAAGCGCTCACCGTGGGCGAACGGCGCGGTGCGCCACTCCTCGTCGCAGACGAGCAGCAGAGCGAGCTCGTCAAAGCGCTCAGGAGCCTGCGTGAACGCCCGCAGGACGCCCAGCGCCAGCACGTCGCCGCCCTTCATGTCGATCGTGCCCGAGCCGGTCAGCCGGTCCCCCGAAGCCTCCAGGGGCCGGTGCTGGGCGTGGGCGACGACGGTGTCGACGTGGCCGAGCAGCAGCACGCGCCCTGCGCCGGTTCCGCGAACGGTGGCCAGAAGATCGGGAGCATGGTCCGGCGAGGAGCAGGCCAGCCGCTGCACCTCGGCGCCATCCGGCAGCAGCGCGCGGACGATGGCCAGGACCTCTTCGGCGCCGCGAACGTCGCCCGAGGGCGACGACACGCCTACGAGGGCCTCCAACTCGCGCTCGGCTCGTTTGGCGATGTCCTGCGCGGCGGCGGCGATCCACGGATCCACCGCGGGCAGGCTACGCGGCTGAGGCGAAGCGAGGCTGGGCTTCGGTGACGAGCTCCTCGATGATCGAAGCCAGCGTGTCGTGGTCGCCGCCCGTGGGCGGCCGAAACCCCGCATTACGGGGATAGGACCACTCAACCCTGACGGGCGCAGAGGTCAGGCGACGTTCGCCGTGGCCTGCGCGTACATCTGCTCGACGTAGTCGCCGACCATCCGCCCGGCGGCGAACTGCGGGCCGACGGTGATCAGCGCCCGCTTGACCTTGGCGACCCAGTCGCACGGGATGCCGTCCTCACCCGTTCCGTAGAACGAGGGCACGACCTCCTCCTCGAGCAGCCGGTAGAGCTCGGAGCCGTCGCGGTGGTCCTGCATGCCGTGGTCGTGGTCGACGTCGCCCGAGATCGCCCAGCCGTTGGTCCCGTCGTAGGCCTCGGGCCACCAGCCGTCCAGGACGCTCAGGTTCAGCCCGCCGTTCATCGACGACTTCATGCCGCTGGTGCCGCTGGCCTCCAACGGCGGGCGCGGGACGTTGACCCACACGTCGCACCCGCGGACAAGTCGCGCGCCCATCGCCAGGTCGTAGTCCTGGAGGAAGATCACGCGCTGGCCCACGGTCGGCGCGCCGCGCTGGCTGAACAGCGCCTGGATCAGGCCCTTGCCGGCGTCGTCGCGCGGGTGCGCCTTGCCGGCGATGAGGATCTGGATCGGACGATCGCTCTCGAGCAGGCCGAGCGCGCGGCGCGGATCGCTCATCAGCAGCGTCAGGCGCTTGTAGGTCGCCACGCGGCGGGCGAAGCCGATCGTCAGCACGTCGGGATCAAACGCGCGCGTCGCCGCTTCGACGTAGCCGCGCTGCTCGCCGCGCGAGAGACGATCGACAGCGCTGCGATCGCGCACGTAGTCGACGAGCGTCGCGCGCTGCTCGCGCCGCACCGCCCACAGCTCCTCGTCCGGGATGTCCTGCACGGGCGCCCACGTCGCGGGTTCGGCGGCGTGGAACAACCAGTCCTCGCCAAGGTGGCGGTCGAGCAGGCGCCGCATCGGGCCGCCCACCCACGTCGGGATGTGCACGCCGTTGGTCACGTGCGAGATCGGCACGTCATCGACCGCGCGGTCGGGCCACAGGCACTGCCACATCTCGCGGGCGACCTCGCCGTGACGCCGGGCCACGCCGTTGGCGGCACGGCAGGTGCGCAGCGCATATTGGGTGACGCCGAAGGCCTCGTGCTCGTCCTCGGGGTGGGTGCGGCCCAGGCGGATCAGCTCCTCGACGTCGACGTCGAGGCCGCCGATCGCCTCGCGCACCTGGTCGGCCGGGTAGGTGTCGTTACCCGCCGGCACCGGGGTGTGGGTGGTGAAGATCGTTCGATCGCGATCGCCCAGCTCGATCTGGGCGAAGGCGGCATGGCCTTCGTTGAGGTGCACGACGCCGGGCTCGATGCCCATCGCCCGCATGGCCCGCATGCCGCCCACGCCGAGCAGCACGTACTGCGCGAGGCGGGTGACGGGGTCGCCGACGTAGAGCTGCGACGAGGTCCAGCGTGCCAGGTGGCTGTTCTCAGGCCGCTCGGCGTCGAGCAGAAAGAGCGGCACGCGGCCGACGTCCACCCGCCAGATTTGGGCAACGACGTCTTCGCCGTTGACAGGCACGGTGACGGTCAGCGGCGTGTCGTCCTCCTGGGTAACAAGCGCCGCCGGCAGCCGGTCAGGATCGGTCTCGAGCCAGTACTCCTGCTGCCAGCCCGTGCCGTCGATGCGCTGGCGGAAGTAGCCCTGGTGGTACATGAGGCCCATGGCGACGAGCGGCAGGGCGCGGTCCGAGGACTCCTTGAGGATGTCACCGGCGAGCGCGCCCAGACCGCCGCTGTAGACGGGCAGCGAGGCGTGGACGCCGTACTCGGCGCAGAAGAAGGCCACGGGGCGCTCCGGTGATGCCGGCCCCTTCATGGACTCGCGGGCCAGGTCCGCCTCGACGGCCTCCTCGACGGCGACGATGCGCCGCAGCAGGTCCTCGTCGGCGGCGGCGCGCTCGAGCGTCCCGGCCGATACCTCCTGGAGCAGGCGCACCGGGTTGTTGCCGCATAGCGCCCAGCGGTGCGGCGCGATGTCCTCGAACAGCTCGGGTCCGTCCGGCAGCCAGGACCAGCGGTAGTTGAAGGCGATCCGCGCCAGCGGCGCCAGGGGTTCTGGCAGCCGCGAGGCCAGGGCGTCGGCCGCGCGACGAAGATCGTCAGCACCGGGGGACATAGGTTCGATCATGCCACGCGCCGTTCGCTGACTAACGTCTCGGACCGATGGAGCTCGTCGATCCCGGACCGAACGTCGAGCTGCGGCGCGACGCCTCCGACCAGCTCATCGTCGTGCTCGGCTTCCCCTACGACGCTCACATCGTCGAGGCGGTCAGGCGTATCCCTGGGCGGCGCTTCGACTGGGACCGCCGCGAGTGGTTCGCCTACGCCGAGGACTGGGTGGGCGTCCACGTCGCCGACATCCTGGCCCGGTTTCCCGACCTCACCGCCAGCGCCGAGGTCGACGAGTGGTTGGGCGGGCTCCGCGAGCGCTGGATCGGCGGCGTGGCCACAACCCGCCACGACGGGCGGGGCTGGTTCGTGCTGCGGACCCGCGCGGGCGCGCTTCCCGAAGCGATCCGCGACGTCGTCGTCGAGCGCGATGGCCAGACGCTGGCGCCCATGACGACGCAGGTCGCGGAGGCCTTTCACGAGGAGCGTTCGGCGCGGCTGGACGCGGCGGCTTCCCGGTGCGTGACGATCCTCGAGCTCGGCCGAACCCCCGCCCCCGCGCGGCTGGACTGGTTCAGCGGCGTCGATGGCGAATCGCTGCGGCTGGAGGTGCTCTGGGATCCCGCGATCGGCGAAGCGTTCGACGCGGTCAAGGGCGCAGACGCGCGTCGTGTGCCGCTGGACCCATGGCTGGCCGAGGACCTCGACGCGTTCCTGGGGCTGCACGCCGAGGTCGAGGTCACCCCGCTGGCCCGCCCAGTGCTCGACCGCCTGCGCGCCGAGCACGACGAGGCGATGGAAGCGGTCCGCCGCTCCCGCGCCACCGAGGCCGAGCCGCTCGCCGAGGTCGCCGCACGCCTGGGGGGCGAGCTCCAGCCGTTCCAGTGGGCCGGGGTGCGGTACGCGCTCGACGCCCGGCGCACGTTCCTCGCCGACGAGCAGGGTCTGGGCAAGACGGTCGAGGCGCTCGCGGCGCTCGAGGCCGACGACGCCTATCCGGCGCTCGTCGTGTGCCCCGCCTCGCTCAAGCTCAACTGGGCGCGGGAGGCGGCGCACTGGGTGCCGCAC
>Ga0136633_1002826_pt1 | contig 11710 bp, 12 predicted proteins | sample AntDrymeUQ832206_2_FD_105494 | JGI IMG/M metagenome (GOLD analysis project Ga0136633, IMG submission 105494) | Polar desert sand microbial communities from Dry Valleys, Antarctica - metaG UQ83 (22.06) | ecosystem: Environmental > Terrestrial > Soil > Desert | place: Antarctica: Dry Valley...
CAGGGCGAGGAGCGTACCGGCCAGCAGCTCGATGAACACCACGGCAGGGGCGATGAGGCTCGGCCCTCCCTTCTTCAGCGTCTCGCCGGCCTGCTGCCGGTACTGGTCGATCTGGGCCTGCTCCAACCCCAGGGGCCCCTCGACCAGCCACCGCTGCACGTCGTCGACGCCCTTGGAGAGGGTGGGGCCCAGCTGCTTCACCTCGTCGGCCAGCGGCTGGGCCACCAGGGTGCCGATGCCGCCGAGCACGGCGAAGAAGGCGAGGAAGGTGAGGGCGGTGGCCAGCCCCCCGGGCAGGCCCCGCTTCTGGAGGAACCGGGCCGGTGGGCGCAGGGCGGTGGCCAGGAGGAGAGCCGCGAACAGGGGCAGCATCACCACCCGCAGTCGGGCCAGCAGAAGGACCGTGGCCAGGATGGCGGCCCCCACCACCAGGAGGCGCCACGACCAGGCGGCGGCGGTGTCGAGCGATCGGGGAGGAGGGGGCACGTCCGCAGGCCTACCCCGCCGGGCTCGGGACCGACCGGCTCAGGGCGCCGCCGGGCGGGGGCGGTCGTCGACCAGGACCAGCGGCGCCGGTTCGACAGGGCCCGGCCGCCGCCGGTGGCGCCGGCCGGTGGCGGCGTAGGTCACCAGGAACGCCGCAGTGCCGACCAGCACGATGGTGGCCCCCGAGGACACATCGGCGAAGTAGCTGACGTACATGCCGACGCCGCCGGCCACCGCCCCGATGAGCGTCGACAGCAACAGCATGGTGCTGAACGAGCTGGTCAGCATCCGGGCCACCACGGCGGGGATGACCAGCGTGGCCGCGATCAGGGTGACGCCCAGCACGTTCATGCAGGCCAGGATGGCGGCGGCCAGCAGCACCATCAGCAGGGTCTCGGCCTGCCACGTGCTGACGCCCGAGGCCTGGGCCACCTCGGGGTCGAAGGTGGTGAACAGCAGGGCCCGGTAGCGCAGGAACACCGCGGTGGCCACCAGCACGCAGGCGCCGACCACGACCAGCACGTCGGTGGGCGACACCCCGAGGATCGAGCCGAACAGCAGGGCGTCGGTGCTCTTGCCCGACTGGGGCAGCCGGTTCTTCAGGGCGATGCCCAGGGCGAACGACGCCGTGGTGATAACCCCGATGGCGGCGTCGGCCCCGATGATGCGGCGGCGGGTGACCCGGCCGATGGCCAGGGCCGAGGCCAGGCCCCACGCCCCCGCGGCCACGAAGTAGTTGATTCCCGCCACGGCCCCGAGGGCGGCGCCGCCGAAGATGGCGTGTGAGAGCCCGTGGCCGATGTAGCTCATCGACTTGAGGATGACGTACACGCCCAGCAGCCCGCACAGGCCCCCGGCCAGCACGGCCACGATCATCCCGTTGCGGACAAAGGCGTAGCGGAACGGCTCGAGCAGGTCGGCGGCCAGGAGGAAGGTGGCGACGCTCATGCCGACCCGCCCCGCGGCGCGGTAGTGCGCCGGGCGCCGGGATCGACCACGAGGGGCACGCCCATGTGGTCGAGCACGTCCATCGGCGCCCCGAAGGTGCGCTCCAGGATGGGCGGGGTCAGCACGTCGCCGGGGCGGCCCCGGGCCAGGATGGTGCGGTTCAGGCAGATCAGGTCAGGCAGGTGGGCGGCCATCCCGTTCAGGTCGTGGGTGGTGAGCACCACCGCCGTGCCCTCCTGGTGGAGCCCGGCCAGCAGGTGGAGGATCTCGTGGCGGGTGCGGAAGTCGACCCCCGAGGTCGGCTCGTCGAGCAGCAGCAGGTCGGGCCCGTTGAGGAGGGCCCGGGCCAGGAACACGCGCTGCTGCTGACCGCCCGAGAGGTCGCGGATGTGGCGGCGGGCCAGGTCTTCGATGCCGAGCCGGTCGAGGAGGCCTGCCACGTCGCGGCGCTCGGCCGCCGAGGCCCAGGGCAGCAACCGGCCTTGCCGGGCCATCAGCACGACCTGTTCGACCGTCACCGGGAACGACCAGCTGACCGATGCGACCTGGGGCACGTACCCGATCCTCAGCCCCGGGGCGCGGGTGATCGACCCGCACACCGCAGCCACGCTGCCGAGGATCGCCTTCAGCAGCGTGGTCTTGCCCGAACCCGATGGCCCCACGATCCCCACGAAGTCGGTGGGCTCCAGCGCCAGCTCGACGTCGACGACAACAGGCGTCCGCCCGTAGGCGAACGTCGCCCGCTCCAGCTCGACCAGGGGCACGTGCCCTGGTCGGGCGCCCGCCTGCCCGTTCCGTCCGCTCACGGTGTGGCCTGCTCCGAGCGGGCCTCGTCGGTTCGCTCCGCCACGTTCACTGGGGGTAGGCCGCCTTGTCCGGAACGACGTCACTGACGTCCACGGCCCCCAGGGCCGCGGGGTCACCGCCCAGGCTGCGGATCATGGTGACGAAGTCGAGCTGGAGGAGGGCGAGCAGGGTGTGCTCCGGGGCGCCCGGGCGGCCCGGGAGGTCGTCGTCGCGCAGGTTGTCGACGTAGCGGACCCCCGCCTCTGTGCCGATCCGCTCGAGCACCGGGCTCGGGAAGACCTCGGAACCGAAGATGGCCGGCACGTCCTCGGCCCGGACCTGGTCGATCAGGCGGGTCAGCTCCCGGGGCGTCGGGTCTTCGAAGTCGGAGACCTGGACGGCGCCGATGACCGTCCAGCCGTACTCGCGGGCGAAGTAGGCGTAGGCGTCGTGGTAGGTCAGCAGCTTGCGCCGCTCGGGGGGGAGCGTGGCGGTGGCGGTGCGCAGGGCGGCGTCGAAGGCGTCGACCCGGCTGGCGTAGGCGGCGGCGTTCGCCCGATAGGTGGCGGCACCCTCGGGGTCCCGGCGGATCATGGTGTCGCGCACGATCTCGGCGTAGCGCCTGACCAGGGGCGGGCTCGTCCACAGGTGGGGGTTGGGCTTGCCCCCCTCCCTCGGGAACGAGAAGTCGTAGATGTGGTCGGCCTCGGCCAGGGCCAGGTCGCCCAGCTCCACCGTCTCGGCCCCGGCCTTGCGGCTCCTGGTGGCCAGGTCGCGGGTCGGGTCCTCCAGCTTCAGGCCGTTGACGAACACCACGTCCGCCTCCGCCAGCACCCGGGCCGCACTGGGGGGCGGCTCGAAGGTGTGGGAGTTGGTGCCCTCGGGGACGATCCCGGTGACCACGGCCCGGTCACCCACCACGTTGGCCACGATCGAGGTCAGCGGTGAGACGGTGGTGACCACCCGCAGGCGGCCGTCGGCGGCGGCGCCGCTCCCCGTCTGACCCCCGCAGGCGCTGGCGAGCAGCGCCAACGGCAGGGCGAGCAGGAGGATCCGCCGGCGGGAGGCCATGCTGGACGAGGTTATTACGACCTGGTCGCATAAGCCCAGGCGCCGATGCGGCGGCGCAGCCCGGTGCTGGGGCCCTTGCGTTCGGTGTCCCGGAGGCGCTGCCCCGGGTCGGGATCAGCGGTGCTGGGGCGCCGGGGGGTGCAGCAGCCCGAGGGCGGTGGCGAACCCGAAGGCGGCGACCAGCCCGGCGGCCAGCGCCACGGGCAGCACCAGCGGACCGGGCGGGACACTCAGGAACGAGGCCACCACTGCGGCCATCGAACCGACGGGGGCAGCCACGCCGGCCCCGGCCCGCCAGGCCACCACCGAGAGCAGGCACAGGGCCGAGAACACCAGGAGCATCGTCGTCACCACCACCCCACCACCTCCTCGTCGTCCATCACCGGCTACTTCGGCAGGTCTGTACTGATCTGACGCCTTCAACACCAGTTTCGTTCCGATATTTCGGGGATGGGGGCGATTTTTCCGGACACCTGTCGCGGCGCATGCTCCCGACGTGGTCGGATCGTCACGATGCGTGTGGAAGCGGTGGAGCTGCGCCGGGTCCGGCTCCCCCTCGTGCGGCCCTTTGTCACCACCGCCGCCGCCACCACGGCCCGCAGCTCGGTGCTGGTGCGGCTCCTCACCGACGGGGGCGAGGGCTGGGGCGAGTGCGTGGCCCTCGATGCGCCGCACTACACCTCGGAGTACGTCGAGGCCGCCCACCACGCCCTGCGCCACCACCTGGTTCCACGGCTGCTGGCGGCCGGTGCGGTGGCGGGCGAGGCGGTGGCCCAGGTGCTGGGGCCGGTGCAGGGCCACCCGATGGCCAAGGCGGCGCTGGAGATGGCCGTGCTCGACGCCGAGCTTCGGGCCGCCGGCCGCTCGCTGGCCGCCCGCCTCGGCGCCACCCGCACCGAGGTGGACTGCGGCGTGGCCGTTGGCGAGGCGCCCTCGGTCGGAGCCCTCCTCGACGAGGTGGCCGGCTACCTCGATCAGGGCTACCGACGGATCAAGCTGAAGGTGCACCCCGGCGCCGATCTCGAGCCGGTGGCGGCCGTGCGGGCCCGGTTCGCAGACGTGGCTCTCCAGGTGGACGCCAACGGCGCCTACTCGGTCGACCAGTGGCCCCTGCTGGCCGCCCTCGACCCGTTCGACCTGCTCCTGGTCGAGCAGCCCGTGGCCGCCGACGACCTGCTCGGCGCGGCCGAGGTGGCCCGCCGCATCCGCACCCCCGTCTGCCTGGACGAGTCGATCACCTCGGCGGCGACGGCGGCCACCGCCCTGGCCCTCGGGGCCTGCTCGGTGGTGAACATCAAGCCCGGCCGGGTCGGCGGCCTGCTCGAAGCCGTCCGGATCCACGACCTCTGCGTGGCCGCCGCCGTCCCCGTCTGGTGCGGCGGGATGCTGGAGACCGGCCTGGGCCGGGCCGCCAACCTGGCCCTGGCCGCCCTCCCCGGCTTCACCCTGCCCGCCGACCTCAGCGGCTCGGCCCGCTACTTCCCCCTCGACCTCACCGAGCCCTTCGTCCCCGTCGACGGCCGCCTGGCCGTGCCGACGGGCCCGGGCCTGGGCGTGGCCCCCCTGCCCGAGGAGCTGGAGGAGCTGACGGTGTCGGTCGAGCTTCTCCGCCCGTAAGCCGGCGGCCGAGGGGTGGTGGGCCCTGAGGCCGGTCTTCTCGTTGTCCTCGACCGCTGAAGCAATCGTCGGGAGTGCCCACTTCTGGTCCTCCTGGCGATCGGAAGTGGGCACTCTCGGGCTTGCTGACGGCCTTCTACGACGTCCTGAAGTCCGGGACGGTGAGCGAGCCGTCCTCGGCGAGCGGGAAGCCCGGGTTGTGGGCGATCTCCCAGGCGTGCCCGTCGGGATCGGTGAACACCCCTGCGTAGCCGCCGTAGAACGTCGTCGCCGGAGGCCGGGTGACCGTGGCCCCGGCGCGCTGCGCGGCGGCGATGACCTCGTCGACCTCGGTCGTTGACCGAACGTTGTGGGCCAGGGCGATGCCGCCGAAGCCGCCACCTGGGGAGCCGCCGAGACCGCAGTCGACCGCCAGCTTCTCCCGATCCCACAGGACCAGCGCCATGCCGCCGGCCTGGAAGAACACGGTCCCCTCGACCTCCTGGCCTCGCCACCCCAGCCGCTCATAGAACCCTCGGGAGCGCTCCAGATCGGCCACGCCGAGCGTGATCAGGCTCACCCGCTGCTCCATCGCCGAAGAACCTACGGCTTCCGGTCAGCGGTGCCCGTAGACGTCGCGGCGGTGGGCGATGTCGAGCACGCTCACCAGCCGGTTCGCCTCGTCGATCCGATAGACCACCCGATACGTTCCCCGGCGGGCGCCATGACAGCCTTCGAGCGGCCCGAACAGCGGCTTGCCGACGCGAGCCGGATCGTCGGCCAGGGGCCCGGCACAGAGCTCGAGCACGGCGGCAGCGACCGCCTCGGGCAGCCGCTCGCCAACCGCCCGGCGGGCGGGGGGCAGGAGCTCGACCCGGTAGGAGCCGCCCGTCACCCGGCTGGCGGTTGGCGGAGCTGGCCCGGCGGGACGCCGCGCTCCCCGCGCTCGATGGCGGCCAGTGACTCGGCGATGGCCGCCATCGACGCAGCGTCGGCGAGCACCTCCAAGGTCGTCTCGAGGCCTTCGAGATCGTCGACCGACAACAGGACCGCCTCGGGCGTCCCGTTCCGGGTCAGCGTGAACCGCTCGTGCTGACCGTGGGCCAAGCGGGCGAGCTCGTTCAGCCGAGACTTGGCTTCGCTGACCGACAGGGTCGTCATGGGCCGAATAGTAGTCCGCAGCGACGTCAGCGCAGGTTCCCTGAGGGGCTGGGTGAGGTGGGCAGGAGGTCGGGGGCTGCCTCATGCCGCCGCTGAGGCGGACCACTTGCGACGCCGGTGGCGGAGCTACACCCCGCAGGCCAGCAGCGGCAGGCCCATCGACCGGCGGTCCGGGCGCTCCAGCCAGCTGGTGCCCGCGGCGCAGGCGGACCGGCGGGGGCACCAGGTGCAGCCCGGGCCCGGGGTCACCGCCGGCACGGGCTGGGCCAGCACGGCGGCGGTGGCCAGCACCACCCCGACCGCCCGCTCCACCAGGGCGGCGGTGACGTCGACGGACACCACCTCGCCCGAAGCCGGGTGGACCCGCACCACCCGCACGAGCCGGCCCCGAGGGTCGCCGAGCAGGCCGGCCAGGGCGGTGAGGGCGTCGACCTCGGCCAGGCCCGGGCCCGAGGCCGTGCCCCCGGCCACCGTGACCGCCACCTGCCGGCCTCCCACGGCCACCGTGATGTCACGCCTTCCGTGCACCACCAGGCCCCGGCCCCTGCTCGCCTGGGCTCCGGGCCGCCACCAGTCGTCGTCGAGGAAGCGCAGCTCGCGGCGGCCGACCAGGCGGAGGGGGAGCCAGGCCACCGCCTGCTCGGCCCAGCGTCGGGCGTGGGACAGCGCGACGGCCCGGGCCGGCGGCGTGAGCTGGGCCAGCCACGGGCCGGGGCTGCGGTCGCCGCCGTCAGCCATCAGGTCGGCCACCACGGCGTCGACCGCCTCCTCGATCGGCATGGCCCCGCTGTCGCCCCGCAAGTGGTGGGCCACCGCCCGCAGGCCGAGGGTGCGGGCGGCGGTGGCCGGCGTCCAGGCGAAGGCCTCCTCCGGGTCGGGAACAGCGGTTGCCGGACACGTGGCCGCGGCCCGGACCCGGAAGGCGTCGACCAGGAGCTCGACCTCGGGAGCCAGGGTGGCGGCGCCGGCGGTGAGGCGGGCCATCGCCCCGTCGACGACCGCCCCGGGCAGGCGCGCCGGCAGCTCGTCGAACAACGCGACCGCGGCCGGCAGGAGGTGGCCGGGCAGGGCACGGCGCTCAGGGTGGTCCGGTTCGGGCGCCTGCCATCGGCCTGCGCTCTGGGCCCGAGGGAGCGGGGTGGACAGGGCCAGGTCGGCCGACCGGCTCTGGTGCTCGCTGGGGGTCACCGGACCAGCTCCGCGACTTCGTCGTCCTCATCCTCGTCGTCCGCGCTGTCGGCGAGCACGCCGCCCCCGGCCAGGGCCACCTGTCGGGCGCCGTCCGCGCAGCCGGGAAGCAGCGGGCACGACGGGCACAGCGGGTTGGCCGAGGGCCGGGGCGCCTCGCCCGCGGCCAGGCGGGTCAGGCGGGTGACGGCGTCAGCCACCCGCAGGGTCTCGCTCCACAGCAGGTCGGCATCGATGTCGAGCGCCTCGATGCGCCCGTCGCCCAGGCACCACACCACGCCTCGGAACGGGGCCACCCCCCAGCGCAGCGCCTCGAGCAGGGCGTAGAAGCGGAGGTCCTCGAGGTGGGCGGCCCGGAAGCTGCCGCTCTTGGCCTCGCACACCAGCACCCCGGCCCGCCGCCGGGTGGGCCGGCCGATGGTGAGGTCCGGGCGCCCAGACAGCACCACCCGCCCGCCGGCCAAGGAGACCAGCAGCCGTTCCTGGGTGCGCACGCCAGCGCCGGGGGGCAGCGTCGGCCAGCTGGCGACGAGCGTGGCGGTGGCGGCCTCCACCTCGGCCCGCACCTGCTGGCGCTCGGCCTCGGACAGGGCGGCGAGGTCGCCTTCGACCGGTTCGCCGTCGGCGGCGCAGGCGGCCACAGCATCGGCCAGCGGGTCGCCCCCGACCCGGGCCGTGGTGGCGACCTGACGGAAGACGGCATCGACCAGCCGGCCCCGCACCACCGCCGGCACCGCGGGCTGGCCGGGCTCCAGACGACGGCCGAGCCCGTCCAGGTGGCGCAGCTCGCAGCGGCGGACACCGACCACCGCCTCCTTGGTGACGCGGACGACGACGCCCTCCGGCACCGCTTCGGCCCACGCCGCCGCCGCCGCCTCGAGATGGGAGCGGGCGGCGGCGATCAACGCCCCGTCAGGGCCCAGGCGGCGGGTGGGATCGCCCCGCAGGACCCTCAGTACCTCGGCACCCCTCACCCCGCTGAGGATGGCAAGCGGCCGTGACATCCAGCCCGCCGACCTGGGTTCCTCAGCAGGTCATGGCTACCATCCGAACGATGGTCAGGGCTGCGCGCCGGTACGTCGCGCTCGCGATCGCGCTCGTGCTGGTAGGCATGACGACGCCGCCGGCGGCTGCCGCCGAGGTCGACGTGGCCAAGGCCGAGGCCGCCGTGCGCAACGCCCAGCGCCAGGCCACCGCCGCCAACCGCGGCCTCCAGGGCGCCGAGGCCGACCTCGACGACGCCGAGGACGACGTGGTGAAGGGCACCGCCGAGCTGGCCGCGGCCCGGGCCCGGCTCGACGTGGCGTCCGCCGCCGTCAAGGCCTCGGCCATACGCGAGTACACCGGTGGCCGGGCCCGGGCCTCCTTCGGCTCGGACGACATAGCCAAGATCACCCGGGGCCGGGCCTACCTGGGCGTCGCCACCGGGGCCTCCACCAACCAGGTCGACCAGCTCCGGGCCAGCGCCTCCGACCTCGAAGCCAAGGAGAAGGTCCTGGAACGGCGGTTGCGTACCCAGCGGGAGAAGCTGGCCGCCTTCCAGCGCCTCGAGAGCCAGCTGGCGTCCGGTCTGGACCGGCTCGGCAACGAGCTGGAGGCCGCCCGACGCCGCGAGGCCGAGGCCAAGGCGGCCGCCGCCGCCGCCCAGGAGGCCGACCGGGCCCGGCTGGAAGCCCAGGCCAGGACCGCCGAGGACGCCCGCAAGCGGCTCGAGTCGGTGCGCGACCAGGAGAGGTCGGCCCGGCCTCCGGCCGCCAAAGGGGCCCCGGTGAACCGGGGCCCCTGGGTGTGCCCGGTGCAGGGCGGGGCCACCTTCACCAACGACTGGGGCTTCCCCCGCTCCGGCGGCCGGCGCCACCAGGGCAACGACCTCTTCGCATCCCGGGGCACCCCGGTGGTGGCCAGCGTCGCCGGCAGCTACCGCCGGTCCAGCAACGGCCTCGGCGGCATCAGCTACTACCTGCAGGGCAACGACGGGAACACCTATTACGGCACCCACATGGCCGGCTACGGATCGGTCGGCCCCGGTCCGGTGGCCCAGGGCGCCGTGCTCGGCTTCGTCGGGAACAGCGGCAACGCCCGGGGCAGCAGCCCCCACCTGCACTTCGAGATCCATCCGGGCGGCGGCGGCGCCGTCAACCCTTTCCCCACGGTCTCCCGAGCGTGCTGAGCGTCCCGTCACCCTGGGTCGGCCTGGCCTGATGGGCCTCTCGACACGACGGTCCGGCTCCATGCTGGGCACGCGACGAGGACCCATGCGACCTGTCGTCGTGGTCTTCCTCGTGCTCAGCATGCTGGTCGTCGGCCTCATCGTCCTCGGTGCCAACCACAGCTCGCCCGGTGAGTCCCGCACCGCGGCCCTGGCCTACCTCGACAAGGTCCGGCCCTTCATCGAGCGGTCCTCGGCCACCGGCCGCGACCTCTCCTCGCTGGCGGAGCGGGCCGTCGGGCTCGAGCGCAACCTCCTCGACCGCCAGCTGGCCCGGATCGAGATCGACGCCGACAGCGCCCTGGCCGACACCCGCAATGTGAGCTCCCCCCCCGGCGGGGTGCTGGCCCAGGACCTGCTGATCGGTGCCCTCGGAGGCCGCTCCTCGGCGGTCAAGGCCCTGCGGGGCGCCTTCGACGTCGCCCTCGACGGCGCTGCGCCCGCCCTCACCGCCGTCCAGGCGCTGGCCGAGGTGGGTCGCGACCTCGAGGACACCGACGGGGCCTACCGCCTGTTCACCAGGAACCTCCCGCGCGGGAGCGACGCCCCCCCCGAGAGCCGCTGGGTGCCTGACGCCCGGGCGTGGTCGGTTCCGGTACTCGGCACCTTCGTCACTGCCCTGCGCAACAGCTCGGTCCTGGCCCCCGTGCACGACCTCGCCGTGGTCGTCGCCACGCCCGACCCCGGCCCGGTGGGAGAGGAGGCGGGCAAGGTGCTGGTGCTGGCCCAGGTGCCCACCGTCCGCCTCCAGGTCGTGGTGGCCAACCAGGGGAACCAGCCGCAGCGGGGCGTGCCGGTTACCGCCACGACCCAGCCCTTCGACGGCTCACCCCCCTCCTCGGACCGCACCACCGTCGACCTCGAGCCCGGGCAGCGGCGCGCCCTCGACGTCCTGCAGCTGCGGCCCCCGGCGCCCGGGGGCACCTTCGCCATCATCGTGCGGGTGGGCGGCGTGAGCGACGGTAACCCCACCGACGACGAGTTCCCCGTGCGCCAGTACGTGCTGCGCTAGCCAGACCGGAAAACGGTAGGACGCACTGTTAGGCATGCGGAAGCGGTTGACAGCGAGGGCGGAGAACGCGAAAACGCGCCATTGTGGCGCGTGTTACCGGGCGGCGCGTTGTGGGATGATCGATACATGCCCGGGCAACCACGCTCAGCCCTGCCCTTGCTGGCGAGGTCGTCGGGGCGGCGCCTGCGAGCCGGGGTGTTGGCGGCGGTGGCCGTCAGCCTGGTGCTCGCGCTGGTGCCCGCCCTCGCCCAGGCCGAGCTCAGCCAGCCGGGCCCCAGTGGCGCGCAGATCGACGTCACTCCCGACGGCAGCGAACCTGCGGCGCCCGGGGTCAGCCCGGGTTTGACCCCCGGCCAGGCGGTCACGGTCTCCGGTAAGGCGTTCAAGGCCGCTGCCATCGTCGAGCTGCTGCAGTGCCGATCCAAGTTCAGCGAGTTCGCGGGCGTCCCGGTTGGGTGCATCGTGATCGGTTCCCCCCAGACAGATGGGAGCGGCAACTTCTCAGCGCCGGTCCCGGTGTCGGTCGAGATCAACACCACCAACCCCCAGAACCCGAGCACGATGTGCGCCTCGCAGGGGACAGATCAGTGCCAGATCGTGGCGCAGTACGCAGTGGCACCGTTGCCGAGGCCGGTGGAGGCGACCCACAACATCTGCTTCGCCTCGGTGGGGGGCGTCAACGGTCCCTGCTCGACCAGCACCTCGGCGCCCACCACCACGTCCACGACGGCGCCCACGACCACCTCCACCACGGCGCCAACGACGACAACGACGGCCCCGTCGACCACGACGACCACCATGGCCGGGCCGTCGACCACGACCACGACGATGCCGCCGAAGCCCCCGAGCCGGGACCGTGTGATCGCCTGGAGGGACGAGTACCTGGTGAACGAGTATCCGGACCCCAGGCCGGTTGAGCGGGCGATGGCGGCGATGGCCTACGACTCCCAAAGGGCCGAGACCGTTCTCTTCGGCGGGCGGGGGTATCCGAACCCGGTCGAGACCGTCTACAACGACACCTGGACCTGGAACGGTGCCGACTGGGCCGAGAAGCGTCCCGCCAACGCCCCCACTCCCCGGACGGGTCACGCCATGGCGTACGACGCGGCTAGCGGTCGGGTCGTGCTTTTCGGCGGGCGCAACAAGTTCGGGGGCGCGCTTAACGACACCTGGACCTGGGATGGGGTGAACTGGACGCAGCAGCAGGTCGCCGGCCCATCGGCGCGTGCCTTCGCGTCGATGAGCTACGACGC
>Ga0136633_1002827_pt1 | contig 11710 bp, 12 predicted proteins | sample AntDrymeUQ832206_2_FD_105494 | JGI IMG/M metagenome (GOLD analysis project Ga0136633, IMG submission 105494) | Polar desert sand microbial communities from Dry Valleys, Antarctica - metaG UQ83 (22.06) | ecosystem: Environmental > Terrestrial > Soil > Desert | place: Antarctica: Dry Valley...
ACCGCCATGCAGGGCGACGACGATCGCCTCGACGCGGGCGGCGATGGCGGCGTGCGGAGAGTTACGACCGCGCCGCTGAGCTTCACCCCGCGCGGGTCGCCGCCGAGTGCCGGGGTAGCATCGTCGCATGGTCCCACCGTCGCATCCGCCCGTCGAGCAGTCCCTCTCGACGCGGTGGGCCGAGCAGGCCACCGAGCGCTTGGCCGACGCGGGCTACCGGCGCGGCGGAGCCCGTCAAGCCGTCATCGATCTCCTCGCGGCGCAGCCGTGTGCGCTGTCGGCCCTGGAGATCGAGGAGGCACTGCGCAACTCGGCGCGTCAGGTCGCGCGAGCGAGCGTCTACCGCGTGCTGGACGAGCTCGAGCAGCTCAAGCTCGTGGCCCGCATCGAGGTCGGCCAAGGCATCTCACGCTACGAGGCGCTGCATCCCCACGGCGCTCCTCATCACCACCACCTCGTCTGCGACGACTGCGGAGAGGTGATCCCCTTCGAGGACGAGGAGCTCGAGCGCACGATCGCCCGCGTCGCGCGGCGCGTGGCCTTCGAGGTGGCCGAGCACGACATCGTCCTGCACGGCTCGTGCGGGAACTGCGGCAAGCCCGCCGGATCCCTTTGAAGACGAGAACGCTTCTCGCTCTCGACGTAATGTCGTTGTCCTGACATGTCGTGTTTCGGTTAAGGGACAAGCGGTAGCCACGTCCCAGCGACTCACATCGAGAGACAGGGGAGAGCATGCAAAAGCTGATGACGGTCGTCCTGGTTGCGGCTGGTTTCGGGGCCGGGCTGCTGGCGCCGCCGACGGGGCTGGCAGCCAGCCGCGATACGCCGTACACGACGACGCGGATCGATTCGCCCGAGGGCCAGGCGACCGGGCGCTGGGCCGAGCGGGCGGCCGCCGTGGGAGACATCGACCGCGACGGCGTCAACGATCTCTTCATCGCGGCTCTCAGCCACGACGTGGGCGCGAACACGAACGCTGGACGCGTGTATCTGATGAGCGGCAAGACGGGTGCGATCATCTACACCAGAGATTCCCCAGAGCCACAGACCAACGCGAACTTCGGCTTCTTCATCTCCTCGCCGGGAGACGTCAACGGCGACGGCAAGGACGATCTGGTGGCGGGCACCGATTCCCAGGACGTCGGTGCGAACGTCGATCAGGGCAAGGCGTGGGTCTTCTCCGGTGCGGATGGGGCGCTGATCCGCGCGATCGACAACCCCGCTCCGCAGGGCGACGGACGCTTCGGGTCGCGCATCGGGCGTGCCGGTGACATCACGGGCGACCGTGTCTCGGAGATCATCATCGGCGCGTCGAACAACGACCAGCCCGCCGGGTGCGCGACCGACAACGTGATCGAGGCCGGGTGCTTCAAGAACGAGGGCCAGGCGTTCGTCTTCAACGGGAGGACCGGCGCGCTCGTCCGGACGCTGAACCTGCCACCGGGTGATCGCTCCGGCGCGTCCTGCGGGACCGTGCCGCCTGCCCGGGGAGCGCCGTGTGGATCCCTGGGCATCTCCGTCCAGGGCCCCGGCGACACGAACCGCGACGGCACTCCCGATCAGCAGGTCGCCGGAAGCAGCGTCGGCGGCATCGGCAAGATCTACGTCTACGACGGCGCAAGTGGCCGTCTCGTCGACGACAGACCCCGGCTGGCGATCGACAACCCGACGCCGCAGCCCGGCGCGAACTTCGGCTTCCAGGACGCGGCACCCGACTCGCCCGGCGACGTCGACGGCGACGGCCTTGCCGACGTGTACGCCAACGGCTTCACGCAGAACGGACCGACCGGCCCCGCTGAGGGGCGCGCCTGGGTGTTCAGCGGCAGGAACGGTGCGCTGATCCACACGATCTTCGACCCGACGCCGACCAGCGGGGGGCAGTTCGGGTTTTCGCTGTCACGCGTGGACTACAACAAGGACGGCATCCCGGACCTCTACATCGGCCAGTCGCCGCATCAGTTCGTCGACAGCGACCAGAACGGCGGGACGTACGTCTTCGAGGGGCGCAGCGCAGCGCTGCTGAAGCCCTTCGAGCTCCCGGTGGCAGATCGCCAGGACACCGTCGTCGGCGACGGGGGTCCGCGACTGGGCTGGATGAACGCCGCGCCGGGTGACCTCAACGGCGACGGCGAGCCCGACTTCGTCTCCGGCGCGCCGTTCGCGCGTGTGGGCGCGAACAACGATCAAGGCAACCTGTACTTCTTCCTGTCGCGCGTGGATCCCGCAGCGCAGCCGGGGCCGGGCGCGCCGGTTCCGGGTCCGGGCACGCCGGGACCGGGGCCGGGCGCGCCGGTTCCGGGACCGGGACCGGGACCGGGCACCACGCCGTTGCCGCCGAAGTTCCCCGCGAAGCTCCGGGTGGAGCGTGTGCGGGTGCAGGACGGCCGACTGCGGGTGCTGGTGCGTACGACCGCGCGGGCGACGGGAAGCGTGCGTCTGAGCTTCCGGGCGGCGGGTCGCACGGTGACGTTCTCCCAGCCCATCGTGCGCGGCACGGTGAACGTCTCGCGCAGGCTGTCGCGGTCGCAGGCGCGGCTGGGCACGGGAATCCTGAACCTCACCTACGCGGGCAACTCCCGGGTACGGCGCGACGCGGTACGGGTGCGGGCCGCGAGCCGTTCGGCGGAGCTGGTCAGAGGGACAGCGCGGATCGTCGGCGGTCGGTTGCAGGTCTCGGGAACGGTCTCGCGCGCTGCCCGCGGCGTGGTGCGGATCAGGTTGGGCTATGACGCCGGCAACGGCACGGTCAGCTTCCTGAACTACCGGGCGCCGATCGTCAACGGCCGCTGGCGCCTGGCCCAGCAGCTGCCGACCGCCGCAGCCAAGGGCGGCCAGCTGTCGATCCAGTACACGGGCTCGTTGCTCGGGCGGATCGCCGGCGCGCAGACCGAGAAGCAGGTCCCCTGAAACGACAGCGGGTGCACGGGACACGCGTCCCGTGCACCCGCTCTCTGTGCATCGGTGCCCTCGCTTTTCGGCAGCGGTCGGCATCGCCGTCTAACGCGTCCGTTGCTGTACGGCCTTCGAGCGTCGACCGGCGCGAGCCGAGACGTTGTCGCGGGCGGCGACCGCGTAGGAGTAGCCGCTGCGGCGCCGCAGGTCGGTGACGGTGAGCGTGATGGGCTCGCCGACGTCGGTGACCTCGAACGAGCAGGCGCCATTGCACAGTGAGCGGGCGCGGCGGAAGTCGCGCCCGCTGCGGATCGGCCGGCGCGACTGCTTGATCAGATAGCGGCGGGCGGCGGGTGGCCGGGAGGCGTCCGTGCCGGTCGTCCGGAAGCTGAGCGTGATGGCGCGGCGGCCTGTTGCCCGTGCCCGAAGGGTGGTGACGCGGCCGGGGGTGCGCCCGTGGCGCTTGCGGCAGCTGCGCCGCCGGCTCGCCGCGCGCCGGATGATCCGGCGCAGCGTGCTGCGGCGCTTGGAGCCGGCGAGGCGGCGGGCGCGGCTGCGCTCGGCCACCCCGCGCCGGGAGGCTTCCCGCAGGCAGCCGCGCAACGCTGCGGTGCGGGCCCGCTGGGCGGCGAGACCGTCGTCAGGCATGAGCCTCCTCAAGGGCGTGGGAGCGCCGGGCGCCGGTGGCGGGCCCGGGCTCAGATACAGGGCGGGCGGGGCGGGCGGCGCGACGCCGGCGGGCGGAGGGACGGCTGGAGGTGCCACCGTCGCGCAGCCGGCGCCGGGACTGCCCGCAACGCCGAGATCGACCGGTCCGGCGGCCCCGGGAGTCTCGTCGTCACCGATCGTCTCGGTGTTGCAGTAGCCCAGACGTCCGTTGGCCCCGTCACCCCAGCAGCGCACGCTGCCGTCGTCCAGGCTCGCGCACGTGCTGGCACTGCCGGCACTGATCGCCTGGGCTGAGCGCCCGGCGCCCAGGTCGATCGGCCCGGCCGACGCCGGCGTCTCGTTGTCGCCGATGCTGGCCGTGTTCGCGTAGCCGAGCCTGCCGTTGCCACCGAAGCCCCAACAGCGCACCGTCGCGTCGTCGAGCAGCGCACAGGTGTGATCGCCGCCGGCGCTGACGGAAACCGCAGGACGGCCGAGGCTGACCGGTTCAGCGCTGTCGGGGGTCTCGTCGTCGCCGATGCTGGCGGTGCGCGCGGAACCGAGACGCCCGTTGCCGCCGAAGCCCCAGCAGCGCACCGCACCGTCGTCGAGCAGCGCACACGTGTGGAACTCGCCTGCGCTGAGGGCGACCGCCGGGCGCCCGAGCTCGACCGGCCTCACGGCATCGGGAAGCTCGTCGTCGCCGATGTTCTCCGCGCTGGCGTAGCCGAGCTGCCCGTTGCGGCCGAGGCCCCAGCAGCGCACCGTCCCGTCGTCGAGCAGCGCACACGTGTGGAAGCCGCCGGCCGTGATCGCCTGAGCGGTGCGGCCCGTGCCGAGCTCGACCGGTCCCGCGGCGGCCGGAGCCTCGTCATCACCGATGTTCAACCGCTCGCCGTACCCGAGGCGGCCGTCGAAGCCGTATCCCCAGCAGCGCACGCTGCCGTCGTCGACCACTGCGCAGCTGTGGGCGCCCCCGGCGCTGACCGCCCTGGCTCGAGCCCCCAGAACGACCGGCCCGACCGAGCCTGGAGGCTCGTCGTCACCGACCGCCAAAGGGCTGGCGTAGCCAAGCCGGCCGTCAGGGCCGAAGCCCCAGCAACGCACCGCACCGTCGTCGAGCAGCGCGCATGTGTGGACGTCGCCGGCGCTCAGCGCCTTGGCGGTGCGTCCCGCACCGAGATCGACCGGACCAGCCGCCCCGGGCGTCTCGTCGTCGCCGATCGTACGCGCGTCGGCGTAGCCGAGCGCGCCGTCGACGCCGTAGCCCCAGCAGCGAACGCTTGCGCTGGCCAGGATCGCGCAGGCGTGGGAGCGGCCCACGTCGAGCACGCTCGACGTCGCGAGAGGCGGAGAGGACCGCTCGGCCCGCGCGGCCTCGGACGGCCCTCCCACGGCGATCGATACCAGGCATGCGAGCAGCAGCGTCGTCCTCGTCCCGCGGCCCATCGCGCGAGCCTAGACCAGAGCGGCAAGATCGAGTGGCATGGGGCGCGGCCACCTCACCGCCTGACGATGTCCACGTGGATCGTGGAGCCCTGCTCGATGAGCTCTCCCGGACTTGGCCGCTGCGCGACGACCTCCCAGTTCTGATCGCGACGTACGCCGAACACGCCGCCGCCCGCGTCGACGGTGAGCTGGAAGCGGGCGCGCTGGGCACGTTGCTTGGCCACGTCGAGCGGCTCGCCGACGATCGGCGGGATCAGCGTCTTGGTGATGACGGTGCCGCCGTTGGTCACGGCCCCGGGCACCGTGATCCGCTGGGTCTCGGTGCGGGTGGGGCGGTCCGTAGCTCCGACGGTGGTGACGAGCAGGATGCCGAGCAGAAAGCCGCACGTTGCGGACAGTCCGAGGCTGACCCAGGAACCCCGGGCAGGCGGGCCTACGCGCGTCGGCGCGGTGCTCACGACGCCGCCTCGGCTGCGGCCCGATCGGCGGGGGCGGCGGGAGCATGCGCGACATGGTCCCAGCGATGAAGGACCGGCTCGCCCTTCTCGGCGAAGGGCACGTCGATGGTGTCGAAGTCGCGCGGCATCTCGGTCTGGGCAAACGTCGCGCGGGCCTCGTCGAGCACCTCGTGGCCGGCGTAGCGCGTGGAGACGTGCGTGAGCGCTAGTAGCCGCACGCCCGCCTCGGCGGCCAGCCACGCGGCCTGCGCCGCGGTGGAGTGGCGCGTCTCGGCGGCGCGCTCGTGCTCTTCAGACGTGAAGGTCGCCTCATGGACGAGCAGGTCGGCGCGGTCGGCGGCGACGCGCACCGCATCGCACGGCGCGGTGTCCCCCGAGAGAACGATGCGGCGACCGGGCCGCGGCGGGCCGACGACCTGCGCCGGATCGACCCCGTCGACGTGCTCCCCGCGCTGGAGGCGCCCGAGGTCGGGGCCGAACGGGATGCCGAGCGCCGCGGCGCGCTCGGCGTCGAAGCGGCCCGGGCGCTCCTCCTCGATCAGGGCGTAGCCGAACGCGGTGCCGCGGTGGCGGACGTTGAAGGCCTCGACCGAGTAGCCGTCGTCGAAGTCCAGTGCGTCACCCGCGGCGAGGTCGACCACGTCGAACGCGTAGGGCAATCGCCCGATGACGACCCCCATCGCCTTGAGCAGATGCTGGGTGCCGGGCGGGCCGTAGACGGTCAGCGGCCGCTCGCGGTCGCGCAGCGCGAACGACTTGACCATGCCGAGCAGGCCGAGCCAGTGGTCGACGTGAAGATGGGTGAGAAAGACGAAGTCGACGTCGGCCAGCCCGACGGAGCGCAGGAGCTGGCGCTGGGTGCCCTCGCCGCAGTCGAACAGCAGCCGCTCCCCCCCGCGCCGGACCAGCACCGCCGGAAGTCCACGGCGAGCGGTCGGCACGGAGCCCGCAGTGCCCGCGAAGAAGACGGTGAGGTCGGTCATGGCGCCTGATCCGAGGGTAGTGGCCGGCGGGTGATCGACCGGGACTACGGGCGCCGCTGCTCGCGCAGCAGGTCACGGATCTCCGTGAGCAGGATCGTCTCGTCGGTCGGCGCGGGGCTCTCGCTCGCGGCGCCCTCCTTGCGCAGCGACGTGAGCCGCTGCACCGGCACGACGAGCACGAAGTAGATGACCGCCGCGACGATGACGAAGTTGATCAGCGCGGTGATCGTCGACCCGTAGACGATCTTCGAGCCGTTGAGGGTCACTCCGGCCCTCCCGAAGTCCGGCGTGCCGCCGATGACGCCGATCAGGCCGCCGACGAAGTCCTTCGCGAAAGCCATCACCACAGCACCGAACGCGGTCCCGATGATGACCGCGACGGCCAAGTCGATGACGTTGCCGCGCAGCAGGAAGTCCCGGAAGCCCTTGATCATGGCCCCGAACGTAGTGACACGCTCGGACGCTCCTCGCCCCTCGCGGCCAGCCGGCGCTGGCGCGCCGCGCCCGGCTCACGGGCGAGCACAGCGGCGCCGCGGTCCCCGCGGCCGTCGCGGGCGCGCTGGCGGCAGCGTTCGCGCCGTCCGCGGGGTGAGCGCGGCGTCCATGCCGTCGCGGGCGGCGAGGAAGCGGTTCTCCTGCAGCGCCTCCTCCACCCCGGTGTCCGTGGGCGGCTCGGTGCCCTCGGTGGACTCGAAGCGCGCACGAGCCTGAGTCAGCGCGACGAGCGCGGCGGTGTCCTGCGTCTGGCTCTGTGCGTCCATGATGCGCAGCTCGAGGGTTCCGAAGCGCGGCTGGGGCGGGCGTCCCACCAGAGGAAGGTCGGATCAGGGATGGCCTCGCTGCGCATGAGCAGGTCCACGGTGGCCACCCACTCCGCATAGCCGGCAAGTGCGTATCCGGTTCCATCCGGTTGACGCGAGTGCCGCCCCGCCGTGTCCGGGTGCTCCGGCTCGGTGCTGGATTCTGCTCCCGGTGCCCGCACAGCCCACGCAACGCGCTGCTGACAGGGGAGTAGGTCGACTCGCCGCCGGTTAGCGCACCTGAGCCAGCCGGATACGCAAGACCAGACAAACGGGGCAATGTGTCTCTCACCGGTCTCGTCCAGCCGCCGCATTGCTGCACGTCGTCCAAAGCAGTAGTGCGGTGGCAGCCGCCCGTTGCCTCCCCGGAGCATTCCGACGTAAGCAGTCAAGGTCCGCTGACGGATGCGGAGGTGCGGTCACCGAGGGCAGAGCGCCAGGCGGCTGCTATCAGGCGTAGAAGCCGGCCGTCGCAGGCGGTAGAGACGGTGCTTCGCCGACGAGGTCATCGAACGCCCGCACGGTCAGCGCGGCGGCGATGTCGGCAGCGTCCATCAGTGGAGCTTTGCGCGCTACACGGACGGCCCACCGGTCGCATGGCGAACGGTCGATCTGCAGGTGGGTTCGTCCCAGATCGGCCTTACGCTTGAAGGATGGAGGAACTCGACAAGCCCGACGAGGCGTCGCTCACTACGGAGGCCCTGCGAGTGGTTCGAGCCCAGCTGCGGTCGATGGAACAGACCCCGGCGCCGTATCTGCCGATGGACGAGGAGAACCTCCGGCTCGTGCTGATGAACCCGCTGAACTCGGTGGGGATGTTCGGCGCGACCGCGGAGAGCTTCAGCAACCGCGGCAAGGTGGACATCCTGATCCGGCGGTCGGGAGCAGCACTCAGGGGTAGCGGATAAACGCGACTCGTGGCACATACTTCTGCTTCCAGGCGAAAGGATCAGCCTCCGTACCTACGCCAAAGAACCCGGCTCGACGGTCGTCAGCTGGTCATGACGGTCGGTTCTGGTTCCCACACGATGGAGTCCAGCAGCCCGCCGCCGGACTCAAAAAAGCATTGGGCGGCGCGGCGCGCTTGTTGCGCTGGGAGGGCACATCGGTCGAAGAAGATTCGTCCGTCGAACGTCAAGGGTCTTGCCTCAAAGCGACAACCTCGTGCGAAGCGGCGTTCGGATCACACGAGGCTGCGCCCGGGACCGCCCCGTTCGTTCGTGAGGATCACGGGGTTATGCTCCGCCGGTGAGCGACGACGACCTGTTCCGAGTGCGCGTGGCTAAGAACGAGGTCGCCTTCCGGGAGGTCAACGAGAGCATCCGCTCCGGCCGGCAGATCGCCGACGCCAACCGTCGCTTCTATCTCTGCTGCGAGTGCGGTCGAATCGGGTGCAGCAAGCTGATCGAGGTCCCGCTGGCTGTCTACGAGCAGGTGCGGTCGAACCCGCGCCGGTTCTTCGTCCTGGACGGACACGAGATCCCTGAAGTGGAGGACGTGGTCGAGCGCCACGCCGAGTACCTCTTGGTGCAGAAGCGGGACCTGGGCGGCCGGGTCGCCGAGGCCAACGACCCTCGAAGCATCACCTAGTCCAGCAGGAAAGTCATCCGAACGGTTGTCCCGTGGCCGGGGCTGCTGGTGACCCGCAACGTCGCGGTGAAGTGCTTGATGAGGAGCAGTCCCTTGCCGAGGCCGCCCGGCGTCTGCGTTTGACCCAGGCCGACACCGGTGTCGCTGATGGTGATAGCGACTTCGCCTTGCTGGGGGGCCGCGATCCGCAGAGAGACCTGACCCTCCCTCGGCGGGAGGTAGGCGTATAGGATCGCGTTCGTCGCTGCCTCAGTGACTGCTAGGGCGACCGCGTCGCAGCAGTCCGGTGACGCTCCAAGCGTCCGCATCACCGCGCAGCAGCGCCAGCGTATCGGTTCGACCGTGGCAGGGACAGCAGGGTGCACCTCCCATGCGAGGTCCGCCTCGCCCGGAGGGAACCCGCGGCCCGTCGCCTCGCTCCCCTTCACGTCGAACTCCGTTTCGGTGATAGGCCGAGCGCAACCGGCGAACGGCGGGTGTGCCCAGTGAGGTCCCTCCCGACACGTTGGTGGATGCATTGCCCGCGGTTTTGGCGCCGTTACTCAGGAGACCCCACTGGCCCTGGGTCTCGATGCCCTCGGCGACGATGGCGAGCCCGAGCGCCTGCCCCATCCCGATCAGCGCGGTCACGATCGCCAGGCTGCTGCGGTCCTCGGGAAGCTCGTCGATGAAGGAGCGGTCAATCTTGATCAGGCTGATCGGGTGGCGCTTGAGCATCGCCAGCGACGAGTAGCCGGTCCCGAAGTCGTCCAGGGCGACGCTGGCGCCCGTCGCGTGGAGCGCGCGGAGGTTGTCGGTGGTCGTGGGATCCGAGCCGACCAGCGCCGTCTCCGGTGACTCGACGCAGAGGCGGTCAGCGGCCAGGCCGTGCTCGGCCAGCGTCTGGGTGAAGCAGCCGGGCAGCCCGGGCTCGCATAGTTGACGGGCCGAGACGTTGACGGCAAGGCGGACGCCGTCGCCGTACTGGCCGGCGAGGGCGGGGAGGGCCGCGCAGGCGTTGCGCAGGACCCACGAGCCGATGGGGCCGATGAGCCCGGTCTGCTCGGCGATCGGGATGAACTCGTCCGGCGGGACGCTTCCGAGGTCGGGATGCGTCCAGCGCAGAAGCGCTTCGACCGCGAACGGCCGGTCGTCGGCGAAGCTCTGAAGCGGCTGGAAGGCCAGCGAGAGCTCACGGCGCTCGATCGCGTGCCCGAGCGCCGTCTCGATCGTGAGGCGGCGGCTCGAGGCTCCGGACTCGCTGGGATCCGACCACGCGTAGGAGTTGCCGCCGCGGGCCTTGGCGACGAACATCGCCCCGTCGGCTCGGCGCAGGACCTGGCTCGCGTCGACGTCCGCGTCGGTGATGACGACGATGCCGATGCTGGCGGTGCCGGTCAGCGGGTCGTGGGTGGCGTCGTGGACCGGAGAGCACCGGGAACGACCAGCAGTGGCGCAGGCCGAGCGGCTCGACGAGGTCGCGATGGCCGGTCCAGCGCTCGTCGTCACGCAGGTCGTGGTTGATGACCTCTCGCCCGGAGAAGGCGGCGGCGCCGCACGAGCCCGCATCGGGATCGATGGGCAGCCCGTCGATCGCCTCCTGGTAGGTCGCGAGGAGGCGACCGGCGGCGCCGTGGTGCAGCATCTCGGTCCTGTAGGCCACCACCCCGAGCTCGTGGATCCCAACGTGGTCGCGCAGCACGTCGTGGGTTCGCGCGTCGTCGACGGCCAGCGGCTCCGCGCCGGCGACCACGTACTGACACAGCGAGTGGGTGAGCGGGCAGCTCGCGCTCCTCCGCGGCCAGTCCGAACACGCTCGTTGAGAGCTGGCGCCGGTCGTCGACCGGCGAGAACACCGCCACGGGCGCGTCCAGCGCTTCGGCGGCCACGGCGGCCCAGCGGTCCAGGCTCTCCTCCGGACCCGAGTCCATGAGCCCCGTCAGCTCGAGCACCCGCAGGCGCTCCGGGTCGCTCAGGACGTCGTGGACGTGAGCTTCCGCGAACCGGGACGGCACGGAGGACGACGTAGCTCAGCCCGAGTACCGCCGCAGCCCCCGCACGGCGAGGCCTCCGAAGATCACGGCCATGCCCGCGAGGGCGAGCAGCGCGGGCCACGTGTCGCCCCACGTCACGTCGCCGACGAAGCCCTGCCGCACGCCCGCGAGCACCTGGGTGACCGGGTTCACGGTGGCGATGGCCTCCAGCCAGCCCGCGAGCAGCTCCTTCGGCGCGTAGGCCGGCGTGAAGAGCACGCCGACGAACGAGCCCATCTGCATCAGCGGCGCGGCCTGCTGGGTGCGCAAGCGCAGTGCGAGGGTCACCGCGAAGCAGGCGAAGACCGACGCGAGCCCCATGACGAGGAGCAGCGCGACCAGTACCCCGTCGATCCCGGGGAAGCCCACCCCGATCGTCATCGCGACCGCGAAGAGGAAGGTCACCGGAAGCAGGCAGCGCAGCGCCGCGCTGGCCACGACGCCGAGAAGCACCGTCACCCGCGGCGCCGGGCACAGCAGCAGCCGATCGAACCAGCCCTGCTCGATGTCCCGCGCGAGGTTCACGCCGGTCGCGGCGCCCGTGAAGCCCGCGGCCTGCAGGAAGCCCACGGGCACGACGAAGGTCCCGAAGTCGACGGCACCGAAGCCCGCGAGGCGATCGGCCTGCCCGAAGACGCTCGTGAGGCCGATGACGAAGATCGTCGGCGCGATGATCCCCGGGATCGCGGCGCCCGGCACGCGCGTGATCTCGTTGAGCGCGCGGTGCACGAGGGCGGCGATCACCGCGAGCTGCCTGTGCCCATCGGCGCGTCGCAGGCGCCGTCCGGGGTACGCGCGGCTCATGCGTCCCGCAGCCGTCCACGCAGCGCCAGCACGCTCAGGCCCGTGGCGGCCACCGTGATCCCCGCCGCCGCCGC
>Ga0136633_1002829_pt1 | contig 11702 bp, 11 predicted proteins | sample AntDrymeUQ832206_2_FD_105494 | JGI IMG/M metagenome (GOLD analysis project Ga0136633, IMG submission 105494) | Polar desert sand microbial communities from Dry Valleys, Antarctica - metaG UQ83 (22.06) | ecosystem: Environmental > Terrestrial > Soil > Desert | place: Antarctica: Dry Valley...
CCCGGCCCCGAGCGCGATGCGCTGGTTCAGCGGGTCATCGACGCCGACGTGTCCTGGACCGACGCGCACGAAGCGCTGTTCGCCTTCTTCTGGGGCCGCCGCAACACGTCCGTCCTCGCCGACAAGGCCAAGCTGGCGGCGTGGTCCAAGGACGAGGAGGAGCGCGAACGGGCCGCCACGAAGAACGGCGGCGAGTACTACCCGCTCACCGCTTGGCAAAAGCTGACCCAGGAGCGCGAGACGCTCAGGGTCAACAACGGACATCTCATGGCCGACCTGCATGCGTCCGGCCGGGCAGCACCCTGGACGCGAAAGCGCCCCAGGTGTCCCGCGTGCTGCGCGGCGTACGGCGCCGGGTCAAAGCCCGCCGCAGGTAGAGCTTGATGCGCCGCGTCAGCGGCATCAACTACGGTCCTGCGATCTTCTGATCTCGGAGGAGATGGCCCAACGCGCCGGCGTGGCACCCCGGTAGGGCCGAGACCACAAGATCACATCCGCCCCCCCGGAGCTATCCCGATGGCGCGAAGCGGTTGCGATAGCCCCCGGGCCTGAGCCAGGTCCCCTTCGGGATGCTCGGCACGCGGTAGCGCAGCGGCGCCAGGAACGGCAGCGCCTCCTCACCGCCGGCCCCGACCCCGGTCAGCCGCAGCGTGTACTGGCCGGGCGGCACCGTCGTACCGCTTGCGTCCTTGAGGTCCCACGACACGTCCACCCGGTCAGGTGAGTCGCCGGGGAAGGTGCGCAGGACGTTGCCGGTGCTGGTGACGATGTCCACCGTCCACGTGGCGGGTCGGACGGTCTTCGCGGTGAGCGTGATCGGCGTCGTACTTCCCACGAGGGCGGACGAGCTGCTTGCCACCGGATCGAGGAAGCCCGGGCCGAGCTTGCTGCTGATGGCGCGACGGATCTCCGGCATGCGGGCGTACGTCGCGTCGCCGGGGCAGGTGGTGCTGCCGGCGTCGCGATGCCCGCTCACCACGTCGAAGGAATGGAACGTTCCAGCGGCGTACTTCGACGTACCGCCGCCCGCGGACCGCAGCGTGACCTTGGCAAGCGGGTCGCGATAGTGGTAGCCGAGCTTCCAGGCGAACAGCTGCTCGAGGGCGTCCAAGGTCGCCGCTGAGGGTGCAACGGTCGAGTAGGTGCCGAGCAGCGAGGCGCCGAACGTGTCCGCGTTGAAGCCGCCGGTGTGGGCTCCCGTGACCACCTTGGTGATCCCGCCGTACCGGCCCTCCCAGACCCGACCGAAGCGGTCGACCAGGTAGTTGTAACCGATGTCGCTCCACCCGTTGCTCTTCACGTGATACGCGTAGATCGAGCGAAGCAGCGCCGGGACCTCCGCCGCCGTATAGCTGTTCGCGTTGACCGTGTGGTGCACGAACCCGGCCTTCACCATCTTGCCGTACGACGGCGAACCGCGGCGGATCGACTCGTCCGCGCCCCACTCGGCCCGGGTCAGGATCGCCGGCTGGGTCTCGATCGCTTGCGCCACGTCCCGCGGGGTCGGCCGCGCGTCAGCAGCGGAGGTGCCGGGGTCGACCAGCTCCACCCGCAGATCCTGCGGACGGACACCGCCGGAGGTCTCGACCTTGGCCTCGACGCCGTTGGACGGTCCGACCCACAGGGGCGACGTACCGACGCGGAAGTCGCCTGTCGTGTCCACCGAGCCGGCATCGGGGACGTCGTCGCGGTCGCCCGGCACCACCGTCCAGGGCGACCAGCTAGCGCCCTTGCGCCAGCGCACGCTGACCACCGGATCGGTCACCCGCGGGTCGTCGCGCCAGGTGACGCCGACGGTGCTGAAGCTCTTCGTCGTCCGCGGTGCAAGGCCGTGCGAGGTACGCCGAAGGGCCGGGCCCACCGCGCCGGCCACGGCCAGTGGCGCGAGCGACACCTGCGACACGGTGGGGGCAACGGGGTGCGGCTTGGCGACCGGGGCCGTGTAGACACCCGCGCCGAGGAACGCAGGGGTCAGGACGCCCAAGACAGCCAGGGAAGATAACAGGCGGGGCACGAGGGTCACTCCGGGAGCAGACGGCGGACCGTCTTACTGAACCCCAGCTTGGGCCGTTCCGTGGGACCTCGACCGGAATGTCACCCGCGGAAGGCGTCCCCGTGCAGCCGGAAGGCCTCGGCGAGCGAATCGCGCCAGCCGGGCAGCGGTCGCAGCCCAGCCTCGTGCCAGGCCCGGGGCGAGAGAACGCTGTAGGCCGGGCGCGGGGCCGGGCGCGGGAACGCGTCCGACGTGGTGGTCAGCACCCTCGCCGGGTCAGCGCCGATCTCCTCGAAGATCGCCTGAGTGAAGCCGTGCCACGTCGTCTCGCCGGCGTTGGTGGCGTGCAGGATCCCGGCCGGCGCCTCCGAGCCGGCCAGCTCCAGCAGGCCGTCGGCCAGATCCTTCGACCAGGTCGGTGAACCGCGCTGGTCGTCGACCACGCTGACCGTCTCCCGCTCACCGGCCAGCCGCACCATCGTCTTGACGAAGTTCTGGCCGGTCGCGCCATACAGCCAAGCCGTCCGTACGACGTACGACGCGTCCGGCAGGATCTCCCGAACGGCCTGCTCACCGGCCAGCTTGGTCCGCCCGTATGCGCCGCGCGGCCCGGTCGGATCGCCGACCTCGTACGGCTGCGTGGCGTCTCCCGGGAAGACGTAGTCGGTGCTGACGTGCACCATCCGCGCGCCGACTTTCGCGCACGCGGTGGCGAGCAGCGCGGGAGCGGCGGCGTTGACCGCGTAGGCGGTCTCCTCGTCCGTCTCGGCCGCGTCGACCGCCGTGTAGGCAGCGCAGTTGACGACGGCGAGCCGGTGCTCAGGGTTGTCCGAGCGAACGATCCGCTCCCAACCGAGCACCATGTCGTTGACGGCGAAGGCGTCGGTGATGTCCAGGTCGTCGATGGTCAGGCCGCGGGCGAAGACGTCCTTGCCGGTCCGCACCGCCTCGAGCAGGTCAGTGGACAGCTGGCCGCCGGCACCGGTGACCAGGAGCGCCAGGCTCACTGGGCCGCCGCGGCGTACTTCGCCTCCGTCGCGGCCTTCTGCGGTCGCCACCAGTCCTCGTTGTCGCGGTACCAGGCGACGGTCGCGGACAGCCCGGCGGCGAAGTCGGCGTACTGCGGAGTCCAGCCCAGCTCAGTGCGCAGCTTGCTGCTGTCGATGGCGTAACGGCGGTCGTGACCCGGTCGATCCCGGACGAGCTCGAAGGCGTCGGCCGGCTGGCCCAGCGCTGTCAGGATCGCTTCGACCACATCGCGGTTGGTCTGCTCGCCGTCGGCACCGATCAGGTAGGTCTCGCCGGAGCGGCCCTTCTCCGCGATCGCCCACACGGCTGCGTTGTGGTCGTCGACGTGAATCCAGTCGCGGACGTTGAGGCCGTCGCCGTAGAGCTTGGGCGCGATCCCGTCAATGACGTTGGTGATCTGCCGCGGGATGAACTTCTCGACGTGCTGGTACGGCCCGTAGTTGTTCGAGCAGTTGCTGATCGTCGCGCGGATCCCGAAAGAGCGGACCCAGGCCCGCACGAGCAGGTCACTGCCGGCCTTCGTGGCGCTGTAGGGACTGGACGGGTTGTACGGCGTCGCCTCGGTGAACCGCTCCGGGTCATCCAACTCGAGGTCGCCGTACACCTCATCGGTCGAGACGTGGTGCAGCGCGACCTCGTGGCGGCGTACCGCCTCGAGCAGCGTGAAGGTCCCGACGACGTTGGTGTGCACGAAGGGTGAGGGGTCGGCCAGCGAGTTGTCGTTGTGGGTCTCGGCGGCGAAGTGGAAGACGTGGTCGGCGTTGCCGACGAGCTTGTCGACCAAGGCGGCGTCCGCGATGTCGCCCTGAACGAGCTCCACCTCGTCGCGCGCCGCCCCGAGGCTCGAGCCGTCCGCCGCATACGTCAGGGCGTCCAGGATGACGAGGTCGACGTCAGGCCGGTGCTCGCGGGTCCAGTGCACGAAGTTGGCACCGATGAACCCGGCTCCGCCGGTGACGAGGATGCGCATGCCGTCAGTCTCTCAGACATGACGACGGCCCCGGGCATAGCGCGCCGGGGCCGCCGGACTGCCAATCAGGTCGCGCTTACTTGCCCGGTACGACGCAGGAGGCGGTGCCGAGCTTGAAGGTCTTCTCGGTCGTCGCGACGTCCGCAAAGGCGGCGGTGGCTGTCCCGGTGACGGGGTTGACGACCGTGGCCCGGGAGCTCGTCTGGTCCAGCCCAGCAAGCGTGAGCATGCCGCCCTTGGCCAGGACGTTGCTGCCGCTCTTGACCGCCGCCAACGGCACGGTGACGCGCACCTCGTTCTTGGCCAGGTCGAAGGCCCCGGTCGCGTCAGCGATCTTCTGGCTGATGCTCTGGCCCTGGACGACGGTGCGCAGTGCCAGCAGGTAGGACGGCTCACCGCTGCTGTTGGTACGAGCGTTGAGGACGAAGTTCTCCGCCTTCGCGTCCTGGCCCGGGATGGTGAACTGCGTCTTGTAGTCGGTGCCGCCGGGGGCGCTGCCGACCTTGGTGGCCAGCTTGGCGACGCGGATGACGGCAGTCAGGACCTTGCCATCGCTACCAAGGTCCTGGCTGACGATGTCAAAGGCGTCTTCCTGCGGGCCGTAGGCCTTCTGCGCATCCTGTGCGCGCACCAGGAACGTGTCGCCCTTGGCATCGGTGACCAGGTTGCAGACCTTGGCCGGTGCGGCGGAGGCGACGGCGCCGCCGGCGACGACGGCAGCCGCGGCACAGACCGCGAGGACGGGACGGATCGGAAGCTTCACGGGATCTCCGGGAGGTCGACGAGGCTGGGTGATGTGTGTTTCGACACAGCACAGCGATGTCCTGCCAAGAAATTAAAAACGACCCCAGCAAGGCCGGAACTCCTGCTCAGGAAACGAGAAAGGCCCGCACCCTTGCGGATGCGGGCCCCTCGACGCAGATTTACTTGCCGGGCTTCACGCAGGACTTGACGCCGCCCTTGTAGTCGGTCGATCCCGCCGCCGTGTCCAGCGTGGGGTAGCGCAGGTTGCCGACGTTGGGCACCTGGGCGATGGCGCCCGTCACCGAGTTGAGCTCGGAGAAGACGGTGCCGGGCTTGAGGTTGCCCTTGCCGGCGAAGCCCAGCACAGAGGAACTGATCCGCACCTCGTTCTTTGCCTCGTCCAAGGTCGCGATTGCGGCGCCAGCGATGTGGCCGCCGGTCTCGTCCGTGTAACCGGACTGGCCCACGACTCCGCTGCGGTCGCTGATCGAGGACAGGAAGTACTTGACGTCACCTGCGGTGAAGTTCATCCGCCAGGAGATTCCATACGGGTAGTTCGGTGACGACTTGGCCAACTTGGCCACGCGGATGACGACGGTGACCTTCTTGCCGTCGCTCGCGATGTCGGAGCTGGTGATGTCCAGAGCAGGGTCGTTGTTCGCCGTCGTGGGCCCGGTGGCGTCACCCTTGGCATCGGTGATCAGGTTGCACACCGGCGCGGCCGCTGAGGCGGTACCCAGCCCGGTGGCGCCGGCGAGCCCAGCGCACAGGGTTAGGGCCAGAAGTGGACGAAGGCGAAAGGTCTTCACGGGAACTCCGATGGCTGCGGGTGCTGGGTGCCCACAAGTTTCGACAGCGAGGGCTGAACTCCTGCTTGGGAAACGAGAAAGGCCCGCACCCTTGCGGATGCGGGCCCCTCGAACGCTGATTTACTTGCCGGGCTTCACACAGGACGCGGCGCCCATGGCGTACGGCTTGGAGGTCGTCGCATCCGACGAGTCAGCGTTGAGGTAGAGGCCCCCGACGGCTGGGTCGCCGATGAAGCGACGACCCTGAGCCAGCAGATCCGTGATTTGCGTTCCGGGCTTGAGCCGAAGGTCAGTTGCCTTGACGTGGATGCGGACTTCCTTCTTCGCAACGTCAATGATCCCCGTGGCGCCGCCAAGGGTCGTCAACGTGCTGCCGCTGACCTGGCCGAAGCTGAAACCGGCCGGACCGCGGGCGGGCTTCTGCGCAAGGATGTAGTACGGCAGCTCGGCACCGGCCGCATTGAAGCGAATGCTCCACGACGTCCCAGTGGGCGAGGTGGCGTCGGTCTCGGCAAGGTTGACCACCCGGATGACGGCCGTGATCGTCTTCGCGCTGGATGCCAGGTCACCGGAGACGACGTCGAGCGTCTGCGTCGGTCCGGTTGAGTCACCCGCCGGGTCGGTGATCAGGTTGCAGACCGGCTTCGGGGCGGCGGCGGCGATCCCGGTGCCTGCGGCGAGAGCGGCGCAGACGGCGGCGGCAAGGACAGGACGAAGGCGGACGGACACGAGGATCTCCCGATTGAAGCGAGGCTGAATGAGGGGTACTTCGACGCGCAGGACGTCACTCCTGCGGAAGGGCCTTACTTTCCGACGGGGACGCAACTGGCGGTGCCGGCCTTGTAGTCCTTGCCGCCGGCGGTCTCATCCGCCGGGATCGGGGCGTAGGTCAACAGCGGCGAGCCGAAGAGACGGTTGGGGGTGTCCGGGATCACGAACTCGGCTCCGGTGTTACCGCCCAGACCGCTTATGACCGTCTTGCCCGACTTGATGCTCGCCTGGGCTGCGAACAGCGTCAGCGGCGCGGTCATCCGGATCTCGCTCTTCGCGAGGTCGAAAACGCCGGTCGTACCACCGGCGTAGAGCGAGCCGCCGACGGTTGACGAGTAGGACGAGGTGTAGACCATGTCGCCACTCGCCAGGCTGTGCGCGGACATGCTGAAGACGACCTCGTTGGCGCTGAAGTCGACCTGCCACAGAGCTCCGCCTGGTGTGCTCGTCGGGCGGGCTGCAAGCTTCTTGACCCGGATGACGCTCGTGATCCGCTTCTTGTCCGAGGCGACATCGACGGACGTGATGTCCAGCGCGTCGTCCTTCACCACGCCGCCCGGGAGCACAGAGGAGTCCCCGGCCGGGTCCTTAACGAGGTTGCACGGAGCGGCCGCGTACGCAGACCCCAAGCCGGTGACGGCAAGGGCCGTGCACACGGCGAGTGCGAGGACGGGGCGAAGGCGGATGGACACGAGGGGTCTCCCGGTCTGGAGCGAGGCTGGATGACCGAGGGATTCGTCACACCGGACCAGGCTCCTGCCGCCGCAGACCGAAATCTTTGGGCAACGCGGCTCAGGCGATGGAGACCTTAGAGTGGTCGCCGAGCATGAGCCGGTGTGCCCTCGGCAGGGCGGAGGACGGCGCGACCTCGACCTCCTTGCCGATCAGGGAGTCCTCAATCCGCCGTACGCCTCGGATCGTCGACTGCTCCAGCACGATCGAGTGCTCGATCTCGGTGTCCTCGAGCGTGCAGCCGAAGTAGATGGACGTGAACGGCCCGACGTAGGTATCGCGCACGACGGTGTCGCGGCCGATGATCGCCGGACCCCGTACGACGGAGCGCTCGAGCACGGCGCCCTCCTCGATGACGACCCGGCCGATGACCCGCGATTCAGCGTCGACCGAACCGCGCACGGCCGGCTCCAGCGACTCGAGCACCTTGCGGTTGCACTCGAGCATGTCCTCGAGGCGACCGGTGTCCTTCCAGTAGCCGGTGACGAGGTGCGGGCTGACCGCCTTGCCCTCGTCGATCAGCCACTGGATGGCGTCGGTGATCTCCAGCTCGCCGCGGCTGGACGGCTTGATCGCCCGGACCGCCTCGTGGATGACCGGCTTGAACATGTAGACGCCGACCAGCGCAAGGTCACTCTTCGGGTGCTTGGGCTTCTCGACCAGCGTGGCGACGCGACCATCCTTGCCCAGCTCGGCGACCCCGAATTGCGATGGGTTGTCCACCTTGGTCAGCAGGATCTGCGCGTCGTACCCCTCAGTGAGGAACTCCTGCACCAGCTCGGTGATCCCGCCGATGATGAAGTTGTCCCCGAGGTACATCACGAAATCGTCGTCGGCGAGGTAGTCCCGGGCGATCAGCACGCAGTGCGCGAGCCCCAGCGGGGCGTCCTGGCGGATGTACGTGACGTTGATGCCGAGGTCGCTGCCGTCACCGACCGCTGCCTCGATCTCCGCGGCGGTGTCGCCGACGATGATCCCGACATCGGTGACGCCCGCATCGCGAATGGCCTCGAGCCCGTAGAACAGCACCGGCTTGTTGGCCACTGGCACCAGCTGCTTGGCACTGGTGTGCGTGATCGGCCGCAGGCGGGTCCCCGCGCCGCCGGACAGAACGAGTGCCTTCATGCCGGGCAGGTTAGCCGGGCGCCGGTAGCCTGGATCGGGTGAGCGAGCCCAGGGACTGGAGCACCGCCCTGCCGCCTCGCGGCCCGGTGCGACCGGCGCGGCACGTCCTGCCTCCGGGCAACGACCGTCGTCCGCGTCGCGCCGCCCGGATCCTGTCCTGGATCGCCGTCGTCACCTCTGTCGCCGTGCTGGCTCTCGCCGGCACCGGGTACGTCCTGATCAACAAGTACGACGGGCGCATCACGCGGCTGTCGGACGTCTTCGGCAACCGCGACAACGCCCCACCGGCGGCCAAGAACAACGCACAGACCTACCTCATCGTCGGCTCGGACAGCCGCGGCGACCTCAAGGCCGGCGAGGGCCCCCAAGGTCGCGGGAAGAACTTCGTCACGGGGCAGCGCTCCGACACGGTGATCCTGGCGCACCTGTACGGCGGCAAGAGCAACAAGGTGCAGATGGTCAGCTTTCCCCGCGACTCGGTCGTACAGATCCCGGCGTACACCGATCCGAAGACCAAGAAGACGAGCCCCGCGCAGCGCAACCGCATCAACCAGGCCTTCCAGATCGGCGGTCCCGCCCTGCTCGTGCAGACCGTGCAGGACCTCACCGGTGTGCGGATCGACCACTACCTGCAGATCGACTTCAACGGCTTCAAGTCGATGGTCGACAAGCTCGGCGGGGTGGACGTCTGCCTGTCCAAACCGGCCCGCGACCGCTTCTCCGGGATCAACCTGTCAGCCGGCAAGCACCACATCAACGGCGACGTGGCCCTGGCCTTCGTCCGGCAGCGCAAGGGCCTGGCCGGCGGCGACATCGACCGCATCAAGCGCCAGCAGCAGTTCCTGGGTTCGATGATCCGCAAGGTCTTCTCGGCCGGGGTGCTGGCCAACCCGCTCAAGCTCAACGGCTTCCTCAACGTGGCCACCTCGTCGTTGCAAGCCGATGACGGGCTCGAGTTCAAGCAGCTGCGCGACCTGGCCCTGCGGATGAAGAGCGTCGGCGCCGGCAACGTCATCTTCGCCACCATCCCGATCACGACGTCCAACGGCTACGACCGCCGTCTCGGGTCGGTGGTGCTGATCGACCAAGAGAAGGCGGCCGCGCTGTTCGGCGCGATCCAGCGTGACGAAGCTCCCGGCACCCCCAAGCCGAAGCCGACGGGAGCAGCCGCCGCCGGTCAGCCGCTGACCGTCAGCCCCGGGGCGATCCGGGTCAAGGTGTTCAACGGCTCGGGCGTCACCGGCCTCGGGCGCAAGGCGGCCGGCGAGCTGGCCGCGGTCGGCTTCCAGCCGGTCGGCACCCCGGAGACACGCGGGACCGGAGCCACCGCCACCACCGTCTTCTACGGCCCGGACAAGGCCGACTCGGCCCGGACCCTGGTCGCCGCCGTACCCGGCTCCACCATGGCGCTGGACCCCTCGCTTGGCCGCGTCCTGCAGATCGTTGTCGGGACGAGCTACACCGGCGCGAAGCAGGTCAAGGCCACCAAGCCCGCGGCAGCCGCGCCCAACGCAACGCCCACGCCGAAGGTCATCACGGCTCTGGATGACCCCTGCGCAGCCTGACCGACCTGACCGGCGGTCTGGTCGGCGAGCGGGATCCCGCTGCACCACTGCTGACGCTGTACGACGGTGCGGCGCGCGTCGAGCTGTCCGGTGCGACGACCGCGAACTGGGTGGCGAAGTCGGCCAACTTGCTTGTCGACGGGCTCGGGGGTCCCGAGCGCATCGGACTGCTGCTCCCCCTGCACTGGCAGGCCGTGGCACTGCTTCTCGCCGGCGTCACCACCACTGCCACCGTCGTCCTCGCCACCGATCCTGAGGAGCTGGCCGGTTGCGGCGCGGCGTTCGTCCTCGCTGCGGACGCCGAAGCGGCGCTCGATGCGGGCGTGGACGAGGTCTTCGTCCTGTCCGATCATCCGCTCGGCGCACCGGCCGGCCCGCTCCCTGCGATGGCGCAGGACTACGCCAGGGAGGTGCCGTCGTACGCCGATCACTTCGGCGGTTCTCGTGCGGTCACTGCCCAGATCGAGGTAGCCGGACAGCCCGTTGCTCCGGCGCCCGGTTTGGTGCCGTCGGACCGACTGCTCACCACCCTCGGCCTGGTCGATGGTGCCGGCGTGCTCCTCGGCGCCCTCGCTGCGGGAGCGGGGCTGGTGCTGCTGCGCAGCGGAGACGCGGTCAAGGTCGCCGCCGACGAGCGGGTGACGGTCACCGCCGGAGTCGACGTACCCGGCCTCATGCGACAGGCCTGACCCGCCGAGACAAGGGACCAAAGCGTGCGATCCTTGGCGTCCCGTCTCACTCCTGGAGTTCTTTCGTGCCCGCCCCGCGTCTGCGCCCGCTGGCGGCGCTGCTTGCGGCGCTGCTGGCTGCCCTGGTGGCCGGCTGCGGTGGAGGAGCAGCGGCGAGCCTGCAGACCGAAGGCACCGTTGCGCTCACGCAGGACGGACGGCAGCGCAGCTACCTGCTCGAACCGGCGGTGGGCCTGCCCAAGGGCAAGAAGGCCGCGCTGATCGTCGTCCTGCATCAGGAAGGCGGCACACCCGAGGGCGTCGCGGCCGAGACGGCACTGCAGGACCTTCGTCGTTCGGGGGCGACGCTCGTCTACCCGGCCGGGGTCGACAAGTCCTGGGACGCCGGCAAGTGCTGCGGGGTCCCGAGCCGGCAGAAGGTCGATGACGTCAAATTCGTCGACGCCGTCTTCACGGATGCGGCCCGGCGGTCCGGCACCGACCGGCGCCGCGAGGCCCTCGTCGGGTACTCCAGCGGCGGCATGCTCACCTACCGATACGTCTGCGCGCGTCCCGGTCGGCTCTCCGTCGCGGTCGTGGTCAGCGGCTCCCTGGAGAGCAGCTGCAACGACGGCATCAGCCTGCCCAACGTCCTGACCGTGCACGGCAAGAAGGACGGCACTATCGGGCTGACCCGGCCCATCTTCATCAGCCGGCTCGGCTTGGCCCCCCGCCCGGCGGCCAGCTCACTCGGCATCCTGACCTCGAGCGCCGGCTGCTCGGCCGGGGTGACGACCAAGCTGTACGACGCCGAGGTGCGCACCTGGAAGGGCTGCCGGGGCGGCACCGTCGAGGCACTCCTCATCCCCGGCGCCGGCCACGGCTGGGGCAACCTCGATGCTTCTCGACGGACGCTGGCGTTCCTGCGCCAGCGCTTGCTGGCCGGACCGGCATGACCACGCGGCGGCGCTGGATGGGCATCGGTCAGCCCGCCGCTGCCGTGCTCCTGAGCGTCCTGGTGGCCGTCCTCGTCGCGCTTCCGCTTGTGCTGTCCCCGGCCGATGCCCGGTCCGCACCCGTCGAGGCCGTTAGTACTGGCAGCTCCGCCCAGTCCAGCTCCGCCCAGTCCAGCATCGCCCAGTCCAGCTCCTCCCTGGCCGGCAGCAGCGCTCTGCCCGGTCAGCGCACACCTGACGGGATCACCTTGCAGGTCGGTCCGGGGCGGCCCGCTGGCGACTCGCGCGTCGTGCGGATGACCGTCGATGGTCGCGAGCGCGGTTACCTGCTGGTGCCGCC
>Ga0136633_1002830_pt1 | contig 11702 bp, 11 predicted proteins | sample AntDrymeUQ832206_2_FD_105494 | JGI IMG/M metagenome (GOLD analysis project Ga0136633, IMG submission 105494) | Polar desert sand microbial communities from Dry Valleys, Antarctica - metaG UQ83 (22.06) | ecosystem: Environmental > Terrestrial > Soil > Desert | place: Antarctica: Dry Valley...
CCCAGGTGCGCGAGAAGGGCCTGACGCTCGTCCCGACCAAGATGTACTTCAAGGACGGCAAGGTGAAGGTCGAGATCGCCGTCGCCCGCGGCAAGGACAAGGGTGACAAGCGGCGCACGATCTCCGACCGCGACGCCAAGCGGCAGATCGACCGCGCGATCAAGGAGCGCCGCTAGGGGTCTTACGGCTGGGGCGCCAGTGGGCCGGCCAGCGTGATCTCGCCGGGCTCCACGACGTAGCCGTGACGCTCGTTCAGCCGCCGGATCGGCTCGTTCCGCACCTCGTTCGACGTCTCGAGCTTCGCGTAGCCGGCGCTTTTCGCCCACGCGATCTGCGTCCGCTTCAACGCCGCGGCGATCCCTTTGCCGCGCCAGGCGCGCAGGACGCCGGTGAGGTCGTGCATCGCGACCTCCTTTCGTGCGAGGCTGAGCGAGAGCTTCGCGTAGCCGACGACCGTGCCGTCCGCGAGCGCGACGAACGTCGCCTCCGGCTTGTCGCCCGCGCCCTGCATGTCGCGGGACAGCCATTCCTCGAGCGTGCCCGGGTCGGCGTCCTCCTCGCCGGGGATGTCCGGCAGCGCCTCGAGCACGACGGCGTACATGCCGGCAGCGGCGTCGGGGCGTTCGGCCCAGGTGATGATCTCGATTCCCGGCGGCGGGTCCGCGGCCGGCGCCTCGATCGCGGTCAGGTCGAGCGAGAGCCGCGAGTTGCGGCCGATCTCCAGGTAGCCCTGCCTCTTTGCCCACACGAGACTCGCCGGGTCGTCCTCCCAGGTCTCGCCGTGGAGCTCGGTGACGCCGCGCTCGGCCGCCCACGTCGACAGCGCGCGGTAGACCTCGAGCCCGAAGCCCCGGCCGCGGTGGGCCGGCGCCACGCGCACGTCGGCGCGCGCGACGTGGGGCGGGGAGTACCAGCCGGTCAGCGCGAGCCCGGCCGCGACGTCGTCGCCGCCGTCGGTCGCGAGCAGCCAGACCGTGTCGGCCGCCTGGCGGCGCCAGTCGACGTAGCCCTCGGGGGCGTCGGTGCGCTCGGAGGCGGCCTTCATCGCCGCGTGCCAGCGGGCGAACGGCTCGCCCCCGGTGACCTCGACGATCTCCACGGCGGCTACACTAGGGGCCACAACACATACGGGGGCGACCTGGTTTCGACGTGGTCGGTTCTCCGGCAGAGCTGCAAGCCGAGGTCCCCGGTCGGCCTCGTAAATCCACCGGGAAACGAACAAATGCGAAGAATGATCTCGCACTCGCTGCCTAGGTAACTAGGAATCGGCGACGCCGCCCCTGATTCGCCCGAGGTCAGGGATCCGGCGCCAACAATCGGGCTCGGCGCCGACGGAGAGCCATTCGCCCGAGGCGCGACTTTTCAGGAGTGGCTAGTCCGCAGGTAGGTCGTCTGGAAACCGGCCGGCGGGCGAAACTCAAGTCCAGACTACGCTTGTAGATGCTTTGTCCGGTGCGTCCGCGGACGCGGGTTCGATTCCCGCCGCCTCCACTCGATGAAGTAAGTGCGAGTCAGCGCGAAACCCCGCGCTGTGCAGGGCAAACAGGCGCGAAGAACCGCGAAGCGCCGCGCACTGGAAACGGTCGATTTGCGACCCCCGTCGCGCGGGACGGTCGCAATTGGGTAGCAGAGGTCGCCCTCTTGGGTCGCATGCGACCCGAGGGCGGCTGGACGGACGAGGGCCGTTGGTACGCGGCCAGCGAGCTGCTCCGGCCGCGGGGCTACGTGGTCGTCCGAGCTACCGGCGAGGTGCTGTCCTCAGTAGTGGCGGACGTCTGCCGGGAGCGCGAGCGGTGGGCGCGCTCGGCGTTGGTTACAGACCGGCCTTGCGAGGGCGGTCTTGGCGGCGTGCGATAGCACTCGGCGATGCCGTCGGTGGCAGTGCGAGCACTGCGGCCCGATCCGCTCCGGCGACGAGTACCGGAAGCTCCTCGAGAATCTGATCGCCTACGGGGGCAATGTCGTCCTGGTCGCGATCACGGCTCCCGGTGCATCAGTGCTTCCGTGGGACCCGGACGTGTGCTCGGGCCTCGGGCCTCACCGTCATACGGGCGTGCTCGGTTGTCGCGTCGACCGCTCGGCTGCCTACCGCTGGAATGCCACGGCGTCGGCCCGCTACGGCCGTCTGATGGAGGCTGCGCAACTCTACGCCGATCGGCTCCTGCGTCGAACGCTTGGGCCGAAGGTGAGGTTGCCTCGCCGCGTTGCGGTCGTCTGGTCGGAGCAAAAGCGCGGCGTCTGGCACGTGCATGAGGCGCTTCCGGCCGGAACGGAGGTCGAGCGTATCTGGACGCGGCAGGTCGTCCGCTACGTCGATGCGATGGTGAGACGTGACAGCCGTAGGCCCGCGACCGAAGCCCGGACGCTGCTCGATCTGGAACGAGAGCTCGGGGTGGTGACGCGGGGCTTCTACGGATGGGGCTTCGTTGACCGCAACCCGCTCCGGCATCTCGGCTCGTCAGGTCGTGAAGGTGGGGCGAGTAAGGCGGCCGCCTACCTCGCTCGGAACGCTGCCCGCTACCTGGGTCAGAACGCTGACGCGGCGCTCGAGGGGAACGAGCTGAACGGTCGCACGCTTCGGTCGTACGTCTCGCGTCGACTGACGATGGAGACGGGCGTCACGATCCGCAACCTCCGCCGAGCGCGGCACCTGTACGTGCTGATTCGGGAGTCGCTGCCGCTGCCGGAGTGGACGGTCGCTGATCTCGAAGCGGTCTGGCGTCTGCTCGCCTACTCGCCTGGCGCTGCTCGCGCTCCCTGATCGCGCGGCCTCGGCGCCGGGGCGCGGCCCCCTGAAAGGGGGAAGCTCCGGCGCTGCGCGCGCTGTGGACGCAACTGCTCAGTTGGGGGTCGAGGGGGACTAGTCCCCCTCGTAATGCTGCTGTAGACGTCGCATGAGCGCGTCGAAACTCCGCGGCGTCCTCGCTTCATGGGGGAAAACCGATCTGGCGCGCGCGCGTCAGTGCTGGTGTAGGCGATTCGGCGTCCTGAGCGCTCATCGAAGTACCCGCGACGGCCGGCCGGAGGCCGGACTTGAACTTGTAGAACACTCCGCCGACAAGACCCGAGCCTGGGGGGATGCCTCCGGCCACCCCGGCGTTCCGGGAGGTGCATCTCTATGAATGAGCTAGGCGATGCCGAAACTGGCCGGACGGGACTCGTACACGTCCGCCGAGACGACCTGGCTTCCGATCACGATCAGTCCTCGGGCGAGATGGCGCTGCGCTGGACCGCTGCCGGCATGCTCGAAGCCGAACGGCAGTTTCGGAAGATCATCGGCTACCGCGACCTCGCCACGCTCGTCACCGCGATCGAGATGCGGGCGTAGGGTTGTGCGAATGCAAGACCTGACCCCGGTCATAGCGGGGGGTGTGGCGCCGGCTGGGTGCTGATCACCGGCCGTCCAGCGTTGCCGTCCACGCCCGCGGCTCTCAGAAAACCGTGGAGGGCGGGAGTTACCTCCTCGATGAACGCGCCGATGTCTGTGTGGTCGGCGCCTTTGACGATCACCAGCCGCGTGCGTCCGGGTGCTTGGGCGTGCAGCTCGTAGGCGTCGGCGACGGGAACGGTGGCATCTCGGTCGCCGTGCATCAGCAGGACCGGCGCCTGGACACGGCCGATCGTGTGCACGGGCGCGAACGTCTCGAACCGCTGTCCGATCGTGAGCTCGATGTAGCGGAGCGCGAGCTTCGTCAGTGGGCCGGGCAGGCGCTCCCCGAGCGCACGAGCCATGAAGACCTCCGGGTGCGCCATCGAGGCGATCGACACGACGGCCGCCACCGTGTCGTCGCGGGAGGCGACGAGCAGGCTTGCACCGGCACCGACGGAATGGCCGACGAGGACGAGCCGTGAGCGGTCGACGTCATCGCGCTGACGCAACCAGGTCAGCCCGCTTTCGACATCCTCGGCGAACCGCGGCATTGAGACGAACCCGTCGTCGTCGCTGCGTCCGTGGCAGCGAGCATCCAGCAGCAGCACGTGCATCCCCGCCGCGAGCAGCGGGTCGGCGAGCGGGGCCATGTCGGCAGCGCTGCCACCCCAGCCGTGGATGACGAGCGCGGCGGGCCGCGCCGCATCCGCTCCCGGAACGACGATGAACCAGCCGCGCAGTATCCGGCCGTTCACCGCCGTCAGCCGGACGTCCACCGCTCCGGGCGCGGGCGGCCGATCGGGCAACGGCCGCCGCGGGGGACAGCCATACCGTCGGCGAAGCTGCCGGGCACCACACAGCGCGCCTACCACCAGCGTGACCCCCCACAGCACCCTACGCAACGCCGGCCCGTGAGGGATACGGCGAGTGCCGGCTGCCGCGCCCGGGTCGTCACGTGCGATCGCACGGGAGTCGGCAGCAGCAGGCCGACTGTCCCGTGTCCCGCCTGAGCCTCGTCCACTACTTCGTAGCAGGAACACTGACGTGGGCGTTCGTCGGATCGCCTCGTGGACGGGCCTCGCCATCTCCGACTCCCAGCGGAACGCTCTCTCGCTAACGATGTCAGGTGCGGTTGCGGCCATGGTGCGAGGTATTCGCCACCGTAGCGGCGACCCCCCATCGATCGGCGAAGGGCGCCAGAGTAACCCCGGCGGCTCGCCGAGCATGTGATTGGTCGGCCACGCGGGCTGGCTTCGTCTTCGAAGAGTTTTTTTTGGGCTGGCTCGGTGGAGCTGGATAGTCTGCGCAAGCTCTTCGGTACAATACGAGACATCATATCTTATTTTCTATCCTGGAGGTTCTCGCGTTGGCCCGGCTCAGCTCACTGATCGTCGATCGCCCATGGCGCGTGATCGTGCTCTGGCTCGCCCTCGCCGCAGTGCTCGTCCCCTTTGCGCCCAAGGTTCAGAGCGTGACGAGCTCGAACGAGGCGAGCTTCCTGCCCACCTCCTACGAGTCCGTGCAGGCCCAGCAGCTCGCCGAACGCGCGTTCCCGCGCGGCTCGGGGACGTCCGCCGTCCTCGTCTTCCGCCGTGACGACGGCGGCCGCCTGACGCCGGCCAACCGTGCCGCGGTGTCTCGCACGGCACAGGCCCTGGACGCCGCCGGCATCGAGCGCGTGCAGCGTGTCGCCACGGGGCCCGACGCTCTCTCTCCGGACGGCACCGTCCAGCTCGCCGAGGTGCGGTTCGACGGAGCGGCCGGAGACGAGGCGGTGCTGAGCGCCGTCACGGAGCTGCGCGCCCGGACGGAGCCGCTCGTCGCCGGTACCGGTCTCGGCGCGGGCCTGACGGGCGACGCCGCCGTTCAGCTCGACGACCAGAACGCGCATCACACGGCCGAGAAGACGGTCGCCGTCACGACCATCGGGCTGATCCTGCTGCTCCTGCTGCTCCTCTTCCGCAGCCCGCTCGCTGCGCTCCTGCCGCTCGTCTCGATCGCGCTCGTCTTCGGGATCGCGAGTTCGCTCGTCGGGCTTGCGGGCAAGACGCTCGGCTTCCACGTCAGCCTCGACCTGCCGCCGCTGATGACCGTCGTCCTGTTCGGCATCGGCACCGACTACATCCTCTTCCTGCTCTTCCGCTACCGGGAACGGCTGCGGGCGGGCGACGAGCACCGGGACGCGCTCCTCGTTGCGTTTCGCCGGGTCGGCCACGTGATCTCGTTCGCTGGGCTTGTCGTCATCGCCGCCTTCTCCGCCCTCGGGCTCTCGAGCCTCGAGTCGCTGCGTACGATGGCGCCCGGACTCGTCATCTCCGTCGGCGTGATGCTGCTCGCGGGGCTGACCCTCGTGCCGGCGATCCTCTCCTTGATCGGACCACGGGTCTTCTGGCCGTCCAAGAGGTGGCGCACTCACTCCCGCAGCGGCGTCTACGCACGGCTCGGCCGCCTCATTGCCCGCGCGCCCGGCCGGACTGCGCTCGCGGCCGGCGCGACCCTGTTCGTGCTCGCCGCGGGAGCGCTCGGCTACGCCGCCAACTACGACACGCTGGAGATGCTCCCCAAGGGCTCCGAGTCGAGGCAGGCGTTCTCCGACCTGCGCCAGGCCTTCCCGGCCGGCGCGCTTGCACCGACAGAGATCTACGTGACCGGCTCCAAGCCGATCGACCGGTCTTCGCTCGACCGCCTCGCCGGCGACCTGCGAGGCACCGAGGGCGTGGCGGCGGTGCGGCCGGCCGAGTTGAGCGCCAACAGACGGACGGCCCGGCTCGACCTGATGCTGAAAGCGAACCCGTACTCCAGCGCGGGCCTCGACGCCGTCGCCGGCCCGATCCGCAAGGCCGCCCACGCCTCCAAGGCCGGCGAGAATGTCCTCGTCGGCGGGCAGACAGCGACGTTGGCCGACGTCCGCACCGCGACCGCGCGCGACTACAAGCTCATCTTCCCGGTCGCCGCCCTCGTAATCGCGCTCCTGCTCGCGGTGCTGCTGCGCAGCCTCGTCGCACCCCTCTACCTCATGCTCGCCGTCGGCGCCAGCTTCGCCGCGACCCTCGGCGGCGCCGTGCTCACCTTCCAGGTCGCGCTCGGCCAGCCTGGCCTGAAGTCCTCCCTGCCAGTCATCCTCTACCTGTTCGTGGTGGCCGTCGGAACCGACTACTCGATGCTGATGATGACCCGGCTGCGGGAGGAGATGCTCGCGGGCGCATCCCCGCGCGCCGCGGCCGGGCTCGCGGTCGAGCACGGCGGGCCCGCCGTCGGCGCCGCAGGCATCATCCTCGCCGGCACGTTCGGCTCGCTCCTGCTCACCGGGATCGGCTCGCTTATGCAGATCGGCTTCGCCGTCTCGACCGGGATCCTCGTCGCCTCGATCGCGATGGCGACGCTGCTCGTGCCCGCCGTCTCCGCCCTGCTCGGCCGCCGCGCTTGGTGGCCCGGACGGGCGAGCCGTCCGCCAATCGACCCCACCGCCGGCGAGCAGCTGCCGCAGCCCGGACGGTGAGCACCCCCAGCCGCCTCCGGGCCGACGCCGCCCGCAACGTCGAGCGCATCCTCGCCACCGCCGAGACGACCCTCGCGCAACGGCCAGAGGCGACCATGCAGGAGATCGCGACCGCATCCGGCCTCGGACGAGCGACTGTCTACCGTCACTTCCCGACCCGCGAGGAGCTGCTCGACGCGCTCCGCGAGCGGGCGCTCGACGAAGCCGAACGGGCGCTCGCCGGGGCGCGCCTGGACGAAGGCTCCGCGCCGGAGGCGCTCGAACGGGCCGTCGCGGCCCTGCTCAGCGTCGGGCGGCGCTACCGCAGCCTCGTCTCGCAGATCGCTCTCCACCCAGAGCTCCTGGTCGGGCGCCCTGGTCTCGCGCAGCCGCTCGGCTCGGTCATCGTGCGGGGCCGCCAGACCGGCGAGCTGGACGCGGGCCTCTCGCCCCCGTTCGTGATCGGCGCACTCGCCGGGCTGCTGGTCGCGGCCGTCCGCGAACAAGCCAAAGACCGCCTCGCGCCGGAAGACGCAGCTGCAGTAGTGACGCGAACGCTGCTCCACGGCATCGCCGCACAGGACAACTATCCGAAGGCTTGACTCCTCGACGCCGCCCCCTACTCTCGGTGCCACGTCAATGCCCTGCCAGATTTCGTGACGTAGCGGTCCTCTTGAACGTGAACAGCACGATCTCCGACTGCACCGCCTCGAGCTTCGAGATGAGGATCGACTTCCCGTACGCGAGTTCGTCGGCCGCGATCTCCGACGCGGACGCAGTCGGCCGTTTCACGATGTCCGTGAAGCCGATGCCGGCGGCGAAGGCAGCATCGTCCTCCCATCCCGCAACGGCAGGAAGAAGACCGGCCCGGCGGAGCCGGCCGAAGAACGCCTGGCCGAGCTTGCCCTGGTAGTAGTGCCCGGCCGCGACGCTCGGCGGCGCCGGGTTGATCCCGACGGCGACCGCATGCAGACCGGGACGGAGGAGATCCTCGAGGGTCTCGACCTCCTCTCCGCGCCATTCCTCGAGTACTCGGTGGGACATACCTGGATCCTCGCTAAGGCGGTGGCGGCCCGCGTCCGCGAAGCGTCCGGCGCCGGCCTACGGTCGAGCAAGAAGGAAAACGGGACGGTGCGTCGAGGCCGTCCGACGGCCGGAGTAGCGTATCTACCCCTCGCAGGATCGTGCGAGGAAGCACAAGGAGACGACCGGATGACGAGCACGACGAGCATGACAACCGGGGAGGACGGAGCCGACGGCGACGGTGTCGTCGCCGTCGCTGCGGACGCCCGCGAAGGGAAGGCGATCGACCTGCATCGGCTTCTTCGCATCCAGCAGATGAAGCTGCTGAGCGACCAGCGGGCAGACCGCGACGCGCAGGAGCACCCGACGGCGGTCGGCGACGCGGGGGAAATGAACTGGGCGAGCGTCATCGACCGATTCCTGCCGAAGCGCTACGTCGTGTCGACGAAGGCGTTCGTGATCGACGCCGACGGTCGCAAGACGCCGCAGCAGATCGACGTCCTGATCCACGACAGGCACTTCTGTCCGCTGTGGTTCGAGACCGGGGGCGTCCGCTACGTGCCGGCGGAGAGCGTGTTCGCCGCGTTCGAGGTAAAGCCGAAGATCCACAAGACGTACGTCGAGTACGCGGCCGAGAAGCTCCGATCTGTCCGTGAGCTGCGCCGCACGAGCGCGCCGATCGTCGACAAGGGTGAGGTGAAGCCGCCGCGCGAGCCCTTCGACATCATCGGCGGCATCCTCACGATTGAGAGCGGCTGGACGCCGATGTTCGGCGAGCCGTTCCGCAAGGCGATCACGACACAGGCCGCGCAGTACGAGACGCGCCTCGACCTCGGCTGCGCGATCGGCGCTGGCGCGTTCGAGCTCGTGCCGGTGATCGAAGACGAGTCAAGCCACATCGACACAAGCGAGGGCGACGCCGTCCTCATGTTCTTCCTGCTCCGGCTGTTCGGCCGGCTGCAGGCGGCCGGCAGCCCGCCGGCGATCGACATGCATGAGTACTCGAAGACCCTCCAGCTGGGCCAGCTCGAGCTCGTGAACGGAGGAGGCATCGAATGACCGTCAACCAGTTCTACGAGACGCTGCTCGACGAGATCGCGGTCCCGCTGAGCACGATGGAGAAGGCGCGCACCAAGCGCGACCAGGTCGGCGCGACCGCCGCCGAGGTGATCCGCAAGCGGCTCGACACGCCGACGCGCGTCGTCGCCGTCGGCGCGCTCGCGCAGGGGACGCAGATCCACCCGCTGAACGACTTCGACCTCGTGCTCGAGGTGCAGAAGCTGAAGGAGCGGTGGATCGAGAACCCGCAGGCGGCGCTGAACGAGGTCAAGTCGTGGCTCGACCCGGAGATCAAGGGCACGTTCGAGACGAGCGCGCACGCGATCAAGATCATCTTCCCCGACTGCGAGTTCACCGCCGATCTCGTCCTCGGCCTGAAGCAGGAGAAGGGGCTGCTCATTCCGCACTGCCCCGACGATGAACAGCACCGCTGGATCCGCACCGACCCGGAGACCCACAAGCTGCAGGTGCTCGCCCGGAACAAGCAGCTCGGCTCGAGCGATTTCACGCGGCAGATCCGCGTCCTGAAGTGGCTGAACGAGTACTGGCAGATCGAGCACGATCTCGACAAGAAGCCGCTATCGAGCTTTCACATGACCGCACTCGCGCTCGAGCTGCTGACGAGCAGCGCCTCGCACGCCGAGTGGACGCCGCTCTTTCTCGAGAACGCTGCCCAGCTTGTGATGCAGCCGCTCGCCGATCCCGCCGGCGTCGGCGACCCGCTGCAGGCACGCAACCCGGTCTTCGTGTCGAACCTCATGCGCGAGGCCGGCCGCAGGACGCGTGCCGCACTCACCGCGTCGCCAGAAGAGGCGGAGCGGCTGCTCCGCGAGGTGTTCGGCGAGCCGAAGCGCATCCGCGAGGTCGAGCAGAGCCGGAGCGTCGGGCTCGGGCGCGGCGGCGCGCTCGGAGTCGGTGCTGGCATCGCCCACCGGCATACGCGGCCGGTGCGGTCGCACGGAGGCGACGGTCGCTAGACGGCGACACCGGGGACGGGGGCGGGCGCACCGGGCGCGCCGCCTTCGCTACTTGCGCTTCCAGGCGCGCCGGCTCGCTCGGCGCGGCGGTCTGCGCCGCACCCAGACGCGGCAGCCGTGGTGGGTCGCGCGTCCCGACGAGCTCGTGATGCTCGAGGCAGGCATGCCGCTGGAGTATCGGCATTTCGAGAAGGTCGTGATCGGCTGCGCGCTCGTGTACTGCGGGGAGGTGTCGCTCGACCCGCTGCCGCGCTCGCGCCGGATCGCCGTCGTGCTGAACGGGCCGCCGTCGAGGGTGCGGCCGCAGGTCATGGCGGACGGGCCGCGCACGGACCGCCACCGATTCAAGACTTACCGGCCGCTGCCGCTGTGCCTGTGGTACGCGAACGACCCGCCAGAGCAGCAGTGGCGCCTCGCTGACGGGCTCGTCGCGCTGATCGACATCACCCGCGTTCACCTGTTCCGGGAGGACAGGTTCCGCGCGACCGGCCGCTGGCCTGGCCCGGAAGTCCACCTCGACGCCCCGAAGGTTCCAGAGAACCGCGCGTTGCGCCGCGCCGCCGAGCGGGACAGGCCGCGCCTGCCGTGCTGGTGTGGGAGTTGTCGCCGGTACGCGCGCTGTCATGGCGGCGTCGAGGAGGAGCGCGAGCGCGCCGCGCTCGGCCTGCTCCGGTCGGAGGAACGCCGACTCGCGGAGGCCGCGTAGCCATGCATCCACGTCAGCCAGACCTCGAGCCGCCGCTCGGCGAGATCCTGGAGGCCGCTCTCTCCGACGCCGGCTTCAACGACGACGAGGCGATCCTCTACACCTTCGACGCCGAGAAGTCGGCGACCGGCTTCGCGTCGTTCTACTTTCCGCGCGACACGTACACGACTGCCGACGACATCCCGGAGGTTGCACCAGTGCTCGCGGACTTGAACCATGCTGCTGCGCGCAGCGCCATCCGCATCGTGCTGTTCACGAGGGATCGCTCCGAGGAGGGGCAGGCGGCCACCATTCGACATGAACTCGAACACGGGCGCCAGACAGCCGAACTTGGGCCGAGACTCGAGGGGCTGTACCGCCTGTGCGCGGACGTGCTCGCCGTCCGCGCCGGAGGGCTGCCCGGCGGATCGGTCGTGTACACGCTGATGCCGATCGAGATGGACGCGAACGCGGCCGGCGCACGATTCGCAACCGCTCGGTACACCGAGGCCCGGATCATCGAGTTGCTTAGGAACGGCGACCGCGACGGCGCCACGCTCCGCTCGAATATCGGTCCTGAACCGGTAGCGACGCTTCCAGAGCGGATGGTCGCGTTCATGATTGCAAACCGAGGCTTGTGCGAGACCTACGCCGCAGGGCACGGCAACGGCCTCTCGTTCCCGGAGATGCTTGACCTCGAGTGGGCCGGCGCCGGCGACATCTGGCGGGAGCTGGTGGACGACGGCGGCCTCGCAGTTCCGCGGTGAACGCGGGCATCGCTGAGCGCTTCTAGTGGACTGCTCAGCGGTAGGCCTCTGCGTTAAACGCCAAGCGGCCTCAGAGGGTTCTGCAAACGGCCCCATCATTGGCTCAACCAAGCGGTTCTCGGAGCCGGTTACGCTCACGGTGTGAACGAGGTCGTGATCTACACCGATGGGGCGTGTTCTGGGAACGGCACCGCAAACGCGCGCGGCGGCTGGGCGGCCCTGTTGACCGTTTCCGGCTCCGAACGGGAACCGCTGGCGATCTCGGGCGGCGAAAAGCCCTCGACGAACCAGCGGATGGAGATCACGGCGGCGATCAAGGCTCTCGAGGCGCTGAAGCGGCCGG
>Ga0136633_1002831_pt1 | contig 11693 bp, 13 predicted proteins | sample AntDrymeUQ832206_2_FD_105494 | JGI IMG/M metagenome (GOLD analysis project Ga0136633, IMG submission 105494) | Polar desert sand microbial communities from Dry Valleys, Antarctica - metaG UQ83 (22.06) | ecosystem: Environmental > Terrestrial > Soil > Desert | place: Antarctica: Dry Valley...
ATGGCCAAGCTGATCCCGATGCCAACACCGGCAATGGCAGCCTGAGCGAAAAGACCCCGCTCGCCTACGTCAGACGCATCCCGGACCCACGCCTAACATCCGACTTTTTCAACGGCATCGGCCACACCTGGACCTTCAACAACTTTGAGGGGTCACCTGAAAGCAGACATCGTGCGGCGCTCAGCGAGCGGTCGGCGAGGAGGGCTCAAATGCGAGTTCTTCGCCGTCGGCTGCCTTGATGCGCTCGAGTTCGCCACGCTCGCGCGCTTTTCCGCCATAGACATATTTGAACAAAGGGGAGCCATTAGGGTGGTGATCACTGCCATCAGCACTAGAATCGAGAACAGTGCGGGGCCGATAAGTCCGCGCCGCAACCCGATGTTGATCACGATCAGCTCCATAAGGCCGCGGGCGTTCATCAGCGCCCCGATGCCCAGCGCGATTGCATTGTCCTAGCCGGTGGGCTGCGCCGCTGCCCAGCATGCGCCCCCTTGGTAAGAATCGACGCGGCGAGAACCGTCACCGCGGCAAGCAGCAGACCCGGGTCGGTGACCAGGCCAAGCTGCGTATTGAGACCAGAAAAGGTGAAGAACATCGGCAGCAGAAGGAACACCGTGATCGGCCTAAGCTTGGCCTTGAGTTCGCGCGTCAGCGTTCCGCACGGCATCTCCGTGCCGAGCAGGAAGCCGCCGAACACCGCCTGCGTCCCCGCCTAATCAATTAGGAACGCCCCGACACGACCAGCGCCAGGACCATCGATAGCAAGCTGCCATGCGGCCGAATTCCAAGAGGAATGGCTAGGCCCTCCGCGGCAGTTGGGTGGACAGTGCGCGGCCAAAGTTCCATCTGTCTCCGATGCCGGCAGTCTATTTGAACCAGGTGTTTGCGCGAGCGGAACGGGCTTTTGCCGGCGGCCGCCTCGATGAGGCCCGGGCGGATCTACGTGAGGTGCAAGTGCTTAGCGGGGATCATCCGACCGTGTTGCACTTGCTTGCTCTGGTCGAGAAAAAGCGCGGGGCCAAGGAGGAAGCACGCAAGGCATTCGTGCGAGCCGTCGCGGTAGCGCCGACCGATCCCGAGATTCGCACCAATTACGCCAACCTGCTTGCGGATCTTGGCGAACTCGAGGAGGCGCTGGCCCAGTATGACCAGGCCCTTACCACGTCGCCGTTGTTCCAAGCGGCCCAATACAACAAGGCGCTTTTGCTGCAGCGACAAGGACGATCTGAGGAAGCGCTCGGGTATCTCGATGTGCTCGCCGGAGTGAGCCCCCATGATGCGACGATCCAGTCGGCTCGAGGCATCGCCTTGCGGACGCTCGGACGGATCCATGATGCAGCTGAAGCTTTCGATCGGGCGCTCCGCGAGGAGCCGGGGCGGCCGGCCGCGCTGCACGGAAGGGCCCGCGTCGCAATGGAGCGCGGAGAGCCCGGTGCCTCAGCGCGCTTCATGACAGCCCTGAAAGAAAGACCGGGGGAACCGGAGCTGGTCTTAGGCCTCGCGGAAGCGCTTGAGGCCGAAGGGGATGCAAGCGGAATCGCGGTTCTCAAGGATGTCGTCGCGAACAGCCCGGAGTGGGTGCTTGGGCACGAGGTGCTCGCCCGAATGCGGGCGGAAGCGGGTGAGACGGCAGGTTTCGCCGATCATTATCGGCTTTCGCTCCAGAGCCAGCCCGGAAATGGTGCATTGCATCAATCGTACTGGCAGACCCTGGCCAAGGCGCAGCGGCAAGAAGAAGCGCTCGAGGCGCTTCAAAGGGCGAAGGCAGTAATTGGAGAGAGCCTGCCGATGCTGATGGCAGAGGCTATCCTGAGCAGTGAAACGGGTGATCAGAAAACGGCTAGCGCCTTGTTCGATCGTCTGGAGGACGACGGCCTCGATGGTCCTGACTTATGGTTCGAGCGTGGCCGTGCGGCGCTTCGAATCAATGATGCGGAGCGTGCCGCGGCGCTGCTCGAGAAAGTGGTTGAGGCTGATTCCAATTCGATCGGTGGCTGGGCCCATCTCGATCTGGCTTGGCGACTCGCCGGTGATGAACGCCACCACTGGCTGAGTGGCCAGCCTGGGCTTCACGGAACCTGCGATCTGGGCCTTGCCGATCGCGAGTTGCACGAGTTACGCGATCTGCTGCGGGCTTTTCACCGAACCCGCGCCCATCCGATCGGCCAATCGCTGCGAGGCGGCACGCAGACCCGCGGACGCCTGTTCTGGCGCACCGAACCGGCGATAAAGCAGTTGCACGACGCGATCACCGCCGCGGTCGAGGCCCACTTCGAACACTTGCCGCCTCAGGACCACCGGCACCCACTGCTCCGCCACCGCGAATCGAGGGTATCCGTGGAAGGTTCGTGGTCGGTGCGCCTGACCGGCCACGGCTTTCACGTCAACCACATCCACCCACAGGGCATCCTGAGTTCCGCCTGCTACATCAGCGTACCCACCAGCCTTGGCTCGGGGGACGGGCGGGAGGGTTGGCTCGAGCTTGGCCGACCGCCGGCCGAGTTGGGTCTTCCGATTGAGCCTCTGGCGCAGGTCGAGCCGCGGCCGGGCCGGCTGGTGTTATTTCCAAGCTATCTGTTCCACGGCACGCGCCCGTTTCCGGCGGGCGAGAGGCTCTCCGTCGCGTTCGACGTTGTTGCCCGATGAGCGCTCCCGGCAGCGAACTGGCGTGGGCTGATTTCTGGACTCAGGGCTCTGCCGGCGGAGGCGGCTGCGTTCCTCGCGCGCTGGAGCGAATCGATACGGTGCAAACAGCGATTTGGGAGGCATTCGCACGCCGGCTTCCGGCTGGCGCGCGAGTCCTCGACCTCGGCACCGGCGCGGGCGCAGTATTGCTGAAAATGGCTACAGTCCGGTCGGACCTCGAGTTGGTCGGCGTGGATTCATCGCCCGCCCTTCCTTCCGCACCCGAGCGCATTGTCCTGAAACCGGGTGTGCCGATGGAGAAGCTTCCGTTCCCTTCAGGCAGCTTCGACGCGGCGGCCAGCCAGTTCGGCTATGAATATGGAGACACGGCCCGCGCCTCCCTCGAAATGGCGCGAGTGCTTAAAGACGACGGGTGTTTTCGGTTTATCATCCATCGTCGTGACGGCCCGATCTTGGCCCATAACCTTTTGCGCCGCGGGGCGCTGCGGTGGGCCCTCGCCGCCGGCTCGTGCCTCGACATAGCAAAGGCTGTGGTGGCCGCCCGGTTGCACGCACGTATCCCCACGCCCGCTGCGCTCAGGACCGCTCCAGAAGAAGCGCGACGGCTGTTTCCGAAGCAGTCGGTCGCAGCGGAAATCGCAACGGCGATCGTGCAAACCGTGGAGATCGGATACAATCGCCCTCCTGCTTACGCGGCCGACGTCCTTCAAAAGATCGAGCGCAAAGCCCGGAATGAAGTTGCTCGCCTCGATGATCTCGACCGCGCGGCGGCGGACCCAGAGGGCTTGCGGCGAATGGTCGAGGAGTTGCGCAGCGTCGGCTTCGAGGTGGAGCAGCCGCGCGACCTACTTGAAGCGCAGACTGAGCGGCCCTTCGCCTGGTTGCTGAGTGGCTCGGCCGCGGGCCGGTCAAGCGCGGACTGAAGTTCAGTCCGGCCGGCGGCCGGCTCATTTTCAAGACCAAAAAAATGGCGGCGGACCCATAGGATCCGCCGCCGGATTTTGCTTTCGCGCTGGGTTTAGAACCGCAGGCGGGTCGATACGAAGAAGTCCCGGCCGAGCACATCGTAGGTGCCCGGGAAGGTGTTCGCCTGCTCCTGAAGCGAGCCGAGAACTTGCGGTGTCTTGTCCAGGATATTGTTCACGCCCATGTTCAGCGTGAAGTGATCGGTGATGTCGAACCCGAGCGTCAGGTCGAAATAGTTGACCGCGTCGATCTGCGGAGTGGTGAGCAGGGCCGGGTCGGTTCCGATCCGCTCCAGGCCCTGGAACGTGTTCTTGATGCGTGGGTCCTCCACCTCACCCACGTGGCGCCAGCGGCCCGATACCGTCACCGGTCCATCGGATAAGGTCAAGCGCGCCGTATGCTTCCACTTGGGCAGCGGGTTTCCGGCGACCGAGCCCTCGCCGATTGTCTCACGCTCCGGAATCTCCGCGAGAGCGGTGGACCGGTACTTGTCCAGCCAAGTGCCGAGGAAGTACAGGCTAAGCTTCGACTGGCTCTTACCGGTAAGTGAGAACGGCAGCGGCTGGTTGTAGTCCGCTTGGACGTCGACACCGCTTGTCTCCAGCGAGGCGTTGTTCGCACTCAGGATCAACGGATTGCGGCCGCCTTGCGTTTCGCCGATGGCGCCGGTCGTCGCGTTGCGAGTGCCGGCGAACAGCTGGCAGACCGCGCTCGACAGGTCCAGGACCACCGTGTAGCAGAGCTGAAGCGCGCTGTTTAGACCGCCGCCGGCTGTCCCGATCACATCCTCGACCTTGATGTTGAAGTAGTCGACCGTGACGTTGAGCCGAGGGATGAACCTTGGCGAGATCACCGCACCGACGGTGAAGGTATCCGAGGTCTCCTCCTGCAGGTCCGGGTTGCCGCCGAAGAAGCCCTGGATTTGCGAAGCCGGCTGGACTGCACGAGTGAAGACGCTGGCCTCAGGCACCCCGCTCGCGATGCAGAGCGCCCTTATCTCAGGCGTGCGCTGCGTCGTCGCTCCGCGATCCGAACAGGGGTCTGAAGCTCCCGGGAAACCCGTCGATTGACCTCCGAACAGCTCGGCGACGTTCGGCGCGCGGACGGCACGCTGAAACTGGCCACGGAACATGATGTCCCTGACCGGCGCGAACTCGGCACCGGCGAAATAGGCCCATACTCCGCCGACGTTCTTCAGTGAATAGTCAGAATAACGGGCGCCGCCGTTGATCTCCAGACGGTGCACGAAAGTGTCACGGAGGATCGGTACCGCCAACTCTCCGAAGATTTCCTTTACACTATATTTGCCGCTGGTCGGTTGACCGGCGTTGAAGCCCAGGACGTCCCCCGAAGACAGGAATTCGTCCGGGATATATTGGGACTTGGGCCGTCGATATTCGACACCGGCCGCGAAACCCACGTCGGGGGCGCCCATACCGAGGTTGAAGAGGGTGCCGCTGACGGAAGCAACGGCGTTCTGCAGGTCAGACACGTCCTGGTTGGTCGAGTCCACCGACACATAGTTGGCCGCGGCGTCGCTGATCGTATCAGTGCCGAACACGTTGAGCGGTTGGCAGCCCGCAGCACGCGCGGCCGCGTCCCGGCAACGAACTTGCCCGTCAGGGCCGAACTCCGTCGTCAAAGCGGCGATGAACCGGGAGCGCGCGACGTTGCCCCGCTGGAACTGCGTATTGCGGGTGCGCGAGTAGGAGTAGAACGCCTCGTACTGCAGATTGGGGTTGATGTCGCCCTTGATGCCTCCGAGCACGCGGAAAGCGTCACGGTTGGCATTCTGGTTGCGGGCACCAATCTCCATGAAGCGCCGGGCTACGAGCAATGGCCTCGTAAAGCCCGGGCTGGCTGGATCCGCGAACTGCCCTAAGAAAGTGCGCGTGGCCGGCGAGAAGAACGGACTGGCGATCTGTAGCGGCGCGCTGACTGCCGCGGGCGTCGGCGCGAGCTCCTGAGCGACGACGCTGTTCACGAAGCTCAGTTCGAAGAACGGCTTGGCCAGCTCTGAAATCTCGTAGCTGCCGTACGCGCCGACCAGGTATCGTTCCTGGGGGAGCTGCAGATAGTTGACCGGTGCATAGTTATAGAGGTCGTCAGGATCGACGAAGGTGCGCACGTCGCCATTGGGGTCGAAGATCCTGACCGGGCTGAGACCCGCCAGGGTTCCTGTGACGGTCGTGGGCGATCCCTGCGGGATCAAGCCGATTTCGCCTCCACGCGATTCGCAGGTTGCCAGAGAGCCGCCGAAGTTCCGGCCGACACCAGTGTCCGAATCCGTGCTCCCGGGGACAATGCAGGCATCGCCCGCCGCGAATCGTGAGAAGTCACGGTCGCCCTGGAAGAGTGGCTTGCGCACCGTATAGTTGCCAAAAGCGGTGACATTGCCCCGATTGTCCGCGAAATTGGCGCCGACTGCAGCGTCTACGCTATAGCGGTGGCCATCGCCCCGAGATGTGATCGAGTTGGTGGCGCCGAGATGAATACCGCTGAGGTCTTGACGCAAACGGAAGTTGACGACCCCGGCGACAGCGTCGGAGCCGTACACGGCGGAAGCGCCGCCGGTAACGACGTCAACGCTCTCCAGCATGAACTGCGGGATGGTGTTGAGGTCGGGAACCTGGCTGACATCGTAGAACATCCAGCGCCGGCCGTTGACCAGCACCAGGGTGCGGGTCGAGCCTAGGTTCCGCAGGTTGAGCGTGACCGCGCCATTACCAGGATTGTTCGAAAAGCCGGTGACGCCAGGGAGGACCTGGGGAAGCGTATTAAGAACCTGCTCGACGTTGACCGAACCGCTCAGCTGAAACTCTTCGTCTTGCACCACTGCAACCGGGCTGCTCGACTGCAAATCACGGCGACGGATGCGAGTGCCGGTGACAACGATCGCTTCAGTGCCCTCATTGGCCTGGGCGTCCGGATCGATCGTTGTTTCGATTGGGGTCTCGGCATCCGAATCCGTGGACTGCGGCGGAGTGGGTGGCGGAGGAGGCGCGGTTTGTGCCGACGCCGGCATTGCAAGAGCAAAAGCGCCGAACAACAAGGTCGACGTGAGAAGGCGGTGACGCAGGGAGAATCGCATGATGGGTCCTTATCCTAACCGCGGCAGTGCCTGCTCAGTCTTTTTGGGAGGCAGCCTAGCCGAGCAAAATACAGCCGTTAACCGTTCCTCACCGTAGGTTGCCGGCTGTGGAAAACGCAAATCTATTAACTAGGGGAAACCGACTTAGGCATTTCCTGTGGCGCAAAAACCACAAGCTGGACAGACGCCAACGCTAACGGTCGCGGAGCCACCCTGTGATCGCAAACCGCGCGACCGGCGCGAACGGCGGCACAAACGTGACATTGTGTTTTTGCGGGACGCGAAACAGGTTGAGGGCGTTGAATCGCGGTCTGAATCCGGCGAGCACATCACCATCCTCATCGTAAAACATCAAATACCCCCCCCAGTCGGGTCGCCAGTCCGCTTCACAGAAGCTTAGGACGTAGGCAATCCGCCATCCTTCGGCGACGTGGCTGTCATCATGTTCGGATAGAAAGTGGCTCGGCCCGTAAAGAGTTGCCTGGGCATCCGCCTTGATCAGCTCGGGCATTCCCGTGACCTCGCGTACCAAGTCCAAAAATGGCTCGGAATTCAAATGCTCGACGATCAAATCGAGCGGCCCGCCCGCGTCCCACTTTTCCAGATAGGCATCGAGCATCCGGTATTGAGCATACACGAATCCATAGTCCCGACCGCGGAGGGCGCTCGTCAGCTTTTCGCGGATGCCCTGCTCCTCCGCCGGGGAAAGCTTCGCAAGTTGCTCGCTGGGGATGCCATGGGGACCATCTTCGGCCGCACGCCAGGCCAACCCCCAGCGAGTCTGGCTCGAAAGGATAGTATGAATCGTCTCGGCGGTTCGAGGGGTTAGAACATCGCGCAATTGGACGCGCCTGTCCGCTGCGAACCGGTGCTTAGCAGTCGCCCGGTCTATCGCCGGATTGAGTTCGAAAAGCGGGATCATGTTGTCGTGAGGACCTTCACCCTGAAACTGTGCGAAACCCATACTGGAGAACCAACCGACTTGGCAAAGGGCGATGAAGCAGAATTGCCGCTTGCCAGGATGGCGCAGCGCAAATTAAGCTGACTTACCCAATGAGGTTTGTTTCATGCGCGTCACTCATCCAAATTGCATTGCCCTTATCTGCCTCACTATAGCTTGGCCGACCTGGGCCGAGGCGGCCGAGAGGCAGCGGCCGGCTGCTCTCAAAAGAATGGTCGATTGCCGATCGCTCAACGATCTGGCTGTGAGAGTGGCCTGTTATGACCGCGAGGTCGCAGCCTTCGACGCCGCCGAGGCGCGAAAGGAACTAGTGGTCGTGGAGCGTGAGGAGATAACGAAGACGCGCCGCAGCTTGTTTGGGCTTGGGCTGCCCGACCTCGGGATATTCGGCGAAAAAAGTCCTGATGGCCAACGCATGACCGAATTGGAAAGCAAGGTCAAAAGAGCAGTTCAGAGCGCCAACGGAAAATGGATATTGACGCTGGATGATGGCACTGTTTGGGCGCAAACGGACAGCCGCAATTTGACAATCGACCCCGAGCCTGGTCACGAAATCAAAATTCGAACGGCCGCTCTGGGATCATACCTCGCAAATGTGCGAGGTCAGGTAGGCATTCAGGTCAAGCGCCTGCGTTAGTGTCTGCTTCTCGCTACCGGCGGTAGGCGCCGCCGCCGCCAGTAAGCGTTTTTTGATGTCGTGTCTGGTGGCGAATCGACTGTCGCCGTGCTAATGCTGGGGGCGCAGCCATCTTCGAGGCCAAAAACAATTACGGTTTTTGTGCCTCGGCGGCGGACATTGGCAGCCTGGCCTCTGCCCGGAGGGTGATCCCGAGGCCGTTAAGCACAGCCAGAATGCTTCCCAGTGTCGGATTTCTGTTCTCCTGGAGCACCGTGTAGAGCGTCTCTCGCCTTAGGCCCGTTGTTCTGGCGAGCTCCGACATTCCTCGTGCACGGGCGATTTCATTGAGAGCGCTTATGAACACCCTCATTTCGCCGCTAACTAAGGCCTGAGTGAGTGTGATAGCCTGTGCTTCGACCTCGCGAAGACGTTCAGTCGGGTCCAAAGACTGCGCCGAGCGTCCTCCCTGTCCGCTGTTGATAGTTATGACGCGCCCCCTTCTTTTATCCAGCGGCAGCCAGAGACCGACCGTTGTTGTCGCGCATGATCTCGGCTGAAGCAAGGTGTGGTTTGAACCAGCACCCTGCTTCTTTGGTGTTTGGCGGCCACCACCTGTCGCTAGAAAGCGGCGCAAAGCAGGGAATGTGCGCCGGTCACCTGGGCTGGAGCCGCCAAGTTTTTCGCTTAAGGTAGGGCGCATGGACCGGCTTGCCGCCGAATCGGGCGATTGCTTCAGATCCGCGCTTGCGGTCGCGGTGATTCATGCGCTCATTGGTTATTCGCTGTTGCGCGGTCTTGGCGTCTCGGTTGAGCCTGCGCTTCGCGAAGCGCAGCAATTGATCGAGGTCACGCTCGTGCCCCCCGCGCCCCAGGTTGCCGCTCCGAATGACACCGCGGACCGTGCTGTCGCCAAGCCGAAGGACGCCGAGGGCGCAGCGTCCCCTGCAAACCTCAAGAACACACCAACCGAAGTCGTCGTCCCCCCACCTGAAATTCTTTTGCCGCCGCCGCCGTCTATTCCCGTTGCGCGATCGCCGGTCAGGGCACCGTCGCTGAGGCTGGCGCCGCGGTGAGGCCGGGGGCCGGAGGCCGGAGCAGGCGGGATAGGGACCGGGCTCGGCAGTGGCCATTACGGCAAAGGGACCGGCGGTGGCGGGGGCGGCCGAGGAGTATGCGCGCGCCTCATCAAAGGCGCATCAACCCTGAAGATTATCCGCGGCGCGCGTTCGAGAGGGGTGCCCAAGGGACAACATATCTCCGCTTCATTGTTCAGCTCAATGGACGCGTTCGTAATTGCGTCGTTACGCGCTCGAGCGGCCATCGAGATCTCGATACCGCAACTTGCCCACTGCTTGAACGGAGACTCCGTTACCGTCCAGCACGTGACGGCGCCGGGCAGCTGATTGCCGAGACGATCCGCGGTCAGCAGGAGTGGCTCCTGGGGCCGGAGCAGCCGGTCCAGGAATATGAAGGCGAACTAATGGAAAATTAGAGTTTCAACCAGCCGAGTGAGCTAGCTCTCGCGTTTGAGACCAACCGCCCCCTTCACATCCCCCATTTCCTCCAACCCGAAGGGCCTGAAGGTCTCCTTGCCTCTCTCAGGGCCACAAAAAACCTGGAAACTCGTCGTCCTTTCAGAGGACAAGCTGTTCGAACTGAATCGTGGTACGCAGGCGGCTCTCGCTCCTGATCAGCAGCGGCAGCTTCACGAGGCCATCTACGCGAAGGCTCGCTATGGCTTTCAGTATCGCTATGAAACACCCAGGGGTGCCGGATGCGGAGGCCGCACGTAGGTCTCGCGGGAGAGTCTTGGACGACTTCGCCCTGTTCTTATCCGAGGAGCCCACACTCAGATTTTTTCCCACGTTGCTTGGGAACCAGCGCTTACCTTCACGGATGCACAGGCCTAGGGGCCGGGCCATTTCCTCACGGCTCATGCGAGGGACGAATGGTTTTCCGAATCAATCAGGCGCATGCAACCTCCCTTTTGCGTCGCCCGAAACGTCTGCACTGGGTCAACGCAGTCACTCTTGCGAAAGCTGAACGAACGGCTGGTATCTCGGTTACGCTCACAAGAGCGGACCGTCCACTTTTCGGCCAGGAGCAGTCGTTTAGTAGCCGTCAGGCGAATGACCGCTATCCACCCGTTGCAGACGTTCGCCGCGATAATCGCTTCCGCCAGAACGGACACTCAGCGAATGTAAGCCTTGGACCAACGCGAGTCTAGCTGTTCAGCTACCCTCGTGGCTGTGCGGTGCGGATGGAGGCTCACGCAGCTTGAAGTTGGCCGTCGCACCACTTCCCGACACATCTGCCCCGAGGGCCTCGAGCCAACGGGCGAGCTCGTGGACCGAATTGTTGAACAGGCCGTAGCGTCTGTCGTCGGGCACGAAGACGCGGCCGCTGGGATGCGCCACCGCCTCCCGGCGTCGTCGCTGCCATCGGGCGTCCAGGTGGCGCTGCAGCGCTCGAGCCCGCCCGCGCTCGACGTGCAGGGATAAAATCTTATCGGCTCCGATGCGTTCGGTAAGCTCCTCCGCATCCAGCGCGGGCGCAAGGTCGCGTCGGCTGAGCGTTGAGCGCGGGGAGGCGAACAGGGCTTGCAGACCCTCTAGGGGCCCGGTGCGGTCGAGTGCGAACCAGTTCCAATCACCCCATGACCATTCGACAAGGCCAGAGTTTTCCTTCGGCAGTGCGAGACTCGCATGGCGGCCGTAGTCGATGACGAACACTCGCACCGGGTCCGACACTGCCGCCGGCGGCTCGATTAAATGCTGGCATCCGCCGAGGACGAACCCGGGCAACAACAGCAGCAACAGCAGTGGCAGCAACCCCCGCCTGCCGTGGTTTCGCGAGGGCATCGGCTCAGGTTGCACGGCTCTTCTCCAAACCGACCCAAGCCCGGCCGGCACCTGCCTTCTCGTCGGTCGCAGCCATGAGTGATCGGGGTCACTCAAGTGTAGCGGCTTCACCGCCTACGCGGGCAGCTAGCCGTCCCAGCACGACTAGAACAACCACAGCGATCAAGGTCGCAACAATGGCGTAGCTGTAGAGACCGACGAGGTCGTCGCCCAATCCAGCCTTCTCCAATGTCGCCCTAATGGCCTCATTCCAAGCGAGCGCAGCAACCAAGCCCAGCGAAACGGAGGCGAGGGCGATCATCGTCTGAATGAATACTCGAGAGTTCATTCTGTTTCTCCCGACGGATGCATCAGCCACGCGGGTCGTGGCGGCTCTCGTATCTGCGCGTGGTATACCGAAGGGGCAAGTAGTCACCCGCGCACCGCAATGTCCTGTGTGGATGGCTCCCGCGTTGCAAGTGGCGATTTGATGTTTGGCATTGGTCGGGTGCAGTCTTGTGTCCGGCCTGTTGGTGCGGTCATCGACCGCTGGCCCTGATGGTATCCGCG
>Ga0136633_1002832_pt1 | contig 11689 bp, 6 predicted proteins | sample AntDrymeUQ832206_2_FD_105494 | JGI IMG/M metagenome (GOLD analysis project Ga0136633, IMG submission 105494) | Polar desert sand microbial communities from Dry Valleys, Antarctica - metaG UQ83 (22.06) | ecosystem: Environmental > Terrestrial > Soil > Desert | place: Antarctica: Dry Valley...
CCCGATCGTCGTCCGTGACGCGGTCGCGCTGGTAGGGGCACGTCCCCGACGTGCCCGGGCGCCACGCGCGGTGGCGGGGCGTATCATGGATATCGTTCCCTCACAGGCAGGCGCCGATGACCAGCGGTCCCCAGCAACAGCGCGATGCGTCGGCGGCCATCACCGACACGCACGACCTGGCGTTTGACGCGCCGGTCACGGTCGAGGCCTTCGGCCTGTCCGACACGGGTCACGTGCGTGCGTCAAACGAAGACCACTTCCTGATCGCGCGGATCGGCCGGTACTTCGAGACGGTCGGGACGAGCCTGCCGGCCGGCGAGGTGCCAGCCCGCGCCGATGAGGCCGGCTATGCCCTGATTGTCGCCGACGGCATGGGCGGACACGCCGCTGGCGAGCTGGCCAGCCGCTTGACGATTCGCGAGCTGGTGCGCGTGGCCCTGGCATTGCCGGACTGGATCGTCCGCCTCGACCCGGCCACCGTCGAACAGGCCACCGAGCGTTCCGAGGCCCGCATCACGCGTGCGCATGAGGCGCTGATGGCCGAGGGCCGCCGCGAACCAGAGTTCCAGGGGATGGGCAGCACGGTCACCGCGGCGCGCAACCTCGGACGCATGCTGCAGCTGGCCCACGTCGGCGACTCACGCGCCTACCTCCTGCGACAGGGCACGCTTACGCGTCTGACGCGCGATCACACCTACGTGCAGATGCTGGTGGACAGCGGCCGCATGACTCGGGAGGCCGCCGAGCGCTCGGCCTCCCGTCATGTCCTGGTCAATGCCGTTGGTGGCGTGAACGAGAGCGTCCGCGTGGACGTCCAGCACATCCCGCTGGAGGACGGCGATCGCGTGATGCTGTGCAGCGACGGCCTGAGCGACCTGGTGGACGAGGCCACGATCCGGACGCTGTTGGTCGGGGCCGACACCGCCGAACAGGCCTGCCATGCACTCGTCGATCGGGCCCTGGCCGCGGGCGGACGCGACAACGTGACGGCAGTGGTGGCCCTCTATCACTGGGGCACCGAGCCGCCCACGCGCTAGCTGGGGAACCCCGCGATCATCAGAGGCCTTCAGCCCGCGACTGCTCGTCGTCGGCCAGCTTCTCGAGCGCCACCGCGTTCATGCAATAGCGCAGGCCGCTCGGGGCCGGGCCGTCCGGGAAGACATGCCCCAGATGCGCGTCGCAGACGCTGCATGTGGTCTCGACGCGCACCATCCCGTAGCTGCGGTCGGCCGTGTAGGCAATCGCGTCGGGCGCGACCGGTTGCGTGAACGACGGCCACCCGGTACCGGATTCGAACTTGGACGAGCCGTCGAAGAGCAGCGCGCCGCAGCAGAGGCACCCGTAGCGGCCAGGCTCGAAGCGGCTGCACATCTCGGAGCTGAACGCGCGCTCGGTGCCGTGTTGCCGGGTGACGTGGTACTGCTCGGGGCTGAGGCGGGCCCGCCACTCCTGCTCGGTCCGTTCGAGGCGCCGCGGCGCTGCCAGGTTGCCCTCGTCGGCTCGTTTCATCACCACCTGCCAGGTCAGCACGTCAACACTCCTCGACGGGATCGTCAACTCGACCGTGTGGCCCAGCGCGTCCCTCCGTTGTACATACCATGGCGCCGCTCATCACCGCGACTCGGGCCCATACGGCGGCGCGCCTGCCGCGCCATCTTCATTCAGAATTCAGAATTCAGAATTCACTTCCCGTATGGCGGCGCTCCGCCATCGGCGATACGGATCTGCAGCGTCTGTCCCTGACGCAGCGAAAGTGGCAGGCCCTGCACCAGTTCGGCGCCAAGCCGCTGCACCGGGTCGGCGCCATCGATCCGGACCTCGTAGCGGCGGTCGTGGTCCACGGTGAACCACTCGGGCCACTCGTTGAGGCGCGGGTAGTTGATCGGCAGGTGCAGGTGGTCGCGATGCCGCGGATGGTCGAGCCGCAGGTGTCCGGTCCAGGCCTGTTCGGCGGCCACGCTGACCAGCACCGACGTGCCATCGCGCTGGGCGCCGACGTGCACCTGCGGCGTCCAGGGCTCGAGGCGCGCCCCCTGGGTCTTCCACATCACGTACATCAGTCCCGTGCGGATCGTGTTGCCGTCGCCATGCCAGTCCTCGACGATGCCGTCGGGGCGGACCACGTCGAGCATCTTGCTGGTGGCGGCATCGATCTGATCGGGCAGGCCCGGCGTCGGTATCCGGTTCATGAGGACGATGGCCGACTCGATGGCGTCGGAGTAGGAGTTGGCGCTCCACCAGGCCACCGGCGGCGTCTCGTCGAACAGGTAGGTGGGGGTACGGGTGACCGTGGCCAGCGCGCGCTGCACGGCATCGCGGAAGCGCGGTTCGCCGGTGGTCATCCACGCGGTATAGACCGCGTTGAACATGTAGCCCCAGCAGTGCGCGTGACGGTCGGTGAGCGGCTGGCCGGTGACGATGTCGATGTCGTGGTGCCAGACCCCGTCGGGAGTCCGACCGACGTCCAGCAGCCGATCGATCATCTTGACGAACGCCGGACGGTACTGTGCCGCCTTGTCGGGGCGGACGTGGGTGGCGAGCACGAACGCCTCCGAGAGACCGCCGACGATCTCGTTGCCGTGGTCCGAGAGCACGAACCGCGTGGTCACGGGCGTGCGCGTGGCCACGTCCCAGCGGTCGGCGGGGAGGTAGTTGGTCGTCGGCAGCATGTCGAGAAAATAGAAGTCGGCAATCGCCAGCACCTGCGTCAGGTAGGTGGCGTCACCGGTCTTGAAGTAGAGGCGGCTCAGCACCTGCAGCATGTTGCCGTTGACCTCGGTGGTCTGGGCCGGCAGGGTGCCTCGACTGGTCGCGTAGGGGGCGTTGGCGACGATGTCGGTGGCGATGCCGCGCATGCGGTGGTACCACGGGGTGTCGCCAAACAGCTCGGTGAGCGGGATGAGCCCGTCCTTCATGTACTCGCTCGACCCGAAGATGATGGCGTCCAGGTCGGGCGCGGCACGCACGAACGTGCCGTTGCGCTGCACGTCGTCGGACAGGCGGCCGACGCGGGTCGTGAGCAGGGTCTCCTGGCGGAGGATGTCGAGCATCCCGCCGTGGTACACGGCCGGCTCGGTGAGGCGTGCGGCCATCACCATGAACGGATAGAGATCAGCTGCCGTGTTGGCGACGACCCAGCTGGGGTCGGGCTGACTGCCATTGAATGTCCCACGGTGGGGCAAGAGGCCAGTGATGGCGTCCTGGCGCGCCAGCCAGGCGTGCATGATGCGGTTGCTCACCACCAGTGCCCGGGTCGCTTGTCGGCCGTTTCTGGCTGCACGGCTGGCGGCGTCCTGGTCGGCCGCTCCCACCCCGATCGTCGCCACCGCCACCCACCCGCACAGGACCATTTTCATGACACGCATCACGGATCTCCGGCTCATCGCACTTGTCATTAGCAAAACTGTTGTTGACTCTCGCCAAATCGGCTTCATGCTATGCCCATCTGGAGAAGAGTGAACGCCAGCGTACTCGAGCCTTCCAGCTGTCTTCCGTAAGCAGGTGTCCCCCTGGCTCGCGAACGATTTTCTGGCCAACTCCCTGCCGTGGAGGCATTTGTGAAGCAGTTTCGACCCTTACATTGCGTTTTCATCCTGGCCCTCATGGCCTGCGCATCCCTGGCGTTGCCAGCGATTGCCAGCGCCCAGGCCCTGTACGGCAGCCTCACCGGAGTGGTGACCGACAACTCCGGGGCTACCATCCCCGGGGTGACCATCACGGCCACCAACGAGGGCACGGGCCTGACGCTCGACACTGTCACTGACGGCCAAGGCCTGTACACGATCCGGAACGTCCTGCCGGGTTCGTACAAGCTCAGCGCCGCCCTGCAGGGGTTCAAGACCTTTACACAAACCGGCATTCCTCTAACCGCCGGCAGCATCGCCCGCGTCAACGCCCCCCTGGAGATCGGTGACTTGAGCGAGTCGATCACGGTGACCTCCGAGGCCGCCCTGCTCAAGACCGACAAGGCCGACGTGAGCGTGGAGCTGAAGCCGAAGGAAATCACCGACCTGCCGCTGAACCAGTACCGGAACTATCAGGCGCTGATGAACCTGGTGCCGGGCGCGACGCCGGGCACGTTCCAGAACTCGACGGGCTCGACGCCGCAGCGCTCGCTGAGCGTCAACGTCAACGGCGTCAACCGCAACAACAACAGCACGCGTATCGACGGCGCGGCCAGCATCAACATCTGGCTACCGCATCACGCGGGCATGGTGGCCTCGGCCGAGACGATCGAATCGGTCAACATCGTCACCAACAACTTCGATGCCGACACCGGCATGGCGGGTGGTGCGGCGATCGGCGTCGTCACCAAGTCGGGCACCAACACGCTGAAGGGCTCGGCCTTCTTCTTCCGCAACGACGCGGCGTGGAACGCGAACACCTTCTTCAACAACGCCAACAAGCTGGCCAAGCCCAAGGGCACGCAGTCCATCTACGGCGGCACGGTGGGTGGGCCGGTGCTCAAGAATCGCCTGTTCTACTTCGGGTCGTGGGAGCGCTTCAATGAGGAGCGCGGCCTCCAGGACACGTTCACGGTGCCGACGGCCGCGATGCGGCGTGGCGACTTCCGTGAGGTGCTGGCGGCGTATCCGAACTTCCGCATCTACGACCCGCTGACCGGAGCCGCCAACGGCTCTGGCCGTGACGCCTTTGCCAACGCGGTGATTCCGGCCAACCGCCTCAGCGCCATCGCTGGGCGCATCAACGAAGTCTACCCGCTGCCCAACGCGACGGCCGACATCAACCGCAACGGTCTTGCCGACGACTACGTCATCGAGCGGCAGCCCGTGTTCAACCGCGACAACTACGATGCGAAGGTGACGTTCAACCGCTCGAGCGCGCACCAGATCTGGGCCAAGTACTCCTACCTCACGGCCGACGTGCAGGACCGCTTCCAGCTTGGCTTTGCCGAGCGTGCGCCCGCGCCGACGGTCAACCACGCGCCGGTCATCGGCCACACCTGGACGCTGTCGCCCACGCTCATCCTGGACGGCAACTTCGGCGTGACCTTCAACGAGCAGAGCGGCCTGTCGCCCGACTACGGGAAGAACTACGGCCTCGAGGTCTGGGGCATCCCCGGCACCAACGGCCCGGACATCCGCCAGAGCGGCATGCCCATCATCAGCAACGGTTTCAGCACGCTCGGCAACGTCTCCTCGTGGAACCCGTACTTCTACACCACGTCGGTGTACTCGTTCTCGCAGGCGCTGACCAAGGTGGCCGGCCGCCACGAACTTCGCTTCGGCTACGACGCGAACCGCCTCGAGATGAATCACTGGCAGCCGGAAATCGGCTCGGGGCCGCGCGGCAGCTTCACCTTCGGCGGCAACGTCACCGGTCAGACCGGCTACCAGCCCGTGCAGGGCTTCAACAACTACGCCACCTTCATGCTCGGCCTGCCGAGCGCCTACGGCAAGAGCCTGCAGGCCGAGGAGATGACCACCCGCGAGTTGCAGCACGGGTTCTACGTGCGCGATCGGTGGCAGGTCAACGACAAGCTGACCGTCAACGGGGGCCTCAGGTTCGAGCTGTACCCGATCATGCGACGCGCCGATCGCGGCATCGAGCGCCTCGACTTCAGCACGTTCGACGTGCTGATTGGTGGCCGCGGCGGCGTCCCGGAGGACGTCGACCTGAAGCCGCGCAGCGTGTATGTCGCGCCCCGGCTGGGAGCGGCCTACCGCATCGACGACAGCACGGTGCTACGTGCCGGCTACGGCATCACCTACAACCCGATGCCATGGTCCCGTCCGCTTCGCGGCTTCTACCCGGCGACGATTGCGTTCAGCGACTCCGCGGCCGGTTTCAACTACATCAGCACGCTCGAGGAGGGCATTCCCGCAATTAACGTCCCTGACCTGAGCTCGGGCCGCGTCCGGCTGCCGCGTGGCGTCGACATGCGCACGCCCAACCCGAACAACGTCGACCGCGCCGACCTGCACCAGTGGAACCTGACACTGGAGCGCCGTCTGCCGCTCCAACTCGTCGGGTCGGTGGCCTACGTCGGCACGCGCAACAACGGCGGGTATGCCGACTACAACCTGAACTACGCCGCGCCCGGGACGGGCAACGCCGGCCGCCAGTACTTCGCCCAGGCCGGCAACTCCAACATCCTGGACTGGGGCGGCTGGACGAGCAGCAAGTACCACTCCCTCCAGACCACGCTCAACCGGCCGTTCAAGAATGGCCTGCTCATCAAGGGTGCCTACACCTGGAGCAAGGCCATGAACGAGACCGACGACGACGGCTGGACAGGCCTGAGCTGGAACATCCCCGACCAGCGCTACCGCAACTACGCGCGCGCCGGGTATGACCGCACCCACGTGCTGCAGATGGCCGCCGTCTACGAATTGCCGTTCTTCAAGGAGAGCACCAGCCCGATGGGCTGGGTGTTCAAGGACTGGCAGGTCAACGGCATCTTCTCGGCCTTCTCGGGCACGCCGTTCTCCATCGGCGGCAACAACCCGACGCTGCTCGCGCCGGGCGCCGGGTTTGTCAGCATCAACCAGAGCGGCGATGCAAAACGCCTCGGCAATCCGGGACCCGACGAGAAGTTCCTCGACCCGTCGGTCTTCTCGCAGCCGACCGGCCTGGAGTGGGGCAACTCCGGACGTAACGCGTTCCGCGGCCCGGCCGTGTGGAACCTGGACTTCTCGGCGTTCCGTAACATCCCCATCGGCCGCTACCGCGTGGAGCTGCGTGCGCAGGCCTCCAACGTGCTGAACCACTCGCGTTGGGGCAACCCCAACACGGACCGCAACAGCCCGAATTTCCTGCAGATCTTCAACGTGGACGCGCCGCGTACCGTGCAGCTCGGATTGCGCTTCCAGTTCTGATCACGGGTGGCCCCCGACGCGATGCGTCGGGGGCTGTCAGCCGGGTCAGCGCCCTGACCGCTTAGGAACTCGCTATCGCCGGGATCGAGACATCGATTCCGGCGTTTTGCTTGTTGCCCGCAGTTCGCTGGGACGTGCGGTTCAGTACACGGGACGTTGGGTCACGAACAACGCTATGTTCAGCGCCAGCCACAGGGAGGCCCCGACCAGCAGTGCCTCGTGCAGCCGCCGTGACCGCACGGTCGCGCCGAGGTACATGAAAACAGGGAACAACGTGGCGGCGTACCGGCCGATTCCTTCGAGCGCATTGCTGGAAAACGGGATCAAGATACCTGCGGCCACATAACAGCCCAGCGCCACTCCCAGGCGATTGAAGATGCTGGGAATCAAAGCAATGACTCCGAGCCCGATGAGGGCATGTGAGAGGCCGTAGATCTGGCCCTCGGCAGAAACGAGGTAGGTGTACAGGCCCTGTGCCTCGATCGTCTCGAGCGTGCCCTGCATGATGGCCCATGGGGCATTGCCGATAGAGTAGCCCCAGTGCCGCTGCGCGTTGATCCACGCCAATGGGTCGCCCGACAAGGTGAATGCGAACAGGCAGTAGGCGCCCAGCCCAGCCGGGACCATCTGCAAGGCGACGATCCTGCGACTAATCATCTTCACGCCGCCGCCGGACCGCAGCGCCATGAGACCGAGCGGAATTGCAATCAGGATCCCGTTCGGACGCGTGAGGGCGGCGAGCGCGCCACACACGCCCGCCCAACTCCAGCGGCCGAGCACCGCGAGCCAGACCGCGGCCACCGAGACCAGCAGGAACAGCGACTCCGCATAGATGCGCGTGAAGGGGAAGGAGAAAGGAAAGACGGCGGCGTACAGCACCGCGCGCCGGGCGGCCTCTCGGCGACCGGCCATGTGTTCGGTGAGTCGATGAAGCAGGACCAGGGCGGCAAAGAAGCATACATAGGAGATCACGATGCCGCTGAGCCAAGCTGCGCGCTCGGTGCCGCCAAATGGGAAAGCGAGGGTTCTGATCAACACGGGGTAGAGCGGAAAGAAGGCGATATTGCTCTGACTGTCGGGGCGAAACACATAGCCCGTCTGCGCAATGTCGAGGTACCACGCCGAATCCCATGCGGCGAACGTCTCTGCGAACTTCGCCGCGTCGAACGGGGTCACCATCGAGCGCTGGATGAGCGTGGGAAACGCCAGGTTGGCCGCGAAACCTACAGCCGTCGTTGCGAGCCGGGTCGAGACGACCGCAATGGCCGCGTCGGTGAGGGCAGGCGCCCAGGCCGAACCGCGCGACAGGGACCGGTGCCCTTCGGTTACGGCGGCGCATGCCGCGGTCAGCGCTGCCGTCAACCACGAATCACGTCGAATTCCCGAACGCACCGCCGCCAGCACGAAGGCCTGAAGCGACGGCTTCGACGCCCCCTTGATGCTGAACAGCCACGTCTCCACTGGTCCGCAGAGGATAAAGGCCAGAGTCGCCCCGACTGTCACGACGATCGCTAGGTCAAGCACTGAGAGCAGGCACCAGACCCAGCCGGCGTTGGGGGGTGGCGAACCCTCCTCCCCAGCCGCCCCTGTAGACGGCCAACAGGTTCTCAACAAAGGCATGCGCGGCAGTGTAGCTCAGCAGGGGAGACGCCTATTCGGCCCTCTCCACTCGCACGTAGCGCCCGGGCGTGACCGTCAGCCGCTGCGAGACGCCGTCGGGCCAGGTGATGCGGGCCGTCACGGCACCGTGGTGGTCGCCGAGCCCGACGAGCACCCGCGGGTCCGACGACGAGAGATAACTGCCGTCGGTGCGCACGCGAATGAGCCTGCCCGCCGCAGGGCCGTCCTCGACCACGACCGTGGCGCCGATGGCATAGCGGTTGGGCCCGGGCTGCCGCAACTCCAGACCCACCCAGGCATGGCCCGTGCGCGCCGTGTTGCGAAGCACGCGTGCTGGCCCATCGTTGTCAGTGGTCACGGCATCGGGGAACCCGTCGTTGTCGAGATCGCCCACGGCCAGACCGCGGCCGACACCGAGCGGCGCCAATGCAGGACCTGCCGGCGCACCGAGCACTTCCTCGAAGCGGAACCGGCCAGGACGAGCGCCGCCCTCCGGCGCGGGTGATCGACCGCTCAGCACGCCCCTGAACAGCTGGTTGCGTTGGCGATACGGCGCGGCCTGACCACGCAGCTCCGGCACCATGGTCACACCGCCGTTGACTGCCAGCAGATCGACTGTCCCGTCGTTGTCAGCATCCAACCCCGCCACTCCGAAACCGGTCATCGCCGCCGTCGATCGCGCGAGTCCCATCTCGGCCCGGCGGTCCTCGAAGCCGCCGCGTCCGTCGTTGGCGTACAGCGCAAACGTCTCGCCGGCGATGTTGGTCACCACGAGGTCCTCATCGCCGTCTGCGTCGGGATCGCCCGCGGCAATCCCCATGCTGCCCTCCGGTCGCCCGAGGGCATTGAAGGCCACGCCAGACAGCGGGCCCAGGTCCTGCAGTCGCATGCCGCCCTGGTTACGCCACAACTGGTTCGGCGTCCCGTCGTTGGCGACAAACACGTCGGGTCGCCCGTCCAGGTCGTAATCGCCAATGGCCACGCCGAGGCCATTGCCAAAGGCTCGCAGGATGCCGGCCGCTTCGGAGACGTCCTCGAACCTGCCGTCGCCGCGATTGCGGAACAGCCGGCTTGGCACCGGCCGATATCTCGTCGGCGGACAGTAGTCGCGCGCTCCGGCGGGCTCGAAGCAGGGCCTGCCCGGCGAGGCCGACGTGTCGACGTAGTTGGTGAGGAACACGTCGAGGTGGCCGTCACCATCGAGGTCCGCGAACGCCGCGCTCGTGCTCCAGCGCGGGTCGTCCACGCCGGCGTGGGCGGTCACATCCTCGAAGGAGCCATCGCCACGATTGCGGTAGAGCGCATTGGATCCCAGCGCGGTCAGGTACAGATCCATGAAGCCGTCGCCGTCGAAGTCGCCAGCGGCCACGCCCATGCCCGTGCCGTGCGCGCGAATACCCGCCCGGTCTGACACGTCCACGAACCGTAGCCTCCGGGACCCGTCGGCCTCGACGCGGAGGTCGTTGCGGAACACGCGCGCCATCGGCTCCGACGTGCCGTTGGGATGTGGGCCGGCCCCCCCGCCCTGCATGGTGATGACATCCAGATCGCCGTCGTTGTCCACGTCGACCAATCCGACACCGGCGCCGATGATCTCCTCGATACGGAACTCGCCTCGCGCGCCGTTGCGATGCGTGACGTCGAGGCCCACGGCGGTCGTGATGTCCTCGAACCACGGACCATTCACCGCCTGCATCCCAGGGGGCTGACCGGAGACGCCGGCGACCAGCCAGGCGCCCATCATCAGCGCCAGCACGCTCGTTACCCGACCGGCGTCGGCGGTACGCCACCGCGACGTCATGGTGGCGGCCCCAGCTTGCGCATCTCGTTGTCGATGAAGGTGGCCATCCGTTGGTCACCCAGTTGGCGTGCCAGCGTCAGGGCGTCGGTGGCCGTGCGCACCGCATCGTCGTGGCGGCCGCGGCGCAGGTACGCGGTCGACAGCGCGAACAGGTACCGCGGCGTGTCTGCATGGCGGAGCGTGCGCAGCTCCTCGAGGTGCGCGATGGCCTGATCCACGAGTCCGGCGCGCATGGAGAGCCGCGCCAGCGCGAAACGCGACTGATGGTCGTCGGGCGCCACAGCCAACGCGGTCCCGTACGCCTCGGCGGCCTCGCCGACACGACCGAGCCTCTCGAGCGCCAGGCCGCGGCCCTGCCAGGCCACGGCGTCACGCGGCGTCCGCGTCGTGGCCCGTGTGAACAGCGCAAGCGCCTCGTCCACCTGCTGTTGCTCGAGCAGGATGCCGGCGTATTTCCGGTCCGCGTCTGTTGCAAAGCCGGGCTGGTCCAGCGCGGCGAGATAGTGCTGCTTTGCGCGGGCGGCGTCGCCGGCGCGGCCGTAGAGTTCGATGAGATTGAGGTGCGCCTGTCCCCGTGTCTCGGGTTGGGCCACCGCGGCCTCGTGCAGCCGGATCGCTTCAGGCGACACCGACGTCGTGTTCACCGAGGCCGCGGCGATACCTCGCGTCAGCCGGGCGAACGCATCATCGCGCAGTCCAGCGATGCGTGCCTGCCATGGGTCGTCAGGCCACGGTCCGCAGGCCGGGCACCGCTGCTGCAGGGCGAGCGCCACCGCTGCCGCGTCGGTGTCGCCAGCGCGCCGATGCGCCTGCGCCAGCGCGTAGTGGGCGGCGCCGAACTCGGGGTGCAGCGCCGTGGCCTTCTGCAAGGCTGCACGCGCGGCGGCCTGGTCGTCACGTTGCAGCGCAAGGCGACCGAGCCCGTACCATGCGGCCGCGGCATGGGCGGGCTCGGCGAGCAGCGCGCGGTAGAGGGCCTCGGCCTCATCGTCGGCGCCTGCGGCGAGCGTGGCATCGGCAAGGCGCAACGACACGAGCGCCGCCTGGTCTGGCGCGAGGGCCGCGGCGCGGGCGAACTGCCGCGCCGCACTGTCGGGCATCGCGCGTGCCGTGTCGGTGAGGCCGCCGAGATACCACCAGTCCGCCTCGTCTGGTGCCAGTGCCTGGGCGCGACGGTAGGCATCGGCGGCCGCATCCCACTGCTCCCATGCCTGCAGCAGCATGCCCAGCGCGCCGACGACGCTGGCCTCTCCCGGCCGTTCGCGGGCAGCGCGCAGCGCCTCGGTGACAGCGGCCCTGGACGGCTCGGGAAATGTCTCTGCCGCAATGCGGGGCAGCGGCGGAGCGTCCGACCGGGACTGTGCGGGTTGCGCGAGTGCGGGCGCCGAGCTGAGCGTCGCTGCGAGGAGCACAGAGGCCGCACGATGCA